>Ga0187858_10006248_pt1 | contig 10715 bp, 10 predicted proteins | sample June2016WEW_8_15_FD_133015 | JGI IMG/M metagenome (GOLD analysis project Ga0187858, IMG submission 133015) | Peatland microbial communities from SPRUCE experiment site at the Marcell Experimental Forest, Minnesota, USA - June2016WEW_8_150 | ecosystem: Environmental > Terrestrial > Soil >...
CGCTATGTGCCCGATCGCCGCTGCCTGGAGTTGAAATCGTTAAAGGAATATCTTCAGGCCTATCGAAACCTCGGCATCTTCCAGGAGAACATTGTGAATCAGGTGCTGAAAGATGTTGTCCGCTGTGCCAAGCCGGTGTGGGCCGAGGTGAAAGGCGAGTTCCGTCCGCGCGGGGGGATTTCGACCGTCGTGATTGCTAGATGGCCGCGGGGGAAGAAAAATCAGAAGTGATTGGGCCTTCCGGGCCGTGCTATATTCCTACGACATGTGACCCTGCAAAAGCTCCACGCCCGCACCGCGCTGCTTGTGCTCACCGCGCTCAACCTGCTGAATTATGCGGACCGCAATGTGCTGTTCGCGGTGCAGCCTTTGGTGCAGGATGAATTCCATCTGAGCAAGGTTCAAATCGGATATCTCACCAGCGCGTTTCTGGGGTTTTACATGATTGCCGCGCCTTTTGTGGGGCCGTTGGCGGATCGCTACTCGCGCAAGCTGATCATCGCTATGGGTGCGATCTTCTGGAGCGGACTCACGTTGCTCACCGCGGTCACCCACACCTATACGCAGCTGCTGATCCGCCACACGCTGGTTGGGATCGGCGAAGCGACATTCGTTACCATTGCGCCGACCTTTGTGGCGGATCTATTCGCGGAGAAAATGCGCGGACGCATCCTGGGCGTGTTTTATCTGGCGATTCCGGTGGGATCGGCTGCGGGCTATCTTCTGGGAGGCAATCTGGCCCCGCACTATGGCTGGCGCTTCCCGTTCTATATTGCGGCGGCGCCTGGATTCCTGCTGGCGATTGCGGTGCTGTTCCTAAAGGAGCCGCAGCGAGGGCAATTTGATTCGCTCAAGGAAACTCCAGAGCGCGGAACCATCCTTGGTTTGGCACGTAACCCGGCATTTTTGACCGCGACCCTGGGAATGGCGGCGATGACGTTCTCGCTGGGCGGGATTCAAGTTTGGATGCCGCAGTTTCTTTACAGCGAGCGTCACTACTCGCTCGCCCAAGCTAATTTTATTTTTGGCATTATTATCGTGGTGGATGGGATCGTTGCCGCACTGGTCGGCGGATGGCTGGGCGATTATCTGCTGCGCCGGACGAAAGGTTCCTATTACCTGGTTTCGGCAGTCAGCATGGCGCTCGGCATTCCTGTGATGATTGTGGCGCTGTTTGCCAAGGGACGCGCCATGGTGCCAGCGATTGCGATAGCGGCCTTCTTCCTGCTGCTGAATACCTCGCCGCTGAATGCGGCGGTAATCAATTCCGTGGGCGCCCATATTCGCGCCACTGCCATCGCAGTGAATATTTTCATCATCCACTTTCTCGGCGACGTCCCTTCGCCTACGATGATGGGATGGGTTGCCGATCGGCGTTCTTTGCAATCTGCGTTCGGTTTGCCAGTGATTGCAATGGGGATCTCGTCGGCGATCCTTTTTTACGGCATGCGATTTGCCCCGCCATTGCGCGTACACGGTGAATCGGCGGCATCGCAAGTTCCCTCAGGAGCATCTTCCTAAGCAGAATGCATTGGCAGACATTTCACTGGATTGCAGGCGGCATCCTCGCACTGGCCTGGTTTTCGCGCATCGTGGAAGCGGCATTCGGCATGCCGCATGTCGTCGATATCGCGAGGCCCGAATGGGACCGCAGGCCAGCGACCCCAAATGGCGAGCCTAAAGTCAGCATTATTATTCCGGCGCGCAATGAGGAAGAAGATATTCGCTCGACACTCGTGCAGCTGCTTGCCCTGGACTATTCGAACTACGAAATTATTGCCGTCAATGACCGGTCGACGGACCGTACCGGCCAGATCATGGACGAGGTTGCGGCGAGTTCCCAGGCGCACGGCCTGCTGAAAGTGATCCACATTTCGGAACTGCCGTCGGGCTGGTTAGGCAAGACGCATGCCATGTGGACGGCCGGCCAGCAGGCGACCGGGGACTGGTTGCTCTTCACTGATGCCGATGTGCTCTTCAAGCCCGATTCTCTGCGGCGCGCCGTCGCCTATGCCGAAACTGAGCGAGCCGATCATGTAGTCCTTTTCCCGCGCATGATCATGAAGCGGCCGGGCGAGAGAATGATGATCGCTTTTTTCCAGGCGCTTTTCGTTTTCGGACACCGCCCGTGGAAAGTTGCCGATCCCAAAGCGCGCGACCACATGGGTGTGGGTGCCTTCAACCTGGTCCGTCGCTCCGTCTATCACGCGGTCGGCACATATCGCACCTTGCGCATGGAAGTGCTCGACGACATGAAACTGGGCAAGATAATCAAGAACGCGGGCTTTGCGCAGCGCAATGTTTTTGGCGAAGACCTGATTTCCCTCCACTGGGCAAAGGGCACTTTCGGCATCGTCAACAATCTCACGAAGAACTTTTTCGCCGTGCTCTCTTTCCAGTGGCCACGGACGGTAGTCTCCATCGTGGGTCTTGGCTTTCTGAACCTCGGGCCATTTCTTGGCATCTGGCTGGCCCATGGATGGGCGCGAGTTCCTTATGCCATCGCGCTCGGTTCGCTGTCTCTGATTTATTACGGAATGTCGGCAAGATCGCCAATCCCGGCCTATTATTTCTTTCTGCATCCGGTCAGCACCAGCCTGTTCATGTACACGCTACTGCGCTCCATGGTCCACACCCTCCGGAACGACGGCATCGTCTGGCGGGGAACGAAGTATCCGCTGGAAGAGTTACGCAAGGGGATGGTGTGAAATCCGTGGATTGTGAGCTTTTGGGTGGCGCAGCTATTTATGCTACTGCGGCTCCCCAGGATCTTCGATCGACATCGGGTCGCCCTGCTTTGTATCCGTCTTCTTGGCGGCTTTGGGATGGCTGTATTTCCCGGCACTGTTGTGGCCCTGGCGCTCGACGTCGTAGTCGGTAGGCACTTGAGGAAACAGCAGGAAAGCGCCTTCGCCCAGTTGCTGGGTGCGCCGCAGAATAATCTCTGTGCGTCCGTCGTAGTCCTGGATGGTTCCCTTGATTTCAATCTGCCGGCCTTCGAGCTGGCGAACGTCGCCCATTTTTTTGAGGTCGGCTGGAAACACGACCACGGTGAAGGGACATGTCTTGTCTTTGCAGAAGTTGAGGAACTTAGTGCCGTTGCGGCCATCTTCCACGTGGAGCACGGTTCCGCTGACGCACTGGGTTGTCCCTACATGCTTGCTCGCCTCAGCTAATGAGACGCAGTCAAGCTTGGAAGTATTGCGCGCGGGGCAAACCCCGCTCATCACAAGAATGATTCCCAGCAAAAAGGCCAGAGTAAGAAAACGCATGATGGCTGAGGCGTAGAGAAGCGCATCCTAAAGTTTTATTGTAGGCGTGGAGGAGAGATCCTACGCTCAGCAAGACAAAAATTTTCGCGGCGATTTCCCAAAAAAGGAACTTGCAGGCCGGGTCCCCAGCACGCCCGGTTTTGGCGTGATAGGGTGGAGCGCCGGGGCCGGTCTCCGGCCTGCCACAGTCCTCGCGGTTAAAAGCACCGCGCGCCCCGCTACTTGCTGAAAGCCTTTACGGCTGCTGCTTCGTCCTCCTTGACATCGAAGACGGTGTAGAGCTTTGTGATCTGCAGCAGGTCGTGTACTTTCTTGGTGAGGTGGAGCAGCTTGAGGTCGCCGCCCTGGTTCTTGGCCGTGGTGTAGGCGCTGACGAGCTCGCCGATGCCGGAGCTGTCGATATAGTTCACGTCGCCGAGGTTCAGCAGGATCTTTTTCTGCCCCTTCGAAAGCAGGTCGCGCACCGTTTCGCGCAGCACCACGCTGCCTTCGCCGAGGGTGATCCGGCCGCTGAGATCGACAATTGTGACGCCATCGACCTGACGAGTACTGGACTTCATGGTCACTGAGGAGCCTCCTTGGAATCCGCGGGGTTGCCGTGGACGTGCTTGATCATTCTAAGTTCGGTGCCCGTATGCGAAGGGTGGATTTCCACCACATCCATGAACGAGCGTATCAGGAAAATGCCCCGCCCCGATGTCTTCAGCAGGTTGTCCGGCGCCAATGGATCCGGAATCTTGCCGGGATCGAGCCCTTTACCTTGATCGCGAATGACGATGACAAGGTCGTGGGGGGTACGTTCAAACGCGAGTGTAACCTTCTTGCACGGGTCGTAGGCATTGCCATGTAAAACTGCGTTAACGGCGGCTTCTCGCACCGCCATGGAGATCTTCATGACCTCCTCGTCGTCAAAGCCGGCTTCGGCGGCCATGCGGCTGGCCGTCTCTTCGGCGTTGTTCACCGTCTCCAGCGTCGAATCGAGCGTATAGGAGACGCAGTCTGCGGACATAGTAGTCTAATATGAGCGAACGGTTCCTGAGCCGGCCCTCGCCTCGCTTGCGATGGTGACGCCGGGCTCATCGTGCTGGCCCGAATGCGTTGGACGGGCGAATTGAGAGTTTGCCTGTAGGACTCGCAAAAGTCAACGATACCCTACCCTTTGTCATACCACATTAGAAACGTCCCCGCACGGGAGCCATTCAGCAGGGGCAGCGCCCAGCAGTCAAACTCATTGTGTGCCGGCATTGCTCACCGCGGAGAAGAACCGCTTCAGCTTGGCCGCATCCAGCTTGCTATCGGTCCGCACACCGGAACACACATCGAGCCCGAATGCGCCCACTTCTTCAATTGCCTGGCCGACGTTCTCCGGCGTGAGCCCTCCAGCCAGAAACAGCGGGATGCCGATACTTTCCCGGATCGCTCGACTGAGGGTCCAATCGTGAGTTCTACCCGTACCGCCTAATTTCTTGACCGCGAGTTTCTGGTTGCCGGAATCGAGCAGGATTGCATCCACATACGGCGCCACCCGCGCGGCCTCCTCGACTGACTCGGAACCGGTCACGTGGATGACCTGCACCACGGCAATCCCAGGCAAAGCATCCTTCAGATCGCGATGCGTTCCGAGAGTGAGATGATCGCAGATCTGGATCGTATTCGTGCGGCAGAAACGCTGCTGCTCGATGATATCGGCAACCCTTTGCCGCGAAGTCAGCAGGAATGTCCCGATGGCAGGTGGAACGGTCGCGGCAATCTCCGCGATACATTCATCGCTGATGACGCCCGGCCCGCTCGGCATGCTTGAGACCAGGCCTAGCGCGGATGCGCCACACTCGATGGCCAGAGCCGCTTCGTCAACACTCCCGATGCAGCAGATTTTTACTCGGGGCCGGGCATTGAGACATTGAATCATTGAGACATTGAATCATTTAAGACCCGCTGCGGGTCAAGGCTTTCAATGATTCAATGACTAAATGACTCAATGATTCAATGCCCCTACTCGCCGTAAGGAACCCAGATGTTCTTCACCTGGGTGGCGTGCTCAAGAAACCAGCGGCCCTCGGCCAGTTTCGGGTTGAACCAGTCGATGGCGCGGCCTTCATTTGTCCAAACCTGCTTCAGATTGCCCACCGACATCGCCTTGGCCGCCGAGACTCTGGCCTCATCGCCGAAGCACCAGATGGCATCGACGTCGTCGTGTTCGGCGAGCGTCTTGAGAAGCTGTGAAGTGTATCCGGTCACAATATTCAGCGAACCGCCAGGCAGATCGCTGGTGTCGAAAAGCTGATAAAGGTCGCCAGTGATCAGTGGGTAGGCTTCTGAAGGAACGGCGATCACCGTGTTTCCAACCGCGAGAGCAGGCATCACGACAGAAAGAAAACCGAGCAGGGGCGCCTCCCGCGGACAGATGATGCCAACCGTCCCAATGGCCTCGTTCATCGCGATGGCGATATTGCGGAACGGAGGATTGTGCACCGCGCCGTCAAACTTATCGGCCCACGCCGCATACGAGAAGATGCGCTCGACACTGAGATCCACTTCCGCGGCAGCCTGCTTTTCGCCGACCACGTCGGCCAGGCGATGCGCAATTTCGTCGCGCCGCTGGGAAAGATTCTCCGCGCTGTAGTAAAGAACCTGGGCACGATTGTGCGCCGTAGCTTTTGCCCATGATGCCGCTTTTCGCGCCGCCTCGACTGCGTTGCGAATGTCTTTGCGATTACCGAGCGGAGCTTCACCCAGCAATCGTCCGTCAGCCGCGCGCACTTCCATGCTGTAGCCAGAGTCCGGCCGCGCCTGCTTGCCACCGATGTAAAGCTTGACGGTTCGATCGATCGTGGGATTATCAACATCAGGAGTGCTTGCCTGTTGATGGAGCGCCGCCCGTCGCTCCATCCTTGAAGCGTCGGGTTTGTCCTCCAATTCCGTCTCGGGCGGCGTGGACGTTTTCTCTTTCTCTGCGGGAAGCATTGGGGCGCTCTTGAACCATGCTGGCTCCATATATTCGAGCAGCCCCTCGCGTCCGCCCTCGCGTCCGTAACCGCTCTCGCGGTAGCCGCCGAAGCCGCAGGAAGCATCGAACAGGTTCGTGCAGTTTACCCAAACCACTCCTGCTTTAAGTTGCGCGGCAACATGCAAGGCGACGTTGACGCTCTCGCTCCAGACGCAGGCTGCCAAACCATAAACCGTATTGTTTGCCAACTCCACTGCTTCCGCCGGTGTTCGGAATGTCATCGCCGCCAGCACCGGCCCGAAGATTTCCTGCTGCGCGACAATCGACGTCGGATGCACATTGCTCAGCAGCGTCGGCGGATAGTAAAACCCGCGCGCAGGCAACGTGACCTGCGGCTGCCAGCACGTTGCCCCGTCCGCCACACCCTGGTCAACTAGCTTGCGGATTCGCTCGAGTTGAACTTTCGCGACGATGGCGCCGATGTCAATTGCTTTGTCGAGCGGCGCGCCAATGCGCAGGGTGCTCATGCGATCCTGCACTTTGGCGATCAGAGTTTCGGCGATGCTCTCCTGCATCAGCAAGCGCGAGCCCGCGCAACATACTTGGCCCTGATTGAACCAGATTCCATCCACCAGGCCTTCCACCGTGCTATCGAGGTCGGCGTCTTCGAAGACAATGAAAGGGGATTTTCCGCCAAGCTCGAGCGAAAGCCGCTTGTGGCTCGTTGCCGTAGCTGCGCGAATCGCGCGTCCGACCTCGGTTGATCCGGTGAAAGCGATCTTGTCCACGTCGGGATGCTTGACCAGCGCCTCGCCAGTTGAGCCGTCTCCGGTGACGATATTGACCACACCGCCGGGTAAGCCAGCTTCCTGGCAAATGCCGGCGAAGGCGAGCGCAGTCAGCGGCGTGAATTCCGCCGGCTTCAAAACCACGGTGTTTCCTGTCGCCAGCGCCGGAGCAATCTTCCACGCCAGCATCAGCAGCGGGAAGTTCCAGGGAATAATTTGACCGACGACCCCGCAGGGCACGTACTTGGGGAACTCCTGCTCGAGAAGCTGTGCCCAACCCGCGTGGTAATAGAAATGTCGCGCGACCAGCGGAATGTCAATGTCACGGCTCTCGCGGATGGGCTTGCCGTTGTCCATCGTCTCGAGCACCGACAGCAGACGCGAATGCTTCTGCACCAGCCGCGCGATGGCATAGAGATAGCGCGCGCGGGCATGCGGAGTAAACGCCCGCCATCCAGAAGACGCCGCCCGCGCGGCCTTGACCGCGGCGTCGACATCAGCCGCCGATCCTTGCGCAACCGAGGCGAGTTTCTCCCCGTTCGAAGGATCGACGGTGTCAAAGTACTCTCCCGCCGCGGGCCCCTGCCATCCGCCGCCGATGAAATGTTGGAAGCGGCGGCCATGACGCTGCAGCCAAGCTACTGCTTCTTTCGAGTCTTCTGGAGCGGGACCGTATTCCATGCTCACGAACTTTTCGGCAATTCTCATTGGCGTTTGCTCGATTCCTTCTTCGGACAAGTTACCGTGACCGCGTGATTGTCACTGCTGTCTTTCAACTTGCTCGTGGAGAGCCGGGCGTCCCTTCGGCAAGCTCAGGGCAGGCTCTCGCCCGGCCACCAAACTGCTGGACGGGCGAGACGCCCGTTCCTCCACTGACTTATGCCATCGGATGCCGATAGTCGGCTGAATAACGCCCGGTGGCATGATGCTCCAGCTGCCGCTCGATGTCGCCCAGCAAGCCGCTGGCTCCGAAGCGGAACATTTCCGCCCGCAGCCATGACGGACCCAGCTCCTCCTTGATCATCGCCAGCCAATCAATCGACTGTTTTGCCGTGCGAATTCCGCCCGCCGGTTTGAAACCCACGGCCATTCCGGTTTGCTGCGCGTATTCGCGAATGGCGCGCGTCATCACCAGGCCGACCGGCAAGGTGGCGTTCGTTGGCTCCTTACCCGTCGAAGTCTTGATGAAGTCAGCGCCCGCCATCATGGCCACCACGCTTGCTCGCCCCACGTTGCGCAGCGTCAACAGGTCTCCGGTGCCAAGGATCACCTTCATGTGCACGGAACCGCAAACCTGCTTGAAAGCTACCACCTCGTCGTAGAGCGCCTGCCAGCGGCCGCCGAACACATGCGCCCGGGTGATGACGACGTCGATTTCCTGCGCGCCAGCCTCGACCGATCGGCGAATATCGTTGACCCGCTCCGCCAGCGGCGACAGGCCTGCGGGGAAACCGGCGGACACGGCAGCGACGTGCACTCCACTGCCTTCGAGCGCACGCAAAGCCGTTTCCACAAATGCGTGGTAGACGCAGATGGCAGCGACCTTGATTTGCAATTCCTCGATCCCCAGCTTCTGTTCCAATTCCTGCTGGAGGGGGTGCTGGCCCTTCGCGCACAAGCGGCGGACGCGCTCGTCGGTGTCATCGCCGGAAAGAGTCGTCAGATCCATACAGGTAATCGCCCGCAGCAGCCACGCCGCCTGCCATTCTTTTTTCACCGTCCGTCGCGCGATGTGAGATTGAGCGCGGCGCTCGACCGCGCTGGTGTTGACGCGCACTTCCCGGACCCAATCGAGGTTGAGAGGAATGCCCGTATTTGGCAGCAGAGGCCGCCCGGAGAGAACGGCAATCGCATCGCCCTGCAACTCGGGGCGTGCGACGCTCCGAAACTCGTCGTGTTCGACCGGCATCAATATGCTCCGCGGCCTGTCCTTTGCCGTTCGATTGTACGGCAGATGCTCTTAAAGATGAATTCCCGATCTCCGTTGATTCATGCCGAGTCGGTGAGATTGCCTCTTTCATCTTGACACTCGGACTTCGCACGGCTACGCTACGGCGCGATTCTTACCTAGGGAGAAGCGATGTTCACACCCCACAGTCTGGGTATTGCACTGTTCATGATGATCACGAGCGCCATTTGCTGGGGCTCCTGGGCCAACACCTATAAGGGCGTCAAGAATTATCGCTTCGAGTTGTTTTACTGGGATTACGCCATTGGCATCTTCCTGATCTCGCTCATCCTCGCGTTTACCATGGGAAGCACGGCCAACAGTGCTGACCCTTCCAGTTTCTTGAACAATGTGCGTTCCGCCGACACCGATAACATTGTTTCCACCGTGGTCGGAGGCGCCATCTTCAATCTGGCGAACCTGCTCTTGGTGGCCGCGATTGATATGGCCGGGCTCGCCATCGCATTTCCGGTTGCCATCGGAATCGCGCTCGTCGTCGGCGTCATTTCGAGCTATGCCCTCCAGCCCAAGGGAAATGCAGCGCTATTGGCTGCGGGCGTTGTTTGCGCCCTCATCGCCGTTGTCATGGACGGAAAAGCCTATGGCAGTCTGGCCATCGCCGGCCGCTCGGTTTCGAAAAAAAGCATCATCGTCTGCGTGGTCTCCGGTATTCTGATGGGCCTGTGGGCTCCCTTCGTGGCGCGAGCCATGACCCGCGGCAACACGCTCGGTCCCTACAGCATTGCCGTCTTCCTCACGCTGGGCGCGCTGCTCTCGTGCCTGATCTGGAACACTTATTTCATGAGGAGACCACTGGTCGGAAAGCCCGTAAGTTTTTCGGGTTTTTTCAGCGGACCCATTTCCGGCCACGCCCTTGGACTGCTCGGCGGATTCATCTGGGGCATCGGCATGGTTTTCAATCTGGTCGCTGCCAGCTACACCGGAGTGGCAATTTCGTATGCCATCGGGCAATCCGCGCCTATGGTCGCTGCCCTCTGGGGTGTTCTTGCCTGGAAGGAATTTGAAGGCGCGCCCGGCAAAGCCAAAATGTATCTGGCCCTGATGTTCGTCTTCTACTGTTTGGGAATTTTGCTAGTGGCCAGGGCAAATGGCTAGAGCCGGAGCCGATGATAATTGCGGAGCGGGCATTGCCGGCAATCAGATCGCAACAATCCGCGAAAGCATAGTGATGAAAAACGACATTATGAAAAAGTGAATTCTCAATCTCATCGCTAGAGATTCGCGGAGTTGGCACAAAAACTCTTGACTTTGCCTATCTAATCTATTTAGATGGCCAATCGTAAAAAAAAGGGGGACGCCCCACGTTCCAGCCGCGAGGGAGTCGATCCCCAATGGCCACTCGGTTAGAGTGTGGCCGCCAAGGTGGGAAGTGATGCTGAAAAAAAATGCGCTGCTCGTTGCAGTTCTCTGTTCCGTAATTACTCTCTGTCCACTTCTGTATAGCCAGGCGAACGGGAGTCTTTCCGGAACGGTTGCCGATAAGACCGGCTCCGTCATCGCCGGAGCCGCGGTGAAAATCACCTCGCAAAACACCGGCCTCACGCGCGAAGTGAAGACCGATGGATCCGGTCACTACCTCGTACCGCTGCTGCCGGTAGCGTTTTACACGATCCATGTGGAGTCCCAGGGCTTCCAGACCACCGAGCAGAAAGACATTCGTCTCCAAGTCGACGAGCAGCGCGAAGTCGATTTCACCCTGAATCCCGCGTCGGTCACCGCGACAGTTGAAGTCAGCGCCA
>Ga0187858_10006253_pt1 | contig 10708 bp, 14 predicted proteins | sample June2016WEW_8_15_FD_133015 | JGI IMG/M metagenome (GOLD analysis project Ga0187858, IMG submission 133015) | Peatland microbial communities from SPRUCE experiment site at the Marcell Experimental Forest, Minnesota, USA - June2016WEW_8_150 | ecosystem: Environmental > Terrestrial > Soil >...
AGTAAGGGCGCGGGCGTCGCTTCTCGCCCGAGTGCATGATAAGGCCATCTTTGTGGGACAGTTTGCCGAGATACTAGGAAGCATTCGGGCCGCCAGGCCCGCATAGAGGTGACCCAGTTGGACGCACAAAATCATCGCCGCATCCCGGCGCTTCGTTTGATGCGGACTTTCGTTACCGCGCTCGCGGCGGTGTTCTTTATTGCATACGCGTCTTTCGCCTTCGCGCAGGAGAGCGCGACCGAGCATTCCGTCGCCATGGCGGAACTGCCGCAAGACCTCTCGCCCTGGGGCATGTTTCTTCATGCCGATCTCATCGTGAAGGCGGTGATGATCGGGCTTGCTCTTGCGTCGCTCGTCACCTGGACGATTTGGATTGCCAAAAGCCTCGAACTCCGCGGAGCGCGCAGCGCCGTGCGTGAGGGTCTGCGCATCCTCGGCAATTGCGCGACGCTCGCCCAGGCGAACGATCAGCTGCGAAGCGGCACAAGCCCCGTGGCGAAGCTCATGCAGGCCGCCGCGACTGAAATCCGGTTCTCCGCCAACCTGCGCGCCGACGGCCTGAAAGAACGCATTGCCTGGCAACTCGAGCGCATCGAGCTGGCGGCCGGCCGTAAAATCTCACGCGGCACCGGCGTGCTCGCCACCATCGGCGCGACGGCGCCCTTCGTCGGGCTGTTCGGAACGGTGTGGGGTATCATGGACAGCTTCATCGGCATCTCCAAGGCGCACACTACCAACCTCGCCGTGGTGGCGCCTGGCATCGCGGAAGCCCTGCTCGCGACCGCGCTCGGGCTCGTCGCGGCGATCCCTGCGGTCATGATCTACAACGTGCTGGCACGCTCGACGGCGCATTACCGCGCGCTCCTCGGCGACGGCTCCGCGCAGGTGATGAAGCTCGTGAGCCGCGATCTCGATCGCGCCAGGCTGCCAAATCCTCAAGCCATGTCGCAAGCCGCCGAGTAAGACCATGGCGATGCGCCTCGATCACGGCGAGGACGAGCTTGAAGAGGTGCACGGCATTAACGTCACGCCATTTATCGATGTGATTCTGGTGCTGTTGATCATCTTCATGGTGGCGGCGCCGCTCGCGACGGTCGATATCGCCGTCGACCTGCCCTCCTCCAGCGCCGAACCGCAGCAGCGGCCGGACAAGCCGGTCTACCTCACGCTTAAATCCGACCTCAGCCTCGCCATCGGCGGCAACGCCGTCTCGCGCGATCAGCTTGCCGGCGCGCTCGATGCCGCGACCGGCGGTAATAAGGACGATCGCATCTTCCTGCGCGCCGACCGCAGCGTACCGTATGGCGACGTCATTCAAGTGATGAACGAGCTGCGCGCCGCACGGTATCTTAAGGTTGCGCTCGTCGGCCTCGAAATGCGGCAGGCGAAATGAGCGCGTTCACGATGTCGTGGTTCGAGGACGAAAACCCGCGCGACCTTTTGCGCTGGGCGATAGCCGCCGCGGTCGTCGTCGGCATTCATGCCGGAGCTATCGCCTATTTTCTCGCGTGGCAGCAGCCGGCAGCAATCGGCGACGACGCCGAGATCGTGACGGTGGAGCTTGCACCAATCGACTCAACACCGGATGCCGTCGCGCGCGACGACGCGCCCGCGCCGGAGACGATGACCGAATCAAAGGCGCTTCCGGAGCCGCAAAAAGAAAAGCCGCCCGAGGAGTTGAAGGTCGAACAGCCACCGGATGAATCGCCGACGACCGTTCCCGTGCCTGTCGCGAAGCCGCCGGAGAAGGTCGAAGAGACTCCGCCGCCCGCCCCTCGCACGGCGCAACAGGTCAAGGGCGGCGCGCCGGCGATCGAGGCCTCATGGCAAACGAGCCTCGTGCGGCAGCTGCAGCGTTACAAGCGCTATCCAGCCGCGGCGCAGTCGCGCAACGAGCAGGGCGTGGTGCTTTTGAGCTTCAGTATTGACCGCACCGGCCACGTGCTCGCGCACAGCATCACACGCAGCTCAGGGTTTGCCGATCTCGACAACGAAGTGATGGCGATGATCTTGCGCGCGGAACCGCTGCCGGCTTTCCCAGCGAGCATGCCGCAGCCGCGGCTCGATCTCACGGTGCCGATTCGCTTTTCGCTGCGTTAAGTCAGGTTCAGTCGTTGTTGCCGCTGCCGGCTGTTGGTGGCGGCACGAACCGAGGCGAGCCAAAGCCCCGGCCGAAGGACGATTGCCCGCCCGGTTGTGCGCCGAATTGCACCGTCGGACCGTTCTGGCCGAACGGTTGCGAGCCCTGGCCGAAGTTCTTGACCCGGTCGTCGGGATCAGCAAACCTCGAACCGCCACCCGAGCCGCCGCCTAAGGTTTCGATGGTGAATGCCCGAGCGGAGGGACCGGTCAACGACACCACCGCAATCGCCAATGCTGCCGCCGTAAAACAAAGCTGCGCCAATCGAAGCTTCATAATTCCCTCGCTAGCGCCCCCGAAGCACCCTGTACACGCTACGGGCGCATAGCCCCGCCGTCAAGTGATCCCAACGCCCGTCATGAAGGAGCAACCATGCGTACCAAGCCGTGTTTGACATCGGTCGACGTCAAAAAAATGCTGGCGGCATGCGAGGCCGAAGCCGCCAAGAATAAATGGGCGGTGGCGATTTCCATCGTCGACGACGGCGGCTACCTGCTCGGCTTCGAGCGCATGGACGGAGCTCCGACGATTTCCGCCGAAGTGTCGCTGGGCAAGGCCCGTACTTCGGCCATGACCAGGCGGCCGAGCAAGTTCTTCGAGGACCGCGTCAAAGACCGGCCCGCTTTCATCACGTTTCCCGCCGGTCTCTTGATTCAAGGCGCCGTGCCGATCATGCACAAGAACGAATGCGTCGGCGCGATTGGCGTGTCGGGCGTTCAGTCGCACGAGGACGAGCAGATCGCGCTCGCAGGCGTCAGCGCACTCGGCTAGGCCGCGATCCGCCTATTCAGCCGTCCAGTTCCTTGAAGTAGCGGTAGATGCCCCACTGGCTGAACGCGATGCGCCGTTTCGAGGCGAGATAGGCCTTGATGCGCGGGCGCTTTGCCACGCGATCGTGCAAGGCGATCACGCCAGGCACTTTCTTCTCGAAACGCTTCATGCGCTTGGGGAAAGCGTAGCGCAGGCCCTCGACGATCTGGAACAGCGAGAGGTCGACGTAACTGAGCCGGCCGCCGACCAGATGTTTGCCGCCATTCTTCTGCAAGACGCGCTCGAAATAGCCCAGGAATTTCGGCACGCGGTAACGCCAGAAATCCTTGGTGCGCCGACGCGCGGCCGGCCGCTGCTCTTCGAAATAGAGCCAACTGGTGATCGGATGATGGGTGTCGTGAATTTCCACCACCAGATCGCCGATGGTGAGCTGCAACTGGTGCGCCCACAGCCGCCCGGCCTCGTCGCGCGGCGAAAGCTTCAGGTGCGGCCCAAGATAGAACAGAATGTTCGCGGTCTGGGCGATGATGAGCTTGCCGGCCTTGAGGAACGGCGGCGCGAAGGGCGGGCGCGCGCAGCGCTTGTCCTCGATGATCTTCATCATCGCCGGCACGCCGGCCTTGCCCTTTTTGCGCGCGACATCGACATAGTCGGCGCCGGCCTCCTCGAGCGCCAGCCGGACGAATTCGCCGCGCCCTTGGACGGTCGGGTGGTAATAAAGCTCGTAGCGCATTGGCACCTCGCGGATCGGGAGGTTAACCCCGGCCCGGCGTGCGGTCACGCCCTGTTCAGGACATGAGGCCGGCGACTATACCGCGCCGTTTACGTGCGGGTTGCGCTCCACACGCCGCTACAACGTCCGCTGGAGCTTTGACCGCGCCAACTCCCGCTGGCGCGCGCGGCACCCAATCGTCCGGACGCGACGGCATAATTAGCGCCGCTCGAAACCCTCAAAATGGCGGCGCCGTTAGACCTTACCCGTCCGGCGAAATCGATTGGACCCAGCCCGCCGTTGTAGACGATCGCGCCGTTGACGATTTGGCCGCTAAACCGATAGGCGGCGTCGCAGGGACCGCTTCTGGTAACGACGACGACGCTCCAGGAGCCGTCATATTTGCTGGCCGCGCGCACATAAGTCGCCTGAGTCAGTGCCGCCGCGGTGACCGTTGCAGCAAGCAGAATCGTACCGGCGGTATTGCGGATCATGTTTGCCCTCTTAAGCTTTGCGGCGTCCGTCAGACGCCTGGACGCGGTGAAACCGACAAATTTCCGGTGAAAATATGCATACTGTTCCACGACCCGGGACGGCGTGTCCAGGATCACAGATTGTCAGAATCATAGTGTGAAGGCGAGACGGCCCCTAACCGCCGGCCGCCGCTTTGTATTGCTCCTCAGTTACCTTCTCCAGCCATTCGACCGTCTTGCCGTCGAGCGATTCCTGGATGGCGATATGGACCATGGTCGTCGTCGGACCGGCGCCGTGCCAATGCTTCTCCTGAGGCGGAAACCAGACAACGTCGCCGGCGCGGACTTCGCGCAGCGGGCCGCCGAAGGACTGCACGCGGCCGGTACCGGAGACAACGTACAGGGTCTGCCCGAGCGGATGGGTATGCCAATTGGTGCGCGCCCCCGGCTCGAAGCTCACCAAAAGCGCGCGCACACGCGCCGGTGCCGGCGCTTCGACGATCGAGTCCTGCCAGACCGTGCCGGTAAAATACTCGCCGGACGCACGGCGCGATGGCCGCGAGCCGCCGGGGTGAATGTCCATGCGTGTTTCCTTCCGATTGGCTGCAAGGTCGTAAGTGGGGCTCCGTCCTCGGACGGGTAAGATAACGGAAATCGGCGTGCGATACGCTCCCCACTATCGCCCGACGCCGCAACAAGGTCGCAGTCGGCGGCTATTGGCAATATGATGCGGGTGTGTCGCCAAGGGAATCGGATTTTGGGACTTATTCGGACAATCGCGCACATTGCCGGTGATCGCACCTTGCGGTTTCTCGCCGTTGTCGCCTTCGGCCTCGCGCTCGGCGCCTGCTCAAAATGTGACGTGCCGACCTGGCGCCACGATTCACCCGCCGCTCCGCAGTCCTGCCACGACGGCCCGGCGGCGCAATAGCCGTTCATCAAGCCGCAAGCGTCTCCTTCACGGCGGCGACGAGCTGCTTGAGCGTGAACGGTTTGGGCAGGAACGCGTACTGGCCGTGCTCGGGAAGATGTTTCTGGAAGGCGTCCTCGGCATAGCCGGACACGAAGATAATCTTCAGGCTCGGATTGCGGTTGCGCAATTCCCGCGCCAGGGTCGGCCCGTCCATTTCCGGCATGACCACGTCGGACACCACGAGGTCCACAGGTTTGTCGGATTTCTCTAAGACGTCGATCGCCTCGACGCCGTTGCCGGCCTCGAGCACGGTATAGCCGCGGGAGGCGAGTCCGCGCGCGTTAAGCGCGCGTAACCCCTCCTCATCCTCTACCAACAGGATCGTGCCTTGGCCGGTGAGATCGGCGCTCGCAGCGCGTTTGACCTGATCGGCGGCGGCCAGCGTGTGGGTGATCGCCGGCGCTTCAATCTCGGCAGCCTGCTCCGCCGCCTCCAGAGCGCTAGCGATGTGGCGCGGCAGGAAAATGCGAAAAGTGGTGCCTTCGTGCAGCGCGGAATCGACGTAAACAAAGCCGCCGGTCTGCTTGATGATGCCGTAAACCGTTGAGAGGCCGAGGCCGGTGCCCTTCCCCACCTCCTTGGTTGAGAAGAACGGATCGAAGATTTTGCCGAGGATGGCTTCCGGAATGCCAATGCCGGTGTCACGGACCTCGACCAATACGTAATCGGCGGCGGGCATCCCTTTGGCGTGATAGCGCTCGCATTCTCTCGCCGTGACATTCGTGGTGCGCACTTGCAGCCGCCCGCCCTCCGGCATGGCGTCGCGCGCATTCACCGCGAGATTCACGATCACCTGCTCGAGCTGCGAAATATCGACCTTGACCGGCCACAGATCGCGGCCATGCACCACGTCGAGCGTGACCTTCTCGCCGATCAGCCGCCGCAACAGCATGGTAAGATCGCTCAACACCTCGCCGAGATCGAGCACTTGCGGCCGCAAGGTCTGCTTGCGTGAGAACGCTAGCAGATGCCGCACCAGACTCGCCGCGCGGTTGGCATTCTGCTTGATCTGCATGATGTCGCCGAACGAAGGATCGGTCGGCTTGTGCGCGTTGAGCAGGAAGTCGGTCGCCATGATGATGGCGGAGAGAACATTGTTAAAGTCGTGGGCGATGCCGCCGGCAAGCTGGCCGACAAGCTCCATCTTCTGCTGCTGGGTGACTTTGTTCTCGAGCTCGCGCTGGGCCGTCGTCTCGAGCGTATAGACGATGGCTGCTTCCTGATCGCGCTCCTCTTCTTCGACGGCGGTGACGTAGAAGGAGCCGAAACGCTCGCCGTCTCCAACGAGCGCGGCGTCGACCGGCGCGATGTCACCTCTGCCGCCGGCCGCTTGGGCGATGGCGGCTTCGAGCGGCCCCCGATCGCGCTCAGCGACCACGGCGGCGATCGAACGGCTGCCGCCCTCGATGTTCAGCACATTGTGAAAGAGCCGCGCGAACAGCGGATTGGTGCGCACGATGCGGCCGTCCCTATCCACGGTCGCGATCGCCATCGGCGTATTGTGGAAAAAGCGCATGAAGCGGATTTCGGCCGCGCGCTGCGGATCGGTGCCGTCGTCGCGCGCGCGATTGAGGACGAGCGTGCGCGAAGCGCCCGGTGTGCCGTCGGCGCCGAAGGCGAGCTTGTGGAATAGACGAACCGGCAACGTGCGCCCGCTGCGTGTCTTCAAATCGAGGTCGAGCACCTCGGTCTTGATTTCGCCCGGTGCGGCGCGCACGGTCGTCAGCAGCGCAGCGCCGTCGCCGGCCACGAGGTCTGCGAGCTTAAGCCCGCCGGAACCGACCTGAGCGAGATCCTGATCGAGCCAGTTGGCGAGTGTGGCGTTGAGATAGACCACGTCGCCCTTGGCATCGGCGGAAAAAAAGCCGGCCGGCGCGTGGTCGAGATAATCGACGGCATGCTGCAATTCCTGGAAAACGTTCTCCTGCCGCTCGCGCTCGCGCGTCACGTCGCTGATCGACCATACGGTGAGGCGTCGCTCGCGTCCTTTTTCGCCGAGCGGCCGCACGCGTAGCCGCAGCCAACGCGGCGGACGGCCCTTCATCCCGGCGACGCGCACTTCCTCCTGAAGCCGTTTGCCTTCGCGCGCCGCCTTGAGCAGCCGGTAGATCGCCTCGGAGGCGTCCGCATCGCCGATGAACACGCGCTCGACCGGCCGCATGTCGTTTGCGTCCGCCGCGTCGATAAGGTCGAGATAGGCGGCATTGGCGTAAATGACCCGCCCGTCGCCATCGGTGACGAGAACGCCGTCGAAGGCGTCATCGACGAGGGATTTGATCAGCGGGTTGGCCGGCTCCGCCGCCGACAGCCGCAAAATACCCGCGGCAAGCGCGAACAGGGAGAAGACGCCGACCGTGGCGAGCACCGCCAGAAAAACGAGGATGTAAGGCTCGGCAGTGCCGCGGCGAAGCACCATGAAGCCGGCCGCAGCGGCTACCAGCATCCCGGCCACCAGCAGCACGAGGATCACGCTGCCGGCCGACGCTCTGGCGCTGCGGTCGACCGACTTACGTGCGGTGCCGGCAGAACTCTCGGTGATGCCGTGTGTCGTCATCCCTGCCCTAGTACGGTTGCCGGCTCACTTTCAGTGCCTCGTGCGCGACGGTCGCGCAAGAGGATTTGCCGCCACTTCACAGTGGCCGCGACCCGCCCGCCAAGCGGCGCAGGCGCATGATGTAACCGATGATTTCGGCAACGGCCCGGTAATGCTCCTGAGGGATTTCCTGGTCAATCTCCACCGTGCCATGCAGCGCGCGAGCAAGCGGCGGGTTCTCGACCACGGGGATGCCGTGCTCCTCCGCGACTTGGCGGATCTTGCGGGCAATCAGGTCGACGCCCTTGGCGACGCAGACCGGTGCATTCATGCCGCGTTCATATTTCAGCGCGATGGCGAAATGCGTTGGGTTGGTGATGACGACCGAGGCCTTCGGCACCGCCGCCATGATGCGCTTGCGCATTCGCGTCTGGCGCAATTGCCGGAGCTTGCCTTTGACGGCCGGATCGCCCTCGGTCTGGCGGAACTCCTCCTTCATCTCCCGCAGCGACATTTTGTGCCGCTCGAACCATTGCCGGTACTGAAACAGGTAGTCAGCGGTCGCGACGATGGCGAGGATCGCCACCACCGTGCCCAGCATCTTCATAGCCAGCGTACGGGTGAACGGCAGGATCACAGCCGGATCGGTCGTGACGAGGCCGCCCAGTAGATGGCGCTGCGGCCATAATAGCGACGCCATGACCGCGCCCACCACGCCAAGCTTGGCGAGCCCCTTGGCGAAATTGGCGAGCGCTTGACGCGAGAACAGCCGCGCGAGACCGGCGGCCGGCGAAATTCGCGACAGTTGCGGTTTGAACGGTTCGGTCGAAAACACGGGGCGGTGTTGAACGATGTTGCCGGCAAACGCCGCGATGCAGAGCAGAAGGAGCGGGATGCCGACGGCGCCGACAACCTCCATCGCCAGAGTTTTCACCAGCGCCACCAGCGCGGGGCCATCGGTGGGAATGAGATAGGATTTGGCCAGGAGGCCTTGCAGCGTCGCCGCGAGACTGGCGGCCGTCGGCGCCGCGAACACCATGATCATCAGCGTCCCGCCGGCGATCATGAACCAGGTGTTCACTTCGGTGCTTTTGACGACGTCGCCGCGCCGCAGCGCTTCCTCGAGCCGTCTCGGTGTCGGGTCTTCTGTTCGGTCGTTACTTTCGCTTTCTTCGGCCATCTCAGGTGCTCACCCGTGTGGAACGAGCGCGTGCAGGACGCCGCCGGCATAGTCGAGGAAAAATCCCATCATCGAGCCGAGCACCAGCACCAGCAACAAGAAGCCGAGCAGGATCGACAGCGGCAGCGCCACGAAGAAGACCTGCATCTGCGGCATCAGCCGCGCCAGCACGCCGAGCCCGATATTGAACAGCAGTCCGAATACGAGAAACGGCGCGGAAAGCTGAATGCCGATGCGAAACGCGCCAGCCACAGTTTTGGTTATCAGCGCCGCCGCATCGCCGGTGGCGGGCACCTCGCCCGGCTCGAACAGACTGTAGCTGTCGTTGAGCGCGGCAATCACGAGGTGATGCATGTCGGTGGCGAAGAACAGCGTAATGCCGAGCATGGTGAGGAAATTGCCGATAATCGCGCCCTGCTCGCCCTGCGTCGGATCGACCGCGGTAACGAAGCCGAGACCCAGTTGCTGCGCGATCACGTAGCCCGCGACCTCGAGCGCGGAAATAGTCAGCCGCGCGGTAATGCCGAGCATCGCGCCGATGAGAATTTCCTCAACGAGCATCACCAAAGCCGGCCCGAGCGCCCCCGGATCGATGTGATAGGCGCTGCGATGAAGCGGCAACAGCATGGCGGCTAGGATGAGCGCGAATGTCAACCGCATGCGCGCCGAGATATTTTGCTCGCCCAGCCCCGGCAGCAACATCAGCATCGTGCCGGTGCGCGCGAATACCAGGAGAAAAGCGGCTCCAAGCGCCGGCAGGTAGGATAGATCGATGTGCACGGCTAAATGTCCACTCAGCCGTTGGTGATGTGCGCGGCGATCCGCAAAAAGTTCGAGTGCAGCGCGTCCGCCATGAACGGCAGCGCAATTAACATCGCGAGGAAGATCGCCAGGATTTTCGGCACGAAGACTAGAGTCGTCTCCTGAATCTGCGTGAGCGCCTGCAGGAGCGAGACGGCGACGCCGACGATCAATCCGACCAACATCAATGGCGCCGCGACGAGAATGAGTGTCACGATCGCGTCGCGCGCCACATCCATAACTTCCGGTCCGGTCATTCTTTTCCCCGCCCCTACGCCATCCTGAAATGCCCGCCGCAGGCGGGCTTCGAAGGAATTAGATCGGCATCCTCAAAATTTCCTCGTACGCCGCAATGACCTTGTCACGAACGGAAACGAGCGCCTGGATCGCCGTTTCGCTTTCCGCGACCGCCGTAACGACATCGATCATGTTGGCTTTGCCCATCGCCACGGCATGCGCTTGGGTGTCCGATTTGCTGCCGGCGGCGGTCACCGTCGCCATCACGTCCTTGAGGACCGAACCGAAATTGGGTCCGCTGTCTTGCGTGGAAGCATCGCGGCCGAGGCCGGCAGATTGATCGCGCAGCTGCGCGAGAGCAGCAGCATAGGCATTGGCGGCGGCAGCCGGTGTCGGCATGGTTCACCTTAGGTTTTGAGGATATCGAGGGTGCGCTGGAGCATGCGGCGCGTAGCGGTGATGACGTTAAGATTGGCTTCGTAGGAGCGCTGTGCGTCGCGCAAGTCGGTCATCTCGACCAACGAGTTCACGTTTGGATATTTGACGTCGCCTTTCGAGTCGGCGACCGGATTGTCAGGCTCGTGCCTGACGCGGAAATCCGAACTGTCGGTGGCAACGCGACCGAGCCCGACCACGTGCGCGCTAAGTTCGCGGTCGAGTTCGGAACGAAAGGTGACGATGCGGCGACGATACGGATCGCCGCCGCGCGCGGTTGCCGTCGAATCGGCGTTGGCGATGTTCTCGGAGATGATGCGCATGCGGCCGGCTTGCGCGCGCATCCCGGTGGCGGCGATCGCGATCGATTTGATGAAGTCCATCACGGCTGGTCGTCTCCGCTTGCCGCTGGAAACCTGGCCTCAGGCTTTGCCAATCGCCGTTTTGATCAAT
>Ga0187858_10006260_pt1 | contig 10702 bp, 10 predicted proteins | sample June2016WEW_8_15_FD_133015 | JGI IMG/M metagenome (GOLD analysis project Ga0187858, IMG submission 133015) | Peatland microbial communities from SPRUCE experiment site at the Marcell Experimental Forest, Minnesota, USA - June2016WEW_8_150 | ecosystem: Environmental > Terrestrial > Soil >...
CGGCCGGCTTACGGGCAGGCTGCTGGTTCCCGGTGGCCGGCTTACGGGCAGGCTGCTGGTTCCCGGCGGGCGTCCCGCGCCGCGCCGCCGGCCCCCCGGCTCCGGCTGGCCCCCCGGCTCCGGCTGGCCCCCCGGCTCCGGCCGGCGCCGCTGCCCGGCGCTTTGACGGCTGGACCCGCGGCGGCTCGCCCGCCTGCTTGTCGTAGTGCGGCGGCCACGGAGCATCCGGCAGGCCGGCCGCCTCGTCCTGCCCGGCCAGGCTGAGCAGCGGCTCCAGCGAGCCGGCCGCCTCGTCCATGCCCTCCCACGGGTCACCCAGCCGGGCGTAACGCTCCGGCACGGTGTCGATGGTAAAGGCCTCCGGCCGGCAGTCGGGGACCTCGTCCCAGTTCAGCGGGGTCGATACCCGGGCGTCCGGAGTGGGGCGCACAGAGTACGCCGAGGCCACGGTCCGGTCCTTGGCGTTCTGGTTGTAGTCCACGAACACGCCGTGCCGTTCTTCCTTCCACCACTTGGCGGTGGCCAGGTCCGGAGCCCGGCGCTCTACCTCGCGGGCCAGGGCCACGGCCGCCCGCCGGACCTGGCCGAAATCCCAGCGGCGCTCGATCCTCGCGTAAACGTGGAAGCCGCGCGACCCGGATGTCTTGGGCCAGCCGGCCAGCCCGAAGTCGGCCAGCACCGCCCGGGCGACCAGCGCCACCCGGAGGATCTGCGGCCATTCCACGCCCGGCACCGGGTCCAGGTCGACCCGGAGCTCGTCGGGATGCTCCAGGTCGTCAGCCCTGACCGGGTGCGGGTTGAGGTCGATGCAGCCCAGGTTGACAGCCCAGACCAGGGTGGCGGCGTCCCGGGGGACGACCTCCACCGCGCTCCGCCCGGACGGGAAGCGCAGCTCGACGGTGTCGATCCAGGGTGGGCGGGACTCCGGCGCACGCTTCTGGAAGAACGCCTCACCCTCCGCGCCGTTCACGAAGCGCTTGAGCACCATGGGCCGCCCCGCGACGCCGCGCAGGGCCCCGTCCGCGACGCCGAGGTAGTACCGCACCAGATCGAGCTTGGTGTGCCCGGTCCGCGGGAAAAAGACCTTGCCCGGGTTGGAGATGGCCACCTCGTGACCCGCCACCTCGAGGATCTCCTTGCGATCGGCCATGGCGCCACCATAACCGCCTGCCGGGGCCGGGTCGCGGTGCGCGCCGCCGGCCCGGTGCAGGTCAGCTGCGGATGTCCTCGATCACCAGCGATGAGGTCGCGCATGGTGCTGCGCACCAGCCGGATCCGGCACAGCGCCGCCAGCGGGCGGCGCGAGGCGGGATCCGCCTGCGGCACCGGGGGAGAGCCGGACCCGGCAGGATGGGCCCGTGAAGGTGATCGTGATGTCCGACACGCACGCACCGCGCCGCTGGCGGCGCTGCCCCCCGGCGGTCGCGGCGCAGCTGCACGGTGCGGACCTCATTCTGCACGCGGGCGACGTGTGTACCGCGGGCGTCCTGGACGAGCTGGCCGGCTACGCCCCCGTCCGGGCCGTCCGGGGCAACAACGACGGCCCCGACGTCGCCGCCTGGGGCGCCCCGGACACGCAGGAGCTGGACCTGGACGGCCTCCGCGTGGCCATGATCCACGACTCCGGCCCCGCCCCGGGGCGCCCGGCCCGGATGCGCCGCCGGTTCCCCGGCGCGGAGCTGGTCGTGTTCGGCCACTCGCACATCCCGCTCGACCACGCGGAAAGCGGTCAGCGGATCTTCAACCCGGGCTCGCCTACCGACCGCCGCCGGCAGCCCCAGGGCACCCTCGGTGTCCTGGACGTCCGGGACGGCCAGCTCGTCTCCGCCCAGATCGTCCCCGTCACCCCGGCACCGTGACGGGCCGTTCAGCGCGGTCAGTGCCCCGGCGGCTCGGCGGGCGGCATGCCGTTCGTGAGGATGCCCCCCCGGCCGCTGCTGGTGGCAAGCCTGGCCGTGCCCGCCGGGGTCAGGCGCCGGCGCGGTCCAGGGGACGCAGCAGGGGGAAGATCTGGCACTCCCGGACGCTCTTGTCCATGAAGAACGCGAACACCCGCTCGCTCAGCCCGAATCCGCAGGCCGGCGGCATGCCGTACTCGAGCGCCTCGACGAACTCGGGATCGGGCATCTGCGCTTCCGCGTCGCCTGCCTCACGCATCCGCTGCTGCTCCTCGAACCGCCGGGCCTGCTCCAGCGGGTCGTTCAGCTCGCTGTAGCCGTTGCCCAGCTCGCTCCCAGCCACGATGACGTGGAACCGCTCCACGATGCCGGGCCGGTCGGGCCGGCCCTTGGCCAGCGGCGAGACCTCCAGCGGCTCGTTGATCAGGAAACCCGGCCCGGACAGGCTGCGGCGGCAGTGCTTCCACAGCGTGTCCATGGCCCGGGCCCGGTTCAGGCCGTCGAGGTTCACCACGAGGCCCAGGTCGTCGATGGTGGCGACCAGCTTGTCCGTGGTCGCGGACTGGACGTCGAAGCCGAGGATCTGGCTGATGGTCTCGTAGTAGTCGTAGCGCGCCCAGTCCCCGCCCAGGTCGACCCGGTACTCCCGGCCGTTGCGGTGCAGGGTGAAGGACAGGGTGCCGAAGGTTTCGGTGATCACGTGCCGGAACAGCTCCTCGACCAGGCGCATCCCGGTCTCGTAGTTGGCGTACGCCCAGTAGAACTCCATCTGGTCGTAGTCGTTGAGGTGCTCGCGGCTCTGGTTTTCGTTGCGGAACTGGCGGCCGATCTCGAACGTGCGCTCCAGCCCGCCGACCAGCAGCCGCTTCTGCCACAGCTCGCCCATGGAAATGCGCAGGCAGACGTCGGTGTCCAGGTAGTTGTGATGCGCCACGAAGGGGCGCGCGTCCGCGCCGCCGGTGGTCAGCTCCAGAGCCGGGGTCTGTACCTCGGTGAAGCCGTGATCCTCCAGGAACCGGCGCATGGACCGCCAGAACCGGGCCTTGGCGTAGATCATGTCCTGGACCTCGCGGTGCAGCAGGATGTCCAGGTACCGCCTGCGGAGCAGGACCTCCTCATTGGTCAGCCCCGAGTGCTTGTCGGGCAGCGGCCGCAGTGACTTGGTCAGGATCGTCACCTTGCGCGCGCCGACCGACAGCTCGCCGGTCTTGGTCTGCAGCCGGTAGCCCTCGATCGCCACGAAGTCGCCGATGTCGAGCAGCTTCGTCAGCCCCTTGTAGCCCGGGGCGTGCTCCTCGGGCAGGTCCCGGCGGGAGATCATGAACTGCATCTCGCCGGTCTCGTCGTGCAGCTGGCCGAAGGTGAGGTTGCCCATCGGGCGCAGCAGCATGATCCGCCCGGCGATCGTGGCGGGCTCACCGTCGGCGATCTCACGGGCACGGGCGATGCTGACCCGGTCCACCGCGTCGGGCGGGTACGGGTCGATGCCCTGCTCACGGAGCTGGTGAACCTTGTCGATCCGCTGCCGCCGGATCTCGCCCAGCACGTCGGCCCGGCTGGCCGGGGCGCCCGGTTCCGCAAACTCAGCGTCCGCCGCCGGAGTGCTGGCCGCGCTGCTCGTGCTGTCCTCGCCTGACACTGCGTGCTGGCCCCTCAAACGTCGTGGATCGCCGATTGCCCCCTGGCGGGCGTGACGCCCGACGGACCAGTATCCCGTACCGGGGCAGCCCGCTGGCGCCCGGCCGCCCGGGGCAGCCTGCCCGGCACCCGGCCGTGCCAGGCAGGATGGGGATATGAGGCTGGACGCAGCGGACGCCCGGCGGAGGTTCGCCAGTGTGCCGGTGGCCCGGCTGGCCACGGCAGGCCCGGATGGCCGCCCGCACGTCGTGCCCTTCACGTTCGCCGTCGGCGCCGCTGGCGATGGGGAACCCGGCTGGGGGGACCGCATCTACAGCGCGGTGGACGCCAAGCCCAAGAGCAGCAGGGATCTGCGGCGGTTGCGGAACATCAGGGCCAATCCCCAGGTCGCCGTCCTGGCTGATCACTACGAGGACGACTGGGACAGCCTGTGGTGGGTCCGGGCCGATGGCCAGGCCATCCTCCTGGACGAGCCGGCCGCGATGGCCCCGGCCCTTGCGTTGCTGGCGGAGCGCTACCCGCAGTACCGGGAGCAGCCTCCCGCCGGGCCGGTGATCAGCATCGACGTCAGTCGCTGGACCGGCTGGGCCGCGGGGCCTGCCTGATCGCCTGCTCAGGTCAGCGCCTGCGTGACCCGGTCCGGATAGCTCTGGCTGAACTTGAGCATGTACACGATGATCACGACCGGAACGGCGGCGCCCAGCACCAGCTGGGGAAGCTTGCTGCTGGTGTGCTGCCGCATGCTGATCAGCCGGCCGGGGGAAGGTTCCGGCTCGCCCAGACCAGCCGCCGGAGCACGGTGAGCGAGGCTCCGTCGAGCTGGTGGGCATCGTCCACGCCCAGCACCACCGGACCGGAGGAACTGAGCTCGTCCACGAAGTCGAATGCCGCGTCACCGGGGTCCTGCCCCCCAGGCACAGTGCCGAGGATCTGCTCGACTAGAACGAACGGATCGTTGCGGCGGACTTCCTCCCCCGCGGCCCGCAGCACCTGCGCGCGGTGCGGAGCGATGGAATCGAGGATCTGCCCGGCCAGGAAGGTCTTGCCGATCCCGGCGCGCCCTCGACGACGACGCTCACCCCGGCCGGGGTGCGCCGCTCGACCACACCGAGCACCAGATCACGGATGGTCCGGGCCACGGTGGCACGATCAGGCGGTGGTGGCCGGCTGCTGGCCACGTTGGTCATCGGTCGAGCATAGGCAATGTCAGGCTCGCGGGACGGTATCCCCATGTCCGTGACCTGGGACATGCTCCGCAAGCCAGCCGAGCAGGGGCGGGCCATCAGGCGGCCTCGGCAGCGGGGCGCTTGCGGGCCCGCAGCCAGTGGACGCCCCGCACCACAAAGGGCATCACGACCCATAGCACCCAGGCGTAGCCCGTGGCGAAGAAGACGGGGACCGACAGCCCGAAGCCGAGCGCCAGGGCGTAGGAGCGCCAGGCCATGGGGGTGGACCCTGGCGCCGGTCCATCGGGGGCCAGCCGGCGGGAGGCCATGTGCCGCAGGATGAGGATCATGATCGCGGATGTCAGCGACTGCACCAGGGCGTAAAACGCGAAGCGCACGGCGTGGACGCCGGGGCCCTCGTGCCCGCCCACGGTCAGCAGTTTGGTCGCGAACGGGGTGACCACGATCATCAGCAGCCAGGCCATGTTGAGGGACCGCAGCCGCGGGTCCATCCGCCTGGTGTAGCGGAAGGCGTCGTGGTGATCGCTCCACGCCGCGGCGATCGCCCAGAAGCTGACCAGGAAGGCCAGGTAGCGGTCGGCGTTGTCCTGGACCGACGACCAGAACGCGGACAGGGTGCTCCCGTGCGGCGCCGGCAGGTCGATGGCGAGCAACGTGATCGCGATGGCGACCACGGCATCGGAGAAGAAGATGAGCCGGTCGACCGCGCGTGAGTCGATTTCCTCGGCGCGCTCGGCCACGAGCCCTTCATCTCCCGCCGGGGGGCCGGTCGCCCGTGATTCCCCAGACCCGCGCATCCCTCTCCCCCGCCAGATTACCGGCCTTTGATCATCTCGTGACTGCTGGCCGACGTTACTAGACCCAGCTGCTCCGGGCCACGCCGCACTTTGCCGAAGGCCTGATCCGCCCCGCCCGGGTAATCGGGTGGCTGGGGCAGGTCAATTTCTGGTCGAAAGTCGGCCGCAGGACCACCCGGGCGGAACTCCCACCCGCCACCTCGGCGTTCGGGGGAACGGAGGAGGCGGTAGCCGTCCCGATCCATCTGGTGAGGCTGGCCTGAGGGCGGAGGACCAGGCCGGCGGCTGCGCCAGGGCTGGCCATCTCGCCCGACCGGGAGGTCTGAGTGCTGGAACCGCAGAGCAGTGTCCTCTTCTTCATCCTGATGGTGATCTTCATCGGGTTCACCTGGTGGATGGTGGCCACGAAGTGGCTGGTCTTCCGCCTGCTGGCCGGCTGCCTGGCCTTCCTCCCGGCGGTGGCCTTCGGGGTGCTGGCCGTCAACAAGTATTACGACTACTACCCGACCTGGAGCGCGGCGGTCGCCGACTTCACCAATCAGGGAATCACCGCGCCGTCCCAGGTGCCGCTGACGAAACTGGCTCCCGGCCGGGGCCCCGCCACGCTGGACGGGAGCAGCGCCTACCTCCAGGAAGCGCAGCAGATCGGCTACACCCTCCGGCTCAAGGTGACCGGCCCGCGCAGTCACATCACCCGGATGGTGTACGTGTACCTGCCGCCGCAGTACTTCCAGCCGGCCTTCAGCAGCTACCGCTTCCCGGTGATCGAGCTCATCCACGGCCAGCCCGGCGAGCCGCAGGACTGGATCAACGTGGTGGGCGTGACCAACACGCTCGACGAGCTGATGGCCAGGAAACTGGCGCAGCCGGCCGTGCTGGTGATGCCCGGCGCCAACGGCGGCGAACGGTTCTCGCTGCAATGCCTCAACCAGGTGCACGGCCCGCAGGACCTGACGTACCTCGGCGTGGACCTGCCGCGCGCGATCACGCACATGCTGCGGGTGCAGCCGCCCGGGCCGGCCTGGGGGATCGCCGGGTACTCCGAGGGCGGCTACTGTGCCGCGAACATGGCCCTGCGCCTCCGCTCCCGGTACGGGTTCGCCGGGGTGCTCAGCGGCTACTTCACGCCGTATAACAACCAGTGGGGGCACCCGGTCCGCCAGGTCAACCCGTTCGGCGGCAGCGTCAGGCTCCGGGAGGACAACTCCCCGCTGGCCGCACTGCACATGCTCCCCGCGGGTGCGGTCCTCCCGCAGTTCTGGCTGGGCGCGGGCGCGGACAATCCCGAGGACGTCATCAACGCCGAGCGATTCTGGCACGAGATCGTGGTCCGGCAGCCGCACGTGCCGATTACGCTCACCCCGGGCGGAGGGCACGACATGATCACCTGGCGGGCGGAGGTCCCGCTGATGCTCCGGTGGATGACGCCGCGGCTGGCCCACGCCGCCCGGCTCGCGGCGGCTGCGCGGTCGGGGCCGCTGGCCCTGACCGCGCAGCCGCCGCCCGCCAGGCGCACCTGACCCTGGCTCCACCCGGGCGGCCCCGCCGCACCGGCGGGGCGCACCAGCGGGGCCGACCAGCGGGGACCCGCCGCGCGCCCGGGCGGCCCCGCCGGTCAGACGCTGGCCGGGAGGCCGTTCAGCGCGTCCTGCAGGGCCCGGGCCGGCAGATCGAAGTCGGTGACCCGCCCGGCCAGGAAGCTCTCGTAGGCGGTCAGGTCGAGCAGTCCGTGCCCGCACAGGGCGGTCAGGATGACCTTCTCCTCGCCGGTCTCCTTGCAGCGCAGCGCCTCCTCGATGCACGAGGCGAGCGCGTGGGCGGGCTCGGGCGCGGGCACGATGCCCTCGGCCCGGGCGAAGCGAAGGCCCGCCGCGAAGCATTCCGCCTGGGGCTTGGCCACGGCCTCGAACATCCCCAGCTCGTACAGGTGCGACAGCAGCGGCGACATGCCGTGGTAGCGCAGCCCGCCAGCATGGATCGGGTCCGGCACGAAATCGTGCCCCAGCGTGTGCATCTTCAGCAGCGGCGTGAACCCGGCGGTGTCCCCGAAGTCGTAGGCGTACACGCCGCGGGTGAACGAGGGGCAGGCGGCCGGCTCGACCGCGCGCAGGATCGGGTTCATCCGGCCGGCCAGCTTCTCCCGCAGGAACGGGAAGACCAGCCCGGAGAAGTTGGAGCCGCCCCCGGTGCAGCCGATGATCAGGTCGGGCACGTCCCCGGCCTGATCCAGCTGCTTGATGGCCTCCTCGCCGATCACCGTCTGGTGCAGCAGCACGTGGTTCAGCACGCTGCCCAGGGCGTACCGGGCGGACGGATCCCCGGCGGCGACCTCCACCGCCTCGCTGATCGCGATGCCGAGGCTGCCCGGCGACTGCGGGTCGGCGGCCAGCACCGCCTTGCCCGACTGGGTGATGTCCGAGGGGCTCGGGTGCACGGTTGCCCCGTAGGTCTCCATGAGCAGCCTGCGGTACGGCTTCTGGTCGTAGGAGGCGCGGACCTGCCAGACCTCGCACTGCAGGCCGAACACGCCCGACGCGAAGGCCAGTGCGCTGCCCCACTGGCCGGCCCCGGTCTCGGTGGTGAGCCGGGATACCCCCTCGGCCGCGTTGTAGTAGGCCTGCGGGACCGCGGTGTTGGGCTTGTGCGAGCCCGCCGGGCTGCCGCCCTCGTACTTGTAGTAGATCCGGGCCGGGGTACCCAGCTCCTTCTCCAGCCGCCGGGCGCGCAGCAGCGGGGTCGGCCGCCACAGCCGATACACGTCGCGGACATCCTCGGGGATCGGGATGTAGCGTTCCGCGGACACCTCCTGGCCGATCAGCGCGGCCGGGAACAGCGGGGCGAGATCGTCCGGCCCGACCGGCAGGCGGGTACCCGGGTGCAGCGGCGGCGGCGGGGGAGAGGGCAGGTCGGCCACCACGTTGTACCACTGCTGGGGCAGTTCGGACTCATCGAGCAGATATTTGACCTGACGATCCATGGGGCCCTCCCGTGCGGCTGGAGCCGGTCCGCGGCGCGGCCCGGCTCATCGCGGACCCGGTGGCAGGCCGCGCTGACGTGCCTAGTATGGCTGTGCCGGGCAAAAACTGACAGAAGATCATAAAGCCCCGCACGGATCATGGTCCCGCCCGGCGGGCGGCCCGATGACCGGCGGTCCCCCGACACACCTGCGGCTCCGCTGGCGCCGCGCACCGGAAGGCCCTCCGATGAACCGCCCCCAGTTCGCACCTCGTCACCTGTCCCGCCGGTCCGCGCTGGTGCCTGCCCTGACGCTGGCCGCGGCCGTGGCGCTGGCCCTGGGCCTGGCCGGCCCCCCCGCGCAGGCGAACATCGCGCAGTCCAGCCTGCCGCGGGCGGCGGCCGCGCCCGACAAGGACAGCCCGGCGGGCTTCTATTACGGCACCGATAGCTGGCCCATCGCGATCAACAGCCCGCCGGCGTACCGGGAGCCGGACGTCAGCGGCAACCCGGTCTACGGCGGGTACATAGGCATGGCCGGAAACTGGGCCCGGTGGCAGGGCTGCGGCGGCAACATTGCCTGGTCGTCCGCGGACAGCGCGGCGGCCAACACCAACTACACGACGTACGGCAAGGGCATCGGCACGGGCGTCTACTGGTTCATGGGCGGCCCGGGCGTCGACCCGCACTACAACGGGACCGCCACCGAGGCGAGCTCCTGGGGAGCCGCGCAGGCGGCCAAGACGCTGCGCGCGATGGGCAGCCTGCACGTCACCTACAAGATCGTGTGGCTGGACATCGAGCTGCCCGGCATCAAGCCCGCGCTGGACAACGGCTGGAACAACGTCTACACCACCCCGTGCAGCGGCAAGATCAAGTCCGCCGGGGTGGCGGCGTCCGTGGACCGCGCCGAGGTCAACGGATACGAGGCCTACCTCACCACGCACTCCTCCTACGTCCCCGGCGTCTACTCCTCCCCGCTGATCTGGAACGACATCTTCGGGACCAGTAGCGTCTCGGACATCTCGGGCACCTACGAGTGGACCTACACCGACGGGACCAGCAGGGTGAACCCCGCCCCGGTCAAGTGGTGCATCCCGGGCACGACGACCTGCGCCAATTTCTTCGGCGGGGTTAAGCGACGGTCAGCGCAGGCGGTGATGTGGCAGTGGTCCGGCGGCGGCGGGATCACCAACGGCATCGGCGATTTCGACCAGATCAACGCCAACACGGTGAAGTAACCCGGTAGCCCCGGGCCGCAGGGTCCGTTTATCCCGCTCGCCCGCTATGTCCTCCTGTCCTCGTGGAGAGCTCTCGCCGCGCCGCCCTCGCCCCGGGCCGGCCATCCCATAAAGTGTCGCGCGTGAGCTCCGCGGAGATGGACCGCCGCGCGGTGCGGCTCGCCTTGGGCCTCACCATCGCCGGGGCGTCCATGCTGGCTACCGGGGTGGTTACCTGGGCGATCACGGCGGTGGGAGGAGCCGCGTCCGGGCTGGCCACGCGGGATCTGCGGCTGGCCGCGCTGGCCTTGCTGGCCGGCGGTACCGCGTGCGGGCTGGCGATGGGCTTCGCGCTGGGCGCCCCGGGCCGCAGCCAGGCGGGCAGGCTGCGGGTCCCGGCCGAAGCTGGCAGGCTCACCCCCGAGGTCCGGGGATCCGTGCCGGTCCCGTCCCTGGCCGAGCCCCGGTCCCTGATGAATCCGCCGCCCCCCAGCCCTCCGCCTCTGCCCCCGCCGCGGCTCGCCCCGCCCTCACCCTTCGGGACCCAGCCGACCGGGAGGCTGTCATCGGGGGATGTTCCGTCCGGGGATGTTCCGTCCGGGGACGCGCCTTCCGGGGACGCGCCGTCCGGGGACGCGCCGTCCGGGGACGCGCCGTCCGGGGACGCGCCGTCCGGGGACGCGCCGTCCGGGGACCCGCGCCCCACGCCCCGGGTCTGGTGGCGGGCCGCGCACAGCCCGGCCAGCAACTGGGACGACACCTCCGAAGAGTGGCTGCGCTCGCTGCGCGGCCCGGCCATCCAGCAGCCGCCCCCGCACAGCACCGAGTGACCAGCGCCGAATGGCCTGAGCAGCTACTGGTTCGGGCGGCCGCCTGCCTTCCCAGCGGCGCCGCTGCGGCGGGGCGGCCTGCCTTCCCAGCGGGCGCCGCTACGGCGGGGCCGCCTGCCTTCCCAGCGGCGCCGCCACGGCGGGGCCGCCTAGGCCGGCCACGATCACCTCGACCAC
>Ga0187858_10006265_pt1 | contig 10697 bp, 9 predicted proteins | sample June2016WEW_8_15_FD_133015 | JGI IMG/M metagenome (GOLD analysis project Ga0187858, IMG submission 133015) | Peatland microbial communities from SPRUCE experiment site at the Marcell Experimental Forest, Minnesota, USA - June2016WEW_8_150 | ecosystem: Environmental > Terrestrial > Soil >...
CCCACCCGACCGAGTCCTCCCCTTCGAGGAGGCCATAGAGACATGAGAAGCGCATTCCTCTCGCCCAAACGGGCTCCCCCGCGCGAAAGCCCTTGACACGAAGACCCTCTGCATAGAGACCAAATCGTTCGGTCGAGCTGTCACGACGTGGCCGACCTGCGGAGCGGGGCCGGGCGGAGGCCAGTACGCGGTGTCTATCTGCGGCTTGCTACGCGGTCGAACGGCCCGCAGGCGGCGTACAGTCTGGAGGGAGCATCCCAGAGGGACAAGGACGGGGGAATCCATGATCCGAAGGATCGCGCTCGCCCTGTTGGCCATGCTGTCCGTAGGGGCGTGTTCATTTCAGACAGTCTCCACTCTCGCTCCGCTCATCACTCCGGTCGCTCCGACTCAGGCCGCACCTACGGAAGCGCCCACGCCAACCGAAGCGCCCACGCCGGTCGTGACGGCCGCGCCGACGGGGCCGGCTATCCGCCAGGTCGGCGAGGTCGTCACCGTCTCCCAGGGCGGCAAGGACTGGGCGAAGATCACGATCTCGGATGTGAGCACCGCTCCCTCATACCCGGGTAAGGGCTTCAGCGACGTGCCTCAGATCGCCGGCGATGTCTACATCGCCGCCAAGGTTTCCTATGAGGCCCTGGCCGACGGCGTGACCTACAACCCCTACGACTGGCAGGTCTTCGTTGACGGCAAGAAGGACATCATGTTCCTTATGGCCGCCGAGGGCCCCAAGCCGGACCTGTTCGCAGGCAAACTGGCAGCCGGCCAGAAGACCTCAGGGTACGTGGTCTGGGAGGTGCCACCGACGGGCGAGGTGCAGCTGATCTACACCGGTGCCAACACCGGCCAACCCGTCATGACCCCTCCGGTGTTCGCGGTCATCATCCGGCCTTCCTGACCAAGCCGCTCCCTCTTCGGCCCCGCTGCGCCCCCTCCCGCGGCGGGCCAGTCTGTGGGCGGCGGACGGAGGTGCCTTGGGACCCGGCCGTGTCGGCTTCAAGTACCCGGAAGGGTCTCCCTGTGCCTGCAACCCGTCAGGTCGACTTGAGTGCGGCGACGAGCGCGGCACGCGCCAGTGTTAGGTTATTCCCACACCGGCTCGGGATGATTCCGGGCGTTACGGAAGGTCGGCTAGTTGGACCCTAGTCGCTGGGAGAGCTTCTGGATGGCGGCTTCGATCCGAGCCAGGTGGGCCTCGATCGCCGCGTGCTCCTGTGACAGCGTGGTCTGCCTCTCCCAGATGCCAGCCTCGAGCTGCTCCAGATCGTGATAGAGAGTGTCGTATAGCCTCTGGTGCTCGGAATCGACTGCCTTTGTTGCTGCCACTGTCGTCCCTCCTGTGTGGTGTGGGCTAGTCCTGACCGATCGTAGCGGCCGTCGGACCCAGCTCGTAACGAATGGGCTTCGCTCCTTCGACGCTTGGCGCGATCTGGACGATCCGAAGCCGGATCTCTGATGACCTGCCTGACAGACAGGGGGATCGGCCACTCGTACCGCTGCAGCACCCCCTGGCCGAGAAAGCCGACGGACTCGACATCGAAGATGAGTTGACCCGGCCAGAGGGGCGACTCGTTCCCGGCGATCTCGCCGACCCGGAAGAAGTCGGCGGCCTGGCAGGTGAGCCAGCGTGAGTCACCTGGCATTAGTGCGTTCTTGAGAGCCACCCAGGACTCGGCGGCACCGCCCGGCGGGAGCCAGGACGGCGGCCCGGCCGGATCCTTGCTAGCACGGATAGTCAAGCTCGCAGTCAGGACCGGCGAAGCGTCTTCGTTGGCGACGCTCAGAGCGATGGTGCGACGGTCCCGGTCATACATCGGGCCGCCCACCTTCAGGAGAACGGCTGCCATGATCTGGGTGTCCGCCCGCCCATGGCGCTCGATCTTCTCGGTGAGGTCCGCCTGCCGGCGGAGAACGTCGACCATCTTGTGGTTCTGCCAGGCGTAGTAGGCCGTGACGCAGACGAGGACCAAGGTGGCGACCGCGAGGACCACGGTTGCGGTAGCGAGTACGGAGTTGGAGTCCATCGGTTCCCCTCTGAAGGTCGGAACGCCGCACGCCATCCTAGCTGTGCGTGTATGCGAATGTGGTCCCCGACGCAGCCGCTCGGACTGGCCGGCAATGGGGCCGGGATCGTCGGCGACGACCGCGGCACGCTCTACTGGAAGACCGGACGCCACGCCAGCCGGCCGCGCCAACCCGGGATCTGCAGTGCCCAGCTGGCCAGTACCTGGTAGACAACTCCGGGTAGCCGGGCCGGAGACAGCAACACCATCGCGGCATAGCGGTGCTGCCGCGCTGGCGCACAAGCACAGCGAGTCGGCCCCGGGCACTGAGGCGAAGCAGCGCGCTCCTGACCCTACTAACCCATCACGCAGGTTGCTCGTTAGCACCATCGGGGCGTTGACAGGCTTCTGAGATCGCCCGAGCCAGCAGCCCGCTGGCGACATCCTCCGATCGGCCAATCGCCCCTGAAGCACGGTGGCATGCGTCGGCCGGGCCCGATGCGCAATCCGACCGGGTGCGCCATGCTGGCGGCGCCGTGACCAAGAACTGTGGCGCACTGGGCAGACTTGACCTTCGGCGGTCGGGAGCTGCGCTAGCCCTCGCCGCGGTGGCCCTGCTGGCCGCCCCGGCCGGCGCGGTGGCGCAGTCGGTCACCCTGGGTCAGCCATCCGCCACCTCGACGTTCGGCCAGCAGATCGTCTTCACCCAGCCGTACGACGGCCCGAGCGTCGGCTCGGCCTGGATCGTGCTGACCTTCCCCGGCAACGCGGCACCCTCGCTCAGGCCGGTAGACGAGATCGGCCCGGCATCGCTGACCTACACCCTCGACACTTCGGCCGGGGACCTGACCCCGTTCGAGCCGGTCACGGCCCAGTTCGAGGCGGTCCTCTACGACGGGGTCGTCCAGGCCGGCCCGCAGTTCAGCGTGACCTACGCCGACGACCGATTCAAATGGCAAACGGTCTCCGGCCCGCTCGTGAGGATCCACTGGTTCTCCGGCAGCGTCGCCTTCGCCAAGCAGCTGCTCTCGTACGGGCAGCAGGGCTTCGCCAGGGCCGCCGCCTTCTTCGGGATTGCCGAGACGAAGCCGGTCGACTTCTACGTCTACCCGAGCCAGGCCGCCTTCGAGGCGGGACTCAACGCGCCCCAGACGATCGGCGGGGACACGGAAGCAACCTACCGCACCTGCTTCGCCCTGGTAGCCCCAACGGACCTCGCCTACGGGAGCAGAGTCGTGCCCCACGAGCTGACCCACATGGCCATCGCGGACACGATCAACTACCCCGACCACGCCCTCCCGACCTGGCTGGACGAGGGCCTGGCCATGTACCTGTCCGAGGGCTACAGCAGCCACAGCCGCAGCCTCGTCACGCAGGCCTCCAAGAACGGGACGCTGGCGCCGCTGGAGGCCCTGACCGGCGAGTTCCCACTCGACCCGGCCCACGTCTACTTCTACTACGCCGAGTCGGTCTCGGCGGTGGCCTACATGGTCCGCAAGTACGGCCAGGCGGACGTGCAGAAGTTGCTGCGGGCGTACGCCGCTGGCGCCTCGAACGACGAGGCCTTCGGCGCAGGCCTGGGCATCGACATGGCTGCCTTCGGCAGGGCCTGGCTGGCCGACAACGGCTTCGTCGCGGCGCGGTCGCCCAGCCCGCAGCCGTCGCCCGCCGGACCTCTCCCGTCAGGCTCGGCGACGCCCGGCGTCACCGCTGCGCCGCCGTCGCCCACCCCAACGATGACGCCGACCCCGCTCGTGTCCCCCACCCGGCCGGCGTCGAGCCCTTCGGGTTCGGCAGGAGGCCCGGGCGGCACGGCTGGCAGCCCTGGCACCGCTGCCCTGCTGCTCATCGCTCTGGTCGTGCTGGTCGGGCTGGCCATCCTGGGCGCCTGGGCACTTCGCAATGCGCGATCGGGTCGCAGCACCGGGTCCTGATCGAAGCACCGGGAGTGGGACGTTGCCAGCCGTAGACCAGCCGGACCGTCACACGCCCGAGATCGCGAACCTCGCGGAGAAGGCCGCGTCCGATCCGGGCGGCCCTCCTGCCCCTAGTGCAGCGCCACCGCCGAGACTCGGCTGCACCGCTTCGTCCAGTCCAAGTGGGAATGGTCGAGGCGGTTCTCGCGGCGTGCGTCGTCGGGCTCGCCTTCATCTCGCCGGTCTAGAGGATCGCGATCACTTACGGCCGCCCGCGGCCATGCGTCGGGCGGTAAGCTCGAGGTCCCGGCCGCGAATGTGACGATGACCACGTAGTGGTTCTCTCGCGACCGCACACTGGCCAACGTCAGCGCGATGCCGTACGACCGCCAGGCCTGCACCGACACAGCAGACTGAGTCCCTGCCATCGATCACGGTGGGAAAATGGACCAACCGAAGGGGGCTCTGATGCGAGCGCGACGGAAGTTCTTGTGGCGGTGGCTGGGTACGTTTGCGCTGACCGCCGTCGCGGTCGTGGCTGTCGCTGTCGCCCTTGCCGGGCCCACAGCCAGGCCGTCCGAGTCAACGGCCAGGCCGTCCGAGTCATCGGGCCCATCCCTAGCGGGCCCTATCTCCTACGTCGTCGGCACGGTCACAGCTGGGCCGGTCTGCCCAACCCTGCAGCCATCGCCTCTCCCGTGCGCACCGCGGCCCGTCGCCGGCGCCGTGATCACGGTGAGCACCGCCGAGCAAGGCGAGTGGGCTCGCGCCTCTACCGCCGCAGACGGCAGCTACCGCATCCTCCTGCACGGCTATGGCACCGTGACGGTGACTGCGCTTCAGGTCCAGGGATTGATGGTCACGCCAGCGCCGGTGACGGTGACCCTCGACCCAATGGAGACGAGGCGCGTCGACTTCGAATACGGCACGGGCATCAGCTGACCCCGAAGTCGGGTGTGTTTGGCGCACACCGTCTAATGCTAGAGTCATCTGGTAGGGCGCAGCTCTCAGACTTCACACAGGGTTGGTCATGCGCGATCACATCAGTCCCAGGCTTGGCGCGGTCGCCCTGACAGTGCTACTCGTCGGCGGGGCTGCCGTTCTCGGCTTCCTTGTTGCCGGGCCACGGAATGCGGCGCCGTCTGAGACACCGTCGTCGACCACGCCAGCATCCGAGGTCGCGTCGCCGAGTGCCGCCGTTCCAGGGCCCACATCTTCGATCCCGCGGTACAGCGACGGCATCCCGAAGGTCTGGCAGGGACAGCCGGTCCTCCGCTGGACCGATGCGCTGGCCAGACGCAGCACGGCCACAGGCGCCACGCCGTTTCTCACAGGCGTCTGGCTGGACATTCCTGTGGGGGCCTTTTCCTGCCCCAACGACCAAGGGCCCGATCCGAGGGCACCGAATTCGTGGATCGACTACGGAGGCTGTCAGTTCAAGTACGTCAGCTCGGACGCGGGCTCAACACCCGGGATACAGACCGGCGTCACGACGTTCCGCTTCTACAAAGGCAATCTGGCGACCGGCCCGGCGATCATGAGCGTCCACTTACACGATCCGCGGGCCACTCAATGCGGGTTTCAACAGCCCATCTGCGACGACATGATCGTCGTGGACGACATCGTCTGGACGGGCGACGCGGTCACCGCCCCACATCCGCTGAGCGTGGACCAGGTTATAGCCGCCGCCACGGAGGTAAGCCCCACGAGCGGTCTTCGCGGCCCGGCATCCGACGTATGGGGATGCGGCGCCAGCGTTACAGACGGCCTCATGCTCTGCCCGCCTATGACTGAAGGGACGCAGTACACGTCGCCGATCGCGGGTGCCGCGGTCCTGCCGTCTTCCGATGCCGTCGCCCGCGCCCTGCCCGGCGTCACGCCTGGGGTAAACGGAGCCCTCCAACCGTCGGCGATCGCGTGGACCTCCGGGACCGGCGGGGATTATCGACGGCTGGCAGTCGACAACGTGGTCGTCTTCGTTCGCACCGGCATCGGAGGCCAGGCCGAGTCGGATGGGGCGTTCCTGACGCAGCTGGTGGCGGCCTTGAAAGCCCAGGAAGCCGGCGCCCTCCCGACCCGGTGAGCTGCGCAACCGGAATCGCAAGGGCGCCCCTCGCGAGGCGCCCTCCGTCGCTGAGCGCTCCCGTGCGCGTGCATGTCACACCCTGACGCCTGGGTCATGGCGTACGAAGATCCGGACGGGGTCACCATCATCCCTGTGGCCAACGTCATGGGGGGTGCGGGTGCAGGCGGTGGTTCCGGCCCACTGGCCCCTGCCGACGCCGGCAAGGCACCGGTCGCACAAGGCGCAACACCCTCTGGATACGGGATGGGGTACGGGCTGCGGGCCACCCCGGCGGGGGTCTACGTCATCAAGGAGGGAGCGGTCGAGTGGAGGCCCGCCCTCGATTTGAACCGCCTCTTGCTCCAGTGCGCCGGTCTGACTGTCGTAGCGCTGCTCGTCCTCCGTTCGATCATCAGGATGCGTGCGAGGCCCTGACACTCCGCGGGCCGCCGTCGATCCAGCCAGCGCTGGCCTCTAGTGAGCGGCCGCTCCGCGGCCTGACGGCGATTGGGAGGTCGGCGATCCGCTGCCTCGGCGCGGGCCCACTTCGCCTGCGAATCGCTGGCTACCCCGCCGCCCACCTAGCCGTCGAGCGTCAGGGTTTCGGCGGGTCCTTCCGGAGTGCGCGCACCCACACGGCCAGGCCGACCACCATCGCGGCGGCGACGAGCCACGTCCACCTTGCCGACATGGGGAAGGCGGCGATCAGCACACATGCGACGACGAGGCAAAGATAGCCAGTGAATGGGCCGTAGCGGCTGATGGCGGGTGTTCGGAGCTTGCGCCAGACGATTGTGCTCGAGCCGTTTCGAGTGAGATCGACCGCGGTCACGAGGGCGCCGAGCAGGCAGAGCCAGGCGAAGATCTGCAGGCCCACGTCCGGCGTGGTCTTACCGGCGAACTCGGTCATCCCGAGGCTCAGGTGCTCGATGATCCCAGACGCACCGAACAGCGTCGCCACGAAGCCGATAAGGGTCGCGACGACGAAGCCGCGCCAGGGCAGGAGGAGCGCCAGCCCCGCCGTGACGACGAGCACCACAGGTACGATGGCCACGACGATCGTCGCGGTGGTGATCCCGTTATCGGCCAGTCCGAACCAGCTCGTCGACCAGCTGGCGGCACCGGTGGGGATTTGATCGGGCGTTACCGGCGTGACCAGGAACCAGGGCAGCCACCACGACGCCACCAGCAGGACGGCAATCGCCATTTCGACGATGGCGAATGCGCTTCGATCGCGCTCGGATGCCATGCCAACCCTCCAGCCGGCGGGACATCGCCACCGGGCCTCGATGCTGGATACGTCTTGCGCCGGACCTCGGATCAATCGTAACGCTGCCTCGCACCCCTCGGTCGCCCAGTGCGAAATGCACCTCTCATCCCGCTGCTGAAACCGGTGCTATAGCACATCCATGTCAGCCACACATCACATCTTCCTGCCGGACTCCGGGCGCGTAACCCCCTCTGCCTCGACGCGGATCAGTGCCGCCGACGCGCCACGATGTTCGCGTAGTGTCGGCGCTTCGTCTTGGGACTCCCGGAGCGAACCGCCGGCAGTCAGTTGACCCAGCGCAGACGACGCGTGGTCAGCAGGTCAGCCCGGTAAACTCGGGCCGTGGCAGTATCAGCCGAGCGCCTTCACGAGATCGTTGCTGAACTCCTGTCCCGCCCGGGGCACGAGAAGGTCCGCGCCCTCGTCTACGACCTGCTCGTACATGGCCTGGGAGCCCGCAGCACCGAGATCGACTTTGAGCGACCGCTCCCGGAAGTTCGGGGGCGTGCCGACGCGCTGCTCGGACAGACCGTGCTCGAGTTCAAGCGCGACCTCCGTATGGAGACTCTCGACGCTGAAGAGGAACTCACCCGGTACCTCGCCGAGCGGCGCTCGCAGACGGGGTCCGAGTTCATCGGAATCGCGACCGACGGAGCCCGCTTCCTCACGTACGAGTTGCGGCACGGGAACCTCGTACGGCTCGCCGAGTACGTGCCCTCGCCCGATGAGCCGCGTGAACTGCTCGTCTGGCTTGACTCAGCGGTCGCCATTGGCAGCGAGCTGCCGCCCGATCCTGAGCTGATCCGCCGTGAGCTTGGCCGTGAGAGCATTGCCTATGATCGGGCTCGGGCCGGGCTCACGGAGGCATGGCAGGAGGTCGCCGGGCACCCGGACGCTGCTCTGAAGCGCCAGCTGTGGGCCCAACTCCTGGAGCGCGTGTACGGCTCCGACGTCGATCAGGACGAGTTGTTCTTCCAGCACACGTACCTGACCGTCGTCGCCAAGACAATGGCAACCCGTGTCCTCGGGATCGAAGTACCCAGCGCCGAGGAGCTGCTCGAAGGTCGCCCATTCCACGACGCTGGCATCAGCGGAGCAGTCGAGTCCGACTTCTTCGACTGGATCCTCAGCGCAGCGGGCGGAGGCGCCCTCGTCAGCCGTATCGCCGCTCAGGTCTCCCGCTTCAGACTGCGCGATGTCAAGGCCGACGTCCTCAAGACCTTGTACGAGTCGCTCATTGATCCCCGCCAGCGCCATGACCTCGGTGAGTACTACACCCCGGACTGGCTCGCGGACCGCGTGTGCAGCCGCGCAATCACGGATCCGCTAGGCCAGCGGGTCCTCGACCCCGCCTGTGGTTCTGGGACATTCCCGTTCCATGCCGTGCGCCGATTCCTCGCCGCCGCGGACGCCGCAGGAGTGACCAACCGCGACGCACTTGCCCGCTGCTGCGAGCAGGTCTTCGGCATCGACGTGCATCCAGTCGCGGTCATCGTGGCGCGGGTCACCTACCTGCTCGCTCTCGGAGAGGAGCGCCTTCGAGATCGTCCTGCGCTTGCGATCCCGATCTATCTCGGGGACGCCCTCCAGTGGAATACGCAGTCGTTCATGGCCGAGCGTGAGGTCCTCATCGCGGTCCCCGACGGACCGACGCTGCTCTTTCCCTTCGCGGTCACGCGAGACCCGGGCGAGTTCGACGCGGTCATAGCCGCGATGCTGGATCTCATTGAGCATGGGGCGGACGCGAGCGCGTTCGGCGCGTGGCTCAAGCTCCGCGGGATCGTGGAGGCCGTGGATGTGGCATCGCTTGCGCAAACCTTCAACGATCTCGCCCTGCTTGTGTCCCAGGGTCGGAACCACGTCTGGGGCTACGTGGCCCGGAATCTCAGCCGCCCGATCTGGCTTTCGTCCGAAGCGCAGCGAGCCGACGTCGTGGTCGGGAACCCGCCGTGGCTCTCGTACCGCTTCATGGCCCCCCAGACTCAGGAACGGTTCCGAGCGGAATGCCAAGCGCGGGGCCTCTGGGCCGGAGGGCGGCTGGCGACACACCACGATCTGTCGGCGTACTTCTTCGCTCGCTCGGTCGAGCTGTATCTGAGGCGAGGCGGAACCATCGCGTTCGTGATGCCTCACGCCGCGATCACACGCCAGCAGTTCGCGGGGTTCCGCACCGGGAGTTTCGGGGTGCCCCGGCAGCCGCCTCTTGCCACGGTCGCATTCGGGGAGGTGTGGGGCTTCGATGAGCGGGTTCAGCCGCTGTTCCCCGTGCCGTCCTGCGTGGTCTTCGCCCGGGAGGATACTCCCGCGCCGCTGCCGACCGACGTTGTCGCCTTCGCTGGCACCCTGCCGCGACGGGACGCCAACCCGACGGAGGCCGACGCGGCCCTGACCATCCACGGCGAAGCTCGTCCGGTTCTCGCGCGGTCCGGACGTTCGGCCTACCGAACTCGGTTCCGTAATGGCGCCACGGTCTTCCCGCGCGTCTTGTGGCTCGTCCAACCTGTCAGCGCAGGCTTCCTCGGCGGCGACCCCTCGGCGCCTCTCGTGGTGTCCCGTCGAAGTCGCCAAGAGAAGGAGCCGTGGCGGTCCCTGTCGCCGATCCGGGGGCAGGTGGAGGCCCCGTTCATCCGCCCGCTCTACCTCGGCGAGTCGATCGCCCCGTATCGCGTGCTCGGATCAGTCCCGACGGTTATCCCGTGGGAAGAGCGGACGCGGACGGTGCTGGATGCCGCAGCGGCGCGGAGCGCGGGCTACGTGCACCTCGGCAGCTGGCTGACCGCAGCCGAAGGACTGTGGGAATCGCACGGCCGCGGCCAGATGGCGTTGTCGGACCGAATCGACTACCACGGCTCACTTGCGATCCAGATGCCCCCCTCGCCGGTTCGCGTCGTCTACGCCGCTTCAGGCACCCAACCCGCCGCAGCCGTCCTTCGCGATCCGGGCGGAGTGGTCGAGCACAAGCTGTATTGGGCCGGCGCGGAGGAGAACGAGGCGTACTACCTTGCAGGGGTCCTCAACAGCGAGGCCGCCCGTTCCCGCGTTGCCCACTTGCAGAGTCGGGGCCAGTGGGGAGCGCGGGACTTCGACAAGGTTATCTTCGAGCTACCGATCCCGGCCTACGACCAGTCGAGTGAACTACATCAGGAGCTGGCCGCGACGGCGCGGCTGGCAGAGGAGGTCGCTGCGTCGGTCACCTTGACACCGGGCATGCACTTCGTGCGCACCCGATCGATGGTTCGAGGGGCCCTTCTGGCGGACGGTGTTGGGCAGAAGGTCGAGGCCCTCGTCGTCACGCTGCTGGATGAGGCAACGTTGGCGCTATGAGCAGCTCGTGTTGCCATTCAACTCTCAGGTCCGTCTAGACTGGCGAGCATCGGCTCAGGGTCGCGTTCGGTGGCCAGGAGTTGGCAGGGTGGTCAGTCAGATGCAGCGGCGTCCTTCGG
>Ga0187858_10006271_pt1 | contig 10692 bp, 16 predicted proteins | sample June2016WEW_8_15_FD_133015 | JGI IMG/M metagenome (GOLD analysis project Ga0187858, IMG submission 133015) | Peatland microbial communities from SPRUCE experiment site at the Marcell Experimental Forest, Minnesota, USA - June2016WEW_8_150 | ecosystem: Environmental > Terrestrial > Soil >...
ATCGGCCACGGCACGGGCGCCTCGACCGAGAAGATCGCCCAGGAGAAGGAGCTGGGCGTCCGGGGACACGGCTCGTACTCGGGCACGATCGACGGCATAGTGACCTCGCCCCCGTACAACACGAGGACCGACGGCGAGGGGCTCAACAAGACCGCGATCCCGAACGTGCGGGGGGTCATGCAGGGCAGGACCGAGACCATGAAGTACTCGAACGACCGCGTCGGGAACATAGGCGAGATCAAGACCCACGGGAACATCGACGCGGTGATCACCTCGCCGGCGTACTCCGACTCGCTCGGGAAGGGGAGGAAGGGGTACACGACGGATCCGCAACTCGCCAAGACGAGGCAGTACGGCCAGGACACGTCCGACGCGAACCTCGGGAACCTCAAGCACGGCTCGATCGACGCCGTGATCACGAGCCCGCCGTACGCGAGCGGGTCGCACGATGGCGAGAAGGGACCGGCCAGCGACAAACTGCGGAAAGAAAAGGGGATACACCTGAGAGGCGGGGACAGCAGCTACGGGAGCACCGAAGGCAACATTCAGCACCTCCAGCACAATCTCGGCGAGATCGACGGGATCCTCACCTCCCCGCCCTACGAGGGGTCCGAGGCTTTTCAGGACACCGACTTCAAGCGCGAGATCTCCGGCGACTTGGATGCGAAGAAGGCTGCAGGGAAGATCAAGGGGCACTCGACCTCTGCGAGGATGCTCAAGTACAAGGCCGGGGCGCACGTCGGGCAGGGCCACGCGCCCTCCTCGGCAGCTGAGGCCCGGTTCCTCGACAAGGCCGAGAGGGGGAGGATCGAGCACCCCGACTCGCTCGGGAAGCTGACCAAGGAGACCTACCTGCAGGCCATGAAAAAAGTGTATGAAAACATGTTCATCGTCCTCAAGCCTGGAGGATTAGCGGTCATCGTCGTCAAAGCTTTTAACAGAAATAAGCGGGTCGTGGATCTGCCCTGGCAGACCTGGCTCCTGCTGCACGCGGTCGGGTTCGGGTTCGAGGACGTGGTGAAGATGCGGATCAGGAACCTCTCCTTCTGGCGGATCATGCTCTATAAAAAATATCCCTCGATCGACCGAATTAGGCATGAGTACGCCATTGTAGTTCGCAAACCAGCAAGCTCAAATATGGAAGTGTAGCCAGTTCGCCATAATGAGAGGCGTAGATGCGGCCTATGTTGCAGGGTTGGTAGATGGAGACGGCACATTTGACCTCGCGATCCATTTGAGGACGAGCACTCACAAAGGGAAGGTCTACCATGCGATGGGATGTTCACCGGTGCTCAAAGTCGCATTGAAGAACCACGAGAACGACCGAGAGGTGATGGAGTGGTTGCAGGGGCTCGCAGGGCACTCGATAATTAAGGAGGGGAACAAGGTCTATGTGTGGCAGGTGCGGGGTGTGCAGTTGCTTCCGTTCATCGAGGCACTAACTCCCTTCCTTCATGTCAAACGGAAGCACGCGGCAATAACAATGGAGGCATTGAGGCTCATAGCAGAGAAGGGAGGCAAGAGTTGGACCAGAGAGTATGCTCAGAAGCTCGCAGCACTGCAAGATAGGATGTTTGAGACGAGGTTCCACAACCGAGGACAGTTAATCAAGTGGGATGGCAAGGCGATCCTCGCCAAATTCGATGAGCTGCATCCAGTGTGAAGGCAGCCAAGATCAAACTGAGCACGGTCACGAAGGCCCTCCTCCGTGGCGAGATGCTCCTCGACTCTTACAATCAGGAGAAAGTGAAGGACGCGCGCAAGGTGAGGGTCGCCCTCGCCTACTGGCGCGTCGTGCGGCTCTGGTTCAAGCAGACTTATGGTTGGCAGTGGACCCTCACGTCTCCCCCCAAGGTCGGTATGACCGATGAGCAACTCAGGGAAAGGTTCGGGTACATTGAGCCTAAGAAGTGGCACTACAACCCCAACGGACAGGTGAACGTAACGAAGGAAGAACTCAAGATGATCGAGGTGCTACTGACGACGTGAAGATGCAGTACAAGCGGTACCCGGAGATGGAGCGGATCAGGCACGAGTACGCGATCGTCGTCCGCAAGCCGGCTTAGAGGATGTGCGCGACGATTAGCGTGACGAGGGTCCCGCCCATGAAGCCGAGCGTGCCGGTCAGCACCGGGATCAGGAGCTTGTACTGACGAATCGTACCACGCTCCTCGGCCATGTCGATCCTCTCCTTACTGACCTCGATAAGGGTGTTGTCGAGCTTGGTGAGGATCGCGTTGTTCTGCCCTTCCACCGTGTTGATCCTGCTCTCCAAGACTGCCACGCGGCTCTCAACAGATTCCTCGGGCGGCATCGTTAATGAGGCTTGATGCTTGCTCGGGATAAAAAGCTCATGTAATGTCTCAAGAGACACCGCGCTTTAATCATCACCTTTATACGTACCTTTTAGCGAACCGCTCCACATGTCAGAAACAGAGCACGGATTAACGGTGGTGCGGGCTGGGACGATCGACTTCACGGGGATGGACATCGAAGCGCTCAAACGGCTGCCTGAGCTGCTGAACACGATCTACAAGTCGGTCCTGCAGGAGGGGACCGATTACGGGAGGATCCCCGGTACGCCGAAGCCCTCGCTCTGGAAGCCTGGTGCCGAGATCCTCTCGCGCTGGCTGAGCATGGCGCCCGATCTCCTCACGGCCGACGTGGTCGAGAAGATCGAGCCGACGGACCCCTACTTTGCGTACAGGGTGGAGTGCAGGCTCTACGGGAAGGACGGTTATCTCGGGAACGGGTTCGGCTCGGCCAACAGCAGGGAGCCCGGGTTCGCGTTCCGCTGGGTCAGCGAGAAGTACCTCCCGAAGGACGTGGACAAGGCCACGGCGGAGACGCGGAGCGTGAAGAACTACCTCGAGTACCGGGTCCTCACGCCGCCCAACGAGATCTTCGGGGTGGCGAACACGATCCTCAAGAGGGCCAGCAAGAGGGCCTTCGTCGAGGCGGTGCTCCGAGTGACGGGCGCCTCGCGGATATTCACGCAGGATCTCGAGGATGAGGGTGTGGCCGAGGCGGTGGCCAAGTCGAAGGACGTGACGCCCGAGGCCAAGGTGACGCCTCCGGTGGACCAGAAGCCGACGCCGGCGGTCGAGGAGGTTCAGTTCTTCCTCAGGGAGGACCACGTCGACGTGCGCTCCGCCAACGGGCAGGTGCAGGTCTTCCCGGTCGCCTCGCTGATGCTCGACACCGACGGCTTCGGCAAGCTGAAGATGGACCTGGAGGGCCAGTACGGGGCAGACTCCGTGGTCTGGATCCCCCGGGAGAAGGGCGGGCCGTACTTCGCGATCGGTCCCCGGCGATCCTGATGCGCCCAACATTGGTGAAGGATCGCGAGAACATGACTATGCTCGTCGAGGAGCTGCGCAAGTCGGGGCACACTCCTATCGACACGGGCAACGGGGAGGTCGACGTGTACAAGGACGGGAAGATGGTCAAGAAGATCAAGGTCAGGGAGGCGAGCGCTTGAGCGCCCGGCGGCCGATGTACTGGTGCCAGAGGTGCAGGACCTACTCCGCCGCGAGACACCGCGGCTGCGAGAGGGTCCTCAAGAACTTCCGTCTCATGGGGAGGCCCGTGCGTTGACCGGCGAGGAGAAGGCCCTCGTCGTAGACCCCGAGCGAGACCCAGTCGCCCACGCTGAGTACCTGGAGAACATCCGCAAGTCCTACGCCAAGTACGGGCCGATCCGCCCAGCGATCGTCTCCCGGTTCGGCATCCTGGCGGGCGCCGGGAGGAAGGAGGCGGTCCCGGAGTGGCCCGAGGTCGATCGCAAGAAGACCGACGAGCGGGTGAAGACGAAGTTCGACGCCTACGCCTTCGCCGCGATGGACAACATCCACGAGCAGAAGTCCGCCTCATGGTGGACGATCCTCGTGACCAAGGCCGCTGAGACGGTCGAGGAGGAAGGGACCCCTACCGAGGAGGTGTGCAGGGTCATGATCGAGCGGTTTCCTCTGAGCGAGGCCACGATCCGCCGGTACATCCCCGACAAGTTCAAGCAGCAGGTCAGGGTCGAGGCCGGGAAGAAGTCCGCCGAGGCGCGCAGGGAGAAGAAGGAGGCCGAGGTTCCCTACAAGGTCTCCCACCCTCCGCCCGCCAGCGAGGTGATGATGGCGGACGTCCACGATCAGTTGCAGAAGACGCCGGCACCGATCCTGTCCCCGGGGGAAAAGCAGTGGGTGCCTCCGCTCGAAGAGACCGCCGAGAAGCCGGTGGACCAACCTAAGGCCAAGGTTATGACCCGGGTCGTGATCCGACTGCACATCGTGACGAAGAACGGCAAGAAGCCGATCTTTGACAAGATTGTGGCCACGATCGCGGTGATGGGCCAGGTCACGAAGGCCGACATCGACAACAAGGCGCTGCATAACGCGGGCCTGTTCTTGGAGGTGCTTGAGACGTGAGCTACCCCAACTCGTACCTCCGGGGGCTCAACTACCCCCAGGGCGAGAGGCAGGTCGCGAAGCTGGCCCCGGGCGGGCGCAGCGCGGTCCTCCCGGACGGCACGATGCTGAGGATCACGCCGGCCGGTCAGGACGATGTCGGGGCCCTCGTCCACGCCGGGGACGTGGTCAGGGCAAACTACGGTGCAGGGGGGATGGTGTACTCGGTCTCGAAGTACCACCTGTACGGGCTGACGGTCTACGGCATCCTCTACGTGGACTTGGACGTGGAGAGGACCAAGACGGGGAAGGTGAAGGCATCCGATCTCAACTGGCTGAACGAGCTGGTCGCCCAGGACGGGAAGATCAAGCACCTCTTCGAGGTCAACGAGGACGAGGTCGAGGTCGTGCGATCCTCGCTCATCGAGGTCCTGATCTGATGGGCAACTACGCTCATCTCTCGAAGGCCGAGCTGGCGGAGTTGCAGGGGGCGGCGAAAGTCTACGTGCGGCTCGCGATCAAAGCGGACGACCCCCAGAGCTTCGACATGACTTGGTCGGAGTTGGTCGAGGCGGAGGATACGGAGGGGGTGCTCTGATGCCGGCGCTGAAGAAGGGCCCCCTCTTCAAGCGACTCTTCGCCGCGATCCTGACTTGGAACATCGAGGCGGACCCGGAGTACCGGTGGTACCGGTGCGCGCTCTGCGGCCGGCCGATCGTGAAGGCGTGGCACGTCTGGCTCGACACGGCTGGGTTCGCGCTGCAGTACGACTTCCGCTACATCGAGGTGCACGTCTGCAAGAAGTGCGGAGAGATGAACGGTCTGGGCTCTAAGGGCCGCCGACTTCCTGTTCCCCGACCTCGCTCACGGTCGGAGCGACCTGCTGTTGGCCGACATGTGCCGGGTCGAGCCCCCGCTTCCTTGCTTCCTCAATCAGCCTCACGGAGGCGTCGGACACGACGCGCTTGACCTGAGCGGCCTTCGTCAGCTCCGCGGCCAGCTCGGTGTCTGTCAGGTCGCCAAGATCGGCGGGCGGCGTCCCTCTCTGCTGGGGAGCCTGCTGGGGCTGGGCGGCCCTGTTGGCCATCCCGCTCTTGAGCCCCTCTCCGAAGTTCTGGGCAAGGGGGCCCCCTATGTCCTTGATCGCGGTGCGGAGGGTCTGGGTGACCTCGGCCATCTGCTGGCGTGACTCCTTCCTCCCGTCCTTGATGTCTCTCTGCTCTGCGAGCCACCGCTGCATCTTGTTCGACTCGTCGATCTGCCACTTCTTGAGTTCGAGCCCCATCAGGGCGGCCTTCTCGCTGACCTCCCCGCCTCCCGCGAGCCCGAGCGTCTGCAACTGCTTGAGCGTGTCGACGGACTGTCCGACCGGGTCGTACTCACTCATCGAATTGATCTGGTCCGTGTACATCTTCGCGATCGCGGCCTGAGCGTCCGTGGCCTGCTTCATGAAGAACTGCGTCATGGTGGCGTCGCTCTCGCTCTTCTGGGGCTTGAAGACCTCGGCCATCTTGATCGTCATGTCCACCGCGTCCTTCGGGGTGAAGGTGCCCGCCGCGGGCGCTGCGGCTCCCGGGGCGTTGTAGCTCGTGCGCTGAATCATGACCGGCTGGCTGGCCTCGTCCATGACGACCTTCCCGTTCTCCATCTTGGGGACCATCTCGATCACGGTCCCGGGCATGTACATCCCTCCCCCCGTGCCCTTCATCGCGTCCGCCATCATCTTGATCATGTACGCGTCGGTCATGCGGCCGAGAATCTGGCTCGACCCGCTCTGGCCGGCCCCGTGCTCCATCCTCGTCAGCAGGATAGGCGTCTTCACCGTGCGGACGGGGACCCTGAGGACCTGCCCGGTGCCCGCGTCCTTCTGGTCCTCGTACTCGGTGTGCTCCTCATAGGCGACGTCGGAGCCGTTCACGGGCCCCGTCCCGGACGAGTCCTTGAAGACCGAGGTCATAATCTTGATCTCCTCCATGCGGTCCATCATCTTGTCGAGCCGGGTCTTGTTGTCGTCCTCGTCGGACGGTCCCCGGGCCCCGCTCCTCTGCATGGCCGCGAGCTGGTCACGCTGGATCGAAAGCTGCATCATCTCAATCTGCTGCGCCATCATGTCCCTGACCATCCTGTTAGTCTTGGTGATTGGGTCCTCCGCCCCGACGGCCAGCTCCCCTCCCGCCAGGAGCCTCGTCTGGTCCGAGAAGTGCAGTGCCTCCTTCTGGGACCCCACGCGGTTGAGCCACTTAGTGGTGGCGATTTGGGCCCTCTGGTTGGAGAGACCGGCCAGTTGGAGAGACGAGTAGAGTTCCATCCCGTTGTTCGTGTACCGCTCGGGCTCGTCCTCGACCGCCTGCAGCACGCCGGCGACCTGAGGTCCCGGGGCTCCCGAGGTGATCTTGAGGATCGCACGGAGGCCCTGCGCGGCGTCGGTGTGCAGTTCGAGCTTGTCCACAATCGACCCGGGGGCGGGCTTCTCCGCTTGGGCTGGGGTAGGCTTCTTCACGGTGCCGTCCTCAAGCACCACGACCGCGGGCTCGGGCTGAGGGGCCGGCTGAGCGGCTGGCTTGGCCGCCGGTGTCCCCGACGGCTTGGGGGGCGTCATGTGTCCCTTGAGCCCCTTAACCACGTTCTGGCTGAGCCCAGTGGCCTCCGCGATGAGCGCAAGATCGACGGTCCAGGGCCCCACGGACCCGGCGTCCTCCCATGCCTTGTAGGACTCGTCAAGCATGCCCTTAGCAGTAGCCTTCGCCGCAACTTCCTTCTCCTCCGCGTTCATTCTGGCCAAGATGGGCTCGCGAGGGGCCCACGGTTAATAAGAATTGAGGGTTATCTGGCCAGCAGTTGAGGCGGTGGTTGAGCCACCAGCCGAGCCGCCTGATCGAGCCGTAGCCGGTGCAGTTAACCGGTGCGTTCAAGCCCCCTTTTCCAGCCGGCTCGGCCGCCCACGAGGATCAAGCGGGACGCCCCACCATATAGGAGAGGTAGGGTCGGCTGGCAGGTTCCACGGTGCACGGACCGCACGCGGGTACAGTTGTCCCCGAGAAGAACGCGACCGCCGGGCTGCCCAAGCCGGCCGGGACCTCCCCACCGGGGACCCGTAGGGCGTACTTGGTCAACTCCCCTTAGCGTGCGCTTAATAGCACAATTCACTGACCTACTGGCGCCATGAAAAGCACCACGACGGAAGGTTCTGAACCCGCGCAGAGCGTGCCCGCAGCGCTCTACACGGTCAAGCTGACCTGCGGGATCGACATGACGACCGCCTTCGAGCCCTCAGAGCTGGCCAAGGGAGAGACCCTTTGCGCCGCGCACGAGAAGATCGAGAAGTTCGTGGACATCACCGAGGTGGCCCCGGCGCTCACCCCCGAGGAGAAGGTCGAGTACGACAAGCTGATGGCGACCGACGGGCTCAGCGCGGCAGAGGCCAACCGATTCCGGCAACTCGACCTCAAGCACAACAACCACCTCATCTATCAGCGCTCCCTCAACGTCGGCGAGGGGGGGGCGGCGTAGATGCAGGGCATTTGGGTCTACGCGACCGCACACGACCTGGTGAACAAGCTCAAGGAGAACGCCGACGCGATCGAGGCGAAGCTACTGAGCCAAGGACTGGATTCAAAGGGGAAGTGGGATAACCCGGAATGGCAACCATGGAAAGAAGTTTGGTCGGCCTATTGCGAAGCCGACGAGGCCAGAAAGCACATCAAGACCGACACAGTGGACTTCCAACTCGATGTCCAGATAACGCCCATTGATCCCGACCAGAGACGAGATTGGAAGCCGAGCCAGGAGGAGACGATCATCATGCTCGAAAGGGTCCTCGTGTACCACAAGAACCAGGAGGAGGCCATGCAGAACACTCTCGACCTTCTCAAGGCTCGCGGCGAGGCAGTGACCCGGACGCTCGACCTTCTCAAGAAGGACCGGGACGCCAAAGACGAGTCGGAGCGGTGCAGATTGTGGGAGGAAGAGCAGAGACAGAAAGAGACCCGACGACGCCAGAGCATAGATACCTCGACCCTGGTCGCGTGGAGCACGGTCACGCACACCACATACGACCACTTCGAGGGGCTGGACGAGCAGATAGAAACGCTGGAGATGTACGGAAGGCTCTACCTCGAAAAGTTCTCTGGCAGGACGAACACCTACCGCCTGGGCTGGAAGTGGGAGCCCAACTACGCCTGCTTCACGAACCTTGAATACAAGTCGTTCAAGAACTACATGGAGCAGCCGGCCGACCAACGAGACCACAAGCCTGAGGCGGGCCCAGGCTACAAGACTTTCGAGGAGGGGAAGGCAGCATACGACAAGAAGCGCGCCGAACTCGGGAAGCTGGCCAAGGACCAACTTGAGAGGGAGCTGGGGACCGTCCCCACCCTCGCCTCTCAGGAGGGGGCGTAGGTTGGTCACCCTCCGCGAGAAGGCCCGGGAAGCGGAGGAGACTGAGGTCATTGAGAACTCAGCCCCACACCACACCGCGGGCTTCACCGCCGAGGAACTGGCCCTCGTCACCCTGCTGGACCTCCCCACGAGCCGGAGGATCGAGATCACGCTCGGCCCCAAGGAGCGGGAGAACTTCGACGGCCCGACATCCTTCGAGGACAAGGACGACAACGAGGAGTGCGAGGGATGCGGCGTCAAGCCCTCGTGGGTACTGGCCGACGGCATGGGGATAATCGGCCTCTGCTCGGCCGAGATAGTCCGAGGCTACGTCCACTGGGACAAGGGCGGTTCCATCAAGGTCGTACCCGCCCCCCTGACCCCGGACGAGAAGAAGGAGTACGACGCCCTCACGGAGAACGGCTCCCTGACCGACGAGGAGGAGAAGCGGTTCTGGGTCCTCGATGAGAAGCGCTCGGCCTACATCAACTCCACGACGAAGACCTACTCCCCCCTCAAGGACGCGATCGCGCACTTGGAGAAGTCCGTGCTCGACCCCGACAAATGCCCAGACGCCGCGACGACCCCGGCCCTCGACCCGGTCCTCAAGGACTACGAGCACGAGGACTACCACGTCTACAAGGCGCTATCGATCCTCCGACGCCTCGCCGGCATCCCCGAGGAGGTGGCCTAAGTGGTCAAGGTCACAGTGTGCGAGCGGTGCGACTCAGACGCGGCAAGCTCCACGGAGGCGGCGCAGAAGTGACCGTCATTCTCTCCCAACAGGGGAGTGACGGCCACCGGCGGACCTGCAGCGGGACGTGCCACGCTGCCAAGAAGGACAAGTGCGCCTGTATCTGCGGAGGGAGATTCCACGGAGTCGCCCGAGGCAGGGGTACGCACCGGCCCGAGAACGTCGAGGAAGCCGAGAAGATGCGCACGATCAAGCTGGCCAGTCAGGCCCAGTTGGTGGCGGCAGCGTGAGGCTCTCCACGGGTATCTGGCTCGTGACAGCCCTCGCGACCGCTGGGGTGTGCTACGCGCTGACCTACGTCGCCTGCGAACTCTTCTACCTCTCCTACGTCAACTACATCGTGAACGACGGACTCTGCTTCGCCGCGCTCGGCGCCGGGCTGATCCCCCTCGCCCTCGTCCTCTTCTTCGGGACCATGGCCCAGTCGGCCGTGCTCGACGCGACCAGGCCCGAGGTGCGGCGCTACTGATCGCTGAGTGGGAGGCGTACGTGACCGTGATCCGGGCCATGGGACTGACCTGCTACACGACCGAGATACGGGGTGCCCACACTTGGTAGGCCCCACCGTCGTCGTCGACCTCTTCGCCGGCGCGGGCGGGCTCTCCACCGGCATCGCCCAGGAGTGCAAGGCGCTCGGCCGGAAGATCGACCTCCTCGCGATCAACCACTGGCCCGAGGCGGTCGCCACCCACGAGGCCAACCACCCGTGGGCGAGGCACATCCTCGACGATGTGCGCTCGGTCAACCCTCTCGAAGTCATACCGGGCGGGCACGTCCACCTCCTCGCCGGTGCGCCGGAGTGCACCTGGTACTCCCGGGCCGCGGGCGGCAAGCCCCGCACCGACCAGAACAGGGCGTCGGCATGGGACGTGCTCCGCTGGCCGGAACTGCTCCGCGTTGACTCGATGCTGATGGAGAACGTCCCCGACTTCATGGGCTGGGGACCGAGGGACTCGCGGGGCCGCATCATCAAGTCACGCCGGGGCGAGACCTTCCAAGCCTTCGTGCATGTGATCCGGTCGATGGGCTACAACGTAGACTACCGGGTCCTGAACGCCGCCGACTACGGTGCGGCCACCTCCCGCTCCCGGCTCTTCCTTCTCGCCCGGAAGGGGAACAAGCCGATCGTGTGGCCCGAGCCCACGCACAGCAAGACCGGGCACG
>Ga0187858_10006275_pt1 | contig 10687 bp, 8 predicted proteins | sample June2016WEW_8_15_FD_133015 | JGI IMG/M metagenome (GOLD analysis project Ga0187858, IMG submission 133015) | Peatland microbial communities from SPRUCE experiment site at the Marcell Experimental Forest, Minnesota, USA - June2016WEW_8_150 | ecosystem: Environmental > Terrestrial > Soil >...
GATCCATCGCTGATTGTCGCCTGAAGCTTATGTGCGACATCAACGAGGCGCGGCTGTCGCATGTTCGCTCCCTATACCCTGAGGTCGAAGCGGAGGTGGATTTCAAGCACATGCTCAATGGTGCGGGCCTCGACGCGGTGGTCATCGCCACGTCAGTGAAAATGCATTACCCGATGGCCAAGGCAAGCCTGTTGGCCGGCAAACACACCCTCATCGAAAAGCCCATGGCTGGTGTATCTAGCGAATGCGAAGAATTGATTGAGATTGCTCGAAAGAATGGGCTCGTGTTGATGGTGGGGCACACGTTTCTGTATTCACCGGCCGTACGCAAAATCAAGGAGATCGTGGATGGCGGTGACTTGGGGGAAATCCGGTATATTTGCGCCCGCCGCCTGAACCTGGGGCTGTTCCAAAAGGACATCAACGTGGCGTGGGACCTGGCACCGCACGATGTTTCCATCATCCTGCACATTCTGGAAGAACAGCCGGTCAGTATCAATTGCCGTGGCGCGGCCCACATTACCCCCGGCGTGGAGGATGTGACGTCGATGTGCCTCCACTTCCCGAATGAGCAGTCCGCCATCATTCACAGCAGTTGGCTCGATCCCCGGAAGGTCCGGGAGATGACGATCGTCGGCAGCAAACGCATGATCGTGTATGACGACGTCGCCCAACAGGAGAAGATCAAGGTGTTCGACACGCGTGTCGAACCTCCGCCGCACTACGACACCTTTGGCGAATTCCATTATGCGTATCACTATGGGGACATGTATGTCCCCTACATCAAGCAGGAAGAACCACTCAAAGCCGAGTGCCAGCACTTCCTGGATTGTATTCGATCGGAAGCGACGCCCCTGACGGACGGCCACCGCGGAGTGGAACTCGTCCGGATCCTGGAAGCGGCGTCCCGGTCCCTGAAGGCCAGTGGCGCTCCTGTCAATCTGTCACGACCACGCAACGGCGATCATTCTGTTCACGATCTTCCCCCGCGCCTGGGGCAGGCTTCCCCGTTGGGGCGTACCAAGGGAAAATCGCTTGCGCCAAGCGCGTCGGTGACTTGCAGCCGGAGTTGACGTAAGTTTCGTCGCTAGGGCATGAGCGCACTTCCCGGACCCTCTCAGTTGATCGCGCCGGATGTGAAGCCCGGTAAGAGCGTTCGCATTTACGGTAGCCACCTATTCAGCGCCGGGCGCCAAATCGACTTGGTCATCGTGAGTTGCGATTACCCGTTCTTCCTCTCGGACATCAGACCAGCCCAACGTACGGATCCGGATCCATCGCGACATGAACCGCTCCCTCCGCACGGCTGTTGCCTAGCGCGCCCTGAGACGCGAACGGGGCCACGGTAGGGTTTCACCCCATAGCAAAGGGATGGTTCATCGCTTACGGTCACTCCACGATAAAACCCAACTGCAGCAACAGTAAGAAGGAGGCACAATGAAATTAAAGTATTCATTGGCGCTTGTAGTGGCCGCGGTCGCTCTCCTAGCCAGTAGTGCACCGCTGCGTGCATCGGAGACGGATGACCGCATCGAAACCTCGTTCAAAAAGACCTACGTCTATAAGACGTATCTGAAGGACGAACACATCAAGATCAGCTCCAAGGATGGAGCCGTCACGTTGACGGGCGACGTGTATAACGAAACCCACAAACCGATGGCCCAGGACACCGCCGCGGCGTTGCCCGGGGTCACGAGCGTGGATAATCGAATCACAGTCGTAGGCGACCAACCCGCCGAGAGCTCGGACACCTGGATCAGTATGAAAGTGAAAGCGGCACTGCTGTATCGTCGTAATGTCAGCGGCACCAAAACCGAGGTGTACGTGAAAGATGGCGTGGTGACATTGAAAGGCGTGGCCGCCAGCCAGGCCCAAAAAGACCTGACCACCGAATATGCCAAAGACATCGACGGCGTGAAAGGCGTGCAGAACGAGATCGTCGTGTCTGCGAGCCTGCAAACACGTGGCGAAACATCGGGCGAAAAGATTGATGACGCATCAATCACCGCCCAGGTGAAGGCAACGTTGCTGTCGCATCGCTCGACCAGCATGCTCAGCACCAAGGTCACGACGAACGATGGCGTGGTGACGGTGAGCGGCCAGGCCAGGAACGATGCCGAAAAGGCCCTGGTCACCAAGCTCGTCACCGATATCAACGGTGTACAGAGCGTGGTCAACAACATGACCATCGACCAAAGCGTGTCCAGTAACAAGTAGACATTAGACCGCTGCCTGCTGGTGCGAGAAGTAAACGGCGCACCAGCCGGCAGCCAACTACACGAGGGGAAACCTCTTCGGTTTAGCGAGCAACGGTTCTTGCTATCGAGTCTTCCGATTCAGACATGTGCCTTGAGGGTGGGGTCTTGGGGAATGATGGGAATGGATGGTCGACATACAGGGGTCCAACAGTCACGGTTGACGTTGGATGATGTTTATTACGTGTTGTTCAAGCAGAAGTGGAAGATCATTTCCTGTGCGGCGGCGGGTCTGCTGGTGGCTCTCACATTTCTTGTGGTCAGGAAGCCTTTGTATGAGTCCGAAGCCAAGCTGATCATTCGCTACGTGGTAGACAGCAAATCCCCAACTCCGACACTGGATAACAGCCGAGTAATATCACCTTATGAAGAAGGACAGACGGTCATCAATTCGGAGATGGAGATCCTGACGAGCCTGGATCTGGCGGAGCAAGTGGTCGATGCGGTTGGGGCGAAACGGATCCTGGCGAAGGCGGCCGGCGGGACGAATCGCATTGCCGCCGCCAATCTCATACGACAGGGGTTGATCGTGGAGGCCGCTACGAAGAGCAAGGTGATTCGCGTGGTCTTTCAGCATCCGGATGCCGCGATTGTTCAACCGGTGCTCACGGCATTGATTGACGGTTATTTCAGGAAGCACGCGGAAATCCACCAGGCCGTCGGGGTCGCCTACGACTTGCTGAGGCAGGAGACAGACCAGTTGCGTTCGCAGCTGGCTCAAACGGAGAAGGAACTGAGGCAGGCCAGAGGTAAGGCTGGCGTGCTTTCTCTCGGAGATGGACAGAAGGACTATAGCGACCAAATCGCGAAGATTCGCCAGAGGATCTTTGACGCCGAGGACGAATTGGCGGAACGTCGGACGATCCTGAAGGAAATCACACCCCTTACGTCTGTCACGTCGAAATCGTCAAAGGCGGGGCTGGTGGTGGCCTGGACGCCCGTGGACGAATACAAGAGCCTCACTACGCGCATCGATCAGTTGTGGAAGAAACATCAGGAACTGATGACACAGTTCACCGAGGAGAACACGCTGGTCAAAGGACTGCGCGGGCAGATTGCTGAGGCGGAGGGGGCGAAGAAGAAACTCGAGGATCGGTACCCCGCTTTGGCTTGGCTCGACACGGCCCCGCCAAAGTCCGGAGATCAGCGCGTGGCGCTGACGGCGGATGTGTCCGCGCAAAAAGCCCTGGTGAAGACCATCCAGTCAAAGATCAAGGTCTTTAACGCTCAATTGGAGCGGGTCCACAAGGAAATCGTCCGCTTGGATGAGATGGAACCCGTCATCCTGGAACTGCAGCGGAAGAAACAACTGGAGGAGTCCAACTATTTGTATATGTCCGCCAGCTTGGAGCAGGCGCGTATCGACGAAGAGTTCGGGCGCGGGAAGCTTTCGAACATCAACAGGATTCAGGATCCGTCGCCACCGTTTAGACCGCCGCAGGACTCTCGCAAGGCCGTTGTGATCGTCGCGGGATGCATCCTGGGCGGACTGGCATGGGCCTTTCTGGTCGAGCTGTATCTTGATCGTTCGGTAAAGCGGCCCATTGAAGTACAAACAAAGCTACACCTGCCGCTGTTTATTTCGATTCCAGACGTCAATGGAAATGGCCACCGCCATCTCGCCAGCGGAGAGAAACACCAACCGCTCGCGCTGAAAGCAGCCGGCAGCGAAGCGTCATCGGCGGCGGGCAATGGCAAAGCGGAGGCCAGCAGCAGCCTCGAGAGTCGTGCCGCGCGTCACAAGCAAACGCTGCTGCCGTTCTATGAAGCGTTGCGGGATCGGTTGGTCATGTACTTTGAGATCAGAAGCCTCACGCGCAAACCAAAACTTATCGCAGTCACGAGTTCCAACAAGGGCGCAGGTGTGACCACGACCGCCGCCGGCTTGGCAGCTTGTTTGTCGGAGACCGGGGACGGAAACGTTCTGCTGGTGAATATGAACTTGAAGCAGGGATGGGCCCAGCATTTCTACAAGGGACGGGTCGCCGTCGGACTCGAGGAAGCCCTGAATAAGAAGGACGACGCCATGGTTCAGGAAAAACTCTACGTCGTCACCGAGGCGGAGGGATCGAATCGCGACAAACTCCGTCAGTTTTTGCCCAAGCGATTCACCAATCTGGTGCCGAAGCTCAAGGCGAGCGACTACGATTACATCATTTTTGACATGCCGCCGATCAGCCAGACCAGTGTGACGCCCCGCCTGGCGGGATTCATGGATATGGTGTTACTCGTCATTGAGTCCGAGAAAACTGACCGGCAGATTGTCCAACAAACCTGTGCCTTGTTGGACGAATCAAAAGCCAACGTCTGCGCCGTGCTCAACAGGACGCACACGTATGTGCCACAACGGTTGCATCAGGAATACCTGAGCGACTCCTGAGACCATGACCACGTGCGTTCTACTGACCATGGTGACGGAAGGCGTTGTGCGGGGCAACCGAGCGATTTAGCTCAACCCCCGCTATCCAACTGAACCCGCCCGGCTGGAAGCGGTACGTTGTGAACCTTCATTGGGTGGACTTCTGAATCACTACTACGTGGAAGAGTCGGCAGCCTGACGCGAATGCACTCCGACACATTACCCCCCAACAGTTCCGAGGGGGCAGTATTACTGTATTCACCTCTTATTTTGAGTCTTGGCGATGAAATCTCCGGTGGGGTCAACACCCCATAGCACCCGCTCGGTTCCGTGCGTATCGTCCAGCCATGTGAATCAATCGGAATCGTTTGCATGAACACCACCACGATCAGGGATCAAAGATGTCTTCCAGACCCGGAAATATGTCGGACTACGTGCGTGGAGCAATTCGCCGCTTCCTCGAAGTGCCTGGTGGAAAACCGCGAAAGTTGCGGGTTTGCGGTGCGTTTGGGCTCTGCCGTCTATTGTTACCATCCTGATCGGTTTGGGTTCGAGAAGCCAGGGTCCCCCGCTGAATTCAATCAATTTCAGGTCAACCATTCAAACTCTGGAGGACAGCGATGAAGAGAAGAAATGTTATAGCGACCGGTAAGCTCTATGGGCAAGAGGGAGACGAGGAAGTGGGCTGGGTCAATTGTGACGGGGCCGATCTGAATGGGTGTCATAAACGGAATTGGAGCGTAGTGAAATGGACTGCCACTCTGGTGGCTATTCCTGGCATCGGCTGGCTTGTTTACGAAACGGTCAAGGCTAGTGGCGTAATGCTCCAATAATTAGCCTATTGGCACGGGTCAACAGGTTGGATGCAACAAAGGGAAAGGACAGAAATGAGCAACGTCTGCATCGAACGCATTGAGTTTCGCAATATGGGGTGGGACGAATCGAACTTTGGCGTCTGTATTAATATCGGCGTCAGACGAACATATTGGAGACTCACAAAAGCTAGAGATAAAATACCAAACGACGATGCAGAATTGCTTCGACTTCTGCTTGTGAAGATCAACCTTTCTAAAGAGTACACATATTTGTCTGCAAAGGATTCTATCATCATCGACAACAAGGATTTTGATCATACTCAATGGCGGGAACTGTTCGAAAAAGCGAAGCGGAGATTGGCCCAAGATACAAAAGAGGCAAAACGGGAGCTGGCCGGAAAAAAGGCAATACGGGGAACACGGGTACTGAGCGAAAAGGCAAAGCGGAAGCATAGAAAGATGCGTGGAATGGGTGTCGGTTGACCCGTCCGTTGAACAGTGGTGGAGTGGCGTATTGCGGGTCGGAAATTGGGCGAACAATTGTTCGAAAAATCGGGCGGTGGGGACAGGGAGACAAGGGGTGATGGCCTGGTTGTTTCCATTTTGTCAAGCTGGGTTGACATTTTTGGGCGGCTCACGTTGACCCCCGCAGTCCCCGTGGGGCCAGAATACTCATCTGCCCGTGCCGCCCGACGCCAATCCGTGCAAATATGCGCCCAATTCTTGTGGGCGCAGTTGCTGGCACGCTCGGGGATGGTTTCGGTGCAATGAGAGAAGATTGGCGGCCACGGTCATTCTATGCGCGGCGGGCAGGACGGGTGGTAAATTTGTACGACTCAGCCCCGGGGCGGCTTTGCCCGGAGGTCACCGTCGGGCAGGATTGTGGACTCAGTGCCTACGGCGTCAACCGCACGCGGTAGTAGCGGGCGGGGAAGTTGATCAGTTCCGAAAGATGGAGATCTGATGCGCGACGTTCACGCCGTCGTCCACCGTGTACTGCACTTGGAGGCGATCGCCCACCATCAGATCGCTGAGTTTGCCCTTGGGTCCATCGGGTTCACCCTTCACGATGATCTCCACGTCCGCCGCCACCACAAACTTTTTGGGAACCGCCGAACCATCCACGATAATCCTACGAGCCTGTAAATCGATCGAGCGTAGAGTGCCACTATAAACGTAGGGTGTGGTTGGCCGCGACGGTTGCTGCCCGAAGAAGTTGAATGTTGCACCAGCGACGGAGACTCCCACCACCAGTATGACGAGTCTCAAGACCGTCTTCATACGAGTGCCTTTCTCCCACTAAAATCAAAAGCACGTTGTTGTTCTCGGAACACAACGACGTGGGCATCAATGGCGAGCCGAATGATTCCTCTAGCCCTGCGATTCCCGCAGACGCCGTAAACGGTCTCGATGAGATGGCCGAACGTCAACGCCCTCTTCTTGTGATTGGCTCTCATACCATGACGATAAGCGGGAAGCCCTGCGGGCGCTATGGGGTGTTGACCCACCGGGGGGGTCATGAAACAAAGCGCTCGCCGGATGATCGCAGGATGCTCGGAGGCCACCGTCACCCCCGAGCAGGTTTCAGTTGATAACCTTGAGGAATTCGTTCCCACTACAACGGCCACAAGCGGTGGAAGGGGGCGGTCATCCAAAAGCGACGGCAAACGCTCGGAATCGCTTGTCAGCATTGTCAGAGGTGATATTCTGAGCGCTCGTTCGACTCAATGTTCGACAACTGCTGTGGGGCGCAAGTCATACGGGAAATACCGGCTGCTAGCTTGTCTGGCGGTATTCCTCTTGGCCGTCACGACCTCTGCCATCAGCCATGCGGAAGAACTTCCCTTATGGGAGGCTGGACTCGGAGTTGCTGGCCTGAGCCTTCCAGATTACCGCGGTTCTGACCAACAACGCTTCTATGTGTTACCGCTGCCCTATCTGGTCTATCGCGGTGATTTGCTGCGACTGAACAACCACGGAATAACTGGTTTGCTGTTCCACTCGGAGCGAGTGCGACTCAACATCAGCGCCGATGCCTGGGCGCCTGTCAACAGCTCCGAGGACACGGCCCGGAGGGGGATGCCGGACCTCAAACCCGTGGTCCAAATCGGACCGTCAATCGAGATCACCCTCTACAGAGACACGAATTCCGAACGCGTGGTGCAGTTCTGGCTCCCGGTCCGTGCCGCCATTGCCACGGATCTTTCCCGGTGGAACGACATCGGTTACGTGTTCAATCCCCAGCTTACGTTTGATTGTAATAACACGGGACCGGGCAAAGGATGGGATTTCGGGTTGGCGGTCGGCCCGCTCTTCGCGACGGAACCGTACCACGAGTATTACTACGGGGTAACCCCTCGGTATGTGGTACCCGGTTCTCGACCGACCTATGATGCGCGGGGCGGATACAGCGGTTCGATGCTCATCCTGACCGTGACCAAGCGATTGGGCCATTTTTGGTTCGGTGCCTTTGCCCGGTATGATGAACTGTCCGGGGCGGTATTTGCGAACAGCCCGCTCATGAGGACCGACCAATCCGTGATGGTTGGATTAGGTTGTGCCTGGGTGTTCGCGGAATCGAAGACACTGGTGCATGCCCCACTATAAAGGTTTCGTGATGGGAATTCGTGGTGATTCGGGGCTGGAAGGGTGGATTCGAGATCAGGGGGAGCTTTCTTTGGCTCTCCTCAGCCTTCACCGACGGGGCTTCTGAGGCAGCATTCGCGAATGGGGCGACGGTCGGACGGACGTTTGTGGAATAGCTCGGGGACACAAAGGCTGGCGAGTGTCAGATGCCAGGTTAATCTCGTTGGTTTGAGCCTTCTTACCGAAGTGCTGAAACAACAAGTTTCGGAATTGGTTCTTCCACGACCTTGGAGGCGATTTGCACATGTTGTCCTGCCGGACGAACGCGCAGACGCATGGAAGAGAATTCTTGGCACAGGTGGTTGGTCTGGTTTGACGACAGCCGTGCGTTTGCGTTTCGCTGTCGACCGGGTGCAGCGGACTGTGAAAGGCGCTGTTTGGAAGTTTCACAGTAACATGTTCATTGTTTCAAGTGCTCTTTTGTATTGTACTTTGGTGTGAACTGCTCCGCTCGTCCTTCGTGTGGTCCGACTGAAACGCCTGGCGCACCTCGGTTATCAGATCGTCTATGATCCGTGGTTTCCAAATGAAGCCGCGTGCGCCAGTATGCGCTGCGCGTCTGCTCGCCACCTTTGGCTGATGCAATCCCCAGGGCGGGCGAGACCACCTCATCGCCGCTTTGCTCTTCATTCCTTTGGCCACACCCGATCATGGCTGGCTTCGCCATTGGGGTAGTGACTCAGGCGATGGATGACCGCTTCGGCCAGAACGGGGCGAGCAAGGTTCTGTACCGATGCCGTCATGGCCGTCGCGGACAGGGCCGTTTTAACCGCTCCCAGCAACTCGTCCCGGGTGAACGGCTTCAATAGCGTGGCGGCAAGCTGGAGCCACGGGTTTTGGTCCAACTCCTCCGTGGGCACCGCTGCCGAGGCCAGAACAACCGGGAGATTCATGCGCGCAGAACGCAGCTTCTTGATGAGCTCAACGCCTGACAGCTTCGGCATGTTGTGATCGGTGATCAACAGGTCGTAGTTGGTGGCATGCAGGGCCTTCCAGCCAGCTTCGCCGTCTTCGGCAGCGTCCACTTGGTAGCCGGAGCGTACCAACACTCTGGCGCTGAGTTCACGAGTGGAAACGTCGTCATCCACCACGAGGATGCGATTGGGCGGATTCGTTTGGCCTTGAGCCAATGCGCTGGCGGCCTTGTCGTAAGGAGGTTCAACGGACCTGTTCATGGCATGGAGATTTTCGTCGCAGCCTCGCTCAAGACATCACCAAGCGCCGTTGTTCCCGAAACACTACAACGGCGCACTGACGGCGAGCCGTACAACCCCCGGTCCCTTGGTTCACCGCAGGCGTCGCAAGCGTTCGCGGTGAGATCGCTAGACTTCGGTGCCTTCGTCTGGTGATTGGTTTTCGCGACCTTAGAGTACAGGAAGAGAGCCGGGCGGTGCCATGGGGTGTTTACCCCATGCGAGACTTGGGGAGCCACACCCACAAGATTGCGTCGGGGAGACAGCAGGATCGGTAACTAGCGGATGGTCAACTGAACACTGCTCTCGATGATTCCCGCAGCGATGGCATAGCGGGTGAGACCAGAGATCTCGTGGATGTTGAGCTTCGACATGAGATTCTGCCGATGTTTTTCGACCGTTTTGATGCTGATGCCGAGTTCCGCCGCGGTCTGTTTGTTGGCCTTGCCTTCGGCAATCAACTGGAGCACCTCCAGCTCGCGCGAACTCAGGTGGGCGAGTTTTTTCTTGAGCGGCCCGCCTCCGTTCGGCGACTTCTGATTGTGAAGGCGCCCGGCAATGGAGGGACTGAAAAAGGTGTTTCCGTTCTGCACTTCCCGAATCGCCCGGGACAGATCGTGCGAGGATGTTTGTTTGACCAGAAATCCCACCGCACCGAAGGCGATCGCTTGTTCGACGTACGCGTCATCGTTGTGTGCGGACAGAATAAGCACCTTGGTGCCGGGAATGGCTTTGCGAATTTGCCGGGTGGCTTCCAACCCGTTGAGCAGCGGCATGGCAATATCCATCACCACGACCGCGGGACGCAGCTTCCTGGCCAGTGCCACCGCCTGGCGGCCGGTCTGCGCTTCGCCGACCACCTCGAGGTCGGCTTCGGCCGCCAGCAACTTCCGAAACCCCTCGCGAACAACCATGTGATCTTCAGCCAGCAGAACGGTGATACGTTTCATAATTACTAACCCAGGTTATTGTTGGTGAATGGGACCTTGGCGCAGATGGTTGTGCCCTGGCCCGGTGCCGATTCGATGCGCAGACTACCGCCGACCATCTCCACGCGTTCGCGCATGCCGAGCAACCCCAACCGTTTGTTCCGTTTGGCATGCAACACTCGTTCCACCTGAAAGGACTTGCCGTTGTCCCGGATGCTCAGGCCGACGGCGCGCGGAAGTTTCTGGATGCTGACGTCCACCTGGCTGGCGTGCGCATGGCGGCTGACATTAGTCAGCGCTTCCTGGGCGACGCGATAGAGGACCGTGCGCGTGACGGTATCCAATCGTTCAATCCTGCCGGAAGTACAGGCCGTGAAACGAATGTGGATGCCCGTCTGTTTCGTAAATCCTTTCATAAAAGAATGGAGGGCGGGAATCAGTCCCAGATCGTCCAACACCATTGGGCGCAGTTCCCGGGCGAACCGATGGA
>Ga0187858_10006277_pt1 | contig 10687 bp, 9 predicted proteins | sample June2016WEW_8_15_FD_133015 | JGI IMG/M metagenome (GOLD analysis project Ga0187858, IMG submission 133015) | Peatland microbial communities from SPRUCE experiment site at the Marcell Experimental Forest, Minnesota, USA - June2016WEW_8_150 | ecosystem: Environmental > Terrestrial > Soil >...
CCGGTGATCCAGTAATAGCCGTCGGCGTCGCGGCGGCAGCCGTCGCCGGTAAAGTACTTTCCGGCATAGGCGGTGAAATACGTCTCCACGAAACGCTGGTGGTCGCCGTAGACCGTGCGCATCTGGCCGGGCCAGGAATCGGCGATGCAAAGATTGCCGCTCACCGCTCCCTGAAGCACCTTGCCCTCGGGGTCCACGATCTGCGGGATCACGCCGAAAAACGGCAACGTCGCCGAGCCGGGTTTCAGCCGCGTCGCGCCCGGCAGCGGCGTGATGAGGATACCGCCGGTTTCCGTCTGCCACCAGGTGTCGACGATCGGGCAACGGCCGTCGCCGACCACGCGGTGATACCATTCCCAGGCTTCCGGATTGATCGGCTCGCCGACCGAGCCGAGCAGCCGCAACGATGCCCGGGAGGTTTTCTTGACTGGATCGTCGCCCGCCTGCATCAGCGCGCGGATCGCCGTCGGCGCGGTGTAGAAGATGTTGACCTTATGCTTGTCGATCACTTCCCAGAAGCGCGACGTGGTCGGATAGTTCGGCACGCCCTCGAACATCAGCGTGGTGGCGCCGTTCGCCAGCGGCCCGTAGACGATGTAGCTGTGGCCGGTGACCCAGCCGACGTCGGCGGTGCACCAATAGACGTCGCCGTCGTGATAATCGAACACGTATTGGTGCGTCATCGCGGCGTAGATCAGGTAGCCGCCGGTCGTGTGCAGCACGCCTTTCGGCCTCCCGGTCGAGCCCGACGTGTAGAGAATGAACAGCGGGTCCTCGGCGTTCATCTCCGCGCAAGGACATTCCGACGTCACCATGTCGGCGGCCTCGTGATACCAGACGTCGCGCCCGGGTAGCATGTCGACCGGCGCACCGGTGCGCTTCACGACGATGACATGGTCGACATCGCCGCCCATTTTGGCGATTGCCGCATCGGTGTTGGCCTTGAGCGGCACCTTGCGGCCGCCTCGCAAACCCTCATCGGCGGTGATGACGACTTTGGACTGGCAATCCTCGATGCGGCCGGCGAGCGATTCCGGCGAGAAGCCGCCGAACACCACGGAATGAATCGCGCCGATGCGCGCGCACGCCAGAATGGCGTAGGTGGCTTCCGGGATCATCGGCAGATAAATCGTGACCCGGTCGCCTTTCTCGACATTGCGGTTGCGCAGCACATTGGCCAAGCGGCAGACCTGATCGTGCAGCTCCCTGTAGGTGATTTTCTTGGAGTCCTTGGGGTCGTCACCCTCCCAGATGATGGCGACCTGATCGCCGCGCTCGGCGAGATGACGATCGATGCAATTATAGGCGGCGTTGGTCGAACCGTCCTCGAACCATTTGATCGAAACGTGGTGCGGGTCGAAAGAAGTGTTCTTCACCTTGGTGAAGTGTCTGTACCAATGGATGCGCTTGGCTTCTTCCGCCCAGAAGCCATTGGGATCGGCGAGCGAGCGCTCGTACATTTTTTTGTATTTGGCCTCGTTGATGAAGGCGCGTTTTGCCCAGTCGACGGGAATCTCGTAAATCTTGTCCGACATAACGTCCTCCACGCGGCGCGCTGGAGCGCGCACTCCTTGTCTTTCGTTGCGGCTATTATGCGATGGCGCTTAGCGCCTGGACAAGGTCGCCGGCCTTCTACGATCGGCCAATTGCCAGGAGGTGCCAACGCGTTACGGCTTCAGGCCGCCCATCTTGCAAACGAGCTTCCATTCCTCCGCCGTTACCGGCTGCACCGACAGGCGAGAATATTTGACCAGCGCCATATCTTTCAGCTTCGGCTCCGCCTTGACCGCCACGAGTGTCACCGGCTTGGGCAGCGGCTCAACCGCACCAGTGGTTACGGCAACCCAGGGCTCGCCTTTGGCTGCGGTCGGATCGGGATAGGCGTCGCTGATCACTTCGCCGATGCCGACCACCTGCTTCTCGTCGCCGGTGTGGTAGAAGAAGAACTTCTCGCCCTTCTTCATCTCCTTGAGATGCCGCCGCGCGGTGAAATTGCGTACGCCGCTCCAGGCCTCGCCCTTGGCGCCGCGCTTGACCTGGTCGTCCCAGGAAAATTCTTCCGGTTCGGTCTTCATCAGCCAGTAGGCCATGATCATCCCTCCGCCTTAAATGGCCTCGTCAGTAACGACTCGATCGCAGCGTCCACGTTCATTTGTCCGTCAAGCAGCGCGGCGACGGCAGACGCGATCGGCATGTCGACCTCGCGTTCGCGGGCCATTTCCAGGAGCACCGGCGCCGTGAATACGCCTTCGGCAAGACCGGCGTGGATCGCGTCCGGCTTTTGCCCGCGGCCGAGATTGACGCCAAAGGTGAAGTTGCGGGATTGCGGGCTCGAACACGTGAGCAGCAAATCGCCGAGGCCGGAAAGGCCCATCATCGTCTCCGCCCTCGCCCCATAGGCTTTGCCGAACCGCACAAGCTCGGCGAAGCCGCGCGTGGTCAGGGCCGCCTGCGCGCTGGCGCCGAGGCCGCGGCCGGCAACGACGCCGGCGGCAATGGCGAGCACATTCTTGGCGGCGCCGCCGATCTCGACGCCGCGAATGTCGGTGGAATGGTAAGGCCGAAAGCTCGCGGAGCCGATCGCGCGGGCGAGTTTGCCAGCTAGCTTGTCGTCGCTTGCCGCCAGCGTGACCGCCGTCGGCAGCCCGCGCGCCACGTCGGCCGCAAAACTCGGTCCGGATAAAATCGCCGGTATCGCATCGGGAGCGCATTCGGCGATCAACTCGGCCATGAATTTCTTGGTGCCCCGTTCGATGCCTTTGGCGCAGACGATCACCGGGGTTCCTGCCCCGATCAAAGGAGCCAGGGATTTCACGACGGAACGGACCGCCTGTGCCGGGACCACGAGGAGGATTGCCGCCGCACGTGCGGCGGCGCCGCCTATGTCCTGGGCGATCACGACGCTGTCGTCGATCCGCACACCGGGCAGGAATTGGCTTTCGCGTTTACCGGCGAGGTGCGCTGCATTAACGGCGTCAGCCTCCCACAGCGTGACCTTACGGCCCGCGCGGGCGCAGGTCAGGGCCAGCGCCGTTCCCCAGGCACCCCCGCCGATCACCGTCACAGGGTCAATTGCCATTGCTGCACATTTCCAGCCTGTCGGAACGTGTCCGTTATCGGAAATCTCCAGTTATTCCAATTTCTTACTGCGCAGCATTGCTGAAATTGGGTTGGGAAATGCTATTTGCTATAATGACTTACCGCGCAGCAATTTTGGCACATCACCAACCAGGCCGGCCGCTTCGCGGATGAACAGCCGTTTGAGATTCGGCACGCGGTCCACCAGGCCGAGACCGATATCGCGCATAAAACGCAGCCCGGTCGAGCGGTTGGAGAACAGCCGGTTGAGCCCGTCGGTTGCGAGGCCCATCGCCATCGTATCGAACCGGCGCCAGCGCTGATAGCGCTCGAGCACCGTCTCGGCGCCCGGATCAAGGCCGAGCCGCGCGGCATCGACGATCACCTCGGCGAGCGCCGCGACGTCGCGGAGCCCCATATTGAGGCCCTGCCCGGCGATCGGATGAATGAGGTGGGCGGCGTCTCCGACCAGCGCCAGCCGCTCGGCGAGGAACGAGCGGGCGACGAAGAAACCGAGCGGATGGGCTCGCCGCGCGCCGACCGTGGTGATTTCGCCGAGATGCAACTTGAATCGCTGTTCGAGCTCGGCGTGAAAGCTATCATCGGGCAACGCCATGATGCGTTCCGCATCAGCCGTCCTCTCCGTCCAGACGATCGACGAGCGGCGTCCTTTAAGCGGGAGGATTGCGAACGGTCCGGCAGGGAGAAAGTGCTCGACCGCGCGGCCTTCATGATCGCGTTCGTGACCGACATTGGTCACGATCGCCGATTGGCCGTAATCCCAGCCATGAACGGCGATGCCGGCCAGTTCGCGGATCGAGGAGCGCGCCCCGTCGGCGGCGACCAGAAGCCGTGTCGCAATCGGACCGCCGTCCGCCAATTCGACATTGAGATGTTGCGCGGAACCTTTCGGCATGGCGCCGGGAGGGTGATCGGAATTCGCGGCTTGGTCTGTCGAAAACCTCGTAACCGCTGTGGCCCGCAGGTCGACGCCGACCTCGCGCGCCTTTGCCTCGAGCGCGGCGACGAGGTGGCGGTTCTCAATCATGTGCGCAAAGGGTTCGCCCGGCTCGACTTCGCCGGCGAAGGTGAGGAAGACGGGGCGCACCGCGTCATCGACCCGGCTGTCGGTAACGACCATATCGAGGATCGGCTGCGCCTCGGCCGCCACGCTCTGCCAAACGCCCAGCGCCTCGAACAGCCTGCGCGCGGCCGCGACGATCGCGGATGCGCGCTCGTCGTCGACGTAGCTTCTGCCGAGCATCGGGTCTGCAACTATGACGGATACCGACGGCCCAAGCCCTTGCCGTAGCGCGATCGCGAGCGTAAGGCCGGCAAAGCCGCCGCCCGCAACTACCACGTCAAGTTGGCTGTCTCCGCGGATCATGCCTTGCACGCCTGCGCTGGTACGTCTGTTTCTGGACCGTTGCCGATGGGCAGCATAGCATCAGGCGGCACACGTGCGAATTCGTCACGACGGCCGGTAAGGCCGGCATTGTCTCCCCGGATACAGATTGGAACTCACGCATGTCCTCCGCCATCCAGGACGTTCTGGCCATTCTCGATCTCGAGCCGCTCGAGGTGAATCTGTTCCGCGGGCGCTCGCCGCAATCGCGCTGGCAGCGCGTGTTCGGCGGACAGGTCATCGGCCAAGCCCTGGTCGCAGCCTGCCGCACGGTCGAGGACGTGGCGCTGCGGCCGCCGCATTCGCTACACGCCTATTTCCTGCTCGGCGGCGATCCCCGGGTGCCGATCATCTACGAGGTTGATCGCATTCGTGACGGCAAGAGTTTCACCACGCGGCGCGTGATTGCGATCCAGCACGGCCGCGCGATTTTTTCGACAGAGGTATCCTTTCACGTCGCCGAAGAGGGATTAACGCACCAGCTCGACATGCCCGACGTGCCGAAGCCGGACGCACTGCCGAGTGAAGCCGAGATCAGAGATCGTTTGTTGCCGCAAATGCCCGATCCGGTGCGCCGCTATTACCAGAGCGAACGGCCGATTGAGCTGCGGCCGGTCGAGTTCCGCCGTTATCTCGGCGAGAAACTCGAAGGCGGCCGCTTCCACATGTGGATTCGCGCAACCGGCCGCCTGCCCGACGAGCCGGCGATCCAGCAATGCGTGCTCGCTTATGCCTCGGATATGACCTTGCTCGATGCGGCGCTAATCCCCCACGGGCGAACCGTGTTCAACGAGGACATCATGGCGGCGAGCCTCGATCACTCGCTCTGGTTTCACCGTCCATTCCGCGCCGATGAATGGCTATTGTACGCTCAGGACAGCCCGAACCTCAGCGGATCCCGCGGATTCTCCAGGGGCTCAATCTTCAAGAGCGATGGTACTCTGGTCGCCTCGGTCGCGCAGGAAGGCCTTTTGCGGCAGCGCCGCCCCCAGCTGAATTAGGTTGTGGTCCGCGCGCGAGGTTATGCACGACAATTCCACGCGCGCTGGCCACTTCGGCAATAAATGGCTTAAGTCCCGAGCGACATGCCGATATCGTGAGCATTGCGCTTTCGCCAACGCCAGGACCCGTCCATGAAGCTCGTCATCGCCATCATCAAGCCCTTCAAGCTCGAGGAGGTGCGCGACGCCCTGACTGCCATCGGCGTACACGGCATGACCGTCACCGAGGTGAAGGGCTATGGCCGGCAGAAGGGTCACATGGAAATCTATCGCGGCGCCGAATATGCGGTGAACTTCCTGCCGAAAGTCCGCGTCGAGGTCGCGGTGGCCGCGGATCAGGCCGACGAAGTCGTGGAGACGATCAGCAGAGCCGCCAAGACCGGGCAGATCGGTGACGGCAAGATTTTTGTCTCTCCGATCGAACAGGTGATGCGCATTCGTACCGGCGAAACGAACGCCGACGCGCTTTGAGCTTCGGAGTTTTCAATCTCTAGACGCTCTGTATGGGCATTATTCTCGAAGTTTTGTACGTCAGTTCTGCAGGGCAAAGTCTCTCGCAAAACGCTGCTTGGCGCGGGCGCGCCTAGTTATTATGCAACCTGTCCGATGTTTGGGCGAATGCCGGTTCGCCGTCCGACAGTCCGGCTTTGATCGGCCGGACGGATCCCCCAATGGCCGTTAATTGTAGCACATTATGACCCGTTTGCCCGAACTGGCACGGCCCTTGATTGCTTTCCACGGCCAAACCGCGACGGGGGCAATATTGCGACGCGGTCATCGCTAGCGCGCCCAATCGACAGCACGGCATCAGGGGCGACGGGGAGAATAAACCGATGAAAATCGTCATGGCCATCATCAAGCCGTTTAAGCTCGACGAGGTCCGCGACGCGCTTACCAAGATTGGCGTGCAGGGGCTGACCGTTACCGAGGTGAAAGGTTACGGCCGTCAGAAAGGCCACACTGAAATCTACCGCGGCGCCGAATATGCCGTGAGCTTCCTACCGAAGATCAAACTCGAAATCGCCTGCGCGTCCAATCAAGTGGACAAGGTGATCGAGACGATCAGTGCCGCGGCGAAAACCGGGCAGATCGGCGACGGCAAGATCTTCGTGTTCGGCCTCGACCATGCGGTCCGCATCCGCACCGGCGAGACCGACGCCGCAGCTCTTTAAGCAACCCGCACCTCGATCGATACGGACAGGAGTGAAATCATGACCTTGAAGAAATTCTCGCGGGCGGGGCTGCTTGCTCTCGCTGGAGCGCTTGCGCTGGCGATCTTGCTGAGCTTGCCGACGTTCCACGCGTCCTACGCGCAGACTCCGGCGGCGACCGCCGCGACCCCGGCCGCGGCGGCACCCGCGGCCGAGGCTCCGCCGCCCGCCTGCGACGCCAAGACGCTGACGAATTGCTCGCCCAATTCCGGCGATACCGCCTGGATGCTCACTTCGATGGCCATCGTACTGATGATGACCCTCCCAGGTCTTGCGCTGTTCTACGGCGGTATGGTGCGCAAGAAGAACGTCGGCGATACGGTGATGACAAGCTTTGCGATCACCTGCCTCATCAGCATTCTCTGGTTATTCTTCACCTACAGCCTCGCGTTCCGCGCCGGGACTCCATTCATAGGAGGGCTCGATCGCGCGTTCCTGCAAGGCGTCGTCAGCGACATCACGAAGGGTATCGGCAACCCCAATTCGCTGGCGCCGACAATCCCCGAGACCGTCTACTCGATGTTCCAGTTGACCTTCGCGATCATCACCGCGGCACTCATCGCCGGTTCGTTCGCGGAGCGCATGAAGTTCTCGGCCATGCTCTGGTTCATCGGCCTGTGGGCGATCTTCGTCTATTCGCCGGTCGCGCACTGGGTGTGGGGACCGGACGGCATCTTCAACTCCGCCAATGACGCCGCGTGGTTCAAAGTGCTCGATTTCGCCGGCGGCACCGTTGTGCACGTCAATTCGGGTACTGCCGGCCTGATGGCGGCGCTGATGCTTGGCAAGCGCAAGGAAACCGCGCCGCCCCACAACATCGTTTACACCATGATCGGCGCCTCGCTGCTGTGGGTCGGCTGGTTCGGCTTCAACGCCGGCTCCGCCGTATCCGCCGGCATGCAGGCTGGCATGGCGATGCTGGTGACCCACACCGCCACCGCGACGGCCGGCTTCACCTGGATGATCGTGGAGTGGATCATGCGCGGCAAGCCGACGGTCATCGGCATTTGCTCGGGCGCCGTCGCCGGTCTCGTCGCCATCACGCCGGCGTCCGGCTTCGTCGGTCCGATGGGGTCATTCGCCATCGGCATCGCTGCCGGCATCGTTTGCTACTGGGGTGTCACCGGCCTCAAGCACTTCTTCGGCTACGATGACGCACTTGACGCGTTCGGCGTGCACGCAGTCGGCGGAGCGACCGGCGCCATCCTCACCGGTGTGTTCGCGGTGGCGGCGTATGGCGGCACCGCCGGCCTCATCGAGGGTAATCCCGGCCAGGTGATCAACCAGATCGTCGGCGTAGGTAGCGTCTTCATCTACGACGTGATCGTGACACTGATCATCCTCAAGATCGTCGACATGGTCATCGGGCTGCGCGTGAGCGAGGATGTCGAGCGCGAAGGTCTCGATCTCGCCCTGCACGGCGAGACCGTTCAGTAGAGCATGATCCGGAAAAGTGGAGGCTGGTTTTCCGAAAAATAACCAGCACGAACAGCGGTTGGGCGGAGACCCGGCACTGCCCTCCGTCGAGAGGCCCTGGCACTAGCCAGGGCCCTCTCACTTTTTCGCAGCCCTGCGCGGGTCGTGCCCCGCGCTTTCAAGCTCAGGCAACGGCGTCCGGCGATCGTAAGCGCCGGCGCCTGAAAATCTGCTTGAAGCAGGCCGAAAAGCGGGGCGCCGACCATGCTGGGACAACCTGTGATCTGGACAAGGACGTGCCAGAATGGGTATGCCACACTGACGGCGCTAAAATCGCCGAGTTCGGGAGGAAACCATGGTGCGTAGCTATTTTCTCGTTGCGGCGGCCGTCGCGCTCGGCCTGTCTGCAGCGGATACTGCATTTGCTCAGGATACGGTCAAGATCGGCTTCATTCTGCCGATGACTGGGCAGCAGCAATCGACCGGCAAACAAGAGGCCGCGGCGATCAAGCTCTACACGGCCCAGCACGGTGATACGGTCGCCGGCAAGAAGATCGAGCTCATCATCAGGGACGACGCCGCGGTTCCCGACAACACCAAGCGCATCGCGCAGGAGCTGATCGTCAACGACAAGGTGACTTTCCTCGCCGGCTTTGGCGTCACGCCGGCCGCGCTTTCGGTTGCTCCGCTCTCGGCCGAATCCAAGACACCCGAGATCGTGACCGCAGCGGGCACGTCGATTATCACCGAGAAATCACCCTACATTGCGCGCACCAGCTTCACGCTGGCGCAATCGACTGTGCCGATGGCTGACTGGGCGGCGGATAACGGGATCAAAAAAGTTGTGACCATGATCTCGGACTATGCCCCCGGCGTCGACGCGGAGAAGTCCTTCACGGCGGAATTCAAGAAGAAGGGCGGAGATGTGCTGGAGTCCATCCGCTTCCCGCTCGCCAATCCCGATTTCGCGCCCTTCCTGCAGCGCGCCGCCGACCAAAAACCCGACGCGATCTTCGTATTCGTTCCGTCCGGACAGGGCGGCACATTCGTCAAACAATTCGTCGAGCGCGGCCTCGACAAGGCCGGTATCAAGATCATCGGCCCCGGCGACGTCATGGACGACGATCTGGTCAACGGCATGGGCGACGCCGTGATAGGCACCGTGACCGCCCATCTCTACTCGGCCGATCACGATTCGGCGGCTAATAAGGCATTTGTCGCCGCGTTCAAGAAAGCGAACGACGGCATGCGTCCGAACTTCATGGCCGTCAGCGCCTATGATGGCATGAATCTGATTTACGAGGCGCTGAAGAAGACCGGCGGCAAGACCGATGGCGATTCGCTGATTGAGGCCATCAAGGGCATGGCCTGGGAGTCGCCGCGGGGTCCGATCTCGATCGATGCACAGACGCGCGACATCATCCAGAACATCTACATCCGCAAGGTCGAGAAGAAGAACGGCGAACTCTACAACGTCGAATTCGCAACCTTCCCGGCGGTCAAAGACCCGGTGAAGGCCGCAGAGCAGAAGTGAGGGTAGCCTAGCTTGTCGAAATGCCAGCTTGTCATTCCGGGCGCCGGCGGAAGCCCGCAAGCCCGGAATGACAATGGAAAGCTAGGCCGAACATGCTGACCATCCTGTTCGACGGAATAGCCTACGGCATGCTGCTTTTCGTGCTGGCATGCGGCCTTTCCATCACACTGGGCCTGATGAATTTCATCAACCTCGCGCATGGCTCCTTCGCCATGGCCGGGGGCTATTGCACGGTGATTCTGGTCAATCGCCTGGGCGTGCCATTCGCGCTCGGCCTGCCGATCGCGTTTCTGGTAACGGCGGCGCTGGGCGGTCTGTTCGAGCGCACGCTCTATGTACACGTTTACGCCAGAAGTCATCTCGACCAGGTGCTGTTCACGATCGGGCTCGTGTTCATGTCGGTGGCGGCTATCGATTACGTGATGGGCTCCTCGCAGCAATTCGTCCTCATTCCCGAAGCGCTGCAAGGCCAGTTCATCGTGTTCGGTGTGGGCATGAGCAAATATCGTCTGCTCATCATTTTGATCTGCGGCCTGCTCACGGTCGGGTTGCAACTGATGATCGCCAAGACGCGGTTCGGCAGCCGCTTGCGCGCCGCAGTGGACGATCAGCGCGTGGCGCGCGGTCTCGGCATCAATGTCGGCGCGGTTTTTACCCTCACCTTCGCATTCGGCTCCGGACTTGCCGGACTTGGCGGCGCGCTTGGCGCTGAAATTCTCGGCCTCGATCCGACCTTCCCGCTCAAATTCCTGATTTACTTTTTGATCGTTGTGACGGTCGGCGGCACGTCGAGCATTACCGGGCCGTTTCTCGCCTCGATCCTGCTCGGCATCGCCGATGTGGCCGGCAAGTATTACGTGCCGAAGCTCGGCGCCTTTGTCATCTACACGATCATGATCCTGGTTCTGATCTGGCGGCCGCAGGGCTTGTTCGCCCGCAGCACAGCCCGGTGAGCGCGATGGCTCCGCTCGCCGGCGACGTATCGGCTTATTTGACGCGTCGCGCCCGCTGGTCGCCGCTGGAGGTTGCATTCTGGGTTTTC
>Ga0187858_10006281_pt1 | contig 10678 bp, 8 predicted proteins | sample June2016WEW_8_15_FD_133015 | JGI IMG/M metagenome (GOLD analysis project Ga0187858, IMG submission 133015) | Peatland microbial communities from SPRUCE experiment site at the Marcell Experimental Forest, Minnesota, USA - June2016WEW_8_150 | ecosystem: Environmental > Terrestrial > Soil >...
ACCAGCAGGTTGACCAGGGCGTCCAGCAGTCGGTCGGCCGACCCTCCCAGCTCCGACCCGGTCTGCAGCGCCCGGCGATAGGGGAGCGAGAAGCCGAGGTGCCGGGTGATCAGCACCGCCTCCAGCTCGGAGCGAGCTCCACGAGGGCCGCCCGCCACGCGCCCGGTCCCACGACCGGTCACGAGGGCGGCGACCTCGACCACCGGGATCAGCAGCCGGTCGAGCTCGGCGAGCAGCCGGTACTCGCGCTCCGCCAGCCTGGTGGGAAGCTCCTTCAACGCATAGATTGCCTCCCCATACCGGACGAACCGAACCACGTGCCGAGATATCCCGCGGGGGACGTCGACCAGGCGGTCGTGCCGCCAGCTTTCCAGCGCGAGCTGCCAGGGCAGATCGAGGAAGTCGGGGTGACCAACCCGTCGCATCATCTGAAAGGTGGCGCCCCGACCGCTCGTCCTGCCCAAGGCTTCCAACTCCCGGTCGACGGCCCACAACGAGTGATGGCCCGGGACCCTCTCCGGGTCCCGGGCCACCGCGTCGAGGATGTCAGTGGCCCAGCGCGGCTGTGGCCTGCGACTGCATGGTCCCCTCGATGGAGGAGATGTTGGAGGCGCTCGGGTTGCCGACGAAGTTCTTCATGTCGCTCCAGAGGTCGCTCTCCCAGCTGCCCTGGAGGTCGTCAAGGCTGAAGACGAAGGCAGTGGCGTCGACCAGCCCCTTGGCGTCGGCCTGGGAGACCGGGTCGGGGTAGGAGCTGAGCGGCACCTGGTTGTTCGGCGAGGCGAAACCGCCGGCGTGGGCCCAGATCTCAGCGCCCTCGGGACCGGCCAGATACTTGATCAGGGCCTCGGCCTGGGGAGTCTCATTGAGCAGCATGCCCACGTCACCCGAACCCTGGACGGCGCTCGCGTTGGCGCTGTCCGCCGCCGGGGCCGGGAAGGGGAAGAAGCCGTAGCAGCCTGCGGCGGTCGACGACGGGGTGCAGCCGCTCGCGGTAGGGCTGGACACCGGGGTGTAGGTGCTGGAGTTGGCGGTGATCTCCGAGACCACGAAGTCGGCCTCGATCACCATCGCCGCCTGGGGCTGCGTGCCCTCCTTGGGGAAGACCTTGTCGACGCATTCGGGGTAGGTCTGGCTCAGCGCGCCGGAGGTGCCGCCCAGCAGGAAGGACGGCTGGCCCACGACCTGCGCCATGGTGGTGAAGGCGGTGGTCACGCTGGGGTCGGTCCACGGGATGTTGTGGGCGGCCAGGCTGTCGTACTTAGTGGCACCGGCCGTCTTGAGGTAGACGTTCTGCCAGAGGTCGGCGATCGGCCAGCCGATGTCGGAGCACAGCGAGAACGGAGTGATGCCCGCCGCCTGGAGCGTGGTCGCGTCGGAGACCAGCTGCTCCCAGGTGGTCGGCGTCGAGGTGAGCCCGGCAGCGGCGAACTCGGCCGGGTTGTACCAGATCGTGTTCTTGTTGGCTCCCTTGAACCACACCCCGTAGAGGGTGCCGTTGTGACTTGCCAGCGTGTTCCAGGCGCTGCTGTAGTTGTTCACCAGGTTGCCCAGGATGCTGGCCAGCGGCTTGATCTTGCCCTCACCCGCCAGCGTGTTCAGCTCACCGGGGTCGGGCACCAGGGCAACGTCCGGCGGCGCCCCGCCGGCGATCGACGCGTTGAGCGCCTCGTCCATGTTGCTGCCCTTGCCGGTGTAGTTGATGGTGATCCCGGTCTCGTTCTCGAAGGGGGTCATCGCGGCCAGGAAGTCGTCCTGCTCGGTGCTCGTCCACTCCGCCCACACGGTGACCGAGCCACCGATGTGCGACGACGACGCCGAGGCCGACGGCGTGGTCGACGAGGAGGTCGAGCCACACGCAGCCACTCCAAGGGTCACCAGAGCCGTCGCGGTGGCGAGGCGGCTCATTGGTTGTAGATGTCTCATCAGGGATCTCCTCTCCGTTGCTCAGCGCATGCGAGCCGCCCGCCTGGCGGGCCTTCACCTCTGTGGGCACCCTAACGTTCGCGATGCGCTCCCACTATGAGCCGAATGGACAGAGAGTCCTGTCCCCCAACCGGGTGATGGGCGAACGCCGTCGGCCGGGCTAGCATCTGCCGCACGCCGACGCGCATGCGGCGACACCGGGGACCACCCGGTGGAAGCGGGTGCGCGCCTCCATGAGCCGGGCGAGGAGGGTGTCGATCATGGCCGCGCTGCCGCGTCGTCGCAGCCTGGTGCTACGCCATGCAGTGGCCACGCCCGCCGCGGAGCCGGGCGGTGCCGCGACTGCCGCCGACGCGCTGGCGGAAACGGGCCGGCCGCCCGGCGGAGGCTGGCGGAGCCACCTCGGCTCGATAGTCTTCCTCGCACCGGCGGCCATCTGGCTGGCCGTCATCGTTGGCTACCCGCTGGTGGAGAGCATCCGCGACAGCTTCTATGACAACTCCTCGACCAGCTTCGTCGGGCTGGCCAACTACAGGACGGTCTTCTCCACCGCCGACATCCTGGTCACCTTCCGCAACAACGTGATCTGGGTGGTGGTGGCCCCCTTCCTGCTCACCTTCCTGGGGCTGGTGTTCGCGGTGCTCACCGAGCGCATCCGCTGGGCGACCGCCTTCAAGACCGTGGTCTTCATGCCCATCGCCTTCAGCATGACCGCATCCGGTCTGGTCTGGAACAGCATCATGAACATCGACCCGCACATCGGGATGGTGAACGCGACCATGGAGACGGTCAGCGACTGGTTCAGCCCTCCCGGTCTCTACCCGGTCGACACCTCGGCGGGGCAGAGTGTGGCCAGCCTGGCCGCGACCGGGCTGCGGGCCGGCCCCGGCGGGACCCTGGAGAGCAGGGCGCTGGTGTCGCCGGGAAGCACGGCGTTGCTCGGGATGATCGGCATCAGCCCGGAGACCCTCCAGTTGGTCGGCGCCCAGAAGGCGGAGACGCCGTCGGCGGCAGCGGGCGCGGTCAGCGGCCTGGTGTGGCGTGACTTCTCCCCGAGTCACCCCACCGCGCGGGGCCAGGTGCTCCCCGACGAGGACGGCATCGCCGGGCTGAGCCTCAGTCTGGTGAGCAGCACCGGCAGCAGCGTCGGAACCACCCAGACCGACGCGCATGGCGACTTCCGCTTCACCGGCGTCAGCGCCGGGAGCTACCGGGTGGAGGTCGCCTCCGGCAACTTCTCCTCCGGCTTCACCGGCATCTACTGGCTGAGCGGCACCCAGTCGATAACGCCCACCAGCGGCCTCAACCAGACCGCCCAGGCGCTGCTCAGCATCCCCCTCGTGGACATGTCGATGATCATCGCCTACCTCTGGATCTGGGCCGGGTTCGCGATGGTGATCATCGGCGCGGGCCTGGCAGCCATCAACCGTGAGGTGCTGGAGGCGGCGCGCATCGACGGCGCCACCGAGTGGCAGACCTTCCGGCGCGTCACCATGCCCATGCTCGCGCCGGTGCTGATTGTGGTGTTCGTGACCATGATCATCAACGTCCTCAAGATCTTCGACATCATCATCAACATGGCACCCTCGGTGTCCCAGGCCAACACCCTGGCCACCGAGCTCTACAACGTGGGATTCGCGTCGTCGCCGCCTGCCAACGGGATAGCCAGCGCCATCGCGGTGATCCTCTTCCTCCTGGTGGTGCCGGTGATCTACATCAACCTGCGGAGGATCCGGTGATGAGCGCGGTGCAGACCGTCAGCCAGCCGATGGCGCTGAGGGCCAGACGGATCGCCATCCGCTTCCGGCCCACGCGCATGGTGCTCAACGTCATCCTGGGCCTGATCGCCATCTTCTGGCTGGTGCCCACCGTGAGCCTGCTGGTCATCTCCCTCCGCCCCGCGTCGTCCTTCGGGGTCTCGGGCTGGTGGACGGTGTTCACCGCGCCGACCCAGCTCACCCTACAGAACTACCGGTCGCTGTTCTCCACGGGGCTGGCGACGGGAGGCATTCTCGATTCGGTCGTCACCACGGCGCTGATCACGGTGCCCGCCACCATCCTGGTCACCGTCATCGCCAGCCTGGCCGCCTACTCGCTGGTCTTCGGTCGGTGGCGCGGCCGCTCCGCCGTCTTCATGGTCATCGTCGGGCTACTGGTCGTCCCGGTGCAGATCGCCCTCATCCCGGTGGCCCAGCTCTACGACGCCTTCGGGCACCTCTCCGGTTTCAATCCCTACGGCACGCTGCCCGGGGTGATCATCTTCCACGTCGCCTTCGGGCTGCCGTTCGGGATCTTCCTGATGCGCAACTTCTACACCGGGATTCCCAAGGACCTGCTCGAGGCCGGCAGGATCGACGGCGCCGGCGAGTGGACGCTGTTTCGCCGGGTGGTGCTGCCGCTGGGACTGCCGGCGGCCGCATCGCTCGCCATCTTTCAATTCATCTGGGTGTGGAACGACCTGCTGGTGGGGCTGGTGTTCCTGGGCGGCAATCCGCACCACACGCTGACCATCTACCTCTACAGCTTCACCCGGACCCTGGCCAACGACTACTGGGTGATCGCGACCGGCGGGATCATCTCGATCCTGGTCCCGCTCATCGTCTTCTTCTCCTTCCAGCGCTATTTCGTCCGCGGCGTGCTCGCCGGGGCGGTCAAGTGAGGCAGCTACCATGTCCCGTGTCGTCCTCAAGGACCTGACCAAGCGGTACGCCGGCGGCAACCTCGCGGTCGACCGGCTCAACCTGGAGGTGGCTGACGGCGAGTTCGTCTGCCTGGTGGGGCCCTCCGGCTGCGGCAAGACCACGGCGCTCCGGATGATCGCCGGCCTGGAGGACATCTCCAGCGGGCAGGTGATGATCGGCGAGAAGGTGGTCAACCTGCTGCCCCCGCGCGACCGTGACATCGCCTTGGTCTTCCAGAGCTACGCCCTCTACCCGCACATGAGCGTGTACGACAACATGGCCTTTGGCCTGCAGCTGCGCAAGACGCCCAAGCCGCAGATCGCGACCGCGGTGCGCGAGGCGGCCCGCATCCTCGACCTGGAGCGCTTCCTGGACCGCAAGCCCGGCCAGCTCTCCGGCGGCCAGCGCCAGCGCGTGGCCCTGGGGCGGGCCATCGTCCGCGAGCCCGCCGTCTTCCTGATGGACGAGCCGCTCTCGAACCTGGACGCCAAGCTGCGCGTGCAGACCCGGGCCGAGATCGCCCGGCTCCATCAGCGGCTGCAGGCGACCATGATCTACGTGACCCACGACCAGGTCGAGGCGATGACCATGGCCGACCGCATCGCGGTGATCAGCGAGGGCGTACTCCAGCAGGTGGGGACGCCCAAGGAGCTGTACGAGAAGCCGAACAACCGGTTCGTGGCCGGCTTCATCGGCTCGCCGTCGATGAACTTCGTCGAGCTCAACGTGGAAGCGGATGGGGGCTCGCGCCTGGTCGGCGGTGGCGCCCAGGTGATCCTCGACGATGCCCAGCGGGCGCGGCTGCGCGACCAGGGGCTGGCGACGACCACCGTGGGCTTCCGGCCCGAGCACCTGCGGGTCGGGGAGCCGGAGGGTCCGGGCCTGCGTCTCTCGGCAAAGATCGACGTGGTGGAGTTCCTGGGCAACGACGAGCTGATCCACGCCGTCTCCGAGGGCAAGGACGTGGTCGCCATCGTCGAGGCGGACGCCCGGCTCGCGGTCGGGGACACCGTGGTCCTCTCGGCGGACCCCCGCCACGTGTACCTCTTCAACCCCCAGACCGAGCTGAGCCTGAGCGCGGGCTGAGCTGACCGCCACGACGGGTCTCCCCGTGCCGGAGCCGCCGGCCCCGATCCCGAGCGCGCCGGTTTCGCCGGGCGACCGGGTCAGGCATGATGATGGTGCGGCACGGCGGCTGGGGTGAGCGATGGAGCCCTACCTGGAGATCTGGAGGCGTTCGGGGCGAGAGGTCGCCGTCCTCGGCGGGGAGGCGGTGACCATCGGCCGCGGCCAGCAGACGGCGGTGCGGCTCGCCGACGACGCCGAGGTCTCACGCCTCCACGCCGTCATCGAGAGGGTGGCCTCGGGGTGGAGCGTGCGCGACCTGGGCAGCCGCAACGGGACCTACGTGAACGCCGAGCGCATCCTCGGGGAGCGGGTGCTCCACCCCGACGACGAGATCCAGGTGGGCGGGGTGCGGATCTTCTTCCGGGCGGAGGACGTCGCCGGGAGCATGACCGTCACCCGCGCCCTCAGCCGGGCCCCAGAGCTCACCCGGCGCGAGCAAGCGGTCCTGAAGGCGCTCTGCCGGCCGGTCGCCTTCGGCGACATGTTCACCGAGCCGGCCTCGGTGCGCCAGATGGCCGTCGCCCTCCGGGTCACCGAGACCGCGGTCAAGTACCACCTGGGCAACCTCTACGTGAAGTTCGGCATCGCCGACGAGGGGGATCGGCGCCGGGTGCGCCTCGCCAACGAGGCGATCCGGCGGGGAGCGGTGGCCCTCTCCGCGATGATCTCCGGCAGCCACGGGCCCGGCGACACCGAGGCCACGCCCGGAGAGGATCCGCAGCACGCCGGGGGGCGGTGACGCCCGACGCTCACCGCGACCGGGTCAGCGCAGGCGGGGGCCCGCCGTCCGGCCGGCGGGCTGCCCGGCAACGCGCGCCGCGCGCACCGGGGTCGCCCGGGGTCCCGCGGACGCCACCCGCCGCCCGGTGCCGGGGGCCCGGGCCGCCGCCCATAGGGAGGCGATGAGGGCCGACGCGGAGGCGGGCCGCCGGCTCGGGTCGACCGCCAGCCCGGCCCTGAGCTCGGCCTCGAGGGCGGTGGCGAGGTCGGGATCGATCCGCCCCCAATCGGGCGCCTCGGCCAGCCGGGGTGGATGGCCGGTGAGGAGGGCGAGGGTGGTGGCGGCAAGGCTGAAGACGTCCGAGGCGGGGGTCGGCGGCGCCCCGGCCAGCATCTCGGGGGCCATGAACCCGGGGCTGCCCACCACCTGGCGCGTCCCGCCGGCGTCGCCGGCTTCCCGGGGGAGCTCGTGGCGCTGCGAGATGCCGAAGTCGACCAGGATGGCGCGGCCCTCCGGCCCCGCGGTGAGGATCACATTGCCGGGCTTGACGTCACCGTGGACGGTCACCGGGTTCTGGCCGTGGAGGTGGTCGAGAACCTCAGCGACCTGCCCCATCCACTCGAGCACCGCCTCCAGGGGGAGGCCGGGGTCCCCCTGCTCGGCCAGCAGCCGGTCCAGCGGCGTCCCGTCGATCCAGTCCATGACCAGGTAGTAGCGGTCGCCGACGATGAAGTCCTCGCGGACCACGCTGGCGTGGGGGTCCGGCGTCATCCGGAGCAGGACGCTCGCCTCGTTGAGGACGTCGCGGCGGCGAGCGAGGTCGTGGGGATCGATGCGCCTCACCTTGATCGCCACCTGCCGGGAGTGCAGGTGGTCGAGGGCGCGCAGCACCTGGCCCTCCCCGCCGCTGCCGATCACCTCCAGGATCTCGTAGCGGCCACGCAGGCGCCGGCGCAGGCGGGTTCCCACCACCGGCACGGCGTCCCGGGCCACGGTCGGGGCGGCCCCTCCCGGCCCCGACGGCGGCGAGGCGACCGCTCCCACGCCCGGGCCCGCGTCTGCACCCCACCCACGCCGATGGGTGGGCTCGAGGGTGACGAGCCCGGCGCCGGCCCGCTGCAACCGCCTGCCGGCACCGGCGACGACCAGGGCGCGGCGCGGGTCGGCGACCGCCAGCAGCAGCACCAGCCCCGCCGCCAGCGCCAGGGAGGGCACCAGCCATGCCGGTCCCAACAGCCCCGTCCCGGTCGCCGCCCCGGTTCCCGCCGGCTCGGTGACCACGATCCCCATCACCCAGCCAGGGAGGGAGACGCCGTCGTAGCCGGCCACGGTGCTGACCCCGCCGGCGGTGTAGCTGGTCGCCCCGGAGCCACCGGTGAGAGCGGCGGTCACCGCCGGGGAGGCGACCCGGGTGCGGAGCGCCCCGTCACCGATCATGGAGGCGGCGGTGAGGCCGGCATGCTCCGTGGTGGTCATCGCCGAGCTGTAAAGGAGGAGGCCGCCGGGGAGAACCACCTGGACCTGCTCGCCCGCGGTCGCGGGGGGATCCACGGAGCTCAACAGGTTGGCCACCTGGCTGGCCTGCAGGCCGCCGACCAGGGCGCCGTCGAAGGTGCCGGTGGTCGCCAGCCGGGCGACGTACCACTGCAGCGAGCCGCCGACCTTGCTGATCGGGGTGATCAGCGGGGTCGCGCTGAGGTTCGCGAGCCACGATGCCCCGGTGAGATCCAGCCCGGCGCCCCCGCTGGCGGCGATCACCCGGCCGCTGAGATTGGTCAGCTCGAGCACGGTGAAGTCCCCGGTGGGGGTGAGCAGGGTCTGGAAGGTGTCGGCGAGCTGGGGCGGCGTTTCTGCCGAGGCACCCACGATGGCCGCCGCGTACTCGTTCATCTCCTGGTCGACCTGTCCGATCCAGGCGGAGAGGCGGCTGGTCGCCGCCACGGCCACGCCCTGGGCGGCCGCCTGGGTCGCGCTGGTCGCCACTGACCCGGTGGCAACCGCGCGGGCCACCCCGAAGGCGCCCACGGCCACCAGCACGAGCGCCAGCAAGCCGAGCAGCCACCGAGAAGAAGCCGGCGCACGGAGCCGGCTCGGCCGATGCTCTACCACACCCCCGGTGGTGGCAATGCGGGTCACCACGTCTTGATTGTAGGCGGACGTCGGCGAAAGGTCCCGTGGCACGACGGGGCAAAGGTCCTGATGTGCCAGAGATTTCTCCTCGATGGACGGGGGTTCGCGGACACTGACGGGGTCACGGAGGCGCCCCGCAATTCGTGCAACCGCTCTCACCCTTCGCGTTGCGGCGGCGCGATGGGCGGACAGGGAGACGTCCACGTGCGTTCGAGGTCAGTCGCACCTTAAGGGGCAGACGCGCTAGGCGCGCGGAGAGACCCGAGCGCCTGGGGCGGTCCAACGTGCAGGCAGGCGGACCTCGTCATGGAGGCACGGACGGAGCCGACCGGGATGCCGGTGGCCCTGCAGGGAAAGGAGACACCTGTAACTCATGACGTCACCGTCACCCATTGGACACTGGTTCCGGGAGTCGCGTCCCTTCGCTGACGCCAGATGGCCAGTGCCGCCGCACCAACCGATGGCCGTCCTCGAGGCACACGAGGCGGGCGACCACAACCTTCGCCGGGCGATGCGCCCCAGCTCGGTTGCAGTCGCTGCCTACGGCCTGGGGCCGTTCGCCCTGGGGATCGCCGCCGACGTCGCCGTGGGCCTGCGATCGCTGGATACAGCAGTGGAGGTTGTATCGGGAGTCGAAGCACAGGGACGGCGATGCCTTCCACTGGCCATGGACGTGCTCGACCTCGACCAGGTGCACTCCGCGGTGCAGGAGGCAGCCTCCGAGATGGGGCGCCTCGACATCCTGGTCAACAACGCGGGCCTCGGTCCATCGAACCTCGCGATGGATGTGACGGTCGAGGACTTCGACCTCACCGTCGATGTCAACCTCAAGGGGACCTTCTTCGCCAGCCAGGCTGCCGCTCGAATCATGATTCGGCAAGGATCCGGGCGAATCATCAACCTCAGCAGCCAGGCCGGATTCGTGGCGCTGCCCACGGAGTCTGTGTACTGCATGACCAAGGCGGCCATCGCTCATCTGACCAAGTGCCTGGCTGTCGAGTGGGGTACCCACGGCATCACCGTCAACGGGGTGGCGCCCACGTTCATCCGCACTCCTGGCACGAAGGCCGCGCTGAGTGACACGGCCTTCGAACGTGACGTGACCGAGCGCATCGCCGCCCTGCACCGCATTGGGGAACCCATGGACGTGGCGGGTGCGGTGGTCTTCCTCGCCTCACCGGCCGCGTCACTCATCACTGGTGAGACGATCCTCGTCGACGGTGGATGGACCGCCCGCTGAGCTAGTAGCAGCGTGCTCGGCGGCCTCAGGAGTGGGACGAGCTGGGGGCACCAGGTGACTGCCGGTGTGTCCCGCCGTCGTCGGTGCGGTACAGCGTCGAGATCCCGACGACCCACTCGTGCTGATTCTCCAGGACGTCGGAGCCCAGCAACGTCTGGTGGGGATCAAGCAGCACTTCCCAAGTGCCAAAGCGCGTTGAAGGCCGGCAGATGGGGGCCGAACAGGCGAACTCGACGAATTCACCCTTCAGGCTACAATCGAGCGGTGCGCGGCAGGGCTCGGGACATCGTCGGCATCGCCGGGGCGGTAGGCCTGACGGGGGCGGTGGCGGTGGCCGGCGGCGTCGCCGGAGACTTTCGCTCTGCATGGTATGCCGAGCTTCGCAAGCCAGCCTGGCAGCCATCAGGCGCGACCATCGGTGCGGTCTGGTCCGTGCTCTACGCGACCATCGCGGCCGCCGGTTCCCTGCTTTGGCTCGAGCGGCGGCGCGCTAGCCGCGCTCTCCTCCCCCTCTTCGTGGCCCAGTCGCTGCTCAACGCCGCCTGGACACCTCTGTTCACGCGTGCCAAGCGGACGGACCTCGCCACTGCGGAATGCGCACTACTCACCGCCGTCAACGCGGGCCTCGTTGCCCAAGCATGGAAGGTACGGCGCCCGGCTGCGCTGCTGCTGCTTCCCTACCTGGGCTGGAGCATGTTCGCAACCTTCCTGAGCTGGACCATCCACCGCCTAAACCGCTGAGCGGCGCCCGTGTAGCGATCGCGTCTTCTGCTCCACATAGCGGCTCTCGGCTGCTGCTTGGTCAATCGGACGGTGTGACGGGTCTGAGTCCATGGCATTGTGAGCTTCTCG
>Ga0187858_10006283_pt1 | contig 10675 bp, 7 predicted proteins | sample June2016WEW_8_15_FD_133015 | JGI IMG/M metagenome (GOLD analysis project Ga0187858, IMG submission 133015) | Peatland microbial communities from SPRUCE experiment site at the Marcell Experimental Forest, Minnesota, USA - June2016WEW_8_150 | ecosystem: Environmental > Terrestrial > Soil >...
AAAAACCCTGAGTTGTGCCTTGGATCGGGTAGTGCGGCGCTTCAGCGCCGCGTTCAAGCCCCTTATTCTTGTCATCACGAGCGGGCTTCAGCCCGCGAGGGATCTGCTATTTGATCGCTCCGGGGTCGAAGCTTGATTCACCGTGAAAGACCCTGGTCAGTGTAGCTACCTAGCTTTTTGGCTCGAAGCCGCCAGCAACCGAGTCCCGCGCAGCGGGACGGCGACAGGATAGCCCAGCACGTAGCGGGGGCCCCGAGCCGTGCGCTTTTCGCGCGGATTGGGGCGGCGGAGTGCTGGGTAGGCCACCTATTATAGATTCCTGAGCCGGCTTCAGCCGGCGACACACGAGTCTTGCTCCTATCCTGTCCGCAGAGGAAGCGGAAGAAGATAGGACACCGGGTAGGTTACCAGTGGAGATCCGGATGGGCGACACAGAGAACTCCACCTGATTTCTCTGTGCCTCTGTGTCTCTGCGGTGAATGGCGCTCTGGCGACGAGCGAAAGGCGAACAGCGAAAATGTCCGAACCACAACATAACCTCGACCACCTTGAAGTTGTCAATCGCCGCGTCCCCGATCTCGCCACCTAAGCCGAGCTGCGCGACGCCCTCGAGCAGGCCTTCGACTATCGCGGCGACGTCACCATCACCCGCAAAGACAGATCGCGCGTCGAAGCTACATCTTCGATCGCCGCAATGGCGCGACCCTCGCCGAGTCCGTCGTGCGGCTCATCCCGAAAGGTTCCCCGCAGAAGATTTCCATCCCATATTCCGACATCGCCGCCCTCGCCTTCACCGGACGCGACACTGCCGCCAGCAAAAGCTGGGAAGCCTGGGTCCGCAAAGATTGGGAGAAGAAAGCCGCCGGAAAGCACATCGCGCTCGAACCGGAGACGCTGGAGTAGGTGCGAAAAGAGATTGACAGTATCGTCCTCTACCTTCTGCCATGAACTATTCCGAAGGTGTCCAGCAGATTTGTAGGAAAGCAGCCAGACCTGTCGGATTGGCGATGTATTCCTCGACCGCCTCGCGGGTTCCAAACGCATCTTCACCCCACAAAGCAACCTGCGGCCTCCCTTTTTCATTGCGACGATAAAAGCCGGTAGGCTGCTCGGGGCCGGGCATCGAGTACGTGCCTTCCCCCGATTGCGAAGTCGGGGCCCATTTGAAAAATTCGTCGGACAGCCTGTTCACTACGGGTCCGCCAACGGCTATCACGGACTTCTCTCTAACGGATTCCTCCGAGTACCACCCCGCATCGGTTATCACAACGCCACGATGAAATCCGACCTTTCCGCCCTCGTCGTCGATCCGGTCTCGAAGCCGTTCCGCGACGGGGCGGTCAAGGAGTTCCGCTGATACGCACGTACCGACTACGATTATGATTGTAAATTTGTTGATTACCCAACCGGGCTCTTTTCCCCCCTTTAGGGCGTGAATGTCAAGGTTATATCTTGGGTTTGACATAGTTTGGCTCAGCACCTCAGACGGAAATGACGACGATGAGTGCGGTTCCTGCCGTACGCCCAGGGCCCTGAGCAGATTCCTCAGGCCACGGGCATGGTCGGTTCTGAAATCGACGTAGTGAATGCGGTCCAATCGGAAGGGAATTTCACAGTCACGATAGAGAACTGGGATGACCCTTTTCTGCTTGTTCAGTGCAAAAGAGACTTCGTCCCGAACGTTGTCAGAGTTGACGGAAGTGGGAGACAGAATCACCAGCATGCGCGGACAGTTGGCCAATGCCCTTTCGACCTCTCGGTCCCACGGCATACCCGGTTCGATGTCCAGTTGGTCCATCCACACACTCGCTCCGGCGGCCTTCAACTTTTCAGCCAGACGAAGGGCGAATTCGGAATCTTCACTGCTGTAGCTGAAAAAAGCTGCCTGCGCCTCCGTTGCCGAGCCGATCTCCAAGCGCGGGGAAGGTATAGATCGGCCAGTCGAAAAATGAAATTGGGCATGCGATCCCTGCACGTAACCACTTACTGACCCGGAATTGTCGACGAACCTGACGGTGACAATTACATTCTCGCCCGTAATGCTTTCGGGGTCAGGAATGTGGACATGGAAGTCCTTTCCAATCGGGATTGGCCGTGGATACTTTGGTTCGCCGGCGAAATGCATCTCCCCCGTAACCGCTCCGTCCTGAGCGACGTCGAGTTCGGGGTACACGGGATAGGGGCCTGCCGGCAGAGCGCCGCCGTCCGGCAGGAAAGCTATGCCCTGATTCCTTAGCTGCATAGCCCAACATTCTATCGCGGAACCCCCTCAGGAAAGGACAGCGCGAGTAGAGAAGTGGTGTCATAGCTTGCGTACGCCAACCTAAGCACGAACCTGCCTCAGCGCGGCCGATGGCCCATGTAAGTAATTCGGGTGCCCCGTTCAAGCGAAGCTTGAGCGGGTCTTTTTTGTCTGCACGACGAAAATCCCCACTCAAGGCCAAAGCAGGCCTTGAATGGGGTACTCAACCAACCTAAGTACGATCCTGCTTGCAAGCAACAAAAAAGGCCGCCTGTTGGCGGCCGTTTTTCAAACCTCAACAACGTTAGTGCGTCGTTGTCGACGAGGCCGGCTTGGTTCCCATCGGAGGCGCCGCAGGCGGCTTGGCCGAGGCGCCAGACGCGCCAGCAGGCCTGGCAGGCGCCGCAACGCCGGACTGCGCGTTATAGGCGTCGACAATCGTCTTGGTCAGGTCCACGCCGGCCGTTGCCCAAAGTAGCGGGCCCTGCGGCCACGGATTCGACGAATCGAACAGCAGGCCATAGCCGTTGCCCTTGGCGAACTTGTCGATCACCGGGGCCATCTTCTGCAGAATGCGCTGCGCAATCTCGTTTTGCTGCTGCTGATAGTCGTTCTGCGCGTCCTCGGCCGAGCGCTGCAGGCTCTTCTGCTTGGTCTCAATCGACTTCACCAGAGTGGCCCGCGCTTCTTCGTTCATCTTGTCGCCCTGCGTGTTGAGCTGCTTCTTCAGGTTGTCGATGTCGGTGTTCTGTGAAGCCAACTCATTACGCTTCGGCTCAAATTTCTTCTGCAGGGCTTCGAAATCCCGCGCACCTTCATTGGTGCCGATGATCGCCTGCTGAATGTCGATAATGCCCACTTTGACGCTGCCGTTAGGGGCAGCAGTAGTCGCGGCCGGGGCGGCGGCCGGAGTCGATTGGGCCAGGCTCGCGATGGCCAGAACTAGGGCGAACATGGCTGTACCTACGAACGTGCGCTTCATTGAGATGGCGTAGCTCCTTAGAATTGCTCCGGGAATTCTTCAGGTGTTTCAGAGGAACGCGACTGCGTCTTATCTGAACTGCCAGGTTACGGCGCTCTGCCTGGAATACAGCGCGCTACGCTTCCCGGCCGGAAAATTCGGCGGTGCGGATATTTTGATTATAGGGAAACGCGCTTCCCAGCGTCAAACCGGGGGAATGCAACTTTGGCCGCAGGTCACTGTGATGACCGTGTGGCCGTGCCTTCCATCACCGTAACCCATCCCCCGCCCGGCTTCTGCACTTGCGACCTGAACGTGTACGAGTCCGGCGTCAGAAGGGTCACGATGTAGTGGCCGTTGGTGGTGACGCCATTCATTTTCTCTTCCGCATTCCATGTCCAGGTGTTGCCTTGGGCCTTGCCGATGGCCACCTGATGTTCGCCCAGGCTGTTGTAGGCGTTGTAGGTATAGACCTTATCCGCGGCGTTGTACTCCATCATCCGCACCCCGTGGACATCGCCCAGTGGGCCTTTCATTACCGAATGGATCTCGAGAAAGAAGCCGCCCGGCACCCACTCTCCGTGCTCGGTTGAAGTGAACGGAGCGCCAGGCGTGCTGGGGCTGATCTTGGTGGTGCCGGTGAGTTTCCAGTCGCCAGCAAAGTAATTCATCATTTGCACTTGCGGACTCGGCGCCGGCGCGGTCTGTGGTTGCTGGGCCACTTGGGCAACGGCGAAAGCACTCGCCAGCAAGCCCAGTGAAAATGCGGCCGAAACACTACGCACGGAAGTTTCTCCTAAAACGTCGTTGCCACCGTGAAGCGGAAGGTCTTCAGCGGCTCGGCCAGATAATACTTTGGCTGGTAAATCGAAATCGTCTGGGCGTATGTGTAATCGCCCGCAGCGCCCGGCGGGAACATGGAGCGGGTAATCGGGTTCGGTGAGCTTACGGTTTCGTTGATGCGCATTGGGTTGTAGGCCCAATAGATGCGGAACGGCGCGTTGACCACCGGCACGATGACCTGCAACTCCAACCCGGTTGACATGCGAGTCTGGTAGTTGGTGCCGGGAACGATCCCCAGCACCGGGTTAATAGGCAGCGTGGTGCCGCCGACGCACTGGTAGCTGGAGTTCAGCGCGGGACAACCGAACACCGTGCTCTGTAGTGTGGTGACCTGTTCTCCGGCAATGCGCAACTGGTTCGGTTCGGAGACGAAGTCCCACCCGGTATCGACGAATGGGGCAATCGTAACCGGTCCGACGATCGGTATTCGGTACTCCAGGTTGGTCACTATATTGGTGTCGCCACCGGGAAAGATGATCTGTGAAACCGGAACCGTGATGTTATAGGTCCCATAGCGCGGGTTCGCGGGATTCAGGGGAACGGCGGTACCGTCCGGGTTCTGGAGCGCGACCGTCACCTCGGTAGGGAAGAACGAGACCGGCGAAATGGCTCGGATATCGAAGCCACGGATATCGCTGTCGCCGCCCATATAAAAGCGGTCGAAGGGAGGCGCAACTGTTCCTCCGTAACCGGTGATCCAGGAGCCCAGCACGCGGAAGCCGATCGCATTGCGGCCCTTGTTCACGGGGATGAAGCGTTTGTATTCGGTAACTGGCTTCACGTATTTCACGTTGCCGCCCAGCCCCGCTATCTCGGTGGAGAAGTAGACGCTCTGCCCTTTGTGTGGACGCTGCGGATTATCAATCCGGTTGTAGGAAAAATTGGGGACGACCTTGCTGGTGATAATTCCGTTCAGCGCGTTCGGACCCGAGATGCCGCGGAACTCCAACGCCTCGAAGTAATCCGTGGAGGCGGCGCTGTAAGTCTGCACCGACGAATCGTCGAGCCCGTAGGTTATGCCCACGCGCTTGAACGAGCGTTTAATCGGATAAGTCAGCGAACTGGTGAATCCGGTGCTGGTTTGGGTGAAGTTTTGCAGCAACGCCTGGTAGCTCTGCGGCAGGGTCACGGTCTGGTTGAGCTGGATCTCGGTGAGCTTAGCCTGGTTGTAGTTGTAGCTGCGATGATAGACCGACCAGCCAAACTGCAGCGGGCGGTCAAACAGGTAAGGCTGGGTAAACGACAGCGTCTCATTGCGCTGATATTGGCCGATCTGGAATTCCAGGCTCAGGCTTTCCCCTTTGCCAAACAGGTTGTTGGTGGTGTAGTTGATGCCGATGAAGGCGCCGGACAGTCCGCTGACGCCGCCGGTCAGGCCGATGCTGTTCTTGCCCTTCTCTTTTACTTTAAGCGTGATATCGACAGTTCCGTCCTGCACATTCTGTTTGATCTCGGAATCCTGCTCCGGCTTGAGCGGTTGGAAATACTGCAACTGGTTCAAGCGCAGCAGGCTCAGCTCCCACAGGTTGCCGTTGTAGATGTTGCCTTCTTCCAGCGCCAGCTCGCGGCGAATTACCTTGTCGCGGGTGGTCGTGTTGCCCTGAAACTCAATGCGGCGAACATAAAATTGCTTGCCCTCGTCCACATCGATGCGCAGAGAGATCAGCCGCTTCTCGTCATCCGCATCGGTGTTCGGAACTGGCGTGAAGTTGATGTACCCCAACGCGGCATACGCCTTGCGCAGCGCCTCCAGGCCTTTACGAATCGCTTCCGTATCGAAGACGTCGCCGTCCTTGATCTTGAACAGCGAGCGCAGCGCCTTGGTATTCGTCACCGCTTTGTTGCCGGTGAAGGTGATGTCTTTCAGGCGGTATCGCTGTCCCTCTTCCACCGGTATCGTAATGTCCACCGCTTTGCCCGGCGAAGGCTTGAAGGGAAAATACCAGCGAACCCCGCTGGTGTCGTGAATCTGTGTCTTGGGATCGCCGACCAGCGCTTTGAAGTAGCCTTTGGTCTGGTAAAAGTAGCGCACGCGTTCCGCGTCTTCCGTCAACTTGGTGGAGTCGTAGGTGCGCGAGAACAGGTTCTCCAGGAAGATGGAGTGCGGAATGCCGATGGGCTTCAGGTTCTTCATCGCGCTCTGCAGTTCCCGGTTGCTGAGCGCCTTGTTGCCTTCGAACTTGATCTTGCCGACCTTGACCTTCGGTCCCTCCTTCACCACGAACGTCAACGAAACCGCTGCGGGGGGGATGGGCCGCACTTCCGATGTCACCGTTGCGAACTGGTGCCCGTGCGACGCCAGCAACTGCTTGATCACCACCTCGGCGTGTTTCACCTTGGTCGGATCGTATTGGCTTTCCTGGGTAAGGCCGACCTTCTGCTCTTTGAACTTGTCGAGCACGTCGCTTTGCGAAACCGAACTCAAGCCGGTGTACTTGATCTCGCGGATGGTGGGCTTTTCCTTCACATAGACGTGAATGATCCAGCCTTTGGAGGTTTGCTCCCGCTCAATCCGCAGATCGTCAAAATAGCCCGTGTTCCACAGGGAGTTGAAGTCGCGTTCCAGCGCCGCCTGATCGTATACGTCTCCCGGCTTGGTGAACATGCGGGCACGGATGGTTTCCGCCGGAATGCGACGGTTGCCGTGAATGACAATTTCGGCGACCACGTCCTGCTGCGCTACGGCCGTCCCGGCCAGCAAGACGAGTGCTAGGAAGAAACTGATCGCTTTGGCGCAATCACGTATCCCGCGAACCAATAGCATCGCGAGTCTTCCCTGACGGTGGCAAGAAATGACAGAACCCTCAGTTACTTAAGGTTTACGAAAGCGCAATTATACGGTACGCGCGCTCCGGTCTGAAAACCAAAACACTCTCCCGTTGCGGTGCGGCAGCTACGCTAACCCTCGCGGCCGGTGGAAGTTGTGGCGGCGCGCTCCACTTCCACCAGGGTGGAATAGAACGTAGCACCACCACCCAGGTCGGTGAGCCGCGCCGAAGTCAGCACGTTGATGTTAAGGCCTCTGTCCGACAACTTCGCCCAGCCCAGGCGAGCGCCCACCACGCCGGCTTGCACCTCGCCATCCACTCGAGCACGCAGAAAAATTTCGCCGCGATCGTTGAACACGCGCACCGGGTCGCCGTCGGCAATGCCGCGTCGGGTCGCGTCTTCCGTGGCGATTTCGAGTTTGTCCTGATGCGACTCCATTTTCTGATGACCGGGATGATTGACGAATGTCGAATTCAGGAAGTTGTCGGCCTTGCGCGCTAACAGCTCTAGGGGATATCGCTTGCCCGCCGGGCTGTGGCGCGACTCCTCTGGGGGAATAAACGACGCCACCGGATCCATTCCGTGGGCAATCAAATCTTTGTCATACAGACGCGCTTTGCCGCTGGGCGTCGGAAAACCATTGGCGAACGGCAGCCACGGCTTACCATTACCATCGCGATTCAATTTCAGCCGCACATGCGGATCGTTCTCCAACCGCTCGCGCGTAATGCCTGCGAGCTGCGGTACTCCCGATGCCAGAGCTGCGTCGATCATCGCGTCCACCGGCTCGCGAAAGCACTCATCCTCAAACCCCATGCGCAAGGCGAGCTCGCGAAAGAAATCCACGTTCGACTTGCATTCGCCCGGCGGCTCAATCGCCTGATGCGAAACCTGGAGGTAGTAGTGCCCGTACGCCTGGACCAAATCCTTGTGTTCAAAGAAGGTCGTCGCCGGCAGAACCAGATCAGCGAAGTCGGTCGTGTCCGTGAGGAACTGCTCATGCACGACGGTAAACAAGTCGTCGCGCTTCAGTCCGCGCCGCACCAGGTGCTGCTCCGGACACACAGCCGCCGGATTCGAGTTGTACACCACCAGCGCCTTGATCGGAGGATCTTCCAGTTCCGTGAGCGCCTTGCCAAGCTGCACCATGTTCACCGTGCGCGCCACGCGTCCCAGCGGACTCTTCGACATCAAGTCGCGACGCTCCATGGCTGCACGATTTAACTGAAAACCGCCGCTCGTGGAGAGCTGCAATCCGCCGCCAACTTCTTTCCACGATCCCGTGATGACCGGCAGCATGCAGACCGCGCGCACCGCCGCGCCGCCATTCTGCGCCCGTTGGATGCCGTAGTTCAAACGGATCGCCGCCGGCCGCGTCGTCGCATACTCCCGCGCCAGCCGCTCAATGTCTTCCTTCGCGATGCCCGTCCATTGTGCCACCCGCTCCGGTGGATATTCCGGCAGACGCTTCTGCAACTCATCGAAGCCCTCGGTGTAGCGGGCAATGTAGTCCGCGTCATGCCAGCCTTCGCGCACGATCACGTGCATCAAGCCCAGTGCCAGCGCTACGTCCGTACCGGGATTGATGGGGATGTGCCAGTCGGCAATGCGGGCCGTGCGCGTGCGATAGGGATCGATGACAACCAGCTTCGCGCCGTCGCGCCGCGCTTCCTCGATGAACGGCCACAGATGAATGTTGTTGCCGTGAATGTTCGCGGCCCAGGCGATGATGTACTTAGAGAGGCGGAATTGCTCCGGCTCGGTGCCCATCTTGCGGCCGTAGATGGAGATGATGGCGTCCTCGCCCGCCTGCGAGCAGATGCTGCGATGGAGTTGCGACGCGCCTAGGCGATGAAAGAATCGCCGATCCATCGACCCGCCGTTAAGCACCCCGATGTTGCCGCCATAAGAGTACGGTAGCACGGCTTCCGGCCCGAACTTGCCGCTGATCTCTTTCAGCCGCGAGACAATCTCGTCGAATGCCTGCTCCCAGGTGATGCGCTGGAAGGCGCCGTCACCATGCGTTCCCTTGGCAGCAACTCGCCGCATGGGATAGAGAACGCGATCAGGCGAGTACACACGGTCCAGATACTTGGCAACTTTGCCGCACAGAAATCCGCGCGTGATGGGATGTTCGGGATCGCCCTCGAGTTTGGTCGCCCGCCCATCTTCCACGGTGATGAGCACCGCGCAACCGTCCGGACAATCGTGGGGACACGCCGCGTGGACAATTCGCTTCATAGGAATAGGACAACCGTAGGTAATGATTATCCCACGAAGCATCGAGGGCATTTGGACAAGCAAAAAGACCCGGGGCGCTCCCTTCCCCGGGTCCTGTCATCGCTTGACGTAGCAATTACTTTAGCTCGTCATTACTCTGCCAGTTCCGAATCTGGCTGCGAACGCATTTGAATATTGCAAGCGACGTGCCAGTCTTCAACTGAGCGGAGCAACTTCATAGCGCTGAATTTCCAGTGAGATACAAGTTGCGGAATCAGCGCCGCTTCCGCTGCCGTAACTTTTGCCTGGCTCGACTATCCGAAAGGATTGCCAGCGCTATCCATTCGGTACCAAATGTCTTGGACGTGGAGCCTCTGCAATGTAAGACCCCTGGTTAGGTTGTCTAGCGAGCGATTCTCCAAGTGTCCCAATGGGACAAACCGCCGGTTTCATGGGGCGAAGCGCACGTACTGCCGTTGACGATTGTAATTCTGCCTTGCTTTGTCTACCCCGAAAGGGAGTATGATTCTAAAACCAATGGCCGCATTCTGAGGTTTGTGGGGGAAAAGCACTATGGCTCGCAAACTGTTTGCTTTTGTGGTTGTGCTTGCCGCGGTTTCTCTACCGTGTGCGGCGAAGATGCGCACGCTTACAAGCCCCGAAGACCGCGAGCGCGTGGTTGACTATGCCCGCAGTCTGGAAGAACATCCCCTCGCTAAGGACAACCTGGCCAAGCGTATGTGGCTGACGGAATGGATCGTGAAAGCCCCCGACGTCACGGTTGATGTCTGCTGTAAGGAATTGCAATCGCTGGACGAGGTGAACAACACCTATTCGGAGCAGTTACGCATGCAGGCGATGTACTCGCAGGCGGCGTTTGAGCTGGAGCATCCGGACGTAACCAACTCCGCCACCATTCAGGCTGCCGGACTAGCCGGTACTCTGCGCGCCTATCGCGCCATTCTGCGCTTCGATCCTTCCGCCAAATATCCGATCCTCGACAATCTCCTGTCGCTGGAGAAACAAGGCAAGCTGCAAAAGTACGTCGAACGCCAGTCGAAATGCATGGAGGAGTAGGCGCTCGCTCCGCATGAGGGGGTGGAACAGAGTTCGGCTTCCGCAAGGGGGCGCTGCTCGCGCCTTTTTGTATTTCATGGCGGCCCAGCCGACTGTTGCGTTTGACCTGTCCCGCCCAAACACGCTAAACTTCTATGGTTTGCCTGTACTACTAGGTTCCGTCAGGGACGCCCCGTAGCCGGGGTCTCTGGGATGCGCCGATTGGGGTGCGTTTCATGGGAGGAGCCGGGTCACTCGATCCGGCAAAGATTTCCTTCCCGGCCAGGGAAAGTGCAAGCGCACAAAAGATTTGAGCCGGTTTAGCGCAGCAGTGTGCGCGACCAGTTCTTGGGAGGCAACATGTACGCGGTGATCCGCGCCGGGGGAAAGCAGTATCGCGTCGCACCCGGCGACGTAATCAAGGTCGAGAAGCTGTCGCAGGCCGGCGGCGAAAACGTGCAGTTCGACGAGGTGCTGGCGGTCAGCGGCGCCGAAGGCGAACTGGGCAAGCCGTCCAAGGCCTTCGTCACCGCGCAGGTGGTGGAGCAGGGCCGCGCCGACAAGATCCTCGTCTTCCATTTCAA
>Ga0187858_10006290_pt1 | contig 10670 bp, 7 predicted proteins | sample June2016WEW_8_15_FD_133015 | JGI IMG/M metagenome (GOLD analysis project Ga0187858, IMG submission 133015) | Peatland microbial communities from SPRUCE experiment site at the Marcell Experimental Forest, Minnesota, USA - June2016WEW_8_150 | ecosystem: Environmental > Terrestrial > Soil >...
GTTTGCTGGCGACGGTCACCGCTCCTCTTTGAATGCATTCATTGCAACGCACTCCACGGCAATGGATTTGACCGATGGTCTGATCTGGGCGGCATCACCACCGCGCCAGCTCGGCAAGTTTGTCGCGTTTGACGTGAACGATTTCTCTCGGCAGTTGCCGGGTCAAACTGTTCCCGCCGACGCAGTGCTCACTTCGAATGAGTTTGCTCGATATGAGCAGGCCCAGAAATGCCTGAGCGACGCACAGCACGCCCTGAAACAGGGGGACTCCGCAACCGCGTTGAGCCTAGCCGAGCAGGCTGAGACTCTTAACCCCGGCTTCTACCAAAACGCCGCGCTCAAAGGTCGCGCATTGCTCGCCTTGGGAAGGCAGGAAGAGGCAACTCACGCATTTACCGCCGCGCTGGCGGGCAAGCCCGCGTTTGCGAAGGAACGGCGAGAGTTGGAACTGCTGCTTGAACAAGCCAGGACCCGGCACTGATGACAGACCCCGAACGACATGAAGCGACACGGCGGATGGTGATCACCCAAAGCATCCTCGGTGGATGCGCACGAGTCTTGTTTGACTGGCCGTACCTGCGCCGAGTGCGCGGGCTGGAACGTCTGCGACCTGAAGAGAAATACTTGTTCATTGCCAATCATGTCAGTCTGCTGGACACAATCCTGTTGGGAGGATTGTTTTGGCAGCGGGGGTGCTATCCGATCCTGGTGCTGGGGGACAAAACCGTTTGGCACGCATCCTGGCTCAAGCGAGTGTTGAGCAGCCGAATTGGCTTCTTGGTCGAGCGTGGAAAGCTTAATCTCAGTCGCATCGACGAATTGCAGACGTTTGGCCGTTCAAGTCTCCAATTCAATCTGGTCGTTTATCCGGAAGGTACGCGCGGTAATGGTGTCGACATTGGCCCCTGCCAGCCCGGGCTGTACTACATTGCCCAAGCGGCGCGCGTGCCGATTGTGCCGGTGTTCATCGAGAACATGCAGCTAGTCTCGACCAAGAAGGGTGGCTTTCATCCAATCGGGGGATTGCGCAAAGTGGAGGTGTATTTCGGGGAACCGATTGCGGCCACCACCTATCTACCACTGCCGCGCGAGGAGTTTGTAAAGTTTATACGCGAGAACATTGCGGCGCTTCGACCGACGCAATCAACAGCACATTTGAATCTCGTCGCGCCTCAGGTTTGATGTCCCACCGGGTGAATCCCGCCTTTTGCAGCGCCGAATTCAGTTCGGCGATTGTCAAGAAATGCAGACCTTCCACCGTCTTATTATGGCCGATACGTGTAGCAAATCTCTCCCATCGCTCGACGCGGCGGTGTTCCATGCTCTTCACACGTGCGGCGTCGCGCAGGAGCAAGCGACCGCCGGGGTGCAGGGCGAGGCGTGCTTTGTTCAGGATCAGTTGCTGTATTTCTGGCGTCCAATAGTGCAACACGTCCAGCAGAAGGATCGTGTCGCACGGCGGATACTCCCATGTGAGAATGTCGTGCAATTCAAATTTGATGCGGCGCTGATCCGTCGCTGTGCGCTGGGCCACGCGAATCTTGTCCTCGTCATAATCCACCCCGAGCAATGTGCGCCCATCGGTGGCATGAGCAAGCCAGTGCGTTGCTAGTCCGTACCCGCAGCCCAGATCGAGAATGAAGCCCTGCCGAGGCACCGCCCCGTCCAGCGAACCAAATACCGGGTCAATTCTCATTTTCCAATGGACAAATTGCTCGACAAATTTCCCCTGGTAGCGGTAGAGGCGTTCCACTTTGCGGCGGAGCACGCTCGGTGTGTTGACCTCATCGAGTTGTTGCTGTAGCGCATCGCGCACAACAGCTTCACAATGGCGCATCAGGGCTAGGCTGCCCTGCGAGTAATCAAAAGTCTGCGGGGTAATCCGGGGCCACGCCCGCACTGTGACGTGGTAGGGTTCGAACCAGTATGCGTCGCGCGGCATGGCCGTCCAAGTGTCGCACAGCACGATGGGCAGAATGTCCTGCTTCAGTTCCACCGCCAGTTCAAACGCGCCACGATGAAACCGCTGCACGAACCCATCGTGCGAACGCGTGCCTTCGGGGTAAAAATGCACCGACGCGCCTTCCCCAAGTTTTTCGCGGCAGCGTCGCAAGGTGGTTTCGGGGTCGTTCGGCTCGACCAGCACGTGGCCCAGCAGTTCGCAGCCGATTCCCAGAATCGGCGTGTCGAACACACGTTTCTTCACCGTCTGGCGTACGTCGCCGGGCAGACCAACCAACAGCATCACGTCCACCGCCGACTGGTGGTTGCTGATCACGATGGCCGGCCTAACGAAGGTGTCGGCGGTGATGTTTTGAAATTCAAGCCTGCCAAACGGAAATCCCTTGAGGAGGCCGCGCGCCATCCAGCGCGTCGCGCGACGCAGCTTGTCGTCCGCCGTTAATGGTGAAATAATTTTCAGCGCCGGACGCAGCACGTAGAAGAGAAATAGTTCGCCCACGCCCAAATGTACTCCAATCCACACCGTACCGATCAAGTGCCACCAGCGCGGCGCGCCGCGCGGCGGATTCTTGAACAGCAACAAATCCATGTAGAGCGGCGTCTGGGTCAGCGTGGCGATTACCGTGAAGCCCATGCCAAGCAGTACCGTTGTGCCCATCGAATGCAGCACCGGATGATTCGCCAGCACGAGCACGCCGAAGCCAAAGATGGTCATGAGCGCCGAGATCAGCACTGAGGCGTTCGTGGCCGCAGTCCGCTGCGGTCGCCCGCGCCATTCGTCCAGTCTGTTTGTTGCCAGGAATACGGTGTAATCCTCGCCAACGCCGATGATGAAGATGACGAACACGCTGTTCATTAAATCAATCGGTAACCCTAGCCATCCCATCGCCCCAAGCGTCCATAACAGACCAAACGCCAACGGCAGCAGCGTCACGATGACCAGCTCGACCGAGGCGAGCGTCAAATAAAGAATCGCGGCCACCAAGACAGTGATCCACAATGCGAACTGGCCCAGCTCTCTCTTCGCCATCCCGGCGATATGATTGGTGAAAGCCTTTCGGTCGACCACGATCATTCCGGGCAACGCCTGCCGCAGCTTGTCGACGTTCGCGCGATCCTTGAGTTTGACGAGCGTGCTCACCGCGTTGTCGCTCACTCCGAGCGCAACCCGCTCGTTCACTGCCTGCTCCAGCGGTGTGCCGCGAAAAACCTCCAGCGTCAGTAATGCCGGATCGCCCTCGACAGTTTGCCAGAACTTCGCGAACGCTTCGGCGCGAAAGCCCAGTTCTCCGCCGACCTGCTGCAACGTCTGGCGCAACGCCGCGCACCGGATCGGCGTCCAGAACTCATGCCAACGTCGGATGTTCGCCTCCTGCGTTGCCCTCGACGGGCAAACGGACGCGAGAGAATACACAGCGGACACATTCGGGTTACGGGCCAGAGTTTCAGCGGCGTGGTCGTTCTGCACCAGCGCGCCCTCCAGTGTTGCACCGCGCGCTATGACCAGTGTCATGCCCAGTGCCCGGCCCCAGGTCTGGTTGATCAACTCTTCATCGCGCCGCGTGGACTCGGTGATGCCGTTGAGTTTGGTGATGTCACCTTCAAACCGCAGCCGCGGCACGCCGCACGCGGTCACGACCGTCATTACCAACGTGGCGATCAGCAGCCACAATTGCCGGGTTGACTGCCAGGTGCGTAGCCGCTCCATTAACCGCGTCAGCCACAGCGGCGACTGCCCACTGGCTTCCGCGGTCGGCACCAGCAAGGGCAGGATCACGAGCGCAAACGCCGCTGAAAACACCACGCCAATCGCGCCAAAAACGCCGACTTGTTGGTAGCCGTGCATCGGCGAACTCGTCATGACGACAAACGCTGCGATGCTGGTGAGCGCACCGATGCTGACCGGAAACACCAGTCGTCCGACGCACCGGCCCATGGACGCGCGGTCCACACAGGCGGCGTTGTCGAGGTGATAGATAATGTAGACCGCGTAATCCACCGTGATGCCGATGGCGATGGACGCAAAACCCGTCGCAATGGCGGAGAGATGTCGCCAGCAGAGCGCGAGCACCACGCCCGCGACCAGCGTGCCAAACATCGATGGCAAAAATGCCACTATTGCCAGCCAGCGCCGACGGAATACCGACAAACACAGTATCAACATTGCTCCCGTGCCGATGGAAATGCACCGACTTGCATCGGCCTTGATGATCGTCGCGTTGTCCACCGTCATCCGGTGCCCACCCGTGATGGCGACGTGAACTCCGGGAAAACGACTTTCCACTTCGCGGGCCAGCCGTACTAAATCCTTCACGAGCGCTTCGCTGTTGCGAGAATTCGATGAGCGGAATATCGGCTCGGCCATGAGCAGGACATGACGGCCATCGCCACTTGTGACGCGACCATCCACGATTTGGGCGTCACCGAAGCCGGTTTGCAACGGCATGACTTTGTTCAACACCAGCGCGCTCATGCCTACAGGATCGGCGGCGACGACATCCTTCAGCACCATGCCCTCCGGCTCGGCGAGCTTACGGCGCATCGTCGTGAGGTAGGCGCGGACTTCGGCGGGTTCGAGTTTCGCCGCGAGCGCCTTCGCGTCGGCCTCAGTGAACAGATTGGGCAGCGCACCGGTCAGGTACTCGATCACCTTCGGCTGCCCACCGACGTCAAAGCGATACATAATCCGCACATAGGCGGTGTTTGCCGAGAGGGCGGAGAAAACCGCTTCGGCGGCTGCGGCGAGTTCCTCCGGGGCGTCGGCATTGATGCCCACGTCGAGATAGACACGGTCAATCTGGCGAAACTTGCGGAGCGCGTAGCGGAACTCGTCCACGAGCGCATTGCGTTGCGGTAACATGGCGAGAATGTCTTCATCCATGTCAATCCGTCGCGAGATCACAACACTCACCGCGGCGATCAACAACGTGATGCCCAGCACAAATCGCCGACGCGCTACAAGCCACAGATAAAATCGAGTGTAGAGATCGGCCTTCACTTCTTCCGAACCAATCGCGCGATGACGTAAGTCGTGACCGTTCCCAGCACCGCGACCACCAAGGCGAGCGCCACGCTGCCCACAAGCCATTGCCCGAAATAGGGGAGCGCATTGGCCTTGCTCATTTGGCGATGAGAGAAACCGACTTCAAGGTTTTGGCCGGTAAATAGCCAATGACCAATTGCTATCCCTCCGTAAAGGATGAGGGGTACCATGGGCGGGATGGAAATGTTACTCGCAACCAGTGTGATCGCCTTGTTCAAACGGAGAAAATGCGCGACCGTTGCCGCCACAATCATCTGATAACCCCAGATCGGCACGATGCCGAAGAACAATCCCAGCCCCACCGCCAGCGACATCCGCCACGGGTCATGCGCGTGTTCGGTAAAAAACTCTCCGATCGTTTTCCGCCACGACTTCTCTTCGCCTAACGACCACGCCACTCGCAGCGTTCGGGGAATGCACCACGACTGCAGTACCAGCCCGATGTTCATGATTGCGATATGCGCGAGATCTCGAACGGGCCGGAAATGCGACAGCCGCAACTGGTCCGGCTGGTACGTGCATTTCACCGGCACGGCTACAATCGTTGTACCCACCCACGACGCACGCACCATGAACTCCAACTCGAAGGCATAGCGCCTTGAACGCGTTTTCAATCGCTTCGTCAACGTCAGCGGATAACAGCGAAATCCACACTGTGTATCACCCAGGTGAACGCCTGTCTCGATGCGAAACCAAAAACTGGAAACTGCGTTCGACCGTCGCCGATGTGTCGGACAACCAGCAGCGTAAAAATCGCGGACGCCCACCAGGAGCGCCTCCGTCTGCTCTTGTGCCGCCGCCAGAAATCGCGGTAGGTCATCGCCGAAATGCTGGCCATCCGCGTCCATTGTGATCGCGTGTGTGAAGCCGTTCTCACCAGCGCGCTGGAAACCAACTCGCAGAGCCGCCGCTTTGCCGCGGTTTTGGTCGAAGCGAATCACGGTCAAATCCGGCACCTCGGGCAGCGGATCGGTCGAGCCGTCGTCCACGACGATTACCGGACAATATAGCTGCGCCATGCGCGCCACATCGGCGACCGTGGCGGAATGGTTGAAACAGGGAATGATGACGCAGGGCTTCACCGCAAATCCACGAACGTACGCCGTTTCCGCGCGTTGGGCGGCATCTGCATCGCCTCGATCTCCTCGCGAGAAGCGCGGCGAACCTGTGGTACGATTTTCGTCCGTCCCTGCAGCGCCTCGCGCAGCGCCGCCTCCGACGCCGGGCCGTGCACGAGCACTTCGACCGAATCGCCAAGCGCACCCTCCGTCCGCGCGACGATCACAAACGCCTCCACACCCTCAATGGATTCCAGCGCAGCTTGCAACGTCGAAGGGAACACCGTCGTGCCCTTCACCTTGAGCTTTTGGTCCTTGCGACAGAGGATTGGCCCGATTCGAGGTGTCGTCCGCCCGCATACACATCGTTCGCGGTATATCGCGGCACAATCGCCGGTGCGATACCGGATCAGCGGCATCGCCTCTACCTGAAACGTCGTCGCTACCACCTCACCCACCTCGCCGTCAGGCACCGGCCGTCCCGCGTCGTCAAGGACTTCCACGTGCAACAAGTCGGAATGCAGATGTCCGCCGGCACCGGCCTCGCACTCACACAGCGAACTGGCCAATTCGGTGACACCGTAGGTCGCATACACCTGTGCGCCCCAGTCAGACTCTATCGCTCGTCCAGCAGCACTCAGTGAAAGATCACCGTGCCTCACTGGCTCCCCGATGCATACCAGTTTCTTCACGGAACTGCCTGCAAGATCGAAACCTGTCTCGTGCGCCTTTTCCGACACCATTCGCAGAAACGACGGCACCGACACGATCGCCGTGGGCTGCAGCCGATCCATCATCTCCAGCACCATTACGGGTGAAGATGGCCCGACGCGTGCCACGGCGCAGCCCAATTGCCGCAACCCCAGCCAGTATGCCAGTCCTGCAATGAAACAGCGATCAAGCGTCACAGCGACCAACACCGTGTCGCTGGCCGTGAGGCCGGCACATTCGAATGATTGGCGTTCGTTTTCCCCCAGCCGCCGCAGATCCGCATCGGTAAGCATGTATAATATTGGATGGCCCGTCGTCCCGCTGGTTGTTACGATCTCGGCCACCCGCTCTCGTGGCACGCACAGAAAATCTAGGTTCCGTTCCGACAACGTCCGCTTGTCTATAATGGGTACATCTTCGAATCGGGGGATGCCCTTCAACTCACGGAACGCTTCTCTGTAGAAAGGTGAATGTTTCGCCGCGTAGCGAAGTGTTTCATCCAAATTCGGTGTCATGCAATGCAGCACATCTCTCCCAGTGAACGTCTATGTTATCGGCAATGTCCGTTCCTGCTCCAGATGAACCCCAAAGGTGAAGATCCGGCTGGATCCTGTGCCATCGCTGCGCTTACCTTAACCATTTTGATACTACCCCACGACTTTGACTAACGGCAATTCCAATCTCTGGGGGACCCGTCCAGACTAGTGCGCGTCGTTCATGCCGTACCGGCCGATTCTATCCAACGTGCGGCCAACCTACCAGCCGCCGCACCGGTCGCCAGACAACAACCCATGACGCGGGCGCTTCCGATCGCCTCGGCATCAGCGCTGATGGTTTTGCCGGCCATAAACAGGTTCTCGATGTGTGCGGCCTGCAAACTGCGTGCGGGGATCCCGTAGTTATCACCATCAGCCACATAACGAAGCCGCACCGCGCCATCGGCGCTCCACTGCTCGATAGGCCAAGCACAACGAGCAACCGCGTCGGGGAACTTGCGCGCGGCGAGGACATCGTCGCCAGTCAGGACGTAACGACCCACAATCATGCGGCCTGCGCGTTGGGACTGTGCAAACTCTCCGAGCGGAGTCTCGCAGCGCTCGAAACCGGCAACGTTGCACCGAAGAAACTCAATGACCGGGAAGACCTGCTCGGGACAACCTCTGAACTTCACGGTCACGGTCTCGGGATCGAGGTTTTGGTGGAAGCTCAACAACGGAAAGCCGGCCCGCGCCAGAGGCATCAACACTCGTGCCGCTGCCGCTGCGGTGTTCAAATCGCAGGTGACGTTGCTCAGCGGAAAAACGACGGCAGGTGCTTGTGTCGTGTCGTCCGTAAACAAACACTCCGCACCGATGGCGCTTGCGACAGCCGCAGTGCCAGTGCAATCAATGACCGCTCGAACGTCGACATCGTTGAGACTGGCGATGCGGTTGCCTTCGACCTTCACGTCGGACGCTGGCGTGTTCCAACGCGTGGTCACGGTCGCGAGCAGTCGGGCGGCGATCTCGCGGAAGCGCGCCGGCCGGTACGGCAGTACCCAGACGCGTCCCATCTGCAGCGGCGCCGTCTCGGCAACCGCCTCCGCAAACTCGCGCGACAAGCCGTCATTGAGATATTGACCCGTGTGGTCGTACAGCCCGCACAGCGTTGTCAATCCGCTGAATCCACCCGTGCCGCCAGCGGCGGGGCTGGAATCGAGCAGCAAGGTGCGGGCACCGGCACGCGCGCTGGCCGTGCAGGCAGCGATGCCCGCCGCACCGCTACCTACAACCGCGATGTCGAATCGCTCCGTCACGGGTGCAAAAGACGTTGCCGCAGATTCGCCGCAAATTCCGCTGCTTCCGTGTCGCTGAGCACGGGGGCAGCGTGAACGACGACGAAGCGGAGTTGGTTGCGGAACCGGCAAAAGACTACACCGAGACCTGGCGACGGCGTGACCGGTGCCACATGGGCCACATCAACCACTGGGGCACCAAGAAACTCGGTGAATTGTTGATTTACGGCCCCGGCGTCGCCGTAGAAAAGCGACGCAATCTCGCCGCCAAGGCTATACTTCATGATCGCCAGGCACAGCGGCAAGGGCAGCCAGCGGGAGACCTCGGCCAACATGATGGCCTGTTCGAGCAACCCGCTGCGCATCGCCTGTTGCGTTTGATCTTTCAGGGCAGAGACGATGGTGGGCAGACCGTCCAGTTGGTCAGCAAGAAACTGGATCATGAGCATCGCCACCTGATTTGAAAAGAGTGGTTCGATGGTACCCTTGGGACGCAACCCAACGGCCAATGGCAGGCAGTAGCTGGGACTGCCGGTACCGAGACGTTGGTGCAAATGGTGCAACTCAATGACTGATGCCGCCGCACAAAACTGCGCCTGGCCAAGAACGCCACAGACACGCACTGCGTTTTCATGAACGCGGGCGGTTTCATCAGCCGAGATCTTTTCGATCCGATACTTCAGTCTCGGCGGAAGGGAACGAACGGGCATGCGCAACGCACGGGACCGTACTCGGGCGAGTCGTTCGATGTGGCAGGTGGCGTGCCACGCCATGCGCCATCGCTCCGATGCCGTACGGGTCGACGCCGCTATTGTCGGCGTTTCAGTGGCCAATGGTGGCAATTCTCCGCGACCAACACCGGTCAGGAAATACTCGGCGGCCCGTGCGTCCATCAGGGCGTGCATCCATGTGAACACCAGATCCATAGCATGGCCATCACGTTCGACGAGGTCGAAGCGGAACAATTCGCCGTGTCGGGCATCGAGAGGGTCGTTGAACAACTGCTCGCGCAATCCCGTGTCGTCGCGGTGCAACCGAACTGTCGGGACGGTCCGACAGGGCTTCCATCGGGTCCAGACCACACCTGCTGGCCGTGACGCCAACAAGGGATATTGCACCAGCGACTCGGCGAGGCGACGACGCAGTGTGTCTGGTCTGATCGTCGCGCCGAGTTCAACGATGATCTGGCAGGAATTACCAGCGTAACCAGCCCGGCGCAACTCGTGATCGAACGCCAGCATCAGATAATCACAGCCGTTCAGATAACGGTTACGACTCATGGAGAAGTGTGCATACAGCAGCCGCCAGCGAGCGTACGTCGCGCAGGATTTCGGCCGTGATCTTGGATTCGGGAATCCACAAGCCGTAGGTTTGCTCAACAAACAACAATAGCCTGACCAGCGACAGTGAATCAAAACCCGCGGCGACCAGGTCCGTGTCTTCGCTTACGATAATCTGGGGGCTAAACACTTCGCGTCGAAGAAACGCCAGCAGTTGAATTTCAACGTCACGAGGTTCACTCATAGAGGGTGACAGTATCTGGGCGAAGGATTTTGCCCGTGGCGGAAGTCCGCGCGATAGCGGAAACCAAATGGATATGATTCGGGACTTTGAAGGCGGCGAGTTGGCTGCGACAGAATTCCCGCAGTTCCTCGACATCCGCCCCTACGCGTGATGGGACCACCTCGGCTTCGATCAACTCACCGACGTGAGCATGTGCGCGTCCGTAGACCCGCGATTCCTTCACGGTCGGATGGCGATTCAGGACAGCCTCGACCTCTTCGGGAAAGATTTTGCGGCCCGCCATATTGATAACCGCCGTCTTGCGACCGAGCAGAAACACAAAGCCGTCGTCATCGATGCGGGCGATGTCGCCCGTGTGAAACCAGCCGTCGGGCATGATCTCTTCACGAGTGGCCCAAGGGTGTGCATAGGCGTCAAAGAAACCCGGTCCAGAGACACCCAATTCACCACATCCGCCGTTGTCGGCGTTGAAGATCCGCACACGATAGTCGGGCAACGGCTTGCCTACAGAGTCGCTGCGATGTACGGGGTCGTCGAGGTTCAGGCACACAAGTCCAAGCTCAATAATGCCAAGCCCCTGCGAAAGCGGCCGGCGGAA
>Ga0187858_10006302_pt1 | contig 10665 bp, 15 predicted proteins | sample June2016WEW_8_15_FD_133015 | JGI IMG/M metagenome (GOLD analysis project Ga0187858, IMG submission 133015) | Peatland microbial communities from SPRUCE experiment site at the Marcell Experimental Forest, Minnesota, USA - June2016WEW_8_150 | ecosystem: Environmental > Terrestrial > Soil >...
AAGGTTCCAACATCGTACCACGCAGCCAGCCAACCCTATTAACCTTGACAATAAGAGCTTATCCCTCTAATGTTCGAATTGAATATGCACACGCTGATTGATAGTCTAATCAGCAAAACAAAATATATTGAAGAAAGAGACAGTCAATGAACACCTCGCAAGGTGATCGAACCTTTAGCATCGGCGAAAGTTTCAAGTTCGCAGCGCAGATCCCGGATGACTCAGTCGGTTGCAGCGGCTCTCGTTGTACAAACTGCGGCAGTGAAGTGGCTTATTGCCACGAGATCTGTCGTAAATGTGGCCTGCCTTTTATCGGACCCTGCGGCTTCCCACAACTACGGGAGTGGCAGCTGATGTCCTCAGACCAGAAACAGGCCCTGGTTGAAGACGTTTACTGTAACAGATCGAACCATGGACGGCTCGGCTATGCAAACGTCCTATCCATTCCGCTGACTCCTGACGAAGTCGGGAAGATTGAAACCTTAACAGGTCACGATGCCGAACTTTTCCTCTCAGCCCACGGAGTAGCACCAATGGAACTCCGCAAACATCTCGCGGCCCATTGAGAAGGGAAATGATTACAACGGCAGTCGCAGGACATGATTGGCTGTTTACAGGGAATCTGATTCTTTCCGGGCTTAGGCGCTACCGTAAGGCGGCGCCCTTTTATTTAGTGGCCTAAACTCATCAAAAAGGTTCCAACACCGTACCACGCAGCCAGCTTTGGAGAGGTAAAAACAAGACCCCCCGTGCCGCAGCACCGGAGGGTCAGAGGGGGACATATCCCCTGTAGGCTATTAGATCGAGAATCGAGTTTATCGGACTAGCCGATGGAGAAGTCAGAAAGCCGAGTACCTTGCTGCGGTTTCCACTGACACCATGTTGTAATCACTGGCCGCTTAGCCTCTGATAGCATGCGGTGCGAAAAACATGTAGGTAGGCGCCATTCGGCCCTTCTCCAAAATTTACCAGTCGCCAGTCTTGGAGCTCGCTCAACCCCGAAAAGAACAGCAGGAAGAGTCTATAATAGCAGCCGAGAATCTGTCAAGCACAATATGACTCTGTAGACATTCTTCCAGTTCTCGTTTCATAATGGTTCCAACATCGTACCACGCAGCCAGCAAATAGATTTACAAAATGGATACTTGGCGAGAAGCCATACTTACAGAGAGGAAAAGCAATAAGATTCATGAACCCATGAAGAAGGCTTTATCGTATACAAATGGTCACAGAAACAACGCACTTATTTTGGGAGACGCATCTTTAGTTCAATCAAAATACTTGATTGAGGTCGAGAAATTCTCTCGAGTGGTGGACGTAGACATCAGTCCCGCTCTGCTTGACGATGGACCGGTCGGCAGAAACGACCAGCGACTAGAACGAGTAGTGAAACCGTTCGATGAGTTTCTTCCTCCTACTGACACGTTTGATTTCATATACGGAAAATCGATTGCCTTCAACCCCAAAAAGACTGTCCGCACGCTTCTCGATGGTTTAAACCACTCACTCAAGTCGGACGGGATATTTTGTGCCGTGTGGGCAGCTGAGGGAGATTCTTTTAGAAATGTTCAATATACTGAAGAAGAGCTTCGTAGGCTCTATTCCAACAGCGGCCTAGAGATAATCGACTTAGACTGTCAGCCCGCAGTACCCAACAGAGGACTGTTACGGCCGGGAATTAGCCATACAATCAATGTAATAGCTAAGAAGACTGAATAATTTTGTTCCAACATCGTACCACGCAGCCAGCAAGTAATATGAACCCACCAGCAGTAATCAAATTCGCGCCAGAATTGATACCGCTTATTAAAAACGGAAGCAAGACACTGACCTATCGTCTCGGAAATAAATATGATTTTATTTCAGTAGGCGATACAGTGATTCTGGCTGAGAACGATGGAAAGAATGTTGCCACCGCAACGATTATCGAGAAGTCTAGGATGACTTTTGGAAAATTACCACTGAATAGGGTCGGACATGAGGTTTATAGATCAGAAGAGGAAAAGACGAAAACGTTCGAGAAATATTATTCCAGACAAATTCATTCACAGGACGAATTTATCGTCTTAGGCTTTAAAATCCTTTAATAAAGGTTCCAACTTCGTCCCACGCAGCCAGCCAACAAAAGATCATCGGCGCCATCACTGTCTGAAGACCACCTGTCTCGCGACCTGTTGCAGGATCTTCGCTTGTGCCGGGTCGATGCCTAAAGATGCCGCGCCGGCGACGTCCTTCTTGAACAAGACCATGTAGAACACAGCGGCCGCGAGGTAGGTGCCTTCCGCCGACGGATGCCTGCCGTCGCTCTGATAGAGCTCGATCTCAGGATAGGCATCCCGCGCCGATCGCCACGCTTCGCCGACCGGGGCCAGCAACCCGCCGGACCTTTGCGCCAAGAGGCCGTACGATCTCGACAGCTGGTCTTGCATGGATTCGAAATCGCACAAGGTCGGAGTCGAAGCACAATACTGTGGATCGCCGCCCTTGTAAGCCCATGTCTCGAAGAATACGACCTTGGTGTCAGGCCCAGCCTGACGGACATCGCTCGCGAGCTCCAATGCATAAGGCGTCACCTCGTCGTCCACCTGGGAGTCTTGAAGAGCGGGCAGCTCGCTCTGCTCTTGCAAGACTACGAAATCCCAAGGCCTGGACGCTATCTTGTCCAGAGCCGTCGGGTCTTGTGCGTCCTGCTTGAGCGTATAACCACCCGGAGCGTACATATCGGTCTCGGCCGTGTCGCCGAGCGATCGGGCGATATCGGAGAGAGTCTGCGGCAGATCGTTGACATAAGTCAGGCTGTTGCCGATGAACAGGACGCTCGTGGTGAGGCCCTTCGGTCCGGGCGCGCCGCGTCCGACATATGAGAAGATCCAGCCGACTGCCAATGCCGAGCCGACGGCGACGATCGCGTATAGGACGATGATCTTTTTAGTTCCCAAAAGGCCTCGCTGATCTTTGTCTCTCAAGGTGATTTTAGCAGGAAATCCATCATCGATAAATAGAAGCCGCTCGCCCGGCTATACTAGTCCGGATAGGACAAAAAGGACTGAGCGAAAGACACATCCACTTCTTGCCGCGCAGCCGGCTAATTCGGGCGGCTTTTTGTTTATTCCAATTTTTGCGTTATTATGGTTCCAACATCGTACCACGCAGCCAGCACTACTTCCCGAACCCGCGTTTATGTAGTAGAGTTTTTGTATGAAAAAGAAGACTATAGGGCTACTAGGGGGAATAGGGCCTGAGTCTACTGGTTTTTTCTACTTAGAATTGATAAGAAAATTTATTGAGAAAAATAAGCCTAAGGATAATAGTGAATACCCCCATGTGATAATAAACAGCATTTCTGCTCCTGAACTTATTTTTAATAATGGTACACACGAGATTCTCTCTCCTTATGTTGATGGTTTAAAGCAATTGGAGAAAAGTGGTTCAGATATCATTGCAATTATTTGCAACACTGCTTATGTATACCTCGATACCCTGCAGCGGGCAACAAAAGTACCTATAATTAATCTTCGGGCAGAAGTTGAAAAATGTTTACATAATCTTCAGGTTAAATCTGTCACAGTCTTTGGCACTCCTTATACATTGGCAAGCGGCTTATATAAGTTTAGCGGTATTAAATGCAATGAATTATTAGAATCGGAAGTAAAAGATTTGTCTCGAGCAATATCGAATTACAACCTCGGAATTGATAAGAAGAAGCAGGAGACATTCACACAGAACCTTGCTCGAAAATACTCAAAAGTATCGGAGTCCATCATTCTTGGGTGTTCCGAAGTAGCTTTAATGTCAAAAGAGTTGCCAATCAATAAGATAGATCCAATGAATGTTCTTGTCGATGCTGTGCTAAGAGAATATGCCGAATAATCACCCATTTCTCAAAAAAAGAAAAAGTCCCATAGATAATATGGGTATTTTTACCGAACGGCCAATCAATAAAGGAGAAGTATTTTATATAGTTCCTGTAGATACTGTTGTAAACGTTCCCACTCCAAGATTTGCCCACATTGGGAAGGGTTTGTATGTAGACGATAATGCTGTACTCAATTGGATTAATCATTCCTGTGACCCCAATACAGTTTTAGATATTTCAATGGTTCAACCGCACCTGAAATCTGTAAGGGACATAATGCTAGGTGAAGAAATCACCTGTGATTATAACCAGACTGAGAAGGGCGGAGTCCGGGTTCTATGTAATTGCAAGAGTCCTAATTGCAAGGGTTATTTTTTAAGGATTGAGTAGAAATTATCGCATTTAAGAGCCCAGATTTGTTAAAAAGGTTCCAACATCGTACCACACGGCCAGCCAATAGAATGCAATCAGTCTCGACAGAAGAATACTGGAGTAATCATTGGAAAGAAACGGTTTTCGAGATCGCGCCGCGTAATCACCCGATTCGCCTATGGATCGAGAAAGAAATACCCGACACGATTACTGCCAATTGCATGGAGATCGGTTGCTACCCAGGAAAATTTTTAGCTGTTTTTGGCGAAAAAGGATATGAATTAAACGGAGTCGATTCATTTCACGGCACGGATTCTTTATCTGGTTGGTTCAAGAGCAGGGGATACAGATATAATCATTTCTATGAAGCAGATATCTTCGATTTTAAATCACAGATCAAGTACGATCTGGTATGCTCGTTCGGATTTATCGAGCACTTCAATGATTTGGAGGAGGTCTTGGATAAGCATTTGGAACTTCTAAAGCCCGGAGGAAAGATAATCATCGATGTGCCCAACCTCAATTCCCCGATCTATTACTTCTTGTACAAGTTATTTGAACCGGATGTCCTTAAGAACCATGTTCTGTCATCTATGAACCTAAAGGCAATCACATCTGTGATGATCGCAAAAGGTTGCAGGATCGATTACTCTGGATATGTCGGAAGATTTTATTTTCGGTTCGTGACCAAACAAGGTGTCACGCGTCGGTGTATATCGAAAGTCATTAATCTATTCAGTCTATTATTGTCGCTTCTTCCCGATTCATTATATAAAAGATATATAGGAGTTATCGCAACAAAAGTCAGCTAAAACCATACGAGATCTGTTTTGATTGAGTATCGGGCATAATGGTTCCAACATCGTACCACGCAGCTAACAAATTTTTTTGATATACTTGAATCATGAAAGAAATCACTCTCCACGGCCGATGGCTTGTCAAAGCACCTAGAGAACAAGTCTTCAAGATAATAACCGATTTTGAGAAGTTCCCATTATATTTCCCGAAGGTCGCCGAATCGATCAAAGTCACGAAACGCGAAGAGAATTATCTGGAGATGGAAGCCGGAGTGAAGTCGTTCGGGCGGCTATTCCCAGTAAGGATGATGACTCGGATCATCCCCGGAAGAGGATTCAGTTCAGACAACGAAAACCCCAAGTTCGGGACTTCCGGGCATGAAGAACTCTTGCTTTCCGAGAACCCAGAGGGAACCATCATTGACTATACGTATCAGGTCTCTATCCATAGGCCTTGGCTGCGTATCGTCGCAAGACCATTAATAAGATGGTACTCGATGAAGTATTGGGAGAAGGCTGTTATCGACAAATTGAGGAAGATGCTTAAGAAATAAAAGTTCCAACTTCGTACCACACGGCCAGCCAAATAAATTTAGTATCGGAGACCGAAGCACCACCATATTTTGAGCCACGCCACGGGGGTTTGTTCGAGCCCGAGGAATAGAAGTCACTGGGCGAAATCTGGACCGATTCCGAGTGAATCCTCATTTCGAATACTGTGATACTATAAAAGCATATTGCAAGGCCTTCATATAAGCGAGATGTTTGTCCGGATCATAAAATTCGCACGACAAGAAAGATTCATCCTTATCGTGATGGCGGCGACGGTCGTCGCGTTTTCGATAGTGTCGCTTTTTTCATATCAGGTCACGCACTGGTTCGAAGTGAGATTCTTCGACAGCGCAGTCGGGCAAATACAGCGCGGTCTTGATGCCGATTCACGATACGTGTTTCAACAAGCGGGAGAGATCGCCACCTCTTCCAGTCTTGCGAAGCTCATTGAGACGAGAGACATCTCGCATCTCGCCTCAACGCTACAGAGCGAGCAAACCATTCACCGCCTCGACACCATCATTGTTACGGATGACAGAGGGATAGTCCTGTCACAAACCCCGGCTTCCTCTCGTAGCGGAGATTATATATTTCAGGCGACAAGCTATGGGCGCAGGGTGGCGGAAGGGAAACCCGTGATCTCTATAGAGCGCGGCAGCTCAGTCTCGCTCTTGGTTATCGCCGGCTACCCAGTGATCGACAATGGCCGGACGATAGGAGCCGTGTTCGGCGGCTACTCGGTTGACGACGCCTATGCCGGCGCCTTTAAGAGCAGATATTTGACTGACGGAGAGAATCTCATCTTCTATTCGAAACAGGACGGCGTGGTCGGAACGACCTTCGGGGATCCGAACACCAAGCTCCTGCTTGCGGCGTATTTCAACACGGGCTCCGATTGGGTCCAAAAAGGGCAATCTGACCGTGAGGCGATCGTAGAAGGGAGGGCGTATTTCATAAAAAATCTCGTCTTCCACGGCCTTTATGAAAGTCCTGGAGGGATGCTCATCCTTTATCCAGCTGGCTATACCGTGCAGGCCGCGATCTTTTCCTCGATCGTCGCCCTCATCTTCGTCCTCATTGTCTTTTTTTTCCATACTCGCGGGGCGACAAAAAAGCGCCACGCGATAGAGCGTATCATCTTGATCATTTGTTCTTCCATCGTCTTGGTCGCGGCCTTTTCTGTCGACAGCTCGCTGCTTTACAACCATTCGCTTTCCATCCGAAGACCGCCTTACACGATTTATAATTCTACTCTGACGCTCGACCCGAGCTTCGCCGCCTGGAGCAGATCATCCGAACAACAGGTAGCGATAGATGTATTGACGGGCGGAGAAGCCATTAATGTTGCCCAGGTCGATTTGACTTATGATTCGGCAAGGATCCGGGTGGTAGATATCATCACCGCGGACTCTTTTTGCGCGCCGACGATGTTTCTGGAAAAAAGCATTGATAATAAACGCGGCGAGGTGCGAGTGACTTGCGGCCTTCTGACCCCGGGCTTTTCCGGACTAAACGGGAACGTGTTCACGCTCGTCCTACAGCCTCTTAAGGAAGGAGAGGTGACGTTGCATTTCAGTACAAGTACGCGGATATTGGCGAATGATGAATTAGGCACAGACGTCCTCCGCCTTGCCACCGATGGCAGTTATCGCATTGTCGATAAATCGACGATATACAATAGCACTTCCTCGATCCCGGTCTTTTCTCCAACATATCCCAATAGCGCGCGATGGTACAACGAGCCGGACGGCCTCTTTACGTGGATAACCTCTAACGGCTATCACTATCTTTATTCACTTGACAACATACCTACGGCTTCTTCTCTCGTTGGAGCAAGCACGACATCCGCGGACTCGGTTTCTTTTTCCGGCCTTACCGATGGCATCTATTACTTCCATATCGCGCCGGTAAAAAACGGGACGAGCGGCGCAGTCTCCAATTATAAGGTGATGATAGACACGACGCCGCCATTGCAACCCGTCATCAAAGCGAGCAAAACCGCGGTATCCGAGGGCGAGGTGATACGGCTGGCATTCGAAAGCCAAGATAATTCAAGCGGTTTGCAAGGAAATTATTACGTCCGATTTGACGACGGCGTTTTCTTGCCCGCCGCATCGCCGCTCTCCGTCTCGCTTCCCATAGGGACGCATGTCATCACCGTACGAGCTTTTGATCGGGCTGGTAATTTTGCCGACGGGAACATAAAGATCGGGGTGACAAAACGTTAAAAAGGTTCCAACATAGCACCACGCAGCTAGAATGCTACAATTGAAGATATGAAGAATCAACTCGGCAAGGTCGAGACGTGGGCGCTCGTCGTGCTCGCGCTGCTCATAGTCGGCGGTGGAGCGTATTTCCTCATTCGCCCGCGAACATCTTCTCCGACAGGCGCTCCCACGGCCGATACCTACGGCATGATCCGATACACCGATCCGGATCTCGGCTTCGCTTTTTGGTACCCGAGCTCCTGGCAAATCCTCTCGACAACCACGAAGGATACGGCGTTGTTTCCCGGAGGTACCCTGGTAAAAACGCTCCAAGTCGGTTCTCCGGGAGGCGTAATGATCTACGTCGTCGATTCAGCGGCCCAAACGATAACCGACGAGCAAAACGGCCACGCGAGCCCGATCGCTCAGACGAAATATTTCTATAGTCCCGCATCAGGGCAATGGATGGTCGCATATCCGGAGGGGACAAGCTCGGGGACTTCGGGCGCGACCACCACGGCGGACATCTCGAACGCCACGATGTCTGGCCTCATCATGTTACCGAGCGGCCGCCGCTTCGATACGAGCATCATTCCCTTGAGCACGACGGACTTTCTCGTCGTCGGCGACGGGGGAGGGAGCAACGCCGGCGTCCTCGCGAAGACCGTCTCGCTTGCGGGAGCCTCCGTTGATCCCTCGGTCCTGTCCGCCGCGCTACAAGCGGAGGCGGATGCCTACGCGAGCACTGAGCCGCAGGGAGACCTTGATGTTCCTTCCGCCATCAAGGAGCTCGATGTGCCCGGAAGCGTGTCGTTACGGCAGGGCGGCATCGCGGAGGTTAGAAACGAGAGCTTTTACTTCACTTTGCAAGACCTATCCCCGTCTTCGGCGACCATAGAGATCACGCCGGTCGGATGCTGGAACTCATTCCCGTCGGACAAGCCGCCCCGGATCCGCTGCATGATCGCCGTCGTTCCGATCACGCCGCAGACTCTTTCCGTCGGCCAAACATATAGCACTCCGAACTACGGCATCAAACTCACAGAGATAAGCGGCGACACGGCGACGTTTTCAGTCGGCGCGTCCTCGGCGGTCCAGTGAGGAAGAATAGGGATAGATAAAGAAAAAACATGACAAAAACGCAGGCGTTGATCTTGATAATCGTCGTCATCCTTATCTTGATCGGCATAGAGATCGGGATACATAGCCATAACCAAGACCAAGAAGCGACGACCGCGGTAGGCGACTGTGTCGTTCTGTGCCAGGGCGTTTTTGACTCATCGGGCAGGGATGCGGCGGCGAAGCAGGAACAATCATGCGAGAATGTGTGCTACAAGAGCGCCGGCTTGCCGGCCCCGCGATAGACATCATTTCAATTCTCGTTGCATAATGGTTCCAACGTTGTACCATACTGCCAGCCAATCATGGAAATCAAGGGATAATGATCATAAGGAGGATAAGATTATATAATGAATGAAATATATAAATATGGGATAGGATTCTGGATTGGAGGAGGTGTTTATAGTCTTATAAATCTCATTATGAATTATCGACATACTCCGCAGGGCAATATATTGCTTTATAACTATGGGATAATCGGGGTTGCAGTCATGGGATTATTATTGAATATCATATTGCTAAAAAGAGTTAAAAAATGATAAATAAAAGCAAAAGACAATTGGAGTGGGCTATCAGTTTTTGGATAGGGATCGGTCTGATGAGCATAATAAATGTTTGGAAGATTACTCAAAATCAGCATGCGATTTCATACTCTTGGATCATGTTTTGTGTTTCAATAATTTTTATAATCATCTGCCTGGTCCTGATTAATATAAAAGGAAAGAAATAAATTTAGGTTGCGGAGGATATATACGGAAGAAGATAAAATAAGGATGTGTGGTTATAGAGGTTGCTAGTCAGGGTTGGCAGGAGTCTTGCCATAGATACTCCTCCACCTCCCGTTGCACAATGGTTCCAACATCGTGCCATGCAGCCGACCGACGTTTTGAGACGGGACTTCTGCTATAATAGATGAATGGAATGCCGATTCTGCAAGATCATCGCCCATGATGGCGAGCAGATAATCCATGACACAAAATACGCTCTTACCGTCTTGAGCAATCCACGATTAATGCCCGGACATCTACTGGTCATACCAAAGCGTCATGTAGAAAGATTAAGCGAGCTTACAAAAGAAGAAAGGGACGGCCTCCTTGAGGAAGTGGTGAACGTACAAGAAAAAATCCTCAACAGCTTCGCTAAGGGTTGTGACATCTGTCAAAATTTTCGGCCCTTCATACCTGACAGCAAGCTTAAGGTGAGCCACCTTCACTTCCACCTTCGTCCCAGAGAGCTGGACGACGAGCTTTATCAAAAATCACAGATCCACGAGAAGGAGATCTTCCGTGACATCGAAGAAGGGGAATGGGAGAAGTATAGAGAGCTATTCAAGGACTGATCTTTACCTTTTGGCGCTCGAACAGAAGATACGCCATCGTCCCAAGAAGCACCAGGATGATGAGGGACGCTAGCCATCCCCAAGGGACGTTGGAGAGCGCGGCCGCGGCCGCATTCGGGTTGCCGTTCTCGACCGGTGTCTGCGAGGGAGCGGCAGCGCCGGTCTGCGGGAGATAGGCTCCCTGGCCGCCGCCCTGCACCGTCAACGTGTTGTCGCAAGGATGTGTGCTGGTCAGGCCGTTTGCGGAAGTCACCATGACTATGGCGGTTTTCTCGCCGGCGGAATCGTAATACTTCGTGACCGAGCCCTGCGAGCCGGAGATCCCGTCGGATCCGGACCACGAGTACGTGTAAGGCGCCGCGCCGCCGGTGACCGTGGCGGTCCACGTGACGGGCTGGCCGACGGCTGACGCGGAAGGTTCGG
>Ga0187858_10006303_pt1 | contig 10665 bp, 10 predicted proteins | sample June2016WEW_8_15_FD_133015 | JGI IMG/M metagenome (GOLD analysis project Ga0187858, IMG submission 133015) | Peatland microbial communities from SPRUCE experiment site at the Marcell Experimental Forest, Minnesota, USA - June2016WEW_8_150 | ecosystem: Environmental > Terrestrial > Soil >...
CCCTCGCCGATGGTGCAGAGCTTCACATCGCGATAATATTTTTCGACAGGAAAATCCTTGATGAATCCGTAGCCTCCATGGATCTGCACGGATTCGTTCGCAACGCGTACTGCGACTTCCGAGGAGTACAGCTTGGCCATCGACGACTCCTGGCTTGTTCGCCTGCCCTCCTGTTTGAGTTCCGCGGCACGCATCGTCAACAGTCGCGCCGCCTCGATTTCCGTGACCATGTCCGCAAGCTTGAACTGGATGACCTCAAACTCAGACAGGAACTTTCCGAACTGCTTCCTCTGTTTCACGTATTTCAGGGCGTGCTCGTATGCGCCCTGAGCCATGCCCACTCCCAGAGCCGCGATCGATATCCGGCCGCCGTCAAGAACTTTCATGGCATCGGAAAACCCGTGCCCTTCCTTCCCTAACAGGTTCCGAGCATCCAGTCGACAATCCTCCAGAATGATGCTTGCCGTATCGCTTGCACGCATGCCGAGCTTGTTTTCTTTCTTGCCGATCGAAAACCCTGGCGTGTCGCGCTCGATGATGAACGCCGACATGCCGCGCTGACCTCCCGTTTCTGTAACCACGAGTACGACGTATGTACCGGCAAGCGATGCGCTGGTGATAAAGCTCTTGGTTCCATTCAGAACATAGTGGTCCCCGTCTTTGACAGCCGTAGCGCTTGCGCTGAATGCGTCACTGCCGGATCCTGGTTCCGTCAGAGCCCATGCTCCGATTTTCTTTCCCGTCGTCAGATCCGGCAAATAGCGGCGCTTTTGTTCCTCCGTGCCCCAAAGGTAGATGTGATTCACACACAGGGAATTGTGCGCGGCAAGAAAAAGGCCCACCGAACCGTCGACACGGGAGATTTCTTCGATCATGACGACGTATTCGGGATACGAAACGCCGCTGCCACCGTACTCGGCAGGAAAAACCGCGCCCATCAATCCGAGTTCGGCCAGCTTCGGAAGGAGTTCGATCGGGAAGCGTTGCGCCTCATCCCATTCCATCACGTGAGGAGCAATCTCTCTCTCCGCAAATTCGCGCATGGCCCTGCGCAGGATCTCCAAATCTTCCGTTGCGTCTGCTTTCATGGTTTTCACCTTTCAAGCACGTCTCGAAATATCTGAGCCGCTTGCACTATCTGTGTGCGATTCACGTCGAGATGCGTCAGCAGCCGGAGAGTATTCTCGTCAACCGTGCCTGAAAGCACGCCTCTCTGCTTCAAAAGTTGGAGAAACCTGCTGCTGTCGTATCCTGTGTCCTGGACACCCACCACAACTATGTTCGTCTGCACTCGTTCCGGGTGCACGTCGAGTCTTGGAATTTTGCTCAACAATTCGGCCAGCAGTCTTGCGTTCGCATGATCTTCCGACAGCCTGGCCGGCATCTTCTCGAGGGCAATGAGCCCCGCCGCGGCGAGCACACCTATCTGACGCATGCCCCCGCCCATCATCTTGCGCACTCGGCGCGCCTCTTCCACAAAGTCTCTCGTACTCGCCAATAAAGAGCCTACGGGTGCCGCCAATCCCTTCGACAGACAAAACATCACGGAATCGCAGGACCGGCAGAGTCGGGCGACGTCGCACCCAAGCGCAGTCGCCGCATTGAAAATGCGCGCGCCATCCAGATGGACCGGAAGACCGACCTCATGCGCATGATCGCAAACATCGTCTATCTGGCTGGCAGTATAGACGGAGCCGCCGGCCATATTGTGCGTGTTCTCCAGCGTGATCAATCCAGTCTGCGCCCGATAATAGATCTTGGGGGCAATTGCAGGACGGAGAAGTTCCCAATCGAGGATTCCATCGGGCGCAGCAACGGGCCGCGCCAGCACACCGCTGATGGCGGCCATCGCCGCAAGTTCATAGTTGAATACGTGCGCCTGTCGTTCCGTGATCACTTCCTGTCCGGGACTTGTGTGCAGATGGATGGCAATCTGGTTTCCCATGGTGCCGCTGGGAACAAACAGTGCGGCTTCTTTGCCGAAGATCGCAGCCGCTGCTTCCTGCAGCTTGTTGACCGTGGGGTCCTCGAGGTAAACGTCGTCTCCGACTTCCGCGTCCGCCATCGCAGCACGCATCTCCGCCGTAGGCTTGGTCACTGTGTCGCTTCTCAGATCAATCATTGGCTCCGCCATCCGTTTCCTCACATTGGGCTTCTATTGCACAAACCTCTGGAAAACCTCGTTCGATAGCAGCATTCCGCGCCGCGTCAGCTTGACCACAGAACCTTCCCAGGTCAACAATCCCAGCGCCGACATATCTCTCAGGGAAGATTCACAATCTGCGATGCGGCCCGTCTCGCGCGCGCGCCGGATCTGAGCCCAATCCAGCCCTTGATTGAGGCGCAAACCCAAAAACATCGTCTCCGCGAGACATTGCTCTGAAGTCAGCGGCTCGCACCATTCTACTGCGGTTCGCCCTGCCTCGACACAACGCATATACGAGCCCAGGTTCGATACATTTGCGTACCGTGACGATCCGTCAAACGAGTGGGCTGCCACGCCGAAAGCCAGGACCGGTTCGCGCCGCCAGTATTTCAGATTGTGCCGGCATTCGCAACCTGGAAGGGCAAAATTGCTGATTTCATATTGCGCATATCCATGGCTGTCGAGGAAATCGATCGTTTGCAGATACCAATCGGCGACCGCATCCTCGTCAGGCAACCGGACAAGCCCGCGCGCGACCCGCTTATATAGTGGTGTCTTCGGATCTGCCTCGAGCATGTATACCGAGATATGGGTGGGTTTCAGATCAGCCGCCATGTTCAGGTTTGTACGCCATTGCCTCTCCGTCTGCCCTGGCAAGCCGAGAATTAGATCCAGGCTCACGTCGCGAAATCCGCAGGCGCGCAAAAGGTCCGCCGATTCGACGATCTGTTTGGCCGCATGAATGCGGCCGATCTCAGCAAGCTCCCGATCGGAAAAACTCTGAGCGCCAAGAGAGACTCTGTTTACTCCGACCGAACGATAATGGGCCAGTTTTTCCTGAGCCAGAGTTCCTGGATTTGCTTCCAGCGATATTTCGCACTCGGGCAGAACAGCAAAGCGCCTCCGGCAAGCTTCCAGGATCGTCGCGATATCCGCGGCAGGAAGCAGACTGGGGGTGCCTCCCCCGAAATAGACACTGTCGACCATGTACCCGGCCTCTTCGTCGCCGCGGAAGCACTCCAGCTCGTGAACGATCGCACGCAGGTACCTTCCGGCTAACGTCTCTTCAATGGGAACAGAAACGAAACTGCAGTAATCGCATTTCGCACGGCAAAACGGAACATGGATATATATGCCGATTCTCATACGCAGCGAGGCCGGGATTGCCGTCTTCTGACAAATACAGTTGCCATGGGTGCGCCGTTCTCGACTGGATGTTATCACAGACGTGATGCATGCCACGACGGCCGAGACTGATTCCTGATTCGAGATTCGAAATTCGAGATTCGAGATTGAGAATTTCGAATCTCGAATTTCGAATCACAATGCTTCCTCCTGCAATTGGCCGGCGTCGGCAAAACTAAAATAGTCATCGTGACCCAGGATTATGTGATCCAGTACGCGAATTCCCAGGATCCTGCCGGATCGGCACAGCCGCTGTGTGCATTCGCGATCTTCGCGACTGGGGGCGGGATCTCCTGACGGGTGGTTGTGCATAAATATCAGCGCCGCAGTGCTATCCCTGACAGCGGGAGAGAAAACCTCTCGCGGATGCACAACAGACGTGCTGAGGCTGCCAATGGAAACCAATACTTCACGAATCAGTTGGTTCTTGGCGTTAAGATGCAAGGAAACGAAATGTTCCTTGCTCGAGGCAAAGAACTGCGCGCGATATCGCAGAAACAGATCCCGGCTGTTGGCGAAACGCTGCCCTGCTTTTAAGGGCGCAGAACACAACTGACGCCCCAAATCGACAGCTGCCCGCAACGCCAGGGCCTGCCTTAAAGAGATTCTGCCCCCGAGGCGGATTTCCTCCACGGAAGCGACAGTCAGACAGGTTGCAGCACCGAAATGGCGCAGAATCCGGCGCGAGGAGGCTTCTGCCGCCGCGCTGTTGCGTCCGTACCCCAGGATCGTTGAAAGGAGCACCAGAATCTCGCTGGGGCCGATATCGCTTGTAATGTGCTGATCCAGTACCGGTTCGGCAGAACAAACTGATGTTTCGTCCAAGCCTCGCTTCCTCCTGCCAGTCTAACGGCGCCAGAGGAAGAAGTGCCAACATTTTTTCGATGTCAAGCGGTAACTGTCGAGCTGCGGCAACAAGGATCATGTCTAATCGGAATGATGAGAAGAACCAACCTCAAAGACTCAAAGAGCTCGAAGAACCTCCAAAGAAGACAATCGGATCCGAAGCCGACGCCTCTTAGAGATTCTTTGAGTACTTTGAGTCTTGGAGGTTCGCATTGGCGTAGGATCATGTGAACCGGCTTTGAAAGCGATGCTATTCCGTCATAACGAGGGAAGGATGACGGCTGACCTTTCGCGCGCCACGCATCAGATGGCGAGGCCGCCGTCCACCTGGATGACCTGACCCGTGATGTATCTCGCGGCGTCGGACAATAGAAACACAGCAATTCGGCCGACCTCCTCCGGTGACCCAAAACGTCCGACCGGAATGGCCTGGAGCATTTTTGTTCTGTATTCTTGCGGCAGTGAATCCGTCATTTTCGTGGAAATGAGGCCAAGTGCAAGAGCGTTTACAGTGATGTTGCGGCTGGCCACTTCCTTGGCCAGGGCTTTCGTGAAGCCGATGATGCCGGCCTTGGAGGCGGCATAATTGGTCTGCCCCGGCATTCCAACGAGGCCGCTGATCGAGGTGATGTTGAGAATGGCTCCGGAGCGCGCTCGAATCATGGCGCCGACAACGCTTTTGGAGAAGTTGAAGATTCCCTTTAGATTCGTGGCGATTACGTCGTCCCAATCCTTTTCACTCATCGCGAGGAGCAGTTTGTCGCGAATAATGCCGGCGTTGTTGACCAGACAATCGATCCTTCCGAATTCCTTTTTCACATTCGTGACCATGCCGGCCACCCCGTCATGGTCGGTGACATCGACATGGAACGCACGCGCCTTCCGTCCCAATGCTTCCAACTCTGCAACCAACTCCTCCGCCTGCGCACCACTCCGCGCATAGTTGAACGCAATATCGCATCCCCGTCGTCCCAACTCGAGGCAGATGGCGCGTCCAATCCCCCTCGTGCCACCGGAGACAACAGCTGTTTTGCCCAGGAAGTCCATAAATATCCTCACCAAATCTCAAACAGAATACCTGCCTGCGCTTAGGTTCGCCTGCCCGCCGGATCGCAACCGGCCAAAGTGCAAACGTCATTCATTGACAGGCCCTTACCCTGCGAGCGTTCCCAGCCGACGACAGACCGCCGCGCCGACTTCCCACGTTCCCAGGCTTCACCGCAGGTCCACCGTGCATTCGGAGGCATGGCGTCAGTTCTCAAATAGGAAACGGAAACATAATCCATCCGACAAGAACAGACAGGAGGACAAAACAGCAAAAAAGGTAGAGGAAGTATTTGCCACGCTGCCGGGCGTCATTTTTGGCTATGAATGCAAAAACGAGCGACACGAGCGCGCTGTAAATGACCATAAGGAGAAAATGATCATTCATGGCTTTCTTCCCAAAGCGATGTCAAACGCGTCTACAACGACAAGCATGTTCAAAAGGCCTGCGGTATAAATGAAGACGTTGCCAAAATCGTAAGTGTAAACTGCGGGCGCACCGCTTCCCAACCCGCGCAACCAGCACAGCCAATATAACAGCCCGGAGCCAGCTTCAGCCAGGAATTTGAGGATCGCAAAAATGTCTGAGAAATCAGGGTTGAACAGCCTCGCATTCAAGCAGAGGCCGAACATAAACATGGCTGTGATGCTGCCCATAAAAACCAAAGCCCGGTCCCATTTTCGCAGGATCGCATGGCCTAGACCGGGCACGAGCATCCCCAAAAAACAGGCGCCACATGTCTTCAAAACGCCGGCATGTACGGGAATCGCGGGCGCGGTCTGTTCTGTCTGTTCGGGAAACGATTCCATGTCCATAAGGGACAGATGTTACGGAAAGGGTTTGGTACAGTCAAGCGAAAGCCTTGGCGGGCCAAGGGATTCGGCTTGACACGCCCGAGCGTCCCCAATAACATTGCCCGCCGTGAGTCCATCACGCGAGGATCTCCATGAACCTTGATACTCTTCTCAGGACGATGGTTGCCAAGGGAGCGTCCGACCTGCACCTGAAGGCAGGCGCTTTTCCACACATCCGCGTCAGCGGCGAACTCGTGCCGCTGGGCGAATCCGGGAAGCTCAGCAAGGAAGACACCCTCATGATGGCCTTCTCCATCATGACCAACAAGCAGAAGCAGCGCTTCCGTGACGAAGCTGAGATCGACCTCGGGTATGGGCTGAAGGGACTCGGGCGATTTCGCGTCAACGTGTTTCAGCAGCGCGGCGCGGTGTCCATCGCAATTCGAGCCGTCCCCGTAAATATCCTGAATTTCGAAGACTTGTTCTTACCCAAGGTGCTCGAGAAGATCGCCAAGGAGCCTCGTGGCCTGGTGCTTGTAACAGGCACGACCGGTAGCGGAAAATCCACGAGCATCGCAGCTATGCTCAGTTTCATCAACGAGCACCTCACGCGCCACATCATCACCATCGAGGACCCGATCGAGTTCCTGCACAACGATCGCCTGAGCCTGTTCAGCCAGCGTGAGATCTCCGTGGACGCCCCGAGTTTCAGCGCGGCGTTGCGCAGCGCTCTGCGGCAGGATCCGGATGTCATCCTCGTAGGGGAGATGAGAGACCTGGAGACAATCGAGACAGCCTTGCTGGCAGCCGAGACAGGACATCTTGTCTTCAGCACTTTGCACACGGTGGATGCACTGGAAACGATCAATCGCATCATCGCCGTATTCCCGGCCCACCAGCAGCGCCAGGTTCGCCTGCAACTCGGGATGGTTTTGCGGGCAGTAATCTCGATGCGCCTGATCCGGCGCTCGGATACGCGTGGCCGCGTACCCGCAATCGAGATCATGATCGTGACCGAGTTCATCCGCAATTGCATCCTGGATCCCGAGAAGACCCGCTTGATCCGTCAGGCGATCGCCGCGGGAACCTCCCAGTACGGAATGCAGACGTTCGATCAATCGATCTACGAACACTATAAAGCCGGTAGAATCAACTACGAAGATGCGCTCATATATGCCACCAACCCTGACGAGTTCAAGCTCCGCGTGCAAGGCATCTACACCACTAAAGATGCTGCCATGGAAGCGATGGAAAGCGAACTCTCAAGCCAAGACTCGTGATGGAGGAAGAACCCAGCAGCAAGATCATGCACAGAGCAGGCTTCCTGCTCTCCCGGCGGCCCTATAGCCGGGGTGCGTTGCGCGAGAAACTCTCGGCGCTGGGTGACCATCAGGAAATCGAGTCGGTCCTCGATCGATTACAGGAGCTAAACCTTCTCAACGACGCAAATTATGGCTATAATCTTGCGAGCTATTGGATGAAGCATGAAGGTTGGGGACCAATTAAGGTCCGGGTTCACCTGCTGCGCAGGCATCTTTCCGAGGCCGTCGCTGACGCCGCCCTGGAACGGATAGGACAGGAAATCAGTGATGCCGATCTGCTGGTTGCTTATCTCGAGCGGCGGGCGCGGAATCACCCACTGCCCGGTGACCGGCGTGGAATCCGCAAGCTCGTCGCCAGCCTGCGGCAGCGCGGTTTCCCCGATGAGGCGATCTATGCCGTATTGCGCCACACGATTCCCACGGTAGCATGGAAGAAGTTCGATACGGGAGAATGACTTGTACAGCAGCCATCAAATTCGCGAGATTTTCCTCAAATTCTTCGAGCAGAACGGTCACAGGATCGTCCCCAGCGCATCCCTCATTCCCTACAAGGACCCAACGCTTCTGTTCACAAATGCCGGCATGAACCAGTTCAAGGACGTGTTTCTCGGCAATGAACGCAGACCGTACACGCGCGCTACCAGCAGTCAAAAATGCATGCGCGTCAGCGGCAAGCACAATGATTTCCAAGAGGTGGGACATTCGACCCGGCACCATACTTTTTTTGAGATGCTCGGTAACTTCTCCTTCGGAGATTACTTCAAAACCGAAGCCATTCGCCTGGCCTGGGACCTGGTTACGAAGGTATACAGCCTGGATCCGGATCGACTGTGGATTACGGTGTTCCGGGAGGATGACGATGCCTTGAAAATCTGGCGCGACGACATTGGAATGCCGTCCGAAAAGATCTTCAGGCTTGGCGAAGCGGACAACTTTTGGGCAATGGGTGACACGGGGCCCTGTGGACCCTGTTCCGAGATCCACTACGATTTTGGGAGCAGCCCATGGCCCGACCACGAAGTGTGCGACCTGACCTGCTCCTGTGGGCGCTGGGTAGAGATTTGGAACCTGGTCTTCATGCAGTATAACCGGGATGCCGGCGGAGCAAAACCGCCGCTTCCCTCACCCTCGATTGACACAGGCATGGGTTTGGAGCGTATTACGACCATCCTGCAGGACAAGGCCACCAATTACGATACCGATCTTTTCCAGCCGCTTTTGCTCGAGCTCTCCGCAATTGCCAACACCGAATACGGGACAAATCCCAATGATGACGTCTCGATGCGCATCATTGCCGATCATGCTCGCGCGGCTACATTTGTCATCGGCGACGGGCAATATCCCGGCAACGACAAGAGGGGTTACGTATTGCGCAAAATCATGCGGCGCGCCATCGTCCACGGCAAGAAACTGAACATCGAAGGCCCCTTCCTCTATCGAGTGGCAGGCACGGTAATTGCAATAATGAAAGGCGCTTATCCTGAACTTATCGCCTCTCGGGATACTATCGCCAGGGTGATCAAACAGGAAGAGGAATCATTTGCAGATACCCTGGAACAGGGCCTCAAGGATTTTGCGGAAAGAGCGCGAAAACTCGAATCTACAGGATCCCGTGTTCTGTCGGGACGCGAAGCTTTCTTCCTGTACGATACCCGGGGTCTCCCGCTCGAGATCATCCAGGATCTCGCCCAGGAGCGAGGTCTATCGGTCGATGAAGCAGGTTTCGCCAAAGAACTCGAACAGCAACGCGACCGCTCACGCCAGGACTATCAGGCAGGCAAGATTCGCGAACAGGTCGCCAGAACGCTCTTTCAGTCAAAAACTGAGTTTGTTGGATACGATTATTCCGCGCCTGTGAGCGCGCAGGTCTCGGCGATTCTTGTCGACGGCGAAAACGCGGACTCTATTGCGCAGGGCCAGGACGGTGAAATCGTCCTTGACCGCACTCCATTTTACGCTGAAGCGGGCGGCCAGGTGGGAGATACAGGCGTTCTTTCGCTGCAATCCAGCAAAGCAAGGGTTAAGGATACCCTGTATCGCGGCACCACGATAACGCATGTGGTGAATATGCTGTCGGGAAGCTTTCAGGTGGGCGATGCTGTCGTTGCTGAGATCGATCTGCAAAGCCGTCAACGAACTATGAACAATCACACGGCAACGCACCTCCTGCACGCCGCGCTTCGCTCCGTCCTCGGTGGACACATCAAGCAGGCAGGATCCCTGGTGGCGCCCGACCGCCTGCGCTTCGACTTCACCCATTTCGCTCCGCTGACAACCGCGGAGATTGAAAAAATTGAAGATATCGTCAATGAGCAGATTTGGCGTGATACGCCGGTCAAAACCACGATAATGGACCGGGAGAATGCAATGCTGTCCGGAGCGGTTGCTCTCTTCGGAGAGAAGTATCAGGAGCACGTCAGAGTTGTCGAAGTTCCGGGCTACAGCAAGGAGCTGTGCGGCGGCACCCATGTCCGTGCAACCGGCATGATCGGTTTGTTCAAGATTGTGGCCGAAGGTGGCATCGCCGCCGGCATACGACGCCTGGAAGCGCTGACCGGTCACGCTGCCCTGGATCGGTTTCGAGCAGACGAACAGGTGTTTGCAGATATTCAAGTACAACATAAGGTATCATCACGTGAGCTGCCATTGTTATTGGATAAATGGCAGAAAGAGATTCGCGATTTGCAGAGACAAGTTGAGGATCTAAAGTTGGCTGGAGCGCGTTCCAATATTGCTGGCTTGCTCTCCAAAGCGCGTGAGTGTATGGGTGTAAAAATCATCGCACATGCCATCCCCGCGATCGATCGCGGCGGAATGCGCGCCCTTGCTGATGAGCTCAAACAAAAGCTCGGCGCCGGCGTCGTCATTCTGGGAACGGCTCAAGACGGCAAGGTCTCATTGGTTGTTATGGTGACAAATGACCTTTCCAAGGCACTTCCAGCTGGTAAAATCATCAAAGAAATTGCGCCGCTGGTCGGAGGATCCGGCGGCGGCAAACCGGAGCTAGCCGAAGCCGGAGGTAAAGATTCTTCCAAGTTGGCCGATGCAATGGAAAAGAGTTACTCGATCGTGGAGGCGATGCTGGTACGCCGTGAATAGATCTTTTAGACTTTTTATGTCCGGGCGACATCTTAAGGTATGTCCCGGCTGATAAACTTCTGTCGAGGTTAATGTCAGAGACTATGCGACTCTTTCCGTTCCTTTGGGCAGTGGCCTTCTTCGTTTTGTGCAGCTTTTCGGCAAACGGACAGGTCTATTCCTATATTGACGAGAACGGCGTGCGCGTATTCACGAACATTCCGCCTTCGAGTCCGGTGCGCGACTTGC
>Ga0187858_10006306_pt1 | contig 10663 bp, 14 predicted proteins | sample June2016WEW_8_15_FD_133015 | JGI IMG/M metagenome (GOLD analysis project Ga0187858, IMG submission 133015) | Peatland microbial communities from SPRUCE experiment site at the Marcell Experimental Forest, Minnesota, USA - June2016WEW_8_150 | ecosystem: Environmental > Terrestrial > Soil >...
ATCCGAGGGCGATGAGCACGGGACATTTGATGTGACGCGCGAAATTCGCCGGGTCGTAGTAGCGGCTGGCCTCATGCACTTTTTTCGGGTCCTTGCCATTGGTGTTGGAATACCAATTCGGGAAGCCCGTCGCCCGCCCGACTTCGGGGGCCAGCATGTCGGAAGCCGCCGGCACCAGGGCCAGCGCGGCGGTAGCGTCATTGGGACATAGCCCGGCGAGCATCAACGTCTGCTGCCCGCCCTGGCTCTGACCCATCACGACCAGCGTCTTCCCATTCCAATCGGGACGCGACTTGAGATATTTCATCGCTTGAACGCAGGACAGATACATCCGCAAATAATAGCTTTTGTCGCGGTCGTCATTGCCGATGTTCCAATAATTATTCAACTCGCCACCGGTGGCATATATTTTCTTGTAGTATGAATCGGGATTATCAATCGGGATGTCGTGGGCTTCGATGTCCAATGCCAGCCAGCCGTCTTTGGCGCGGTCGGTCACCCAGCTTTTCTGCAATTTATAAGCGCCGGCGTATTGCAGGATGAGCAGGGCCGGAAATTTTTCGCCGGCTTCAGGACGCGCAATCTGTCCCTGAATGTGCGTGCCGCCGATATTGTCCATGGTGATTTTCCAATACGCCACACCGGCTTTGCCGCTGTCCACTTTTTCGAGTTGCGCATTGGCTGGAATTTTTTCCAGTTCTTCGAGTTTGGCTTCCCAGAAGGTATCGAAATCATCCGGGGGCGGGGCGGCGGGAAAGATTTTATCGGGAGCGGCGACGGCGCCGCCCCAAACGTGATTGGTGAGCCAATCCACCTCGAGCAACATCGTGTTCGGTTTGTCGAACTGCGAGTCCACCGTGGCCATGTCATTGCTGAAGGTCAAGTCGCCTTGTCCGACTTTCGTCAGACCGCCGCTCTTGAGAAGATAACGCGCGGCGGGCGGGTTGGTGCCGCCTTCCCATGCGACGGTCCAATGAACGGTGTCGCCGACCTGATACACGCCGTTGGTCTTGTCCGGCGCGACGACCATGGGCTGCGCTTGGCAGAGGGTCGCCGCGATCAAAGATGCCAGAACCGGAAGGCAACGGGACGGAAAGGGTGGAAAATTTTTCTTCATGGGAGTCTTTTTTTGTGAATGTTTTTTATTGTGCTTTGGTTGACGGCTGCGTTGCCGGCGCCGGACCGTGGAGGTAACGATCCGCCCATCTCAAAAACACCGGCCAATTCGGGCCGTCGGTGTGCCCGTCGTCATGTTGCCGCCAGGCAAGCTCGCCGTCAATCAGCGCGGTGTTGACGGGCGGCATCGGAGCGGTGAGGTAATTGCCGGGAATGCCCAAATCTTTTTTGCCCAAAAGTTTGAAAACAGGGCCGGCGGCGACCGCGGCCATGAAGCTGCCGTGCTGGTCCACCCAGGTGCCTTCCGCGCCGGGACTGCCTGACGAAGCGCCGTAACTGATGAATGTCGGGCGGGGCGCACAAAGGGCAATTAATTCATGCGCGTCCACCGGCAAATCACCGGGCGTCAACGGGCCGCCGTATTTGAGAAAATTGCCGGCCATCCAATGATATTCACCTGAACCGGTGAGATTTTCCACCAACTCGCCCCAGTTGCGACGGGATAGTTTCGCCCCGCCTTCGCCGGAGGAACCAACCAGCACGATGGCAAAACGTTGGTCATATGCCATGGTCACCAGCGCGGCTTTGCCGTAGCGCGAGACGCCTTCAATGCCGACCTGCTTTGCGTCCACTGCCGGGTCGGTTTCAAAATAATCCAGCGCGCGGCTCGCGCCCCAGGCCCACGCGCGCAACACGCCCCAGTCATCCGGCTTGCGCGGCTGGCCTTTATTGCACAAACCGATGATACCTTTCGTCAAGCCGGCGCCGTTGTCGGCCTGATAACTGGTGGGAACAATGATGGCGTAACCCCAGCCATTGGACAAAACCAGTTGTTCCCAATTCGGTTCGCTGCCGAATCCACCAAAGCCTCGAAAGGCGTTTGTCCCGCCAAAACGATTTGCCCTGCCATTCGCGCTGAAGAAGCGGCTCCAATCAATGCCAAATTCCATCATCACGGGCACCGGGCCAGTTGCGTTGGCCGGCGTGGTCAAGGTCAACTGAATGTCAACGCTGATGAGCGGATACGAAGAATTGTCAACGTGGCCGATGAGTTGTTTGGTGATGACCGGAACCGCGCCGTTGTTCGTCCGGGTGACGCTGGTCACTTTCCAGGTCACTTTCGGCACGTTTTTCGGGACCCGGCCATAGACTTCCCGGTCAAAATCCTCGACGATTTCCGGGCGCCGCTGCTTCCACCACATCTCCGGGGTAGTGACTTTCTCTCCGTTTTTCAGTGTGAGCGGATCGGGCAGATCGGGATAAGGATTGGCTTTCGCTTCGTCGGTGTTCTGGTAATTCGGCGCCTGACGGTTAAAGCCATCCGCTCCGGGTCGCAGGGTCTTGATGCCCAGTTGCGCCATCATGTTCTGATGATCCTGACTGGCGCTCCAGTTCATTGGCGGTGGCAGATTGGTGTCGGCGGATTGGCCGACCGTTTGCTGGGCGCGGGCGGCAACGGTCAAAGTGGCAACCAGGAAAAGGGAAAAGGATTTGGATCGCATAAGGTGAGCGGCAAATGGTTGAGTGGATCCCGTAATTCAAAGACGGCGCCGCGGCCTCCGGGTTTTAGTTTTCAAACAATTTCAGGTCAATCGCATCGTCGATGGTTTTGTAACCTGCCACATTCAAGTGCAGATGGTCGCCGCTGTCGTACGCCGACAGCAGATTCGTTGTGTTCGTGGGATCACGCACCGCGGCGTCGAAGTCAATCACCGCATCAAATTTGCCACTGGTCCGAATCCAGCCGTTGACTGTTTGGCGCGCGGCTTCGTGACCCGGTCTGTCATAAAATGACCCGCCAAACGGCGTAATAGTTGCGCCATACACCCGGATACTTTTGGCATGCGCCCGGTCGATCATTTTTTGAAACGCGGCGATCAAATCGTGTGCCACCGGCGAATTGGTTCCGTTGCTGCCACCAATGTCATTGACCCCTTCCAGTATGATCAGCCAGTGCACTGAGTCCTGGCCGAGCACGTCACGGTCAAAACGCGACAGCGCCGTCGGCCCCAGACCGCCGCGCAGCACGGCGTTGCCGCCGATGCCCTCATTTATTACCGCTAGCATGGCGGTGGGCGCGTTTGTGTTCAGCCGGCGGGCCAGATTGTCCGGCCAGCGATTATTCTGGTCGGGTTCCGAACCGCGTCCATCGGTGATTGAATCGCCCAGCGTGACGACGGCCGCGCTCGAATTTTCCGCCGCCACATCAATGCCGGTCAAAATGTACCAGTGCTGGGTTTTGGCCGCCGTTGGCATATCCGCCGCCGCAACCGCGTCGCCGGCCAGCAAATAAGACGTCGTTCGGGAACCGGGATGACCGGTGACATCGTCCGACGTGCCCTCGAAATGAGTTGTCACGGTGAGGTCGGACAACGGTGCCAGAGCAAAGTCAAAAGTGTCTGATAGAACGGATTCGCCTGCTGGAATGGTCACCGAAGGCTTGCCCTGAAACGTCAGCGCCTTGTCACTTTCCGGTTTGATGGCGCTGCCGCCGGCCGACAAGGCGATATGGGTGGAACTCATCGTTACCGGACTATTGCCGAAAGCGTTGGAAAAGCGGACGCGCAGATGTTGCCCGCCAATGGACACATGCACGACCTGGCGCAGGATGTTGCTGGCCAATCCCGGCGGCGGCGGCAGATTTCGCGTTTCCGTCAATTGCGGCGCTGCTCCCCAGGTGCCCACCCAGTGAATGTCCTTGTTCGGCCCGGCCGCCAGGGGCTGGGCCTGGCCGGGGTTCGTCAGGGTTAAAGCGGTCAGCGCAAAAACCGGAAGGCAGAAAAAATTGGAACGCATAATACGAATGATTAATTGTCTTATAAATTCGCGCAACATTTTTTCTGCCGACAACTCGATCAAAGGCTTGTCCCGAGCACTGTAACCCATCGACTTCGCCGGCACGGGATTTTTCAGGGTTCCGGTTCCGGCCGGCCGGAAATGCCTTGTGCCGGCACGCCTTTGGCGGCATTCTCATTCCGGGCAATAATTTGTGTATATGAGCTGCAAATTTTCCACCCGGGCGTCCCTCGTTTTAAATGTCATTCTGGCCGGAACAGTCGTTGCGCTGGTCATGCACAAATCAGCATCTCCCACTCCGCCTGCGGCCGACCCGGGCCACCCGGAACCAACCACGAGAGACATACTGCCGGTCACCGGCGAGCCCAACTCCGCGAAGCAGGCGACGGGGTCGGACTGGCGGCAGTGGGTTGACCAGTTGCGGGCGGCCGGTGTTCCCAACACAGTGATTGCACGAGTGGTATTGGCCGATCTCGAGGACCGCTGGCAGAAGCGCCTGAACGAATGCCAGGAGAAATTCAGCCGCGGGGAGGTGGATGCCGACGCGTTCCTGGCCCTGAGCCAGGAACGGGATCGTGAACAGGAAGCCGAACTACGGGCCGCGCTGGGCGACGAAGGATACAAAAGTTGGGACCGGGGGAACACGTTGCGGGACCTCAATCCCGGCAAAATCCAATTATCGGCCGCTGAAACCAATGCGCTTTACGGTTTGAAGAAGAGCCTGCAACAACAGAATTCGCGGGTAGTGTCCTAATTTGGGTGATTATCCCTTGATGACATGTAATTTATGAAAACTTCAGTGTTCGACAAACTGAATCAGTTCATCAATCGCTCCACAAATCACGTCGCGTGGCTGCTTTTTATTCCAGTCCTTTTCTTGCAAACCAGCGACTCTTTTGGTCAGGGTATCGAATCTTTGGCGGTCATCGAAAATATCCCGCACCAATTCGACCGCATCAATAAACTTGGGAATCCCGTCTCGATACGCTTGCTCGCTTGGGATGCTATAAGCTCCGGCGTGGACTGCCGAGAAAACCTCGGATTTCCATGCTTTCAAACTTCCAATGAAAACGCGCTTTCTAGCGGTTTTTTCAGATTCGATTGTATGCTGTCTAGTTTCTTGGTCGCGCCGCTTCTCGCGTCGTTTGGTGAGCAAATGGACAACAATCCAGCCAGTGATATTAACCGTGATGACGCCAATGGCACCAACAGCCGTCCAATTTATTGGGGAAGATTGCGGTGGTATCATTGGGCGGTGCTTTTAATTATATGAGCCGCCGCTGCCATTTGTATTCAGCAAGACGATACTGCGGACTTTCGGGCGGATAAGAGGTCTGCCAATTCGAGAGTTCAATATCGCTTTTTCGTGCAATCTCACGGCGGTCTGTTTTACGCAACTCTTGCTGCCACGCCGTCATGCGTTGGATTGCTGCCTGTTGTTTTGCGAGTTCTGTGTGTTGCTGGTAGAATTTTTCTTCAATATCCATATTTTTATGGAGTCATTAGCCTGCAACCAGCTTGTAAAATTAACCTCAAACCAACGAAATGCGGGCAATCGGGATTACATGACGTGAGGGGATAATTACCCAAATTAGGACACTACCGCCGGGCCGGTAGTGGGGCGATTTGTCGTAGCGTGCGCTGCTTGTCGCGCCGTAGCCAGGCGAAGGCTGATCCTCAGCGCACCGTCGGCTGAGACAGCCGACGCTACAATTCAAACTGACCCATCACTGCCGGGGCGGGCGCTTCCTGATGCTGCCAACGGAACGCCGGATTCATCCGGCGGACACCGACGCAGTTTTCCGGTTTCGGGTCGGAACCAGAAACGATTGGGAAGTAATTTTGACAGCGGGGAAAGCGCGGCTTCAACCACTTGTCCGCCTGTATGGGCCGGCTGCTGTTACCGGGGAATTAGAACCACGGTCGAAAAACAATAGACCATCAAGGTGCAATCTGAATTTCGGTGTCGGCGATCTTCAATTCGACCCCCGCCGCCTTCGCCGCCTCCTGAAGCGCGGCGTTCAGCATCACCACGGGATCTTTGCTGACCTCCAGCCGGCGCATCAGGCCTTCGCCCTTTTTGGTGCCGACGGTGAGCGTCAGCTTCAACCCCTTGCGTTTACAGCCGACGCGCGTGCCGTCGGGCAGTTTGGTGTTCATCGGTTTGAAGAAGGCGTCCGTGTAATGCACGCCGATGCCCGATTTGTCGGCGGAACCGGGCGGAAGTTTTTCCTTGGCCGCCGCGTTGATGTCACAAAGTTTGGTCATAGAAGGTTCCGCATCATTTCAAAAATCACGCGGGTTGTCCATCGTTAGTCAATTGTATAAAACCCTTGTCAAAATTGGCACCACCTTCGATGCCAAATCGCTGGAGTTGACACCGGCAAACAACAATGATACTATTTTGATACTGAAATGCCGCGCAAAGTGCGACAACTGATTGCCGACTTGGAAAAGGCCGGGTTTGTGAACCGGGGCGGCAAAGGAAGCCACCGAAACTTCACACACCCGAAAGGGTTGCGGGTGACCATCAGCGGCGGCGCGGGCGATGACGCCAGGCATTATCAGGAACGCGACGTACGCCGCGCACTGGACGCCGTGAAAGTGAATTGAGTTATGACACGCAAACAGATCAAAGAACAGGCCGCGCGCTACGCGAAGTTTGTGGAGTGGAGCGACGAGGATCAATGCTTCATTGGCCGTTGCCCGGAAATCATGGCGGGCGGCGTCCACGGCAGCGACGAGGCGCGGGTGTATGCGGAATTGTGTCAGGCCGTCGAGGAAATGATTGAATTGATCCACGCGGACGGGCACAAATTGCCCGAACCGCTGGCCGCGAAAAAATTCAGCGGCAAATTTGTGTTGCGCGTTGAACCGGCCTTGCACCGCCGCCTTGCCGCCAAAGCCCTTGCCGCCGGGGAAAGTCTCAACAGCTATTGCGTCAAATCACTCGTGAAGGCGTGACGCCGACCGTCCGCTGCCGCCGTTCAAAAAACGCGCGGGGGGAAATTGAGTACCCGCAAACATAGTTGACACGGGTGGCGATTGAGGCATCAAATTGTCCCGTGAATGCAGGGACAGACAAATTTGTTATGCAAGTCCCAACACGAACGGGAAATTCTCACCGCCCTTTGTTTCCGACACAATCAGTTCGCCAGAGACAAGGGGGAAACCATAGACCATGAAAACAAAAATTATCATACTCTGCACATTATGTACATTGACGATTTCAGCGGCCGCCAGAACCAGAATCGTTGCGGTGGTTGAGGGTGTTTATGAAAATTCCGTTCTTTTGAATTGGTCACAAAAAAAACCGATTTACGGACAGAGACAACGTTCTGATGATCTTGTCAGTCAGGGAAATTTCCTTGGCGGAGTTCCCATCAGCCATGATCCGCCAATAATTGGCTATGAGACTGTTTTCAGCAAAGAAGTTTTGGTTGTGAATTATCCCACAAGAGGAATAGCAGAAGGAGAGAAATTAGATATTTATGCCGTGCAAGTTGGCACAACAAATTTTTCCGGTAAAACAATCGAACTTTGGGATGCTGGATTAACACCGGAAAAAATTGAGCAAATGAAAGAGGAGGAAGCCAAAGCACAGGCATTGGAAGCCAAAGCGCAGGCATTGATTGAAAAACAAAAAGCGGAAGCGGAAAAAGCCGCCCGAGCAAAAGTTTATGCTGCGCAAGCCAGAGCTGTTATTTTGCTTCAATCCCAAGCGACCAATGGCAGCGCATCCGCACAATGCAGTCTCGGCCTTCGTTACTTGAACGGACAAGGCTGCGAGACAAACCGCGAGCAGGCCATTTACTGGCTTACCCAAGCAGCCAATCAAGGCGATCAGGAAGCCTCCAATAAACTCGCCAGCCTCCAAAAATGAAACGCAAATCCACCGGCGGCAGCGGTAAAACCTGACACCGCCAATCCGAAACTAAAAAATGCCATGATTGGTGACGCAAAATGTAAATGTCGGAATTGCAGCGGCGAGGTCAGCTTTTCCCCCTCATTGGCTGGCCAGAACGTTGAATGTCCGCATTGCCATCTGGAAACGCTCCTTTTCATCCCCAAAATTGAAACCATCCTGCCTGGAGAATCCAAATGCGATTGCCAGCGATGCGGCCAGCCTATCGCCTTTCCCGTTGACTTGCATAATACCGAGGTCGAATGTCCGCATTGCCATCGCGCAACCACACTACTGATTCCATCGCCATCCGCGCGCGTCCGCAAAGCTGACAGCCTGCCGCCGGGGACCGAACCATTGCCAGACCCAACGCTGGCTTACGTTTTGGCTATTATATTACCGTTGATCGGGTTCTTCTTCGGTGTCTGGCTCATGGGCAAAAAACAATCCGGCCATGGCGCAGCAGTCATGGCCTTGAGCATTTTCGCCGCCCTCTTCTGGCTGCTGATTTTTTCCCAGATGGATTGACGCATATTGAGAAAATGTAACTACCATCCAATGCGAACATTGCGGTCACAACTTCGAGGCCGAGGTCATTGACAAAACCACCAAATGCCCATCCTGCGGAAAGCAAACGCGGTTTTTGATACCGAGCAAACCAGTCACTGCCAAAAGCTAGGATAGCCGAGTGTGCAACGGGTGAAGCGGCGCGTGAAAATAGGGGCGCCGGGATAGGGGGAATTTACGACTTTTTTCGACCCTAATCGGTCACTCGGACAAACTTTTATCTCGACTCGTCTTCGATCCTCGATCCTCGATTTTTATATTTGACCGAGGGACCGATTAGGATCGAGGGGCACACTTTTTGCGCAAGGGACGAAAACGAATTTCCCGCGAAAACGACCTAAAATCGAACGAACGAACGAATTTTCCAGTCATCGAACTATCCGACTGGCTGTGTGTTTTCACACATCGGTGTAAAAAGTAACAGACCACCGCCAAGACCACAACACAAAAACGCAAAATTGTCGTCAAAATACCAAGGGTGCGGACATTGAAGCTGCGCTTCGTATCGTGTCCCCTCTGTTGTCTCCACATGCCTAAAGCTTTTCGGCCAGTTCGTTCCCGGCATTGTTCACCAGCGGAGAAACGCAGTAGAAATTTACGTCCTCGGCATCGTAAAGTCGCAACATGAATTTTACCACGTCGCCTTTGCGCTGGTCGTCTATAGCTTGGTCGGTGAGACAAATGCAGTTCGTCAGAAATCAACCCGCGTACCCGCGCTGAAAATTGTGCTCATAAAACCATTGTCAACATTGGGCGTTTTCATTTCTAAAAATTGCTCACAAAACCCGCGTGGATATTGAACGAAATTGCCATGCTTTGCAAAAGAACTATCGCTGAAGGCAAAATCACAAAACCCTTGTGAACATTGGTTGAAATCAATGTTTTTCACCATTATTGCGATTTTATCGCAAGAAAAAAAGGTGTAACACGAAATCCAAAATGCTCACACGCGAGGGCGTAGCTGGTCAGTTACTGCCTATAAGCCAACTCCCGTAAATTACTGGCGACATTTCAGCTGCAACCTCACCCCCTTCAAGCATCCCCAACCGCGCCAGCGTAGCGCCGGTTTTGAAATCGTCAAGAGGGTGGTTATCACGCCAGAGAGATACGGCCACGGTTGACTTCTGCGGATTCGTGTTATGCCAGACTTAAATAACACGAAAGATGGTGGCGGCAACGCCGCAACCAAAACAAGGCAGTCGCCCAAAGCGGCAGAGCTACTCGCGGAAAAAATCAACGGCTTGCTCGTGTGGATCCGCAACACTGCACATGTGAACTTTTACAGCGGTTTGAGGAGAAATTCGCCGCGAATCAGAATGCGCTCTGCCGCGCAAATCAAGGCATTCAACGAAACTTTACAACTGCTGCTAATCGCCTTCGTAATGGTTTTCAAGGACTGGCCAACGCGGTTGGTTACGATTATCGCCCTGATTTTAATTCGCAGGCACGGCAGTGGTAAATAGTCTCGAATTGTTCGCACGTCACTGCGCGTCTCTCTCATTATTCAAGCGTTGGACCAGGGCGTAATGGATCACCTCAAAAACCAGGCCCCACTTGTGTTCGCGCCGCGCTGCATCGCAATAACAGCCGGAAGGATCGTAGGGACGTTCCCAGGTCAGGACCTCGTTCAAAGGCCGGCCGAGCAGGGGTTTCTCGCCGGCAATGCTGTTCATGAGTGCTTCGGAGTCATTCAGATATTCACATTGGTATTGGTGGCCAGTGTCGCCGGGAGCCGGAGCGCAACCGGTGGCCAGAATCCGGTAACCGTCTTCGGGCGGTCCGAGTCTCACGTCATAGTGAAATGCCAGCGACCGCCCCAGATTGGAGCAGGTGGTGCCTTCGTAATGAAAGCGGGCTGCCACCGAGCGATCCGCCAAAAACTTCAGTTGCAACCGTTCCTGTGACCACTTCTGCAATGCGCGGGTATTGACGCTGTAGCGGGCGTGGTGATTCAACGTCGAGCCGACAGTGAGAGGCGCGTCCACATCGTCGGCCACACCGCTCTGGAGCCGGCGCACGTCTTCAATTTGCGGCGGTGAACGCCGGTAGGGCGCGCGGCGATATTGACAGCCCGGCAGCGAACAATTTTCGCAGGGAATCAACGCTGCCAGGTCCCGCACCCTGTCCAGATGCCGCGTGAGGCCGAATACGGCCAGCAGCGATTTCTTGGGCCGCAACATCCCGGTGTCCAGCACCTGAATGTCGCCGGGAAAATCTCGGCCCATTTTTTGCCGGATCAATTTCCACAGTCTGATTTGATCGGATATGTCCCAACCCGAA
>Ga0187858_10006317_pt1 | contig 10651 bp, 7 predicted proteins | sample June2016WEW_8_15_FD_133015 | JGI IMG/M metagenome (GOLD analysis project Ga0187858, IMG submission 133015) | Peatland microbial communities from SPRUCE experiment site at the Marcell Experimental Forest, Minnesota, USA - June2016WEW_8_150 | ecosystem: Environmental > Terrestrial > Soil >...
AGAAGCTGTCGAGTTTTCAGCTGGGGAATGGTTACAGCTTCCCGACGCCGGTGTGGTATGTGATGTGGGGGGACAAGAAGTCGGGCTTTGTCGCCATCGTGAGCGCCACAACCGGAAAAGTGCTGAAGAAGTAGGGCATGAGGGGCCCGTATAATTGTCGGTTGGTATTGTGTATGGCGGTATTATTTCCTGCCGCATGCTTGGCGCAAAACCCGGCGGCGGAGCTGGATACCGCCGCGCCCTCGCAGGGCGAAGCTATGTCGAGCGGCATCGACTGCGGAACATTTGCCGCCAAGGATTCCAGCCTTGATCTGATTTCCAAGTTCTGCGAATTTGCTCTCACCTACCGTCATCGATTGCCCGACTTTATCGCTCAACAGACATCACCTTCGGCGAATCTCATTCCGTGGTAACCGCGCAAGTCACCTTCCGTAAAGGGATGGAGCGTTACTCTTACCTCACGCTTGACGGCAGGCCGATCACGCCTAATTTCTCACTGCCAAGCATTGGCCCTTTCACGTCGGCTGGAGAGTTTGGATCCCTGCTGGTGGACCTGTTTGCCGTACCCGGTGCAGTGGAATTCAAGCTCCGCAAAACATCCACCTTGGGAGATGTGCCCGTGTCGATCTACGAATTTCATGTCCCAAAAGAGAAGAACACATTCTGGACTCTGCGAGACGGCAGTGGGCGAGAGTGGAAGCCTGAGTTCCGCGGCGAAGTATGGCTGGAGCAGCAAACGGGGCATCCGCGGCGAGAAGAGATAGAGCCGGTACATCTGCCCGCCAAGTGCCTGATAGGTTCAGCCAAAACGATCGCCGATTACGCAATGACCCCGGTTAGAGAGGTAGGCACGTTTCTGCTTCCGGTCAAGTCCGAGTCGAAGGTTTGCGGCCGAGCGTCAACAAGCGCAATGAAGATGGGCGAGGACTTGACCATGGCGGGCCCAGACCGTCCTTCATGCGCAACCAACATTCTCGTCTTTCATGACTATCAGAAGTTTACGGCAACCGCCCGCATCGTGCCCGCCGAGTCACAACCATAAGCGTGCTATGGAATGGGTCACCAACAAACGGATCTGCTCTAAAAACGTCGGCTAAAAACGAACCGTGTGTACTCGTGGTGCTCGTGGAGTGTAGTCCGCGCGGACCTTGCCCTCACCACACCTGGCACACCTTGTCGGCGGGCTTCACCATGGGCGAGCCAGGCTTGCAGCTGAAGGCCGGCCCAAACTCCGGCACGTTCACCACGACGCCATTGATACGGTACTTCGCCGGCGAATGCGGATCGGTGATGGCGCGTTCCCTCAGCTCTTCAGGGCGGTCGTTCTCGCAGGCCCACTGCGCGAAGCCGACGAAGAAACGCTGGTCTGGAGTTAGTCCGTCACGATTGGTAAGCTGCAGGCTCTTGTCGGCATTCTGCCACGCGATGTAAGCGAGAATCGTGCCGCCGAGGTCGGCGACGTCTTCCCCTTCGGTCAGCTTGGAGTTGATGTGGATGTCGTCCACGATGACATACTTCGCGTACTGATCGACGACGCAGTCGGCGTGCTTGACGAACTGCGCGGCATCTTCGGTGGTCCACCAATCCTTCAGATTGCCTTTGCCGTCGTACTGGCGGCCTTCATCGTCGAAGCCGTGGGTCAATTCGTGGCCGATGGTCGCGCCGGTGTTGCCGTAGTTGGGCGCGTCGTCCAGCTTAGCGTCGTAGAGCGGCGGCTGCAAAACGCCGGCAGGAAAGTTGATGTCGTTCATCTGCAAGCTATAGTCGGCGTTGACGGTAGGCGGCGTCATGTCCCACTCGCTGCGGTCGGTGGGCTTGCCAACCTTGTTGAACTCGCGGTGGTTCTCAAACTCCTCGGCACGCTCGGCGTTGCCATAGAAATCGTCAGGAGCAATGGTGACTGAGCTGTAGTCGCGCCATTTGTCGGGATAACCGATCTTGTTGCGAATGGCGTGCAGCTTGTTGAGCGCCTGCTGCCTGGTGGCGGGGCTCATCCAGTCGAGCTGCTGGATACGCATGGCCATCGCATCTTCGATCTGCAGCGTCATCTGGAGGGTCGCGGCCTTTACTTGCGGCGGGAAGGTCTTGCGGACATACTCCTGTCCCAGCGCCTCGCCGAGCTGCTCGTCGACGTATTCGACGCAGCGCTTCCAGCGCGGCTGAAGCTCCTTGGCCCCGCGCAGATTCCTGCGATAGAAGTCGAAGTTCTCGTTGACGAAGACGGATGAGAGATATGGCGCGTTGGAGTTAGCCACATGGAAGCGCAGATAGATCTTCCAGTCGTCGAGGGAAACCGAAGCCAGCTGGGCGTTCAGGTCCCTGAAAAACTCCGGTGACTCCACGTTGAGGACTTCGAAGGGAGGAACCTGGCTGGTGGAGAAGTAGGCGATCCAGTCGAAGTTGGGCGCCAGCTGGTTGAGTTCGGCGACCTTCATCTTGTGAGTAACCTTGTAGGGATCACGGAGGTCGACCTGGGTAAGCGAGGCGTTCGCCATCGCGCTCTCGATCCGCATCACGGTGTCGGCCTCTTTCCTGGCGGTCTCGGGCGAGTCACCGATGAGCTGGAACATCTTCTGTACGTGTTGCAGATAGCGCTGCCGGATCTCCTTCGACTTGGCGTCGTCCTTGGTGTAGTAATCGCGATCAGGAAGACCGAGGCCGCCTTGGTCCAGGCCGACAATCATGGCATCGGAGTTGTCCGGGTCCTGCTGCGAGCCGCTGCCGAAAAGCATGGTTTCGCCTTGCAGATGGAGACGCGCGATCACGGGCGCCATTTCATGCAGGTTCTGCAATCCCTGGATCTCCACCAGCGCGGGCCATATCGGCTTCACGCCGCGCTTCTCGACCTGGGCTTCGTCCATGCAGGCGGCATAGTAGTCGCCGATCTTCTGGGTCACGGCGTCACGATCTTTCGCCACCGCGGCTTGTTCAAGAATGCCGCGCAAGTAGGCGAGATTGTCTTCGTAGAGTTTGCCGTAAACGCTCCACGATGTCTGGTCGGGGGGAATGGGATTGTTCTTCAGCCAGCCGCCGCAGGAATAGGTGTAGAAGTCGACGCAGGGATCGACGGAGCGGTCCATGACAGTAACGTCAAGGCTGGGCGTGTAGGGCATAGTGGGCTCGACGTACATCCGCGGTTGAGGCGGAGCCGCACCAGAAGTGCTGGTCTGGGCATTCGATTGCTGGGCTACAGCGACGGCAAATGATAATGAGAGCAGAAGTAGTTTGAAGCGCACGATTCTGTCTCCGAAGAACGGAGAATAGCAGAGCCAGGCGTCAGGATGCGAGCTACGCCGCTGCTGCTCAAGTGTTAGCAAGGCCTCGACGCCCGGGAGCCGGTGAGTCGCAGCGACCGAAAATGTAGCACTACTCCGAAAAGGAGAGGCGAATTCCCAAATCCGATCTGAGAAGCGACTGCGGCAAGAAAAAAGAGTTTGCAATTGTTTATGGTTCGGTTACTCTGCTAGGCTATATACACTTTGCGGTCGCCCATGGCCCGTGGGTCGTGAGCGGATTTATGGAAGCTACGCTCAGCCTGGCCGGCCGATCCCCCGAAGTGGTCTAAAACCAGCTTCTGCCGATTCGACAAGGAGATCCATGAAAGGGCTGAAACCTTTCCCGTCCCTGCTGTTGGGATGTTTGGTGTGCGCAATACTAAGCGGTTGTGCCGGCAGCGTTCCGAAGAACGGACCCGGCGCCCTGAACATCGCACAGTTTGCCTTATCCCAAGGTGTTCCCGGAGCGGCTTACAAACAGTTGTTGATCGCCACTGGAGGCATAACGCCTTACACATGGACGATCAGCGCGGGTAGTCTGCCGCCTGGGTTGAGCTTAGCCACCGACGGAGTTATCAGCGGCACGCCCACGACCATTGGAACCTTCAACTTCACCGTCCAGGTTGTCGACTCGCAGACACCAAAAGGCGCCGTCGATACGACGCCCTTGAGCATCATGATTAATCCGCCGCTCTCGCTGGCTACCACTAGCTTGCCCCCTGGGCTTGTGGGTAGCAATTACGCGGCGACTATTACCGCCGCCAATGGAGTCCAGCCTTACACCTATTCTGTCGCGGCTGGCAGTTTGCCCCCGTGTTCACCGAATCCGCCGTGCAGCCCGAACCTGACCCTGACCACAAACGCCCCTCCAATGGGAGGCGGAGCGAATTCCGCAACGATCGGCGGGCTTGTTCCCCTCAGTGGGACGAACGAGTCGGCTGAGTCGCCGACCACGGCTGGAGTATTCCACTTCACGATACAGGCAACTGACGCACTGGGCGAAGTCGCAACAGCCACCTATCAGATCGTCGTTACCAGCAAGCTGGAAGGAAACTACGCATTTACCTTCAACGGCTTCAACAACGGCCAGCCCTTCTACCTGGTGGGCAGCTTCACCGCCGATGGAAATGGAAATTTCACCAGCGGCGTTCTGGATCAGAATGGTCCAGGCTCGACCATTTCCACTGCCGTTCCCCTGACACCAGGGTCGCCGACCGGCGGCAGTGTGTACAACCTTCCCTTGAACAATAATCTTGGAACGGTGACCATGGTCTCCGCTTTGGGCACCTACCAGTTTGATATCTTGGTCTCAAGCACCGGTGATTCGCAATTGATCATGGCCAACCCTCCTCCCCTGATGTACGGTTCTGGCCTGGTAAAGAAGCAGCCGACAGTACTGTCGCTCCCCGGTAATGGCGCCAACTACAGCTTTGGATTGTTTGGCAACGATACCAGTGGCGGTCGCTACGCGGGGGCCGGCACATTCTCCATTAACACATCCTTTGTGGTGACCGCCGGTGAGGAGGACACGAACGACAACGGCACGGTCTCAAGCGGGGCAATTCCATTCACCGGCGGAAGCCTGGTGCCGGACGCGAACAACCCCGGTCGGGGAGTTGCCACTTTAACGACCGCCTCGGGAACAGCCACATACGCCTACTACATCGCCGGACTCGCCGAGTTGGTCGCGGTGCGCATCGATGCCGCCGGGCCCATGACCATCGCTGATATTCGGCAACAGACCGCGTCCGGCATAACCGGAGCACTGGTCCTGTGCAAGGCGGGTTCAACTTGTCAGAGCGTGGTTGAACTGGACGGCATTTCCACATCCGGTAGCACGTCTGTACCGGTCGCGGCCATAGGGGTGGTGGCGTATGACGGCAGCGGAAACATCGCCGGCCCAAGCGGATTGCCGGGATACTATACCGACCAAAGCATCGGTGGAACCTATAGTGCGGTCGACTATGCTTCTGGTACCTACACCACCGACTCGCTCGGACGCGTGACGGTTGACCTGCAGGGCGCCACCAACCAGCCGGTGTGGTACCTGCTGGGCCCGGGAGCGGCGTTCGCTATGGGTACCGATTCCACGGTAATGGCGGGCACGCTCCAGCTGCAGACGGTTCCCACCACAGGCTCCTTCGGCCTGGGGAACATCCTCGGCTCTTATCTGGGCGGCACGATTACGCCAGTGCTGCCGACGGTGAGCAATGAACTTGACGTGGCAGCCACTCCGCCGCCTGGGGGAATCTGGCTTGAACAGTACGAGACTAACCCAACCCCATCTAATGGGCTAGCGTCACCGTTCATGGGCAGCTATGCGATCGATCCCACGTACGGGGCCGCTTACGGACGATTTGCGATTTGCGCGTCGAACGCCCAGTACTGCACGGGCAGTAGCTCATTCACTTACGATCCGAACAACCCGCCGGTCGATATTGTCTACGTCCTCGGAGCTGGTTCGGCCGGAGTGACAGGGAGTGGCAAGTCCGGACTGGGTGGGTTGAACCTTGGACTGGTGCAGACGAACAAGGATGCAATTGTGGATCCCAACCCCAGACTGAGCTTCTACGGGCGGTAGTGACGACGGGAAATTTAAGAAAATCTTACTGGTAAGATCGTCTTGCCAGTAAGATTTTTGCGGTAGCGGGGCCTTTCGGATTTTTCCCGTACTGTCACGGCACCCTTATGGACGACTGCCTTTTCTGCAAGATCATCGCCGGTAGGATCCCCTCGAAGAAGGTTTACGAGGACGATAAGGTCTTCGTCTTTGAAGACATCAACCCCAAAGCGCCAACCCACGTGCTCATCATTCCCAAGCGCCACGTCATTGACCTGAAGGAAGCCACGCCCGAGGACGCCGAGATCATCGGCTACAGCCAGTTGATCGCGGCGAAGATCGCCCGGGAGCGCGGCATCGAAGACGGATACCGCACCGTGTACAACGTTGGCCCGCGGTCAGGGCAGTCGGTGTTCCACCTGCACCTGCACATGCTGGGCGGGCGGGATTTGACGTGGCCTCCGGGATAGAAGAGTGGCTAGTGGTAAGTGGCTAGTCGTTTGGCGCTGTGGGATCCTTGTCGCGAATAGTTAAGACGTCGGTCGCGCTGATCTCGTTCTTTGGCTTCGCGCTCGCGGCGTTGTTGTCGCTGTACGCTGTTATGGCTTGGATCGGCAATAGGTCATATACCGGAGTCTTATCCACGATTTGGAGCACCGATGCTCCTGACCTCATTGGCAGTGGGCTGTTTCCTCACCACCATAAGGCTCATACAGGGTAGGAAGTGGGCGTGGTGGGGTGCAATCGCGGCGACAGTATTGACTGCTGGGTTTGGCCTGTTTTGCATGTGGGCTGCATTTTATTCGAAGGACACTTACATTAGGTCTGAAGCCATTTTCGTCCTTCTCTGCGGTTTTATGTTCGTGATCCCAGCAGCAGTCACAGCGGTGCTGCTCAATCTTCCCCAGGTGCGCCGCACTTTTCTTGCTCCACCAACCACAAGCCACTAACCACTGGCCACAGCCGTCATGTAACGTAGTACTCGATGGGCCGCATCCACGTTCTGTCGGAAAACGTAGCCAACAAAATCGCCGCGGGCGAGGTAGTGGAGAGACCTGCCGCGGTGGTGAAGGAGTTGCTGGAGAACGCGCTGGATGCGGGCGCGCGGCGCATTCGCGTGAACGTCGAGGCAGGTGGGAAGAAACTGATCCAGGTGATCGACGACGGCTGCGGCATGGTGCGAGACGATGCCATGCTCGCCTTCGAGCGTCACGCGACATCGAAGATCCGCAATGCCGATGACTTGCTGACCATCGCAACTCTGGGATTTCGCGGCGAGGCGCTGCCGTCGATTGCGTCCGTCAGCCGTTTGCGGTTGGAGACGCACGCTCCGGAAGATGCCGCGGGAACTATTGTCGAGATCGCCGGCGGGAAAATACTTACCGTGGAAGAGGCCGGGCTGCCGCTGGGAACCTGCGTCACCGTGCGGGATCTGTTCTTCAACATTCCTGCGCGGCGTAAGTTCTTGAAGGCTGAATCGACTGAGCTGTCGCACATCGCGTCACTGGTGACGCACTACGCGCTGGCCCATCCGGAGATGCATTGGGAGCTGCACTCGGCGACGAATGCCATGCTGATCGCGCCGCCGGTTGCAGATCATTCGCAGCGCATTTATCAGGTCTTCGGCAAGGAGACGCTCGACCAGCTGATCGCGTTGAGTGCACTGATGCCGCTGGAGCGCGTCGGCCTGCCGCAGCCTCCGCCGTGGCGGCGCAGCGAAGTGGAAGAGCCACAAGAGCCAGTGAAGGGCGAAATGAAGCTGCACGGATTCGTTTCACGGCCGGAGATCCAGAAGCTCAACCGCAACTCGATCTTCATCTTCGTGAATGGGCGGCTGATTCGCGACCGACTGGTGCAGCACGCGCTGACGGAAGCCTATCGCAACATCAATCCGCCAACGGTGTATCCGGTGGTGCTGCTCTTTCTGGAAATGCCGGCGACTGAGGTTGATGTGAACGTGCATCCGTCAAAGACCGAAGTGCGCTTCCGCCAGTCGTCGATACTGCACGACTTCATTCGCGACTCGGTGCGGGCGGTGCTGATGAAGTCGCGGCCGGTGCCGTCGTTCATGACGGAGATGCATGCGAGTCCGAGCGCCTCGCCCTCGTTGACGTCGGGCGCGCAAGATTTTACCGGCAGCGAACTGCACTTGACAGAGGCGGATGCGGCCTTCGCGCTGCGCGCGCAGCAGTTTCCTCCGTTCACTGCGCCGTTGCAGTTTGAGGGCGGCGGGTTCGCCGTCGAAGCCAACGCAGCGGTCCCCGTAGCGCGCTTTGGGCCGCAGACGTTTGGAGGTCCAGCGGCGGCGCTGGCTCCGGGTGGAAACGGCTGCTCGCCCGAGGTGGCGGATGAAGATGTTCCCGCCGGCCTGGAGTCGCTGGCGACGCTGAAGCCCGTGGCGCAGATTCGCGACTCGTTCATCCTGGCGATCAATCCGCAGGGACTGTGGATCATCGATCAGCACGTGGCGCACGAACGCATTCTGTTCGAAAGGATTTGCAAGCAGCGGCTGGCGGAGTCGCCGGAGCGGCAGCAAATGCTGATGCCGCTGATCGTCGAGCTGACGCCGGGACAGATGGCGGTGTTCGCGGAAATTTCCGACGAACTGAACCGCAACGGCTTCGAGGTGGAACCTTTCGGTTCGCGGACGATCGCGGTGAAGACGACGACGGCGGGAGTCGTGGCCGGCGACGTCGAACATTTGCTGCACGAGATTCTGGAGCAGTTCGAGCGCGAGGAGCAGTCGCTGAACCTGGAGAAGATTCGCACCAATATCGCCGCCAGCATCGCCTGCCACGCCGCCATCAAGGTGAACATGCCGCTGGAGCAGAACAAAATGGAGTGGCTGCTGCAAGAGTTGGCGAAGACGGATTGTCCCATGAGCTGTCCACATGGGCGACCAGTGGTTCTGCGATATTCTGTAAAGGACATTCAGAGGGCGTTCAAGCGCATCTGAAGGATGCGCGAGCAACTAGCAATTAGCAACTAGCAACTAGCTGCGGAGGCCGAGGAGTGAATGCGCTGGGTACAGTGTGGACATTCTGATTATCAGCGTAGGCGTTTGTGCGGCGCTCGTCGCAATATTGCGATGTTCTTGCAGAAAGAGCAGCGGTCAATATTTCTTCGAAAAATTGTCGCAGCCTAAATTTGTAAAGCTAATTGCTAGTTGCTAGTCGCTAATTGCTGCCTTTCTTATGCACGAAGAGCAACTCCAGGAACTGCGCCGCGAGAAGTGGCGGCTGAACGGGCGGCCGGTCCGCGCGCTGGAAGACGCACGTGAGTTCATCGACACAGTGGGATTTTGTCTGCTTTATCCGCAGCGGCCTGCGGTGCTGGCGCCAACGTTTGTCGGTGCTTACAAGGGTAGCGACGAGAAGCTGCCCGTAGCGCACATGGCCTTTGCCGATCAGGAGGCGCAAGAAGCGAAGGAGTTGATGGTGCGGTTGCTGCGCGAGAAAGCGGCCTACGAGGCCAATGTTTTTGCGGAAAACAATTTCATCGTCGCGGCCTCGGTCTTTCCGTACTTCTATGGACTCATGGGAGACCGTAATCCCCGGCAAGCGCCGACGCCCGGCGCGCGCTCGGAATACTCGCCGCTGGCGCTGCATGCGTTTCAGGTCATCGAAAAAGAGGGTCCGATTTCGAAGGAGCGTTTACGCGAGTTAGTTGCCGGCGCGATCTCCGAGTCGGCGCTGGACCGCGCGCTCGACGAACTGTGGGCCAAGCTGCGCATCACCCGTGTCGACTACAAGCCGGACGAGGGCGTCTTCTGGGACGTGCTATATCGCTGGTCGCCGGATGCGGTAAAAAAGGGCACGCAAATCTCGGTGGCCGAGTCGCTCACGGCCTTGGTTTCCAAGTATCTGGATTGTGTTCTGGCGGCGCAGCAACAAGAAGTGGAGGAGTTTTTCTCCAAGCTCACCAGCCGTGCCCGTGTGCGCGAGGCCATCAACGCTTTGCAAGCCGCACGCGAACTCAACTTCGTCCATGTCGACGGGCGCGTGATGCTGCAGGTTTCATCGCTACAGGTGCAACTGGCGCAGGAGTTCACGCCGCGAGCGAAATTCGAAGCGCTTCCGCCGCGACCCGGCTTGCCGCTGGTACAGCGGCGACCAAGAAGGTCCTTGGCATCCTCCAAGCCAAAACCTCCCACTAAGGGCACTGTCACCGAATGAGCGCGCCGCGCAAGCTGGTCATCGCGATTGACGGCCCGGCGGGATCGGGCAAGAGCACAATTGCCGCGCGGCTGGCGAGAAAACTGGGCTATATCAATCTGGAGAGTGGCGCGATGTATCGGGCGCTGGCGTTGAAGGCGATGGAGCAGCAGGTGTCGCTGGATGATGCGGAGGCGCTGCGGCAGTTGGCGGAACAATCTGTGATCCAACTTGAACCGAGCGGAGACGGCAATCGAGTACTGCTGGACGGGCAAGATGTTTCGCGGCGGATTCGCGAGCCGGATGTAACGGCAACCGCGTCGCGAGTGTCGGCCCACCCGCAGGTTCGGCGGGTGATGGTGGCGCGTCAGCGCGAGCTGGGCGCAAACGGCGGCGTGGTGATGGAAGGCCGCGATATCGGCACAGCCGTGTTTCCCAACGCCGAGGTGAAGATCTTCCTCGACGCCGAGCAGACGGTGCGCGCCGAACGGCGCTTCCTGCAGAACGGATCGCAATCGCCGGAGGAGGCTAAACGGGTGCAGGCCGAGATCGCGGCGCGCGATGAGCGCGACCGCACGCGAGTGGCGTCGCCGCTGGTGCCGGCGGCGGATGCGGTTCACGTCGATACCACCCACAAGAGTATTGACGAGGTGGTGGAGGAA
>Ga0187858_10006325_pt1 | contig 10642 bp, 6 predicted proteins | sample June2016WEW_8_15_FD_133015 | JGI IMG/M metagenome (GOLD analysis project Ga0187858, IMG submission 133015) | Peatland microbial communities from SPRUCE experiment site at the Marcell Experimental Forest, Minnesota, USA - June2016WEW_8_150 | ecosystem: Environmental > Terrestrial > Soil >...
GAGCGGGTAATACCTCAATGCGCCCGCCGCTCCTTGCGCTTTCATGGTCATGATCGCGCTGCCCAACGACAAGGCCAGCAGCGGGAGCTTCTCCAGGAACAACCATCGCCATTCGCTGCTCGCGATTCGCTTTTCGTCAGAGATTTCACCTGAGCTATTCTGGCGAAGAGCGGAGGGCGAATGGCGAAAAGCGAACCTCTGCAGCGGCCAGTAGTCCCATAACAGCAGAACGAAGGGGAAGGTAATCACCTGGGGCTTGGCCATCAGGCCAAGAGCGTAGAGAAGCGCCACGGCAATATAGCGGCCGACCTGCGGCTTGGAGGCGTACCACCTGTAGGCTCCCAGCGCCAACAAGAAGAACAGCAGGCTAAGCACGTTCTTGCGCTCTGCAATCCAGGCCACCGTCTCGACGTTTATCGGATGGAGCGCGAACAGGGCCGCCACCATAAAGCTGCGACCGCTGTAACCGGTCGCGCGCAGCAGAACCCAGAACAGCAGCAGCGCGTTGAGGACGTGCAGCAGCAGGTTCATGTCGTGATGGCCGGAAGCCGACTGGAACATTCGCGCGTCCGCAGCGTGCGACAGCCAGGTGACGGGATGCCAATTGGCCAGATCATACGTGGTGAACGCCCAGGTGATCGTGTCCCACGCCGACCCGCTCAGCAGATGCGGATTGTTGACTACATACGGTCCATCATCCAGGGTGAAGAACGGATGATCATGGACGGGAAAGTACGCGCCGATCGTAACCAACACGAGGACGGCCGCGAGAATCCACGGCGTCCTGGGCGAAGCAAGGAAGCCCGGCCGGAGTGCAGTCGCCTGGTTCCGGCCGCTGCGCGCTTCACTCTTGTTCTTACGCCTCGAATCTTTCGAGGAAACCGAAGCCATTCCCGCTCCTGCGTGTGACTCTGATTCTTTACTGTGCTGCGCTACAGGCTGACATTCCCGGCTTGCGTTCGCCATGAAACACTGCGCAGGCAAGTTGTCTCGGCTGCTGATCCAGCCACTGTTTTACGTTATCGGCGGGGCGGCTCTTACGTCCAGCAGTCCGAGCTCTTGCTCGAAAGGAAGAAATACCGAGAATGCGGCGCCGCTTTGCCCTTTACCAATGCGGCTGCTCACGTGAATCGTGCCCTCGTGTTTTTCGGTGATGCCGCGGCTGATCCAAAGGCCCAGGCCGGTGCCTTTCTCGCCTTTGGTGGTGTAGAACGGGGCAAACAAATTTCGGCGAACGCCTTTAGGGATGCCGATTCCGTTGTCGAGCACAGTCACGCGTACGCCTTTGCGCGCGGGATCGCAGGCCAGGCTGGACTCTCGCGTATGCAGTACCAGTTGTCCCCCTCTGGTCATGGCCTCAATGGCATTCCCCACGAGATTGGAGAACACCTGGCGCAACTCGCCGGGAAATCCTCGCACGCACAGATCGGTGTCGAAGCGGCGCTGCACCGCAATGTGGTTTTGTTTGATCTGCGGAGCGAAAACGGTCAGAACGCTCTCCAGTACTTCGGTCAGGTTTACCGCCACCGGACTCCTTGCCTCGCGGTGGAAGGTCAATAGTTGGCCGGTGATTTGCGCGATGCGGGCAAGTTCATCGCTTGCCATTTGCAGATATTGCGCCGAGGCCGGACTCGGCGCCTGTTCATGCTGCAGCAGATAAACCAGGTTGGTGACGGTGTCGAGAGGATTGCGGATCTCATGCGCAATGGTGGCCGACAACCTTCCCGCCAAAGTCATCCGTTCGCTGGTTCGCAGGATTTGCTCGGTCTGGCGCCGCTGCGTCACGTCGCGGAAGACAACCACCACGCCCACCACGACGCCGCGGTCGTCGAGGATCGGCGCCCCCGTCAACTCGATGGGATACTCTTCGCCGGTGCGGCTGGTCAACACCAGGCTGTTGGAGAAGCCGACCACCTTCTGCGCCCGCCGCACCGTCTCAATCGGGTCCTCAACGTTCAATCTGGTTCGTTCATCGCTCAGGCGCATGACCTCGCCGAAGGGCCGGCCCGCGGCTATTGCATAATCCCATCCGGTAAGCTGCTGCGCTACCGGATTGATAAACGATATATTGCCTTCCGGGTCGGTTGAGACCACCGCCTCGCCCAGGCTTTTGAGCGTGATCTGATACAACTCCCGGCTGGCTTTCAGTTGCTGTTGTTGCGCGGCTTCCGCCCGCAGGTGATTTTCGTAAGTGGTCGAGAGCGCCAGTAATTCGCGCCGCGTAAGGGTGAACAGCATCACCGCGACCAAAAGTAAAACTCCGACGGCGGAACCGATCACGCTGCCATTCAATACCTTGGCGCGATGCGAACGGGCGTGACGCAGGGTATCCTCCGCATTTATGAAATCCCGCTGCTGGTTGCGAATTTCCGACATCAATTGCTGGCCAGCCAACAGATCTTCGGGCGTTGGCGGGTTCTGGTGACCTCGCTCGATCAGCCGCCCCGCCCACTGCATCCATCTCGCATACAGGTCTCGAAGTTCAAGCAATCGCGCCTGCTGGTCGGGATTATCGGCAACTAGGTCCAATGTGGTATTGATCTGCTCCGGCAACTTCGCTTTCAGGTCATTGTAGGAATCCAGAAAAGTCTGATCCCCGGTCAGGTAATATCCCCGCAGCCCAGTATCCATCTCCACGAAACTGCGCATTGCCGTGCGCGCCTGGCCAGTGACCTGGTCCGAATGATCGACCCAGCGCAGCGACCACGAGAGCAACAGTATCTCCGCAGTCAAAGTTGCAGCCAGCAACACCAGCAGCACTACCGGCAATGCCACCGTGCGGCGGAGTAAGCGTTTGAAGCTGCGTTGGTCCATGGCCAATCGGGTCCGGCAGTGCTTAATGGACGTTCGATGATATAGCAGCCCGCATACCTTCCTGCAAGCAAACTCGAGGGAGTGGTGCAGTTAAATTCCCACGGTGGCCAAATTCGTTACCATTTTTTGAAAATCACATAAACGGCAGCCACCAGCAGGGCAAAACCCACAAAGTAGTTCCACTTCAGCTCGGCGTCCAAGTATAAGACCGAGAAAACGGTGAAGACCGTAAGCGTGATGACCTCCTGGATTGTCTTGAGCTGTACCACAGTAAATTCGTATGAGCCAATGCGGTTAGCAGGGACCTGGAAGCAGTACTCGAAGAACGCGATCAGCCAACTTACGAGTATGACCTTGAACAGAGCAGTATGGCGGTATTTGAGGTGGCCATACCACGCGAACGTCATGAAAACGTTTGAGATGGTAAGCAGCAGTACGGTGGTCATGACCGCATTTTCAACTCAGGTTTCGTTCCATATCCACAGTTTCCCACAGGCCGAGGTCGATTGCTACCCCTGTGGAAATCAAACTGCACCACTACCGGCCGCGAAAAGTAGCCTGTTCAATTTCGGCTGGCGTCATTCGGCAACTATCCCCAGATCATCCTACCGCGCGCCGATGTAAAATGCGCTCGGAGAAAGATGTTCGCTCGTCTCATCCATCGCAGGCTTGCAGATCGAATCCGCCGCTGGACTAAATCTGCAGCCGTGGTGATGCTGCTGTTATCGGCAGCCGCTGACGCCAGAGGTCCCACCCAGATCAAGCAGGGCTTCAACCTCTTCACCAAACAGGATGACATTCAGCTCGGCCAGGAGGCGGCGGCGGAGATACGCCAGCGTGTAACTATCGTCCACGACCCAGTGCTCACCGCCTATGTGAATTCCGTGACGAAACGGCTGGTCGCGTCTCAAGAGGCGAGAAACAGCGGATTCACCTTTGCCTTCCAGATCGTTGCCGACCCTGCGATCAACGCCTATGCTCTGCCGGGCGGTCCCATGTTCATCAACACCGGGTTGCTGAGGACGGTTGCCAGCGAGGCGCAGTTCGCAGGCGCCATAGCCCACGAGATGTCGCACGTCATCCTGCGTCACGGCACCAATCAGGCGAGCAAGGTGGACCTGATTCAGCTTCCCGTAGCCCTCGCTGGGCAGCTCACTAATAGCGAGACCCTGATGGGACAGCTCGCGAAACTCGGCATTGGATTGGGCGCAGACAGCGTGCTGCTGAAGTTCAACCGCATTCATGAGAGCCAGGCGGACCTGATGGGCTCACAGATAATGGCCGAGGCGGGCTACGATCCCATCTAGTTGGCCAGGTTCTTCGCCAGACTGAACGACCAGAGCGGGGCCTTCGTATTCCTCTCCGACCATCCCAATCCCGGCGACCGCTCCAGGGCCATTAGAGATGAGGCGGCGCGGATGCCGCAGCGGTCGTACGGCTACCAGACCGGCCATTTCCAGGATATGAAGAGGGCAGCCGCAGCCATTCATGAACCTCCACCGAAGACGCGGGCTGAAGGCAGCTCCAGCGCGTACGGAACACCAATCCATTGAAGCGCGCAAGCGATATACTTTCACTACGTTTAATCATGATAGGCGAAAGGCAATCATCCTTGTTGCGCAGCGGTTTTGTCGTTCTAGTCTTGTTCGTGCTCGCTTGCGGACTAGTCTTCGCCCAGGATGCTCCGCAACCGCAGCCTGCCCCGAGGTTGCCCGCTCCACTGAACCCCGCGTCACCTCCGGCAACCACTCCGCCGCCGGCTTCTTCGCCGGCCACATCGGCAGCACCCTCAAAGCAGGTCGTTCCCGACGAGGCGCAGCGCCATTTTCATGAAGGCACGGTATTCGAACGCGACGGCAATGTGGAAAACGCCATCGTCGAGTACAAAGAGGCGATTAAGCTCTATCCCGATTATTTCGAAGCGCACTACAATCTGGGACGCGTTTACCTGGACCGCCAGGGCTATGCCGAAGCCATCGCGGAATTCAAAACCGCCGTCGCCCTGCGGCCCGCTGACGCCAATGCGCACAACAATCTTGGACTGGCGTACAAGCACAATCGCAATCTCAACGGCGCCATCGCCGAATATCAGGAGGCAGTGCGGCTCAATCCGAAGATGGCCAGCGCGCAAAACAATCTGGCCAACGTGCTTTACACGAGGCGCGACTTCAACGGAGCCATTCAGCACTATCGCGCGGCATTGGAACTGGAGCCGGCAAAAGAAAAGATGAGCGAGCAGGACCGCTATAACCTCGCCAGCACTCACATGAATCTCGGCAGTGTGCTGGACGATGCCGGCAGGGCTGACGAAGCCATCGTCGAGTACAAGGAAGCGATCCATCTCCTGCCGAAGAACGCCAGCGCCCACTACAATCTTTCCATCGTCTATCAGAAAAAGAAGGATATGACGTCGGCCATCGCAGAGCTCCGTACTGCCGCCAAGCTCTCGCCCGACTGGCCCACTCCGCACATCATGCTCACCAACCTGCTGAAGGACTCCGATCCCAAGGCCGCGCTGGACGAGTGCATGCTGGCCGACGGAATGACCCACGACGCCAAATTGCACGATGAATGCTCGGAGCTGCAAAGAAAAGCGCGGTGAGCCTTCTTTACAATTTTGATGCCGTAGATTGAGGTGCAACCTATGCTCAAATCCATCGCCGTCGTCGCCGGCAGCTACCTGCTCTCGATTGTTCTTGTCCTGGCAACCGACCCGTTGCTCGCCCGCCTCTTCCCGGGCGATTTCGTCAAAGGCCAGGTCCCCTCCGGCCCCGCGCTGATGGCGAGCACGGCGTGCTTCGTCGTCATCTCCATTCTCTGCGCTTGGCTCTGCGGCCGCTTTGCTCCGGGCCGCGCCGCGCGGCATGTGCTCTGGTTCTTTATTCTCGGGGAAGCGATGGGCATCGCCACCATCATTCCGAACTGGGGCAAGGGTTGGCCGCACTGGTACTGGTTGTCCTGGCTGCTCACCTGGCCGGTGAGCTGCTGGATCGGCCTGCTGCTTGCCGGACGTCGGGCCGATTCGCCCTCCACCTGAGTACTCACTCAGCGGAAGCACCCCAGCGTTGCGCCGTTTCGCGCGCGCCATCCCGTCCGCGAAAGCCGGATAATCCCTTGAACCAACAACGCCCCTTGCCGGCGGCAACTCGAATATTCTCCTGACCCACTCCTAACGGAAAGTTGTATTCACTCCACCGCACCGGCGAGTTAAGATAATTGGTTGCACTGATTCCATGGATTCGTTCTGTTTTGTAACAGGGCACGACTTCAGTCGTGCCGATAAGCTATTTATTTTTGTCATCCCGAGCGGGCTTTAGCCCGCGTGGGATCCGCTTTTCGGACTTTTCAGCAACCTGTTTCAGCCGTACCGAACGGCGGACATCAGATTTGTGTCAGGGCACGACTTTTAGTCGTGCCGAACGAGCACAATAAAGAATAAGGGCTGTAGAGTCTGCGTGAGAACTAAGTCTGATCTTTGGCGGTGGAGTATGACTCACGAAAAAAGAACCCCGAAGGGGTGGAAGCGCAGTTAGCCCAGGACGGAGCGAAGCTGAGTCCTGGGTAGAGTGGAAACAAGTAGCCGAGTCCCGTAGGGACGGCACGGTTCTCACTCGCTCACTGTAGCCCCCGCAAAAACAGTTCTCGCTGTGTCGTGCGGTCGAACAAACCGCTCGAATACCAATCAAACTAGCCGCGCCAGCGGCGGCTATGAAGTTAGCCCGGGGCGTAAGCCCCAGGTCTAGTGGGAAATTGATCCGAGCCGCGTAGCGGCGGCACAGCTATGACATAGATACCGTAGGGACGGCACACGTTCTTCCAACAGTTCTTTATATTTGCTGGAATCCGCGCCCTCCACCAAATCCTCAATATAAGTAAGAAGGGACTCATCCATGAACACCTTTAACAGTCGTTCCGTCCTCCGTGTGGGCAAGCGGGAGTTTGAGATCTACCGTCTTGATGCAATGGAAAAACAGGGTTGCGCCACGCAGCACCTGCCGTACTCGCTCCGCATTCTGCTGGAGAACCTGCTGCGCCGCGAAGACGGCAAGGCGGTAAAGGCCGACGACATTCGCGCCCTCACCTCCTGGACCGGCAAGAGCGTTCCTTCGCAGGAGATCGCCTTCATGCCCAGCCGCGTCCTCTTGCAGGATTTCACCGGCGTACCCGCGGTCGTCGATCTTGCCGCCATGCGTGATGCGATGAAGACATTGGGAGGTGATCCCAATTTGATCAACCCGCTGCAACCGGCCGAGCTCGTCATCGACCACTCGGTGCAGGTGGATGAGTTCGGCACACCGCAGGCGTTTCAAATCAACGCCGACCTCGAATTCCAGCGCAACAAAGAGCGCTACGCGTTTCTCCGCTGGGGACAGGGCGCGTTCAAGAACTTCGCAATCGTCCCGCCCGACACCGGCATCGTCCACCAGATCAATCTCGAGTACCTGGCCCGCGTCGTCTTCATCGGCGCGAATGGCGAGACCGGCAATCCGCTCGCCTATCCCGACACGCTAGTCGGCACCGATTCCCACACCACCATGATCAACGGTCTCGGAGTACTCGGCTGGGGCGTCGGTGGAATCGAGGCCGAGGCCGCGATGCTGGGCCAGCCTGTTTCCATGCTGATCCCGCAGGTCGTGGGCGTGCGGCTGAAGAACCAGCTTGCCGCCGGCGCAACTGCAACCGACCTCGTCCTCACCGTGACCGAGATGCTGCGCAAGCACGGCGTCGTCGGCAAGTTCGTCGAATTCTTTGGCCCGGGACTGCACAAGCTTCCGCTCGCCGATCGCGCCACCATTGCCAACATGGGACCGGAGTACGGCGCAACCTGCGGCATCTTTCCCGTCGACGAGGAGACGCTGCGCTATCTGCGCCTCAGCGGTCGCAGCGAGGAGCAGGTGCAACTCGTCGAGGCCTACTGCAAGGAGCAGGGCCTGTTCCACACCGCCAGCACGCCCGAAGCCGAATACACCAGTGTGCTGGAACTCGATCTCGCGACTGTCGAGCCCTGCATCGCCGGACCGAAGCGTCCGCAGGACCGCGTCCTGCTCTCCGCAGCCGCGAAATCATTTGAGCAAGCGCTACCCGGCCTGCTGAAGCCGGGTCAGCACGTTCCTCCGAAGCAGGAGGCGCGTTGGGAAGGCGAAGGCGGCCATCCCGCGGGAATGGATTCGCAACAGGACGCCGTCGAGGAGCACGTCAAGCTCGATAAATCGCTGAATCACGGCAGCGTGGTCATTGCGGCCATCACCAGTTGCACCAACACTTCGAATCCCTATGTGCTGGTTGCCGCAGGGTTGCTGGCGAAGAAGGCTGTCGAGAAGGGCCTCTCCGTCCCCGCGTGGGTCAAGACTTCGCTGGCGCCAGGATCGATGGTCGTCACCGAATACCTCACTCGCTCCGGCCTGATGCCGTATCTGGAGAAGCTGAAATTCCACCTCGTCGGCTACGGCTGTACCACTTGCATTGGCAACTCGGGCCCACTGCCGCAGGAAGTCTCCAACGTCGTCATCGAGAAAGATCTTGTCGTCGCGTCGGTGCTCAGTGGTAATCGCAACTTCGAGGGCCGCATCAACTCTGAAGTCCGCGCGAATTACCTGATGTCGCCACCGCTGGTAGTGGCCTATGCGCTGGCCGGCCGCATCGATCTCGACATGCTCAACGAGCCGCTGGGTTTCACCAAGAATGGCAAACGTTCGCCGGTATTTCTGAAGGACATCTGGCCGACCTCCGAAGAAGTGGATGCGGTAGTGCGCAAGTACATCACCGGCGATCTCTTCCAGAAGAGTTACAGCGATGTCTTCAAGGGCGATGAGCGCTGGCGCTCGCTTGCCGTGCCGCAGGGCGAGACCTTCGCGTGGGACCAGCAATCCACCTACGTGAAGAACCCGCCGTACTTCGACAACATGCCGGCTCGTCCTGCTCCGGTCAAGGACATCGCGGGCGCGCGCGTGCTCTGCTACCTCGGCAACAGCGTGACCACCGATCACATCTCGCCTGCCGGCTCCATCAAGCCGACCAGCCCGGCGGGGCAATACCTCATCGCCCACAACGTGAAGCCGGTCGACTTCAACTCCTACGGATCGCGTCGCGGCAATCACGAAGTCATGATGCGCGGCACCTTCGCCAACGTGCGCCTGCGCAACAAACTCACGCCGGAGCGCGAGGGCGCGTTCACTCGGCATCTGCCCGATGGCGAAGAGATGACGATCTTCGACGCGTCGGAAAAATATCGTGCTGCGGGAACTCCGCTGATGGTTCTGGCGGGCAAGGAGTACGGCTCGGGCTCGTCACGCGATTGGGCTGCCAAAGGCCCGAGGCTGCTCGGCGTTCGCGCCGTGCTGGCCGAGAGCTTCGAGCGCATTCATCGCTCCAACCTGGTAGGCATGGGCATTCTGCCGCTGCAATTCCCCGCCGAAGAGAACGCCGAAACCAACGGCCTCACTGGCGAGGAGACATTCGACATCGTCGGCCTGACCGATGTGCTGGAGAACTTCGCGCCGGGTAAGACCGTGAAGGTGCGCGCGACCAAGGCGGACGGCAGAGCGATCGAAATTCATGCGACCGTGCGCATCGATACGCCGCAGGAGGTGCAGTATTACAAGCACGGCGGCATTCTGCAGTATGTTCTGCGCCAGTTGCAAAGCAAGCCCGAAGCGGTGACAGCGTAGCAGTGAATCGCTTCTCAGGATGGCAGATCGGCCTTAATTCTGATTTGTCATCCCGAGCGCAGCGAAGCGGAGCCGAGGGATCTGCGGTTCGTCGAAGCACGATGGCAAGGCCGATCCCCACCATGGTTTGTGTCAGGGCACGACTTGAGTCGTGCCGAATAGACCGCAGTCAAGAAAGGGGCTTTAGCCCTTGCGTATTGTTTGACCGTCTCATTCGGCTTCACGTAACCTTGACAGTTATTCTCGCGAGCCCTCATGAAGACTGCTGAAATGGCTTCTCTCCACGTCGCCGAAGAGATCACGGAACTGGTCGGCGACACTCCCGTCCTGCATCTGCGGAAGCTCACTCCTCCCGGCGCCGCCGATGTCTATGCCAAGCTCGAGTACCTGAATCCCGGCGGCAGCATCAAGGACCGCGCCGCGCTCGGCATGATTACGAAGGCCGAACGCGATGGCCGACTGCAACCAGGAGCGACCATCTTCGAAGCTACCGCCGGCAATACTGGTGTCGGATTGGCGCTGATAGCCAGCGGCCGCGGATACAAAACGGTACTGGCTGTCCCCGAAGGTTTCTCGCAGGAAAAAGTCACGCTGATGGAGGCGCTCGGCGCTGAGGTGATTCGCACTCCTCAGGCTGGCGGTATGCAGGAAGCAATCGACTACATTAAGGCACGCGCCGCCCGCACCCCCAACTCCTTCGTCGCCGCGCAATTCGAAAATCTGGACAATCCCGACTTCCACTACGAGACCACGGCCCGCGAATTTTACGACCAACTCGGCGGACAAGTCGACGCCATCGTCATCGGTTGCGGCACCGGTGGGACGTTTACCGGCGTGGCGCGCTATCTGAAGGAACGCAATCCCAAGACATTGGCAATTGCGGTGGAGACGCAAGGTTCTGTGCTCGGTGGTGGCCCCAAAGGCGAGCACGAAGTGGAAGGCATCGGCGCCAGCTTCATTCCCAAGACATTCGATGGCTCGCTCGCCGACGAGATCATCGCCGTCAGCGATCATGACGCATTCGACATGGTGAAGAAGCTGGCTGCCGTTGAAGGCGTGCTGGCGGGATCGAGTGCCGGGGCTAACGTCTTCGCGGCGATCGCCATCGCGCGGAAGTTAGGCCCAGGCAAGCGGGTGGCGACCATCATCCCCGACTCCGC
>Ga0187858_10006331_pt1 | contig 10639 bp, 8 predicted proteins | sample June2016WEW_8_15_FD_133015 | JGI IMG/M metagenome (GOLD analysis project Ga0187858, IMG submission 133015) | Peatland microbial communities from SPRUCE experiment site at the Marcell Experimental Forest, Minnesota, USA - June2016WEW_8_150 | ecosystem: Environmental > Terrestrial > Soil >...
AAATCACCGCTAAAACAGGCAAGGATCCCGGGGAGCATTATCAGGGGTTGACCGCGGAGTTCGGAACCTCTTATTACACTCGCGTCGACGCCCCCGCGACACCTGAACAGAAGGCGGCCCTGGAGGAGCTGTCGCCGGAGGCAATCAGGGAGTCGAGTCTGGCAGGCGAACCCATCATTGCCAAGCTGACGCGCGCCCCAGGCAACAGCGCTCCAATCGGAGGTCTGAAGGTCGTGGCCGCGAGCGGCTGGTTTGCCGCGCGGCCGTCCGGCACCGAGGACATCTACAAAATCTACGCGGAAAGCTTCAAGGACCAGTCGCATTTAAACGCCATCCTCGCAGAAGCCGAGGGAATTGTGAAGAATGCCCTGAATTCCTCGAAAGGACGCGCATGAGCCGCGACAGTATCAGTCTGCCGCCTTTTCCTCCGGAATATCGTGCCTCGGGCTTGCTGCTGCACGTCACGTCGCTGCCCTCGCCCTACGGTGTTGGCGATGTGGGACCAGCCGCGTACGCCTGGGTCGATCGCCTCCGCGACGCAGGCCAGAGCTGGTGGCAAGCCCTTCCGCTGGGACCTACGGGGTACGGCAACTCGCCATATCAGTCGCTCTCGTCCTTCGCTGGTAACGGACTGTTGATCAGCCCCGACTGCCTGATCGAGGACGGACTGCTCGAAGCGAGCGACTGCGGCGGTCATTCATTTTCTGCCACCTCCGTCGATTACGACGCCGTCATCCCGTTCAAACACTTGTTGCTCGAACGCGCTTGGAGTAACTTCAGCGCCGGAGCGCGTCCGGACCTGCGGCCTGCTTTTGAACAATTCTGCGACCACGAGGCGCACTGGCTGGAAGACTACGCCCTGTTCCGAACGTTGAAAGCCAAATACAACGGAGCCTATTACCTCGATTGGCCGCAAGATTTGGTCGAGCGTAAACCCGCTGCCCTGGCACAGGCCGGCGGGGAACTGGCGAGCCAGACCCAACAAGTGTGTTTTGCCCAATTCCTGTTGTTCCGCCAGGGGGAGCGTCTTAAGGAATATGCGCACAGCAAAGGCGTGCACTTGATCGGCGACTTGCCCTTTTTTGTTTCTCCCGACTCGAGCGACGTGTGGGCCAACCCGGCGTTGTTCCTGCTGGATGAGCACCATCACCCCCGGTTTGTTGCCGGTGTGCCTCCTGACTACTTCAGCTCACAGGGGCAGCTCTGGGGCAACCCCGTTTATGACTGGGAGGCTCTGCGACAGACTAGTTATCGCTGGTGCATCGACCGCTTGCGCGCCCTGCTCACTCACGTGGACGTGATTCGTCTCGACCATTTCCGCGGGTTCGCGGCGGCCTGGCATGTTCCAGCCGGAGCACCAACAGCCCAGTCCGGCCAATGGGTGCCAGGCCCAGGCGCGGAGTTCTTCCGCGCGGTTGGGAGCGAGCTGGGTAACCTCCCGTTTATCGCCGAAGATTTGGGGCTGATCACGCCTGACGTGCGCGCACTTCGCGATCAGTTCCAGGTGCCCGGGACACGGGTCCTGCAGTTCGCCTTCGATGGCACCTCCGATAACCCGTACCTGCCTCATAACTACGTCACCAACACGGTGGTGTACACAGGTACGCACGACAATCCCACGACTCGCGGCTGGTTTGAAGAACTGCCGGATGCCCAGCGACGGAACTTGTGGAACTACCTCAAGCGGCCCACAGGTGCGAGTGGGGAGGCCGCTCCAGCGTTGATGAACCTGGCTTGGTCGTCCGTGGCTGCGCTCGCCATGGCTCCACTGCAGGATCTGCTGAACTTCGGGAAAGAAGCTCGGATGAACGTGCCCGGCCGTGCCGAAGGTAACTGGCGCTGGCGCACGACGGAAAATATGCTCTCCGAGAGAGAGTTCGATTGGCTGCACGAATTGACGAAAAACTCAAACCGGTCGGGACCTCTTCGAGGTGAGCACACAGACAAAATGATGGAGGCCGTGTCGTGACTCCGAATCCGATCGTCTTCCTCGTCGATGTGGATGACACCCTGATCGATAATGACCGCATTCAGGACGACATCAAGCGCTACATCGAGCGCCAATTCGGAACCGAGTGCCGAGACCGCTTCTGGGCCATCCAGGAACAACTCTTTAACGAGCTGGGCTATCGGGATTATCTGGCCGCACTGCAGCGATTCCGCGTCGAGCACCCCTACGAACCCCACATGGTGTCGGCGGCCTCGTACCTGGTGGACTATCCCTTCGCCAATCGTTTGTATCCCGGCGCGCTCGATGTTCTGGAAACGTTCCGGGCGTGGGGCCGGACGGTCATTCTTTCCGATGGCGACGTGGTGTTTCAGCCGCGCAAGATCGAGCGCTCCGGCATCTTCGAAGCGGTCGAAGGGCACGTGCTCATCTATATCCACAAAGAGGAGGCGCTGGATGACGTAGAGCGGCGCTACCCCGCCGCGCACTACGTCCTGGCGGACGACAAGCTTCGTATTCTGGCCGCGGTCAAGGAAGTCTGGGGCGACAGGGTGACCACCGTATTTGTACGGCAAGGCAAGTTTGCTCACGACCCAAGAGTCGTCGCCTCATACCCGCCAGCGGACCTGACAGTCGAGCGCATCGGCGACTTACTCGGCTATGACCTGCCCGCCTTCCTCGCGGGCCACCGATCGACCCCACTTGCTATGGAGGTAACACAATGAAAGCGACCGAACTGCTCCACAATCTGGGCCAGAGTCTCTGGCTCGACAACATCACGCGCGATCTACTGAACACAGGCACGCTTAAGAGGTATATCGACGAGCTGTCGGTAACCGGCCTTACCTCGAATCCGACGATCTTCGACCACGCGATCAAGAACAGCACTGCTTACGATGCCACAATCCGCGAGAAGCTGAGCCAAGGCAAATCGGGCGAGGCACTTTTCTTCGAGCTCGCGCTGGAGGACGTCACCCGGGCTGCCGATCTGTTTCGGCCTGTCTACGACCGGACCGGCGGCGTGGACGGATGGGTATCGCTCGAAGTATCGCCCATGCTCGCGCACGACACGGCAAGTACCCTAGCCGCGGCCAAGGACCTGCATGCGCGGGCGGGACGGCCTAACCTGTTCATCAAGATCCCTGGCACCAAGGAGGGGCTGCCCGCCATCGAGGAGGCGATCTTCGCCGGCATCCCGATTAACGTCACCCTGCTGTTCTCTCGCGAGCAATACGTGGCAGCGGCGGAGGCATTCCTGCACGGCATCGAGCGTCGCATCGAGGCCGGGCTGAAGCCTGAGGTGGGTTCTGTCGCCTCTGTATTTGTCAGCCGCTGGGACTCGGCGGTGATGGACAAGGTTCCCGAGGCGCTGCGCAACCGGCTCGGCATCGCCGTTGCCGAGCGTACCTACAAGGCGTACCGCGCACTGCTGGATTCCTCGCGCTGGCAGCGCATTTTCAATGCCGGCGCCCAACCGCAACGGCTGCTGTGGGCCAGTACGGGGACCAAGGATCCCAAGGCATCCGACGTCCTGTACATTAAGGCCCTTGCTGCGCCGTTCACGGTGAATACGATGCCTGAGGGCACCTTGAAGGCTCTTGCCGATCACGGTGAACTCGGTTCCATCCTGCCGGCAGACGGCGGCGACTGTGAAGTAGTGCTGGCCCAATTCACGAAGGCCGGCGTCGACATCGATGCCCTGGGCGCCCAACTTCAGGACGAAGGAGCCAAGTCGTTCGACAAGTCGTGGAACGAGCTGATGGCGGTAATCACGTCCAAGAGTGCCGCGCTCAAAAAGGCCGCGGCTTGAAGGCGAGGATCGGTATCCCGAGTCCTTGCAAGAAACGAACAGAAGGAGCACAGATATGGCGACACCGGTACTGACCGGCACCAAAAGCGAGCAAATCGCACCCCTAACGAAACGGAAGGCGTGGAAAGCTCTCGGCGCCCACCATAAGGCGATCGGGGAACAACATCTCCGCGACCTTTCGACCAGTGGGGCGAACTGGGCAAGGTGCTGGCCCAGCGCATTATCCCGGAACTCGAGAGCAAGACAGAGCCGGCGCCCGCCCATGACAGTTCAACGAACAATCTGATCCGTCGGTACCGAAAACTTAAGGAGGCATGATGACTGTCTTCACGCAACAACTTGAGAAAATGAAGTCATATCCCGGTTTCATTGCAGCCCTGGATCAAAGCGGTGGCAGCACGCCCAAGGCGCTAGCTTCTTACGGAATCGAGGAAGGCGCCTGGTCGAACGAGGAAGAGATGTTTGCGATCGTGCACCAGATGCGCACGCGCATCATTACCAGCCCCAGTTTCACCGGCGAGCGGATTCTTGGCGCCATCCTGTTCGAGAACACCATGGACAGGGCCATCGAGGGACAGCCGAGCGCGGACTATCTGTGGAATGTGAAACGGGTTGTGCCTTTTCTGAAAGTGGACAAGGGCCTGGCCGCGGAGGAGAACGGTGTCCACTTGATGAAACCGATGCCCGACCTTTCCGCGCTGCTGGCCAAGGCCAAAGCCAAGCGCATATTCGGAACCAAAATGCGGTCGGTCATCAATCAAGCCGATTCGGGGGGCATCAAGAACATTGTGAGCCAGCAGTTCGAAGCGGCAGAGCAGATTATTGCCGCGGACCTCATACCGATCATCGAACCGGAAGTGGATATTCACTGCCCGGAAAAAGCCAAGGCCGAAGCGCTGCTGAAGGCGGCTCTCCTGGAGAAGCTTAACGTGCTGCCAGCGGGTCAGATGGTCATGCTCAAGCTCACCCTGCCGGAGCAAGACGATGTCTACGGCGAGTTTGTCAGGCATCCCAAGGTCGTGAGGGTGCTTGCTCTGTCGGGCGGATATACACGGGAAGAAGGCAACAGGCGCCTGCGCCGGAATCACGGGGTTGTGGCGAGCTTTTCGCGGGCGCTGTTGGCGGGCCTCTCGGCCCAGCAATCCCCTGCCGAGTTCAACGCTCTGCTGGATGCATCCATTCAGAGTATCTATGAAGCCTCCAACACTTAGTCAGGCGATGACCGGAGTACTGGAGAGGAATCGGTTGGAGTGCCGCGGTTTACGCGAACGGTTCGAGAATTGTAACCGCGAGGAACTTGGGATATGGACAACGCTGCCGTGAAACTTGCTCCTTCGATTCTGGCTGCAGACATTGCGCGTTTGGGTGAGCAGGTGGCACAGGCAGAGCAGGCCGGGGCTGACCGCATCCACGTCGACGTGATGGACGGACACTTCGTGCCCAATCTCTCGATGGGAGCGCCGATCTGCGAGCCGGCATCAAGGGATGGGAGAAGCAACCTCAAGAAATCCAGTGACGATGACATCGGCAAAGGAGTGACTTATGCAACTCGGAATGGTGGGTCTGGGAAGGATGGGCGCGAACATGGTGCGGCGACTCCTGAAGGGAGGGCACAGCTGCGTAGTTTTTGACAGGTCGCCCAAAGCAGTGAATGAGTTGGTCCAGGAGAAGGCGGTAGGAAGCGCCTCCCTCCAGGACCTCGTGAAGAAGCTTGAGAAGCCGCGCGCAGTCTGGTTGATGGTCCCAGCGGCGGTGGTGGACGAATCCATCACCGACTTGCTGCCCCACCTTGAGGCCGGGGACATCCTCATCGACGGCGGCAATTCCTATTACGTCGACGACATCCGGCGCGCTAAGGAACTCGCAGCCAAGAGGATTCACTACGTAGACGTGGGGACCAGCGGTGGTGTGTGGGGTCTGGAGCGAGGTTATTGCATGATGATTGGAGGCGAGGAGGAGGTGGTGAGACATCTTGATCCAATCTTCAAGAGACTGGCGCCGGGACGCGGCGACATCCCGCGCACGCCGGGCCGGGAGAAATTGGACGGCACCGCCGAACAAGGTTACCTCCACTGCGGAGCAAACGGCGCCGGCCATTTCGTCAAGATGGTCCACAACGGTATCGAGTACGGCCTCATGGCCGCCTACGCTGAAGGGCTGGGCGTCTTGCGCGACGCCAACGTAGGGAAACAACAGCACGCCATCGACGCCGAGACGACGCCGCTACGAGAACCGGCGCATTACCAATACGACCTCAATCTGCGTGATATCGCCGAGGTGTGGCGGCGCGGTAGCGTGATTGCCTCCTGGCTGCTCGACCTGACTGCGGCCAGCTTGGTACAAGATCCTGCTCTTTCCCAGTTCGCCGGGCGTGTCTCGGACTCAGGCGAGGGCCGATGGACGATCAAGGCGGCTATCGACGAGGCCGTGCCAGTACCTGTTCTCTCCGCCGCCCTTTACCAGCGCTTCACCTCGCGCGGTGAAGCGGATTATCAGGACAAGCTGCTCTCGGCGATGCGCTACGGCTTCGGCGGACACCTGGAAAAAGCAGCCGCCAAATAACCACGTGAAAAAAGGAGAGTGCAATGAGCGACTCACATTCCGACGCCCTGGTTTTCTTCGGCGCCACGGGCGATCTGGCTTACAAGAAAATCTTCCCGGCTCTGCAAGCGATGATCAAACGCGGTCACCTCAACGTGCCCGTGGTGGGTGTGGCCAAGGCGGGCTGGAATCTCGAACAGCTCCGGGCGCGGGCCCACGACAGCCTACAGAAGCACGGCGGAGTCGATGCCGCGGCCTTCACCAGGCTCAGCAGCCTGCTCCGCTACGTCGACGGCGACTACCAAGACCCCGCCACCTTTCAGGCGATCCGCAAAGAACTCGGGTCCGCGCAACGGCCGGCGCATTACCTGGCTATCCCGCCGGCCCTCTTCGAAACCGTGGTCGAGCAATTGGCAAAGTCAGGCTGCGCCGCTGAAAAGAATTGCGCCGAGGCCCGCGTCATCGTCGAAAAACCCTTCGGCCACGACCTTGCCTCAGCGCAAAGGCTCAACAGGATCTTGCACGCAGTCTTCCCAGAGGCCGCGATCTTCCGCATCGATCACTACCTTGGCAAGCAGCCGGTAAATAACGTGGTGGTTTTCCGGTTCGCCAACGCCTTCATGGAGCCTTTCTGGAACCGAAACTACATCGAAAGCGTCCAACTCACGATGGCAGAAGACTTCGGCGTCCAAGGACGAGGCGCGTTCTACGATCAGACCGGCACGATTCGCGATGTGGTCCAAAACCATCTCTTCCAAATCCTTTGCAATGTCGCGATGGAGCCGCCGGTCCGCACCGACAGTGAAACTATCCGCGATGAGAAGGTGAAGGTGCTGAAAGCGATTCCTTCGCTTGAGGCGAACGACCTGGTCCGAGGACAGTTCCAGGGTTATCTCCAGGAAAAAGGGGTAACACCCGACTCGAAAGTGGAGACATTCGCCGCCCTGCGACTCGAGGTTGATTCCTGGCGTTGGAAGGGGGTACCGTTCTACATCCGTGCCGGAAAGAACTTGCCCGTAACCTCGACGGAGGTCCTCGCCCGGTTTCGAAAGCCTCCCGCGGTCATCCGGGACTCTGCCTTATCTCGGAATTATCTCCGGTTCCGGATCAGCCCCGAGATGACGATAGCCGTGGGCACAACCGTCATGGCACTGTCAGGGGCGATGAAGGGCGAGAACGTAGAGATGGTTGCAAGTCGTCATCCCCGGCCGGAAGAGATGGAGGCGTACGAGCGCGTGCTGGGCGATGCGATGGCGGGAGACGCTACTCTGTTTGCCCGTGAGGATTACGTGGAAGAGGCTTGGCGTATTGTCGACCCGGTGCTGAAGGCTAGCACTCCCGTCTACGGATACGAGAAAGGCGCCTGGGGGCCGAGTGAGATCGACCAGAAAGTGTCGCCTCCTGGTGGGTGGCATAACCCCGCTGCCACGGACCAGGAAGATTTCCGCGTTGCCGCAGCCAGTTGACGAGGCTCGTGTTGCACAGACGGTGGCGACTGGTCTTGGCATCCGAGGTGCGGGTTGTCAGATTGATCCCATTTGAAGAAAGCTCATGACGCTTGAAATCTTTGATGATGCCGATTCCGTCGCCCGAGCCGCAGCGTCCGCAATCGCCTCGGATGCACGTGCGGCCGTCGCTGCCCGTGGCCACTTCCTTTTCGCTGTCAGTGGCGGTCACACTCCCTGGATTATGCTGCGGGCGCTCGCAGACCAGGAGGTCCCCTGGAATGGCGTGCATGTGTATCAGGTCGACGAGCGAGCGGCCCCCGACGGACACCCAGATCGAAACCTCACGCACTTGCGCGAGAGCCTGCTTCAGCATGCCCCTTTACGCCCAGAGCAGATCCATGCCATGCAGGTGGAAGCGGCTGACCTCCAAGCCGCAGCCACGCAGTACGCCCTGGGTCTCCAGGAGATCGCCGGATCGCCGCCGGTGCTCGACCTTGTGCACCTCGGTCTCGGTCCCGACGGACACACCGCCTCGTTAGTGCCTGGCGACGCGGTACTCGAGGTTACCGACCGAGAGGTGGCGTTGACCGGAGTCTACCAGGGCAGGCGCCGGATGACGTTGACATATCCCACGCTCAATCGCGCCCGACGAATACTCTGGGTTGTGACCGGGAGTGAGAAGGTGGAGATGCTCCGCCGCCTGCGCGACGGCGATTTGTCGATTCCCGCCGGGCGGGTTCAGCGCGAGCAGGCTGTGCTGCTGGCCGACCGCGCGGCGACAGGACAGTTGGCCGCTGATTACAAGCGGGGAGGATAAAAATGCGTGCCATGACAGAAACAGAGCTCGATCAGTTATGCATCAATACCATTCGCACGCTTTCGATTGACGCCGTGCAGGCGGCCAATTCCGGACACCCCGGCACGCCGATGGCGCTCGCGCCGCTGGTCTACACCATCTGGAACCGCGTCATGCGCTTCGATCCGCAGAACCCGATCTGGCCCAATCGCGATCGCTTTTTGCTCTCGAACGGACACGCCTCGATGCTGCTCTGGTCGGCGCTTCACCTGACCAAGACGCAGGCGGTGAATGCCGAATATGAGGCGGTCGGACAGCCCTCCGTGACCCTCGATGACATCCGCCGCTTCCGCCAGCTCGACAGCAAGGCCCCGGGCCATCCCGAGTACCACTGGACCTCGGGCGTCGAGAGCACCACCGGTCCGCTCGGGCAGGGTGTGGCAACGAGCGTGGGTATGGGCATCGCCCAGAAATGGCTTGCCAACCGTTACAACCGGCCGGGCTTCGACATCTTCGATTACAACCTCTATGCCGTTTGTGGCGACGGGTGCATGATGGAGGGCGTTGCCTCGGAAGCCGCATCTTTAGCGGGGCACCTGGGCCTGGACAATCTCTGCTGGATCTACGATAACAACCACATCACCATCGAGGGCAACACCCGCATCACCTTCACGGAGGATATTGCGACTCGCTTCCTGGGTTACGGGTGGAACGTTCTGCGGGTGGGCGACGCCAACGACATCGAGCGCATCGAGCACGCCCTTGAGATATTCCGCAAAACGAAAGGCCGTCCCACTTTCATCGTGCTCGACAGCCACATCGGTTATGGCTCGCCGCACAAACAGGACACCGCTGAGGCCCACGGCGAGCCGCTCGGCGACGAGGAGGTCCGGCTCACTAAGCGCAGCTACGGATGGCCCGAGAATGCGAAGTTCCTCGTCCCTGCCGGCGTTTATGAACACTTCGCCGCGGGGATCGGCGCACGCGGCGCAAAGGCCCGCCAGGAATGGATGCAGCTTTCCGATAAGTACAGGCTCACCTACCCCGAACTCGCGGCCGAAATCGACCAGATAGAACGACGCGAGCTCCCAGCCGGGTGGGACCGCAACTTACCCGTGTTTCCCGCCGATGCGAAGGGCATAGCGGGGCGAGAAGCCTCGGGCAAGGTGCTGAACGTCCTCGCGCAAAACATCCCCTGGTTCTTGGGGGGCTCGGCCGATCTGGCGCCGTCGAACAAGACGAAAATGACGGGCGCCGGAGATCTCCAGGCGGATACTCCGGGCGGGAGGAACCTGCACTTCGGCATCCGCGAGCATTCGATGGGATCGATTGTGAATGGGATGTCGCTCTCGAAGCTCCGCCCCTTCGGCGCCACATTTTTTATCTTCAGTGACTACGCGCGGCCTGCCATTCGACTGTCAGCCATCATGGAACTGCCCACGATCTTCGTCTTCACTCATGATGCCATGGGCGACGGAGAAGACGGACCTACGCACCAGCCGGTCGAACACCTGGCGTCTCTGCGCGCCATCCCCGGCCTGGTGGTTCTGCGGCCGGCAGACGCCAACGAAGTCGTCGAGGCCTACCGCTACATCGTTCAATTGCGCCATGAACCTGCCGTGCTGGCGCTGTCGCGCCAGCCGTTGCCGACTCTCGACCGAACCAAGTATGCACCGGCGTCGGGTGTGGCGCACGGAGCGTACGTGCTGGCTGACACTGCTGGGGGCAATCCCGAAGTGATCCTGATCGCTTCGGGCAGTGAAGTCAGTCTTGCTGTCAATGCGCACGAGAAACTACTTGCAGAGGGCATTCGGTCGCGAGTGGTGTCGATGCCGTCCTGGGACATCTTCGAGCACCAGACGCAGGAGTACCGGGAGAGCGTGCTGCCACCGAGCGTGAAGGCGCGCATCGCCGTCGAGCAGGCGTCGACCTTCGGGTGGGCCCAGTACGTGGGCGACGCCGGCCGCGTCATCGGCATGAAGACCTTCGGGGCCTCGGCGCCGCTCAAGGAACTCCAGAGGAAATTCGGCTTCGAGCCCGAACGGGTAGTCTCAGTCGCGAAAGAGCTGCTGGGGAGGGTATGAGACATGGGGGTC
>Ga0187858_10006332_pt1 | contig 10639 bp, 8 predicted proteins | sample June2016WEW_8_15_FD_133015 | JGI IMG/M metagenome (GOLD analysis project Ga0187858, IMG submission 133015) | Peatland microbial communities from SPRUCE experiment site at the Marcell Experimental Forest, Minnesota, USA - June2016WEW_8_150 | ecosystem: Environmental > Terrestrial > Soil >...
ACGCCTCCGGAGACGTTCCAGCCGATCAGTTCGGTCTCTCCGACCTCCATGATCGCGGCCGCAAGCATCACCACCACGACCGGGTCCGGTTCGACCGTGACCGTGCTGTTCCAGGAAATGGAGAGCCCGAGAGAATCGGTCACCCGGACTCCGACCGAGTACGTGTTGGCGGCACTCGGTCGGCACGAGACGGTCGACGTGACGCTCTCGCATCCGGCGGGCAGGTCGGTATAGGCGTACGAGTACGACGGGAGCCCGCCCGAGACGTTCGCGCTGAGGTTCCACGGCTGGCCCACGTCGAGCACGGCGGGCCCCATCGCGACCGAGAGCGAGAGCGAGGAGAGCACGTGCAAGGGCGCGGTGGTGTTCCCGGACTCACCGTCGCTGTCCGTGACGTTCAGCCCCACTTCGTACGTGCCGACCCCGGTGGGTCGGCAGGGGAAGACGATGGTCGTGGGCGGAGCGCAGCCGGCCGGGAGGTCCGTGTACGCGAACGAGAAGGGCCCGACGCCGCCGAAGATCTGGCCGTCGAACGCCACCGACGAGTTTGCCTCGACCGTGTACGGGCTCGCCGTCAGCACGGCGACGGGTCGGTCGGCAAACGCCCAGAGATACGGGTAGGGCCACACCAGAGGAAGCACCGGGGCGAACACGAGGTAGTACCCGTCCTGGGGGTCGGGGGCCCCTGCGCCCCCCCAGTAGTACGGGCGAGGCGGGGCGAGGCCGACGGCGGACGTGATGTTGGCCCACGTGCCGTTCGAGTACACCCACGTGTACGAGGGGGCGGGAGCCGTGCTCGTCTGCTCGGGGCCGCCGTAGTAAACGACCCCGTGGAGGGCGTCATCGTAGAAGAGGGGGATCGAGGCGTTTCCGGGCGGCAGCGAGCCGGTGGTGTTGGTGTTGGTCCACTCCCCCCCCACGAAGGTCCATGTCTGGTTGAGCTTCGCCCCCTCTCCGTACAGCAGGGCCTGCTGGTCCGCCGAGTCCCACGCCAGCTCGGAAACCTGCTGGAATGGGGGGCCGGCGGTGCTGTTGTCGTGGTTGAGGGCCTCCCACGGTCCGAGCCAGGTCCAGATCCCATGGGTGAAATTCCACGTGTCGCCGATGCTGTCGATGTAGAGGAGATACGAATCGACCGGGTCGTAGACGGCCCACCCGGACTTCCCGGGTTGGCTCGCCGACTGGTACGTGATGTTGGTCCAAACGCCCGAGCCGAGGACCCACGTCTGTGGGTAGTAGAAGTACCCGTGCTTGTTGGTCGCGCCGAAGTCATCCCAGAGGACGAGGTAGCTGTCCACCGGATCCCAGACCATGAACCCTTGGTAGTATCCGTTCCCCACCGCCTTCGGGCAGGGACCGACGTCCATCGAGATATTCGTCCAGTGCCCACCCCGGTATTCCCAGGTCGAGTTCGAGAGGAACGCCTGCGGACAACCGTTCGGTCCGAGTGCGATCCGGAGGCAGATCGAACCTCCGGCGAGGACGATCGCATCCCTCGCAGGATCGTAGGCCAACAGGGGATTCACCACGTCCATCGGGAGGCCGACCGAGAGGCTCAGGTTGACCCAGCTCGGTGTTTCGGACCCTGACCCGTTGAAAGTCCTGGGGGCATCTCCGGCCGACGAGGGGGTGGAGGAGGGCGACTCGGAGGGCGCCGGCGCCCCCCCGCTCCCGGCGACGGCGGCGGCCGAAGCCGGAGCACCGAGGTACGCCGCCCCTAGCGCCGAGACGAGCATGAACCCGACGAGCAGGAGGCAACCGAGGCCGGTGGCGCGATTCGAATCGCGCGCCGGCTCAGCCTCGGATGCCATGGGACACCCGTACCCAAGACGCGGTCCCGCGATATGGGCTTCGGAATAACCGAGCCCAAGCCACCCCTGGGCCCCGAACACTACGAGGGGGTTGGCCCGGCCCTGGCTCTCGAATCCTCTGCGGTTGGCGGGCGCGTTCGAAGGGGCCCGGTCCGGCCCAATCACGCATAATGGCTGAGGCTCGTGCGGTCCTTCTTGGCGGCCTCGCGCTGCTGCTCGCCGCGTTCCTCCCGGCGCCGCTCGCGCTCGCACTCTTCCTCGGTGACCCACTTGAATTCGACGTCCTCGGGATGGTCGTGCGCGATGAATGCGCCCGCCTCGAACGCATTCGCGAGGAGATCCTCGAGGTTGTCCGGTTCGGTCCCTTCGAGCCGCCCCGCGGTGCGCCAGAACCAGTCGGGCGCTTTTCCGGCCGCTTCCAGGTACTCGGTGATGAGGTCGTAGATCGAGGTCCGCTCGTCCGCCATCCGGACATGCACGTGCCGGTCCCGCTCGGGAGTTTCGGGCGCACTCGTCTCGGCGGGAGGACTCATCGGGCCGTTCAGGTCGGTGCCCGCTATAACCCCTCGGACCGCGGATCGTTCGGGGACCCCGTCCCCTTCAAATCAGGCGCGGCCGTAGGCGTCGGTCGCGGGCCATGTGGGATCCGAACAACCCAACTTCTCCTCCGCCCGCCTCCGGCGGTGCGGCCAACCCCAACGCCCGCTACTCCTACCTCGCCGGGCGGCTCCGATCCCGTCAGATCACGATGGAGGAAGCGACCGAGCTGTTCGGTATCATGCAGGGGATGCTCCAGCGTTCGGAAGCCGGTCGGCAGGCGCTGATGGCCGCGAGCCGGTCGAGGGGGGTCTCCGCGGTGAACGCCCCCACCGCACCCTCCGCGCCGCGTACCCCGGCGGGCATGGGTGGCTCGGACGACATGTTGCTGTTCGGGCTGCTGGCGATGGGTGCAGGATCCGGTCTGGTCGCCGCATTGGCCAAGCGGATCCAGGATGGGGCTCCCCCTGCGGCGAGCTCCCCCACCCGCCCCAAGCCGTCCGCCACGTCGCCCCCGTAGGCAGGAGAAATGGGCCGGTTGGTCTTTGCCCATCTGGCCGACGCCCACGTCGGGGCCTGGGCGAGAAATCCTGCCCTGCGCGACCGGCTCCGAGGGAGCGTGCTCCGCGCGATCGAGGTCGCTTCGGAGCGTGGCGCGGAGTTCCTTCTGATCTCCGGCGACCTGTTCCACACTCCCGCGCCGGAGCCTTCCGAAGCCGCTCCCGTCGCCGCGGCCCTCCGTCGGTACGTGGAGGCGGGACATCGGATCTACGTGATCTACGGCTCGCACGATTATGTCGCCCATCGGACGAGCTGGTTGGATGTGCTCGCGGAAGCGGGGGTGTTCGTACGGGTCGCCCCCGAGGCCGTGCGTGCGGACGGTTCGGGATGGACCCTTCCTTGGACCCTCGACGGGCCGACGGGGGTCGTCATCGCGGGCATCTCCGGGCGCTCCCATGGGCTCGACCGGGAGTACTTCCGCTCTATGGACTCCCGGGAATTCTGCGCCGCCTCCGGGTTCAAGATCTTCCAGTTTCACGCGGCGGTCGAGGAGTACCTCCCCGCCCATCTACGCGACAAGATCCACGGGATCCGGGTCGAGGACCTACCGCCGGGGTGCGGGTACTACGCCGGCGGCCACATTCACTTCACCTACGTCGGCACGGGGCCCGGCGGAGGCCTCCTCGTCAACCCGGGCGCCGTCTTCGGCACGAGCCGGACGGACATCGAGAACGGGGAGGCGGGCCGGACCCATCGAGGGCTCGCGATCGTCACCGTGGAGGACGGACGCGCGTCGGTCGAGATGGTCGACACGATGGAGCCAGGGACGATCCGCACCGTCGACATCGACGTGTCGGGGCGCACCCCCGACGCGATCGCCGCCCTCGTCATCGCGCGCGTACGGGAGGAGGGAGCCCCGGCGGGGACCCTGGTCCTGCCCCGCCTGCACGGCGCCCTCGCGTCGGGCAAGGTCTCGCCCCTCGATCTTGGCCCGGCCCGGGAGGTCCTCGGCCGGGAGGGCGTGACCGTACAGGTCGATGTCCGGGACGTCGAGGGGAGCGCTCCGGATCCCGGGGCGCCGGTCGCCGAGAGCGCCGTGGAATCGGAGGAGGTGGATCGGCTGCTGGGACCCTCGGAGGGCCGGCCCGGCTGGCTCGCGGGGGCCGAAGGGGAGCGGTTGGTCCACGACCTCCTCGCGGCCCTCGGCGTCCCGAAAGCGGAGGGGGAGTCGAGCCTCGATTATTCCAACGCCCGGAGGGCCGACGCCCGAAGGCTCCTCGATGTTCCGGACGCGCTGGAGGGGTAGGAGCGTTCCGTGCGTATCTCCCGGATTCGAGTACGCAACATCCGTAGCTATGCGGACGCGACCCTCGAGCTGGCTCCGGGGACGACGCTCCTTGTCGGGGACGTCGGCGCCGGCAAGACCAGCCTGCTCTACGCGGTCGAGATGGCGCTGTTCGGCACGGCCGAGATCGAGGCGACGTTCCTCGTCCGCCATGGGGCGTCGGAGGCGGAGGTCGAAGTGACCCTCGAGGACGGAGAGCATCGCTACGAGGTCCTCCGAACGTTCCGACGGGTCCGGCGGAAGGGCAAGGAGACGTTCGAGCCCGGGCGCATCTCCTATCGCCAGGACGGCGCGACCACGAGCTACTCCGCGACCGAGCTCCGACAACAGGTCATCGAGCTGCTCGGGTTTCGGGACAACCCCAACCCCCGCGCCCACTCCGACCTCTGGAGGTGGGCGGTCTACATCCCTCAGGAGCGAATGCGCGAGATCCTTTCGGCCCCCCCGAAGGAACGGCTGGAGACGGTCCGTCGGGCGCTGGGGGTGGAGCGCTACCGCATCGCCGCGGAGAATGCGAAGGAGGTCGCCCGGGACCTCCGGCAGACCGCCGCTGCCCTCCGGAGCAGCGCCGAGCTCCTCCGCCGATTCACGGAAGATTTCCAGGCGGCGTCGCTCGAGATCCGACGCGTCGAGGAGCTTCGTTCGGCCGGTGACGTTCGCCGGGTCCGTCTCGACGAGGAGCGGACCCGGGCCCTGGCGGACGCCGCGGCGGCCCAGGAGGCGCTGCACCGCCTGGACGCCGACCGCCGTATCCGGACCACGCTGAGGGAAGAGGATTCGGCCGACCTGCGCGCGCTGGAGGCCCGGGAACAGGCCCGGACCGAGCAGATCCGTGAGGTCGACCAGGTAACGTTGGAGATCCGCGAACAGGAGCTCATCGCCGGCCGCGCCGCGAGCCTCCGGAAGGAGACGATCACCGCCGCGGAGGAGGTGGCCCGGCTCCGGAAGGAGGTCGAGGAGCGCGCCTCGGCCTCGGGGCTGCTCACGGTCGCCCACACACGTATCGGGGAGCTCGAGCGTCGCTTGAAATCCCTGGGCGGGGAGGAGGAGCGGACGCGAACCCAGGTCGAGCGCGCCCGGGCCCGGCTTGCCGAGATCGTCGGCGGTGTCGTGGGCGCGGAGCCGAGCCCGCCCACCCCGTTCTCCCTCGTCGACATCGACCGGCAACTCCTCGACGCGCGGGCCCACGAGACGAACGCGCGCGAAGCCGCCGCGGTCGCGCGTCGCGGCCTCTCCGAACTGGACGAGCTCGTCGCCGAGGGGGTCTGCCCCCGGTGCGGGCAGACGGTGCACTCGACCGAGTTCTCGACCCACCGCGAGGAAGCGGAGAAGGCGGTGGGGCTCGCCGACGACGAGGTGCGTTCGAGCGAGCTCGCCCGCCGCCGTTGGGAGTCCCTCCGGCAGGACCGGGACCTGTTCGAACGGGAGCTCGAGCGATGGTCCGAAGGGGCCCGCCGGCGGACCGACCTCGAGCAAGGGCTCACTACCGCCGAGGACGCCTACCGCCGGACCGAGACGGCGCTCGTGGAGAGCCGGGTCTCTCTCGAATCGGTCCGACGGGAGGCGGACCAGCTGGTACCGGCGGAGGCCGACCTCGCCCGGCACCGTGCCCGGCTTCTCTCGGCCGACCAGGCGCTCTCCGAATCGAGGACCCGGCTCGAGTCCTCCGAGCGGGCGCACGAGCGGGTCGCGTTGTTGCGGGAGCGGCTCCGGTCGCTCTCCTCGGACGCGGCTCGGGCCGCCGGCGAGGTCGAAGTTCTGCGTTCCCGGAGGAGCGCTCGCGCCGCGCGGCTCGAGGAGATCGAATCGTCGCTCGCCCGGGAGCCCGAGGCCCGGGCGGCGGCGGAGGAGACCTCCCGCCGGCGCCAGGGTGCGGAGACGGCGTGGCAGCAGGTGACCCAGGAGCTGACCCGGTGGGCCACGCAGCTCGATTCGCTCCGTGAGCGGAAGACCCGGGCCGAGGAAGGCCAGCGGGAGCGTGCGCGCCTGGTCGAGGTGGCCGACACCACCGACGCGAAGGCGGTGTGGCTGAGCGGGGGGTTCCACGACGCCGTCCTCACGATGGAGGCCCGCGTGCTCGAGCGGGCGCAGGCCGACTTCGAGCACCATTTCCAGCGCTACTTCGCTGCCCTGATCGACGATCCCGAGATGCTGGCCGTCACCGACTCCGGCTTCTCTCCGGCGGCGGAGATCCGCGGCGTATGGACCCCGGCCGAGGCGCTGAGCGGAGGCGAACGGACGAGCCTGGCGCTCGCCTACCGGCTGGCCCTGGCCCGCGTGGTGCGGTCGGCGGGGCACCTCCGCCTGGACTCGCTGCTCCTGGACGAGCCGACCGACGGGTTCTCCCCGGAACAGGTCCAGAGCATGGGTCAGCTGCTCGAGGAACTCGGCCTGCCCCAGGTCCTGCTCGTCTCCCACGAACGGGAGCTCGAGTCGGTCGCCCAACGGGTCGTCTGGGTCGAGAAGGCCGAGGGACGTTCCGTCCTCCGCGGGCCCGGAACGGGTTCCCCCGCGGACGACGCGGCCGGCGAACCTACGTGAGCCGGGCCCGGAACTCCGCCTCGCTCCACGGCGGGCGGCTCGCGAGCTCGAGGTTCTCGGAGAGATGCTCGGGCGTCTTCTGCCCGACGAGCGGGGCCAGGTTGCCCGGCGCCGACCGCGCGAACTGAAGGGCGGTCTGCGCCGCGCTCAGCCCGTCCGGCTGCACCTTCCCGCGGGTCAACCGTCCCTGGAGGAGGGGGACGCTCGTGAAGCAGCCGATCCCGTGGTGGAGGGCCGCCTCGAAGAGGGGTACGGCCCGGCTCCCGACGACCTGCGTCGGCCAGGTGGCCGCCTCGGGCATCGAGAGGTTGAAGGGGAACTGGACGAATCGGAAGCCGTGCCTTTTCCCACCCGCCCTCTCGGCGACCCGGACCGCCTCGGCCAGGCCGAAGTGCCCTTCCGCTTTGGGCGGGACGCGCAGGCAGTCCCAGGTGGCGAGCCCGTAGTAACCGAGCTCGCCGGCCCCACGCAGGGCTTCGCACAGGACGAACGCGGTCTCGAGCCGGCGGAGGAACTCGACCTCGCCCACGCTCGAAAGCTGGGCGTCCGGGGCATTGTGAAGGTAGAGGAGGTCCACGGTCTTGAGCCCGAGGTTCGCCCGGCTGCGACGGAACTGGTCGGAAAGGTACGACTCGCTCATCCCGTGGCTCCCGTCGACGACGTCCTCGGGGTCGAGGATCCCGGGCCCGACGAGCTCGGTCGAGACCCACTGGTCGAGCGGCACCGACGATTCCGCATCGGGGGCCAGGTAGCCGATCTTGGTCGAGACGAACACTTCGTCCCGCCGCACCACTCCGCGGTCGAACGCCCGGTGCAGGGCCCGCCCGACACTGCGCTCGGCCCGCTGGTACCGGTAGTTGATCGCCGTGTCGAGGACGTTGACCCGTCCGGAAGCGAGGCAGAGACCGACCGCTTGCTCCACCGCCACATCGGTGGGCGCGTCCGGCGCGCCGAGGTAGGTGCCCAATCCGAGGGAGGAGAGGCTCTCCCGTCCGGGAGCGGCCCGGAAGTGCGAAGCAGGGAGTTTCCGCTCTCGCACCGCGCGCTCGGCGAACCGGTGCGTCCCTTCGACCGTCGACCGACCGGGGGTCGCTGCCACCGCCAGCGGGGAGCTCGGGACCTCAAAAGGTGGCCGTCCCACCGCGCATCCCACCCGGTTGAAATCCCCCGTCACTCTGCACCGCGGCGAGACCCATGCCCCGCCGCAAGTACGGCCACCTCCGGAAACCCATCCCTCCGGTATCCCCGGAGAAGTGTCGCTTCTGCCGGCTGCGGAGACGGTGCCCCGTCCACCCCCGAACGCGCGAGGACGGAGCGTCCCGTTAACGCGAGCGTCCCGTGTTCTTCCCGACGAGGAGCGGCCGGGCGACTCGCTCATGGAATCGGTCGGCGACCCGCGAGACCTGGGTCGCGAGCTCCGGGGAGATACGGTCCCGGGCGCGGCCAAGCGCCGCGTCCAAGCCGAACCGCGCTTGCTGCCAGCGGTAGAGGCGTTGGGGAAACGCCGCCTCGTACAGGAGCGAGCGACCCCCCGAACCCTTGGTCGCCGAGCGCTTGCGCCCCAGCAGGCGGTCCTTGACCGTCTGGTGGAACCGCGTCCCGGGGATGGGTACGGCGATGGAGACCGAGTACTCCTCCGGCGAGAATTTTCGGAACAGCCGTAGCGTCGCCTCGATATCCTCGAGCGTTTCGCCCGGGTACCCGAGCATGAGGAACCAGAACTGGCGGATCCCCTCGGCGCGGAGGGCCGCGGCGGTGCGCTCGACCTGGTGGAGCTTCGTGCCCCGGTTCATGAGGTCGAGCATTTTTTGCGAGCCGGACTCGACCCCCACGTAGACGCGCGCGAGACCGACCTCGCGGAGGCTGTGCAGCAGGTCGGGCTTCAGGAGGTCCACCCGGGCGAGGCACTCGAACTGGAGATCGAGCTCGGCTTCGGACATCCGTCGGATGAGCTCGTCGATCCACGGTCGGGAGATCCCAAAGACGTCGTCGCAGAACCGGACGTAGTCGACCCGATACCGGGCCTGGAGCGCCATCAGCTCTTCGACGACCCGGGCGGGTGATTGCTGGCGGTACGTCCGTCCGAAGGTCGGCTTCGAGCACCACGAGCAATCGAACGGGCACCCGCGCGACGTCAGCACCGCGGCCCGACGCTCCCCGGTCCGTTTCTGCCACTCCCCCAGGTAGCGCTCCATGTCGACCATGTCCCAGGCGGGCAGCGGGAGCGCGTCCAGCTCCTTCAGGAACGGGCGGTGAGGGCCGCGAACGAGCTGACCCTCGCGGCGCTGGACGAGTCCCGGGATCGCACCGAGCGCCTGGCCCGCGCGGACCTTCTGGGAAAGTTCGAGGAGCGTGAGCTCCCCCTCCCCGGGGACGACCGCGTCGAACCCGGCGTCGAGGTAGGACTCAACCCGGGTCGCCGAGTCCGGCCCGCCGGCGACGACGAATGCGCCGGCCGCCTTCGCCTCCGCCGCGATCTCGACGGAGCGGTCGAAGGTGAGGGTCTTGGTGTGCACTCCGACCAGTTGGGGCCGTTCCGAACGTAGGGCGCGCGAGAGGGGCGTGAGGTCTCGGGCGAACGTCAGGTCGACCATGGAGACATCCGTTCCGCGGGCCCGGAGGAACGCCCCGAGCTGGAGCAGGCCAAGGGAGGGGTACAGCTCCACGAACTTGCGTTCCATCGGGTCGGAACGCGACATGTACGGGTCGACGAGCAGAACCCGCGGGGGCTCGTCGGGAGGGGGCTGCGGTTCAGTCACGGTGGGGGCTCCGGACCAGGACCGGCCGTCCCCCGGTGATGGCCCCAACCGGGCAGTACGGAACACACCACCCGCACTCGGTGCAGTTCGACAGGACCTCGAGCCGGGTCGGCGTGAGCTCCATCGCATTGGGCGGGCAGACGCCGGTGCACAGGCCGCACAGGACGCAGATGTCGGGGTCGACCGTCACCACGGGCGGCTCCGGGTGCGGTCGGATTCGGGAGCAGCTTCTCCAACCACGGGAACGTCCCGGGGCTCATGCCGCCGGCTTCTGAAGTTCCGGATGGAGCGCCTTGCCGAGCGCCGTGAAACCGGTCAGTGCGCACTTCACGCGGACCGGGGAGAGCGGAATGCCGAGGAACTGGAGGACGTTGTCCCGCGTGATCGCCTCGGCGTCTTTTACCGAAACCCCGACGAGGTGTTCCGTGAGCATCGAGGTGCTCGCCATGCTGATCGCACAGCCGTCCCCCTCGAAGCGGACGGTCTCAATCTTCTGGGAGGTCGGGTCGAACTTGAGGTGGAGGGTGATGTGGTCTCCGCAGAGGGGGTTGGATTCCTCGCCCGTCCGGTCCGCGCCTTCCAACGGGCCGAAGTTCTTGGGGGTCCGGTAGTGCTGGAGGATGACCTCCTGGTACATGTCGTAAGCCATCTTCCCTACCGAGCCTTCGTACGCGGATTCCGGTATAATACGAGCGTGCGCGGTCCACCGGGCCGAACTTCTCCGAGAGGGAACCCCGCGACCTTATAAACACTATCAGGTGTCTAAATCCGATGGCAACGCCAGCCGCACGGTACGAGGAATGGCTGAGCCTCGACCGAGTGCGGAGCCTGTCGCGCTCGCTCTCCGACCCGCCTGCCCTGCGGGCGGCGAGGGAGGAAGCCCATGCCCGGTTCCTCTCCCTGCCGATCGAACCGAACCCCCTCTACCGTGGCTACGGATACTTCACCGGCGTCGACCTCTCCGATATCGACCCCGAGCTGAAGGGCCCCCCTGTCGCGCTCCCCCCGCCGTTGCCGGGCACCCTCCGGGTCGTCCACGATGTCGCGGGGACCCATGTCGAGGTCCCCGAACGACTCCGGGGCCTGGGGGTGCACTTGACGACGCTCGACCAACTCCTGACCCACGGCGGGGAGTCGCTCGACGA
>Ga0187858_10006334_pt1 | contig 10638 bp, 6 predicted proteins | sample June2016WEW_8_15_FD_133015 | JGI IMG/M metagenome (GOLD analysis project Ga0187858, IMG submission 133015) | Peatland microbial communities from SPRUCE experiment site at the Marcell Experimental Forest, Minnesota, USA - June2016WEW_8_150 | ecosystem: Environmental > Terrestrial > Soil >...
CCATAAGACATCCTTCACATCAGCGCCTTTAATGGGACGGCCTTGGAAGAATCGCCGGCGGCGAAACACGGGATGCCTCTTGCGAAGGTTGATCATGCGCTGCGCGAACGCCAGAAATTCGCGATCTTGTGGCGGCAAATTCCAGTTCAGCCAGCTCAGTTCGTTGTCCTGGCAGTAAGCATTGTTATTCCCCAGCTGTGTATGCCCCATCTCATCTCCCGCCAACATCATGGGCACGCCCTGAGACAGCAACAAGGTCGCCAATAGATTTCTTCTTTGCTTGGCACGTAAAGCCTGAATGTCAGGATCTTCGGTAGGACCTTCGACTCCGCAATTCCAGCTCCGGTTATCGTTATTGCCGTCGCGATTGTTTTCGCCATTCGCTTCGTTGTGCTTATTGCTGTAGCTCACTAGATCCTGCAGCGTGAAGCCGTCGTGCGCGGTGACAAAGTTCACGCTGGCATAAGGACGGCGCCCGCTGTGGGCATAGAGATCGCTCGAACCGGTGATGCGGTACGCCAGGTCGGCAAAAACTCCTCCGTCGCCCTTCCAGAAAGATCGCACGGTATCGCGATAGCGATCATTCCATTCCGCCCAACCCACCGGAAAGTTTCCAACCTGGTAGCCGCCTTCTCCCAGGTCCCAGGGTTCGGCAATCAGTTTCACCTGGGAGAGCACAGGGTCCTGATGGATAATGTCGAGAAATGCCCCGAGTCGATTGACTTCATGCAGTTCGCGGGCAAGAGTGGCGGCAAGATCGAAGCGGAAGCCGTCCACATGCATCTCAAGAACCCAATAGCGCAAGCTGTCCATAATCAACTGTAGAACGCGCGGATGCTGCATGTTCAGCGTATTTCCTGTGCCGGTGTAATCCTTGTAATAGCGAGGATTCCCGGCCACCAGGCGGTAGTAAGCGCTGTTGTCAATGCCCTTGAGCGAGAGGGTCGGCCCCATATGATTACCTTCCGCCGTGTGGTTGTAGACAACATCCAGAATTACTTCCAGCCCCGCCGAGTGCAGGGTCTTGACCATGGTCTTGAATTCGCGGACCGAGTTGGTCGCCAGGTAACGAGGCTCGAGGGCAAAGAAACCGATGGAGTTATAACCCCAATAATTGCGCAGGCCGCGTTCCACGAGGGTGCGATCGTCTACGAAACTGTGGACCGGCATGAGTTCGATCGAAGTCACTCCCAGCCTCGTCAAATACTCGATCACCGGCGCTGTGGAGAGGCCCGCGTACGTTCCACGCAAATGAGCTGGAACATCGGGATGACACTTGGTGAACCCTTTTACATGCATTTCATAAATCAGGGTCTTGTGCCAGGGAATATTCGGAGGCGCGTCGGCGCCCCAGGTAAAAGCAGAGTCGATGACGCGATTTTTCGGCATTCCCGCGGCGTCGTCGCGCCGGTCAAACGACAAGTCTTCTTGCTTGTGTCCGACCCGGTATCCAAAGTGCGCGTCGTTCCATTGAATGGTTCCCTGTATTTGCTTGCCGTAGGGATCGAGAAGAAGCTTGTGAGGATTAAACCGGTGGCCTTGTTCTGGAGCGTATGGACCGAAGGCACGGTATCCGTAGAGTTGTCCGGGCCGCACTTCTGGCAGATAACCGTGCCAGACCATGTCTGTCTGCTCAGGAAGGACGACGCGGACAGTTTCCCGTCTGCCCAATGCATCAAAGAGGCAGAGCTCGACTTTTTCCGCGTGCTCCGAGTAAAGCGCGAAGTTTACGCCCTCGCCGTCCCACGTTGCACCCAACGGGTACGGCCGACCGGGCCAGACGATGGGGTGAACAGGATTCGCCATCTAGCTCTGCCTCCACAGGGAATGAAGAGACGGCCATTGTGAAGTGCGGAATGTGCCAGTGTCCAGCATAAGTTGCATGGATGTTTATTCCTTATAATGTGCGGATAAAATCGTCGAACGCGCAGCACGAGTCGGGTGAAACCCACTGTTGATCCGGAAGCACTCCGCGTCAAGGTCGCCGGGACACGTTGGCCGCTCGTTGAATTGGCCGGTGACCAGCAATGGCTCCCCACTTCCCGGCAAAGAGCGGCTCAAATGACCGACACTTCGATGCTGCTAGTGCACCTAAGTTTGCTATTCCGTCCGCCGACGAATACGCCGGCGGCAAAGAAAAGTCTATCCCGTTCTTCGCCTCAGGTCCCTTCTTTGGCTGACGCATACCTGGAAATGGTGAATTTGACTGCGTAATAAAGATCAATCGCTGAATGATGGATAGGGATTTGTATTTTGAAATGCAAGTCGGATTCCTCCTCGTGCCGATGGTTTGAAACCATCCGCCCGCCGATGTTGTACAACTTCCCTGCACGCTCTGTGGAAATCAAACTGACCCACTACCCTTTTTCGTGGCGAATTGCTTTTGTACTCGGTCGGAGCTAGCATATCCCCCGGCCTTTAATTCTCCGCCCGGCATCTTTAGCAGCTTCAGATCGTGCAAGTTCTTGGTCAAACTTTCGTTCTTGATCTAAGGAGGATGTTATGGGCATTGCAGTGTCGCCGCAGATTCACCCGCAGGTCGCGGATTTCATCGATAAACCTCGCAAGATGTTGATTAACGGCAAATGGGTGAGCTCCATTTCCGGTAAGACTTTCCCAACGTACAATCCCGCCACCGGCGAAATCCTTGCGCAGGTTGCCGAAGGCGATCGTCAGGATATTGATGAGGCAGTGAAGGCCGCGCGCAAGGCCTTCGATCACGGCCCCTGGCGGCGGATGACGGCATCCGAGCGGGGACGCCTGATCTGGAAGCTTGCCGACTTACTCGAAGCGCATACAGAAGAGTTTGGCTATCTCGAAAGTCTCGACAACGGTAAACCTCTCGCCGTTGCCAAGGCAGCCGATGTTCCTTTGGCCGTAGATTTGTTTCGTTATATGGCCGGATGGGCCACAAAAATTGAAGGCAACACCATACCGATTTCCGTTCCGTATACGCCGGGTGCCAAGTATCTCGCCTACACGCTGCGAGAGCCAGTGGGAGTCGCGGGGCAGATCATCCCCTGGAACTTCCCCTTGCTGATGGCAGCATGGAAGCTTGGTCCGGCGCTCGCTTCTGGATGTACGGTGGTGCTGAAGCCCGCGGAACAAACTCCGCTTTCGGCGCTCCGTCTGGGCGAACTGGTCATGGAAGCCGGTTTTCCCGATTGAGTGGTCAACATCGTTCCGGGCTATGGCGAGACCGCAGGCGCGGCTCTGGCTGCTCACCCCGATGTGGACAAAATCGCATTCACCGGTTCTACCGAAGTTGGCAAGTTGATCGTGCACGCCGCAGCCGGCAACTTGAAGAAAGTTTCGCTGGAGCTCGGCGGCAAGTCTCCCAATGTCGTGTTCAAGGACGCGGATCTCGAATCGGCGATCCCCGGCGCGGCCAGTGCCATCTTCTTCAATCACGGCCAGTGCTGCTGTGCCGGATCGCGTCTCTACGTCGAGAAACCAATTTTCGACCGGGTCGTGGAAGGCGTGGCCGACTATGCCAAGAAAATCAATGTGGGATCCGGTCTCGATCCTGAGACGCAAATGGGTCCACTCGTTTCCGATGAACAGTTAAGTCGGGTCTGCGGTTATCTGGAGGCTGGATTCTCGGAAGGCGCAACCGCCTTGGTGGGCGGCCACAAGAAGGGCGACAAAGGTTATTTCGTGGAGCCTACCGTCCTCGTAAACGCACGTGAAGATATGAAGGTGGTGCGGGAGGAAATCTTCGGGCCAGTGGTGGCTGCGATGCCCTTCAACGATCTCGAGGAAATTCTGCCCCGCGCCAACGACAGCGAATATGGCCTGGCTGCAGCCGTCTGGACGAGAGATGTCGGCAAGGCTCACCGCACTGCCGAATATCTTCGTGCGGGAACTGTATGGATCAACTGCTACAACATTTTCGACGCGGCATTGCCCTTCGGCGGCTACAAGCAATCCGGATGGGGCCGCGAGATGGGTCACGACGCGCTTAGTCTGTACACTCAGACCAAGGCGATTTGCTCGAAACTCGCTTAAATCCTCGCAACCAAAAGTTAGGACGGCGGGTCTCCGCCGTCCTAAACTCTTTCCCGCGAAATTCTCTGGGTTTACTTCTCCATCAAGAGCACTTTTTCCGCATCATCGATCTCAGTCAGTTTGACCTCGATCACTTCATTCATCGTAGTCTGCACGTTACGTCCTACGAAGCTCGCTTCAACCGGCAGTTCGCGGTGTCCGCGGTCAATCAACACGCATAGCTGCACCCGCCGTGGCCTGCCGTGGGAGAACAGCGCATCCATGGCGGCCCGCACCGTCCGTCCCGTGAACAGCACATCGTCCACCAGAACAATATTCTTGTCCTCAATCGAAAACTCGATCTTTCCTTCCTGGACCACCGGTTTCGGACCAAGCGTCGAAAGATCGTCGCGATAGAAAGTGATATCCAAAGTGCCCACCGGAACCTCGGCATTATCGATGCGGGCGATAATTTTGCCCAGACGCTGTGCGAGCGGAACACCGCGGCGGCGAATTCCGATTAGTCCCAGACCTTTGATGCCGTCGTTCTTCTCAACAATTTCGTAGGCGAGACGCACCAGCGTGCGCTCAATTTCCGAGGCTGACATCAGTTGTGCTTTTTGCCGTAGCGCCGTCTTGCGCGGAGAAGTTTTCAGGTTCATGGTTGGAGGTGCCTCGCAGGTCTCATGTTTACTTACAAATGAACTAACCACTTTAGTGGCAAGCTGGCATCTCTGCAAGGAGGACCGCTTACTGGGCCGTTGGCTCCGCCGGAGTCATGCCCTTGGCAGGGGCGTGGTGAATGCCGTTGCAGCCCGGGTTTTGGACCGCCACAGTAAGTGTCAGAACACCGGTGTCATTTTGCAGAGCCTGAAGGGTGATCTTCTCAGGTGTCGCAAGTGCTCCTTCCGCCGGCAAAATTCCTATGCCTTGATTTCGTCCCGCGGCCTTGGCCCGGTACAGCGCGGCGTCAGCCAGTTCAATGGTCTCTTCCGCGCAAATGGCCTCGTACGCCCGCCGGCTCCACGGGAAAGGAGCCCATCCTACCGAACACGTTTTTCGAACTTGAACTCCGTGTCCCAGATCAAAAGCCTCCGAGGCCACGACCTCCAGAATTCGGTCGCAGAACGCCGGAATCCCGGAGGGGTCCGCGGACCGCGACATGATCAGGAATTCTTCTCCCCCCCAACGCACCAGTACATCGGATTTGCGCACGACCCTGCCCAGACGCTCAGCCACCAACTGCAGCAGGCGATCGCCCGCGGGATGGCCATGCAGATCGTTGACTTCCTTGAAGAAGTCCATATCGACCATGAGAAATACCAGGTCGCGATGATCCAGTTTTCGAATGTCGCTGCCGCGGGCCCGCTCGTAGTTTCGCAAAACCTGGCCCGCTTCTGCCGTCAAAATCTCTTCCAGATAGCGCCGGTTCCACGCCCCTGTTAGCGGATCGGTGTAAGAGATCTCCTGAAGCTCAAGGTTTTTGCGCTGCAGCTCCAGACTGTGCCAGCGGAGAGATTGTTCTTTACTTTCTAACTCGTCCTTCAGCTTGCACATCTCGTCAAGATTGTTGTGCGACAAACGCAGCAAATGGAGCAATTCGCGGTCCATCCAATGCTGCTTCAGGAACACCAGTGTGCCCATCACGACCATTGCGGCCGCGGTCAGCAGGAGTCGGTAGGAGCGCACTCGAGGCGGGGCGTCTCCGCCGAATTCCGCCCATGCCACCATAAGCGGCGTCGAAAATACCGCTAGCATCGCCAACCGCGCAGTCCAGATGCTATGACCGCTCTGCGGCGTCCGGTCGGAAATCTGCTCGTGTGAGAAATCGCGCGCCATGAAGCCGACTGCGGCAAACCACGCCATTGCCGCGACCAGCGGAATATCGAATAAACCGCCTGTGTAGTACCGGTGAAAATCAATCGCTATGCCGCACAGAATCGAGCCCGCACTGTAGAACACGGCGGCTTTGAGGAACTGCCCATAAATGCTGTGCCAGAAGCCTCGGCTGCGTTTCCAAACCAGCCCAATCCCCGCAATCAGAACAAATTGTTCGAAAGAGTAGAGCACATCAAAGCTGCGCCCATACACCGCTTCGTTCGGCGAAACATACTGCCAGGGAATCACGATAAACAGATACAGGTAAAGCCACCACGTCAGCAGTAGAAAGAAATCGACCGACCCCACGCGAAGGGAGTGGTTGTTCCGCTGGACATGTGGTTGCACCGCCAATGCCGCCATCATGGGCACGACATGCAGGAACAGAACCACGTCTGCAACAAAAGGATTCGGTACCTCTTGACGCAGAAAGACTTCGAAGCAGGTCCATAGAACCTGCGCGCAAAGCCACATTCCGCAGCCCAACGCCATGAGAGCCCAGAAGAGCTGCTCTTTCTTGTCACCGCTCTTGATGTTCGAAAGGATTGCCAGCGTTGCACACAACAGAAGAAGACACTGCGTGAGGTCCCCGAAGGCTGTCAATCCAATGCTGCGCGAAGCCAGTGTAGACACGCCGACGTGAACGCAGACCACTGCGCACACGATTCCCGTCCACCTGCTCGGTCGCCGCACGGAGATGAATCCCACTTTGAAAGTGTATGTTCATGCCCCCGCCTAACACGCATTACGGAAGTAATCACCTGGGCCTGGATTCGACAGGTGAATTGGGCGCAAACTCCTAGCCAATCGCTGCCGTGAATTGCTCAGCAAACCGGAATACATCCTGATAGGAGTTGTACAGAGGCACTGGCGCTACCCGGAAAGTATCGGGCTCTCTCCAATCTCCCACAATTCCTTCTGAAGCCAGCTGCTCGCAGAGTGCGCGTCCATTCTGCCCGATTCGGATCGAGAGTTGTGCGCCACGCCGTTCTTTTTCGTGCGGTGTGATGATCGAGTAGTCCGGAGACTCTACTCGACTCAGCAGGAACTCCAGGTAGCCTGTCAACGAAATGCTCTTCGCACGCAAACGTTCCATTCCGGCATCCTGGAAGATGTCCATCGATGCGCGCAGCACAGCCAAGCTCATAATCGAAGGATTGCTCAGCTGCCAGCCCTCTGCGCCGGTTATCGCCTGAAAGTTTGGCCCCATTTGAAAGCGTGACGCCTCGTCATGTCCCCACCACCCAGCGAAGCGTGGCAAATTCCCGGAACTGGCGTGCCGCTCGTGAACAAAACAACCTGCAACACATCCCGGCCCGCCGTTCAGATATTTGTAGCTGCACCAAACGGCAAAATCTGGGCCGCAATCATGCAGCGTCAACCGTAAGTTGCCCGCCGCATGCGCCAGATCGAAACCCACTACGCATCCCCGTGCATGACCAGCACGCGTAATTCCAGCCATGTCGAATGCTTGCCCCGTCGCGTAATTCACTCCTCCCAGCAGGATCAGCGCGATCTCATCCCCTGAACGATCGATCACGGCCTCAATTTGTTCATCGAGAAGGCAAGATTCACCAGGCGGAGGAGTCAATTCGATCAGCGAAGTCGCAGGATCAAATCCATGAAATTGAATCTGCGATTTCACCGCATACTGATCGGAAGGGAACGCGCCCCGCTCCACCAGAATTTTGTCTCTGTCCGGTGTAGGACGGTAGAACGATGTCATCATCAGGTGCAGATTCACCGTGAGTGAATTCATTACCACTACTTCCATGGGCTCTGCCCCTACCAGCGCTGCGGTCTTTTCGGTCAGCAGCTTGTGGTAAGGCATCCACGGATTCTTCGCCCGGAAATGCGCCTCCACAGCCAGTTCCGCCCAATCGTCAAGTTCCTGCTGAATATACGCAGCCGCAGTTTTGGGTTGCAGACCAAGCGAGTGTCCGCACAGATATACGCAATCACCACCTGCATGTTTCGGAAATAAAAACCGTTTGCGATAGGCTTTCAGCGGATCGCTTTCATCCATCGCGATAGCAAAATCCTTGCCTGGTTGCAACTGGACATCGCTCACGCCGCCAGCTCCAAAGGAGTGAGATCGCGACGAATCAACTTGTCGGCCCGATCCCAGTCGAGATCCTCCACCCGATCGATCCCCTCACACAGTTCTGCCAGCATTCGATCCTGAACGGCTCCGCGCGACAGGGCCACCGAGTAAGGAATGCGGTGAAACGTCACCATCGCATACTTCGGAACGAAAAGTTGCGGATATTTCGCTTCCAGCGCCAGTTCGACCTTCTTTCGAAACAGAAACCGCGCGTCCGCGACCCGATCCCGCATCTCCACAAAGTTTTCGATTGCCATGTCCGCGATCGCATCGGTATTGGCCTTGCGCTCTTTCTCGAACGCAGCGAACACTCGCGGCCAATCCGCGCCGTGCTGGTCGAGTAACTCAACCAGACAAGTGCAATCTTCGAATCCGCAGTTGATGCCTTGCCCGAAGAATGGAACGATGGCATGAGCGGCGTCCCCCAGCAGTAGAGATCGTCCTTCCACAAGCCAGGGAGAACACTTGATCGTAACCATTGCGCCCGTCGGACTCGCAGCGTAGTTCTCCCCTAGTTGCGGCATCAGCTTAAGAGCATCCGGAAATCGCTCTTCGAAAAAGCGAATCGCTTCTGCAGGTGTGCTGACGCTGGCAAAACTCTCTGGCCCTTCAAACGGTAGAAACAGAATGCAAGCAAACGTGCCGTCGATATTCGGTAAGGCGATCAGCATGTGATTGCCCCGCGGCCAGATGTGAAGCGCGTTCATTTCAAGCAAATGCTCGCCGTCCGCCCCAGCCGGGATCGTCAACTCCTTATAACCGTAATCGAGATACTGTTGCGAAAAGTTGAATCGACTGAGCTTGAGCATCTCGGTCCGCAGGGTCGACGCTGAACCGTCGCAACCGATGACAACGCCGCTCTCTCGGCTCTCATCCTCGCCGGTGTCTTCATCGCGCAATCGTATCGCGCCGGTTTTCAAATCGTATCCCGTGCAGCGTTGGTTGAAGTGAATCGTCGCGCCCTGCTCCTCAGCTGCATCCATAAGGGCGATGTTCAGTTCCGCCCGCGAAATGGAGTTGATAACCTCAGTCTCATTTTTCCCATAGGGCTGGAAAGTAAGCTCTCCGGAAATCGTATGCATCATCCGCCCCTTCATCGGAATTACGATGCTCCGCATCCTCTCCCATATCCCGGTCTGCTGCAATGCGTAAATGCCGCGAGTCGAGAGCGCGAGATTGATCGAGCGTCCCGCACTCATGCGCACTCTCCGCATGTCCGGACGCCGCTCGTAGATTTCCACCGCGAAGCCGAGGTGTCTCAAAAGAATGGCCAGAAGTGGACCATTCAATCCGCCGCCGATAAGAGTCACTTTCTCAGGAGACGACTTCATGTCTGATGAAACCACCGGGTGTTCGGAAAACGAGTGATAGAGCGACGCCCTATTCAGTCAGCAACGTCCTCGCTTCCCACAATTCCGGAAAGAACTTCTTATCGAGCGTCAGCTTCAAATAAGACGCTCCCGTACTGCCGCCGGTGCCCATGCGAATACCGATGATGCGCTCCACCAGTTGAATGTGGCGCAATCGCCAACTCACCACCAGTTCGTCGAATTCTGTAAGGCGCTCACACACGTCGATCCAGTCGCGGTAATGATGCTCATCTTTGTAAAGAGCGTGCACCGCCCGGGCCCGGGCTTCGAATCGCTCCCGCTCCGTTGAGCCCTCGGCAGCGGATGCCAGTTTGCCGATCGCCTGTAACGCTCCAAAGAACACGTCGTGCAGCGATGGCTCCTCCAATCTCCGCTTCAAACTTGCATAAGCTTCCGGAGTTGGTCGGTGATAGCGAAGCATCTTCTCGTCCTTCAGCCCGCACAGAAACTCAATCTCTCGAAATTGCTCAGACTGGAATCCGCTGGCCGGCTCCAGCAGCCCACGAAAGGCTAGAAAATGCGTCGGCAGCATCGTTTCCAGAATCGTGAACTGCTCCACCAGCACACGCGTGATCTCTGTACACCGGCGCAGAAGCCGCGCCGCTTCGTACACTTCGTCATGCGATTGCGGCGCAGCCCCGGCTCTTCGCAAATTAGCGACCACGGCATCAAGATCGTGCAACAACTCCTTAAACCACAACTCGTAGGTCTGATGCACCACAATAAATAGCAACTCATCGTGATGGATTGGCGATGACTGTGGCTTCTGCAGCTCCAGCAATTCCGGAACCTTCAGATACGAGCTGTACGTGAGCCGTCCCGGCTCTGGCGCAACCGGGGAAGGACTGATCACCGCCTCCAATCCTTCATCTGCGGGCTCAGGCATTTCAGCTCGAAGATTCAGGAACCGCGCCGCGTTCCCGCCCAACAGCTTGGCCTTGCTATGCTGCGGCAAATTGCTTTGCCGGATGAGCGAGCCCACGTGTTCTTCGCCGAGAGGAAAAGGATAGTCCGACCCGAGCATCACCTGATCCGCTCCCATCGTTCCCACGAGAAATTGCAGCGCGCGCTGGTCGAACACGGCAGAATCTGTATGGAAGCGATTGAGATAATGGCTTGGCGGATGTTGGCATTCCCCCCGCGCGACCGGCTGATGATGCCATGCATTCTCCAGTCGCCCCAACAGAAAGGCGAAACTTCCGCCGCCATGCGCGAAACATATACGCAGTGAAGTCGGCAGCCGGTCGAATGCTCCACTCAGAATCAGCGCCACCACCGACAATTGCGTCTCCGCCGGCA
>Ga0187858_10006340_pt1 | contig 10635 bp, 9 predicted proteins | sample June2016WEW_8_15_FD_133015 | JGI IMG/M metagenome (GOLD analysis project Ga0187858, IMG submission 133015) | Peatland microbial communities from SPRUCE experiment site at the Marcell Experimental Forest, Minnesota, USA - June2016WEW_8_150 | ecosystem: Environmental > Terrestrial > Soil >...
AGCGGCGCGAGCATTGAGAAGAAACAGGAAAAGGATGACGCTGACCAGGATCATGCCTTCGGTCAGGTTATGCATCACAGTGTGTAAGGTGAAGTGCAGCAGGTCGCTGCGGTCTAGCATGGGCACCACCGTCACGCCGGGAGGCAAAATGCCATGGTTGAGGTCGTAGACTTTCTGGTGAATCGCATCGAGCGTAGGTTGCTCTTCGGCGCCCTTCCGCATCAGCACGCCGCCTTGGATGACGTCCGGCTCGTCGATGATGCGCCCGTCTTCCATGTGGTTCGCCCTGGCCATGTGGCCCAGCCGGATTTTGGGGCCCTGCACGACATAGCCGATGTCTTTGACTCGGAGGGGAGTCCCGGACTTCGTGGTCAGCATGGTCTGCTCGATGTCCTGCACGTTGTTGAAGAGGCCCAGCGCACGAACGTTCATCTGCTGCATGCCTTCTTCCACGAAGCTGCCGCCGGCATTGATGTTGTTATTCGCGAGTTGCTGCTCCACCTGGCCGATGCTCAATCCGTACGACACCAGCTTGTTCGGGTCAACGCGTATCTGGTACTCCTTTACCGTCCCGCCGAAGTCGGAAACGTCCACCACATTTGGAACAGACTTGAACTGCTTGAGGAGAACCCAGTCTTCGATCGACCTTAGTTCCATCAGGTCATACTGGGGATTTGTGCTTCTTAGGGTGTACCAATAGATCTGGCCCGTGGTGCTCCAGTCCGTTCCGATTTGAGGTTGAAGGTTTTGTCCGCTCGGCAGATTGACCTGGGTGAGCCGTTCCAGCACCTTCTGGCGGTTCCAATCGTTAACGGAACTGTCGTCGAAAATCATAATCACGAACGAAAGGCCGAAAATGGACTCGGAGCGCAGGAAGGTCATGTGTGGCATTCCGGCCATCTGAATCTCGATCGGAATCGTCACTTGCTGCTCCACCTCCTCGGCGGAACGCCCGGCCCATTGGGTAATGATCGTCACGTAGTTGTCGGCGATATCGGGGTATGCCTCCACGGGCAGATTATGGAACGAGATAGCTCCCCATCCGAGCAGCAGGATGGCAATCGCCAACACCACAAACTTGTTGTTGAGCGCGAAGTCTACGAGAGCGCGAATCATGTCCTGTTCCCTGTTCTATGACTGCTGCGACGGCTGTCTCTCCGGAGCGCGAACGTCACAGTTATCGTCACTGAGCCAGCACGTGGTCCAAAACCAACGCGTTGGTGACCACTTGTTGGCCTGGCTCCAGTCCCGATTTGATCTCTTGCAAATCCGTGTGGTCCTGCAAGACGTCTCCGCCGACCACTTCTACGCGGCGGAACTTATTGCCCGGCGCAGGTACGTAGACGAAATCGCGATCATGCATGTGCAGAATTGCGGATGCGGGAACGATGGTGTGCGTCTCCTTGGTTTGACCGCGAAAAGTGGCCGTCACGAACATGCCCAACCGCATGATTCCGGGGTTCTGCACCTCTATCCGAACCTTGCCCGTGCGAATGTTGGGATCGAGAATCGGCAGAATGTTACTCACCCTCCCCTTGAAAGTGCGGTCGGGATAAGCATTCAGTTTGATCTCTGCTGGATCGCCGATCCGAACCGTCGCCAGGTCATTCTCGTATACGTCGCAAACAATCCAGGTTGACGAAAGATCCGAGATCGTGAACGGGGACGGAGTACTGTACGCCTGCACGAGAGAACCTGCGGTAACTTCCTGATCGGTAATGGTTCCCGACACCGGCGCGAAGATATCCACCGTGAAGTTCATCTTGTCGGGATCGTTGCCGAGCAGGCGCAGGTGCTCGGCCGCCGTGTCCACGGCTACCTTGGCCTTGTCCTCGGTGTCTTGTGCGACTTGAAGGTCGTTCAACGCGAAGGCGCCGTGTTCATAAAGATCCTTGGTGCGGTCCAATTGGGCGCGTGCAAGGATTTCATCCGCGACCGCCATCTTGTAATTCGAATAGCCGCCCGACACATCGTCGCTTCGAATCGTCATCAACAACTGGCCCTTTTGCACGAAGTCGCCGAGGCGCGTGTGAATGACCATTACGCGTCCCGAAGCGAGAGAAACGACCGGGACGTTGCGGGAAACGTCGGGGGTAACGGTCCCAGTGACCACGAGCTCGGAGGTGGACGGATGCTCGGTCGCCGCAGCCAGCGGAAACTGCTCGGGATGGTCCACGGAGAAGAGAGCGGCATCCGGGAATGGAACAACTTTGGCGGGCGGCGGCGCTCCGTCCGTCGTATCTCCCTTGACGCTGCTGCAAGCCTGCAATAGCAGCAAGGCGGGGATCGAGACCACTAGAAGACTTACTTTGACGGGTTTCAGTTTCATCAGAGAGCTCCATTCTGCCTGAGACGCGCCATTCCGCGCTGGCCGTTTTCCAGGGCCGTTAGATCACTCGTGCAGTCCACAGGTAAAGAATAGGACACGCGACATAAGGAACGCATGAAGAACTGAATTAAATATGCTATGTGCGGCATTCAAAGTGTTTATGACAGGTCACGCCAGAGTCAGGCAGCGTCGGGCGCCCATTGCGACACTTAGAGCTGGCAGTTAGGACAGACATAAAGGTTTCGTTAACGGAGTGGTCTAAGACGGCTCTCGAAAACGATAACCAAAGTATGGTTCAGTGAGCAAATACTCGGGAGACGACGGATCGTTTTCCAACTTTTTGCGCAACTGATGCACGAAAGTGCGCAGGTACTCCAATTCCTGACCGTACTCGGCGCCCCAAATCGCTTGCAGAAGTTTCGCGTGGGCCAGGGGCAGCCCGGGGCGGTCCATCAGGTATTGCAGCAAATCGAATTCTTTCGGGGTCAAGCGAAGGAGCGAACCGAATTTGCGAACGGTCCGGCGTGCCGGATCGAGCTCGATATCGCCGATGGTGATGGGCACGCCCGCGTGGGGTTCGATTGTTTCGGAGCGGCGGACGGCGGAACGCAGGCGGGCGGCCAGTTCCGGGATGGAAAATGGCTTTGTGATATAGTCGTCGGCCCCGGCGTCGAGCGCCTCAATCTTGTCGGCTTCCCTATCCCGCACTGTCAGCATCAGGATTTGCAATTGCGGATGTTTTCGCCGCATTTCGCGGCACGTGACAATTCCGCCGGCGCCCGGCATATTGACGTCCAGGAGAATTGCCTGGAACTGTTGTGCCTCAACCTGCTTGAGAGCCTGCTCCCCATTGGAGGACTCGGCAACCTCGAAGCCGAGCGCGTCCAAAGTCCGCCGCAGCACCCGGCGCAGATCGGGGTCGTCGTCGGTAACCAGGATGTTCCCGTTGAAAGCAGGCATGACAAGTGACTCAGTGCGCGAGGGCCGCTGGAAGAGCTAGAGAGAACGATGTCCCATAGCTCGCTTCGCCTTCCGCCCAGACGCTTCCCCGGTGAGCGTCCACAATCTTCTTGACGATCGAAAGTCCCAGACCCGTGCCGGCGGGGAGGTGATGGGTCTCCGGCGCCCGATAGAATCGCTCAAAGACCCGTTCGCGATCGGATGAGGTGACCACGATTCCTTTGCTTCTCACCGTCAGGACCACCTCCGAATTCCTGGCGGCCAACCGGATGTCGATTGGCGATCCGGGATCGGAATACTTGACCGCGTTATCGACGAGCTGTGCGATCACGGTCAGGATCAATTCCTGATCCGCCAGTACGGGCACTTCCTGGCTTGGGCCGGAGACGCGAAAGCGCTCGCGATCGGCGGGAGATTCGAGTTTTCGGAGCACCACGTTCACCAGGCTGGAAAAGAGCAGCGGTTCCCGCTGTGGTTTGAATTCCGTATTGTCCAGCATCGCGGCCCTGAGCAGGCGCGAGGCGAGGTGATCGAGCTTGTTCGCCTGCTGGTCTATCGTCATGACCAGTTCCGCTTGCAGGTCCGACAGGCCACCGACCGCGAGCAGGCCGGAACTGGCCGTCCGCGCTACCGCCAGGGGCGTTTTGAATTCGTGCGCCAGCGCATCGAGAACGGCGGTCCGCAGTTGTTCGGTTTGACGGGCGGCCTGGGCGCGGTACTCTCGCTCGAGTGTGCGTGCGCGCTCGAGCGCAATTCCGCCCAGCGACGCAAGCGCCGTAGCGGCGAGCTTCGTCATTTCCGTATCGATCAACGCCAAACCGCCCACGGGCCGCACGCCCAGGCGCACCACGCAATACCAGCTTCGTGTTTCGGGATCGAAAGTGTCGCTGTTTTGAAAGTACGCGTCACGAGTTTGCTGCTCGGCCACCGATGGACCTTCGCCGCTTTGATAGGTGACTGCCGACTGAGCGTCGAATAGTTGCACCGAGCGCAGGTCGAAGATGTCCCGGATCAAAGAGGGAATCAGATTGCCTGGCTCACCCGAACTATCGAGCAGCAGGATTCGTCGCGAAGTTTCATACAGCCGCTCCATGTCGCGCCGCCCGGCTATGGCCTCCCTAGCCCGCAGTTGGGCCCGCTGCGAAAGCCGGCTGATCACCAGCGCTGTGAGTTCAAACGCGCCCAGTGCCACCCAGTTTGCCGGGCTGTTGGCGAAGCTGAAGATGGGTGGAACAAAGAAGTAGTTCAGGCAAGCAGCCGCCGCAATGGAAATCACCGTCGCCTGCCAAAAGCCGCCATAGAGCGCGGCCAACACTACGAAGACAAGATAGAGGAATCCCGTGAACGCGAAAGTCTGCCCGATGTGAAAGGAAACCCACGTGCACACCGCGACCGCGGCCAGAGCCAGGCAGCCTGGCAGCGCCATCATAAGCTTCCTTTTTAGCTTTTTAGCCGCGCCGCAGGCCAGATTTGCCGCGCCCATCCTCGGCCACTCCAGAGGCCTGAGAGTATCTTCCGAGTTATACGGCGTGGCAAGTGAAAAAGGCATAAAAAGGACCGGCCGGGCGTGGCAGCACTAACCAGTCAAAGTTCCAAGTTGCCCATGAACTCCATTTCACGCAGATCGAAGGTGTGGTTGACAACAATCCGGCCGATCTGCGCCTCGAACTGGATTTGCCGATCCTTCTTGCTGATTTCGGCCGACAAAGGAAACAGATAGACCACCACCACGCCGTCTTCCAGTTGGAACACCTCGACGCTAACCGGCTTCACATCCTTTTTCGCTTCGCGCTTCAAAGCGGCCAAGCCCTTCAGAGGTTTCCCCAATTCTTTGGGATCTCCCTTGAAGTCGCCGTTGGGAATGCCGTAAACAGCGATGCGATAGCCGTCGCCGTCCAATGTAAGAGGCGCAACCTCATGCGATTTCAACTCGGCGAGCCGAACCGGGAGAGCGCTCTCCCAGCGCAGTTTCAAGGTAATTGGGTGGGAAAGAGAACGAAAACTGCGGTCATCGCCGCCGGGGCCCGTGAAGACATTCAGCGAAATCCGTTCTCCGCTGCCCTTCGGATCCACATTTTCATTGCCGACGCCGCGCGGTTGTCCCATTTGCCCGCCATCCCTCAGTTGGTCCTCGGTCAGCCGGCGCGTGACAGTAGCTGTGATCTCCTTCGCCCAAGGTGACGCAGCGAGGATCTGCTTCGCATCCCCTTCGGTCCATTGGGCGGCCGGCTTGCCCTTCCAAGCCGGATCCTGTGCCATGAGGCTGGCCACAGCGACGATCAGGCCGAGCGATTGCATCACGAACTTACGCATCCACTTGCTCCGTAAACGCTAAACAGCGACCGGGTCAAGCCCGGCCGCTGCGCTGTTAAATTACCTAACACAACTGCGGCCCTAGAACTTAACCATCACGCCAACCGAGATTTTCGCTTCACTGCGGCGCAGGTCGGGGAACCAGACCCCGCCGGAGCTGGCGCAATTCGTGGTAGCGGTCGGGAGATCGCTCGCTCCGGACGGTGCTCCGCTCATACAAGCGAACTGCCCAGGGGCGCCATTCGTCCCGCCGATTTGGTAGCCGGGAGGCGTGACGCCACCTCGTCCCGCGAAATACGGGATATCGGAATGACGGTATCCCGCCTCCGCCCACCACGTAATGTACTCTCTGGGCATGTATTGAAGAGTGACGGTACTATCCCACATGTGAGCCCTTTGCCCGGGAAGCTGCGTGAAGTACGGTGAACCTGTTACCGCGTCGGCCCCGTTGATCGGCGGCAGCAGCGTCAAATACCGGCCCCAGTTGCTCATGTCTCCGCCGCCGACCGTGACGGCGAACAGGTCCTTGTGGAACCACACCCGGTTGTACATCATCCACCCTACAAACGAGTCCTTGTTCTTACTGGGCGCGCCGGTGCACTGAATGCCGCCGCCATATTGGCATCCCGCATCCGCCGTAAGAGTGTATGCGATCTTATCGATACCCATCTTATCCGGCTTGTTATAGTATCTTACTTCGATGCTATCGTCCGTGTGAATACGCTCCGTGTGGGGAAGACCCAGGTTATCCTCACCGTAGCCATACTGGTTAGCGACGAGCTTAAACCATTCCGTTGGCTGCCAAAGAAGCTGTCCTCCCAAGCCGGGATGGCCGTTGAACTTGGCGTAAGATTGCCATCCGTTGATGAACCAGGGTTCGATTTTCAGCTTGTTGGTGGGGAACCACTGGACACGGACGCCGTTGAAGAACCAAGGCGTGTTCGAGGACACGTACGATGGCTGGTAAGTCCAGTTATCGAAGTTGTAATAACTGAACAGGCCGATGTACGAGACGAAAATCCCCGCGTCGACATTGAGCCCGTGATTGACGTTGAAGTGGTACCCGCCGTAAGCTTCCGACGTGTACTTATACGCTCCTCGGAGGTCCCACTGGCCGATACCGTAGCTGGCGTCATTACGCGGCGTTGTGGTGGCAAACATGCCGAACATGAACAAGATTCTGCCGCGGACGTTCTGCCAGTGAAAATCGCCGCCCACGCTTTCCTGTTCGATCTGCACTTCACCCGAGCGGAAGGACTCGGTCGCGCCGACGATGGTGTGATCGATCGGCTGGTTGAAATCTTCCATGTAATTGGTGTCGAACCGGATTTCCGGAGTGAAGAACTTCGTATCCAGCACGGTGTCTTTGGATCGCGTGGTAGCGTTCATCCAGGTGAAGTCGGCGAATGCGAAGGGCGTAAAATTGTCGACTGCGGGACCGGGTGGAGGCGCCGATAGGGCGTCCGGGAGAGAGGATGCGGCGGGAGCGGCGGCTGGAGCTGGTGCAGCGGGAGGGGCAGCCGGAGCTGGCGCCTGCGCCGGAGTGTCCTGTGGCACGGGAAGCGGAGTTCCCACGTCGGCAGTCGGAGTATTAGCTACCGGCATTCCAAACGCGGCAATCGGTGGGTACTTCAGTGAAGCAACCGTGTCCGGCGGCGCTGTCTGCGATTTTGACACGAGCGCCGGCTGCGGTTTCACCAAGCGCGCCAACAGGCTCTGCTTCGCCTTATCGCGCGGCGCGGCCGGTGGTGTTGTGCTCGAATTCGCCGTGATGACTGCTGGCTGAGGAGTGACGTTGGCGGCCATAATGACATCCGTTCTGGTCGCCCGGCCCGCCGTGATTTGTAACTTGGAAACTGTGGTGTCCGGATAACCGTCGGCTTGCGATGTCACCAAGTATTCGCCTGGAGCGACATTGGGGATCGAGAATATCCCTTCGCTGCCCGAGATCGTCGTCCAGATGCCTTTGCCGTCGGCCTTGGCCACGGTTACCATCGCGCCGACGATGGGAAGCTTCGATGAAGTTCTGACCACGCCGGCGATAGCTCCGAACACCGGCTGCACCTGCGTCGGTGCCGTTGAAACGTCTGAAGCCTGAGCCACATTCCGTGGCACCTGTTGCCCATATGCTGGAACGCCAAGGGCCTCCGCGCCAATCACCAAAGCGAAACACGAAAGAGCAGTCATTATCGATTTGCGAGTCATAGTGTTTTCTCGTTCTTCGATTGTGGGGGACGACCCGTGAAAAAGGTATGAAAGCGCCGATCAGGAATTTCTATAACTCGCATAACCGGTAAGGCGCGGCTATCGGTCTCGGCCGGGCGGGGGAATTCGCAGTTGGTAGCCAATGGCCCGATCGGTAACGATATATTGCGGGCGCGCCGGATCCGGTTCGAGTTTCTTGCGCAGGTTCTTGATGAATGCGCGGAGAGAATGAACGCCTTTGGTTGGATCGGAAGGCCAGAGCTTGCGGACCAGCTTCACCGATGGCACGGTTTGATTCATGTGGGCCAACAGGTGGGCGAGAATGCCGTATTCGAGCCACGTGAGGCGAACGTCCCCAAAACTTCCTCGAACCAAGCGGGCGTTGAGAACTACTGTCTTGTCGCCCAGCTTGATCGCTTTGAGCGACGTGCGCCCCTTGCGTCGCATCTGCCGAGGTTTGCGCCCCACGAACCTTTGCGATGCGGAGTTCGCGGAGCTTAGAAGAGACAGGGGCGAACCGTTGCCCAAGTGCGATGCGAGCAAGCCCAGAGCGCTCGGCGCGGTCGCCAGCGTGTCCAGTAGGATCAGGCAACACTCGTCGGCGTCGAAAGGCAGTTTGCCCATGTCGAGCGATGCTTCGATCACGTCATAGCGCTCGCGCGTCAATACTGACTTCAGGGCAGAGCAGTCGAAGTTCTGTCGATGAATAATCAGGACCTTTTCCGGACCCATCGTGCGATCTCCAGAGTACGCGGTCGGCGGATCGGTTACTCTGCCAGCCACCAGTGTAGGAGAGGAGTTGTAAAAAAGTCATAAAGGAACTTACCCGTTTCGCCACGCCGCGCCTTTTATGCCTTATTCACAACTTTTGCCGCATGATCAAGTGAGAAGAGAAGCAAGGAGGGTATGTGACCAATATCGGTGAGACAATCTGCCGGCTGGCGTTACGAATCGCAATTGCGGTTTGCGCCGCGAGCTATCTGTTTGCCCAGCCGCTGTCGCTTGCGATGCGTGCCCCCAAAGGCCCGGGAGACGCGGTGGCCGAGGCTTCGACGCACGTGATTCGGGCGGATGTGAACCTAGTCCTGGTTCCCGCCGTGGTGACGGACCGCAAGGGAGCCACGGTGAATGGCCTCGGCCGCAATAACTTCACTGTGCTCGAGAACAAAGTTCCGCGAGCGATTGTCGCTTTGAGCAGTCAAGACGCGCCGTGCTCCGTCGGCATCGTTCTCGATTTGAGCGGCAGCATGCGGACGAAGTTGCGCGCCGCCACCGATGCCGTGCGCGCATTTCTCCAAACCGCAAATCCGGAGGACGAGGTGTTTCTGCTCACTGTCGGCTCCCGCCCGCATAGCTTGTCGGATTTCACGGCCGACTTCGCCACGCTGCAAAACAGGGTCGTTGCGGCCCGTGCCGATGGCGACACCGCTTTGGTCGATACCGTGTATATGGGCCTGAACCGCTTACGCTCGGGGCGAAAAGGCAGGGGCGCCCTCCTGGTTGTCTCCGATGGCATGGATAACAACAGCCGTTACTCCAAGTCGGAACTGCTGCGGGTTGTCGAAGAGTCCGACGTGCAGATTTACACGATCGGCATAGCGGATAGTCCGGCTTGGAAGAAGGCCATCGAACTCACTGAGCAATCAAGGGGTTTGGCTTTCCTGAGCGATCTCGCAGACCGGAGCGGCGGCATGAGTTTCAAAGCCGTTATTTCCGACGATGTCGAGCCGGCCGCACTCAAGATCGGCCGCGCGATCCGCAACGAGTATGTGATCGCGTATGGCCAGACCAGCGCCAATGACGCCGGTAAGTGGCGCAGCATCCAGGTCAAGGTGAATCCGCCGCAGTTCCGGGTCTATGCGCGCGCGGGATACTTTGCGCAATGATCGGGCGACGGCCCTTAAGAATCCGAAGGTGAGCGGAAGCGGTACCCGAGCCATGGCTCGGTTAGAAGGTATTGTGGCTGCGTCGGGTCTTCCTCAATCTTTTTGCGGAGTAACCGGACATAGGCGCGAAGATACTCGAGCTCTTGGCCGTACTCCGGCCCCCAGACCGCTTGCAGAAGGCGAGCGTGCTCGATTGCGACGTCCTGGTGTTGCATAAGGTATCTGAGCAGTTCGAATTCGGTTGGCGACAGACGAACCTCTTCTCCCGATCTGCGCAGCCTGCGGTGCGGGACATCGAGTTCCAGGTTGCCGGCTCGGAGCACAGGCTCGCCCTCCGCGCTTTCCACGCGAATGCGCCTAAGGACCGCCTGGAGACGCGCGATCAACTCCCGCACCAGAAAGGGCTACGTCACATAATCGTCCGCGCCGGCCTCGAGCGCCTCGATCTTGTCGTCCTCCGTATCGCGAATCGTGATCATCACGATTCCGGCACCGGGGGCCAGAGCGCGGATTCGCCGGCACGCTTCCACCCCGCCCATGCCCGGCATGTTGCTGTCCAACAGCACCAGGTCTACGGACCTTTTGGCGACTAGTTCGACGGCCTCCTCGCCGTTTCGAGCCTCTTCAATAATGAAGCCGCTGGCGCTCAAAGTGGCGCGGAGCGCGCGCCGCATAGCCGGCTCATCATCCACCACTAGGATTCTAATTCGCTTGGAGTTCATGAAACGCTTCGCTCTTCACCGCCGGCAGCAGCATACAAAACGTTGTGTCTTCGCCGTTTGCCGATTGGCAATCGAGCTCCAAACTCCCTCCATGCGCTACGACGATTTTGCGGGCAAAGTAGAGTCCCAACCCCGACCCAGACGCCGCGTGCCCAACGCTGGAACCGCGATAAAATCGTTCGAAGACGCGCTCGCGCTCTTCGGCTGGTATCGGAACCCC
>Ga0187858_10006343_pt1 | contig 10634 bp, 9 predicted proteins | sample June2016WEW_8_15_FD_133015 | JGI IMG/M metagenome (GOLD analysis project Ga0187858, IMG submission 133015) | Peatland microbial communities from SPRUCE experiment site at the Marcell Experimental Forest, Minnesota, USA - June2016WEW_8_150 | ecosystem: Environmental > Terrestrial > Soil >...
TTGAATCCATTGGCCCGTCCAGACGAAGAGCGGGTCATCCATATGGATGGCCTTGTTGATGAACGGAGCCAGACATCCAACCAGGATCACCCCGATCACGAAGCGGGGATGTTCGGAAATCCAGGATTTCTTCAAATTTTCAGGTGGTGATGCTGCGCCCATCTAAAACGCCGTAACGTTACCAGCTTGTCAGCCAAGGAACAACCTTCGAAAGTTCCCGCGACACCGCCGCACAGCATCGCTGTAAATTGCCGCCGGGCACGAGCCGCACTTCCCTGGTTTTCCGTGATACGTTTCCCAGTGCCCACCTTTGCGATGAGCTTCGCGGGGCGAGTGTCCTGTCACCGGGAACGGCATCTGCCTTGCCGGTTGTAAAAACCGGTCAACTAACTTCCTTCTGCAATCGTTCGACTTCTTCCCTGATCAATTCCGTTGTCCGATGTTTGGCCAGATAAACCTGGTCCACAGAAATACCGAAAGTTGCGGCCACTTTTTTGGCCGACCATACTTTATTCACGTACAGGTCGAAGATTTGGAACTTTTGCGGGTCAAGCTGGCGTTTGACCCTGGCAATGGCCGAATCATAAAGGTTCTTTTCCCATTCAGCGTCCCACAACGCGTCCAAATCCCGGCCCGTCGGATCCACCACTTTGTCTATCACCCGGGTGCCGGTGGCCGTGTCCTCAGCAGCTGGATGGTAGCCAACGAACGGCCCGCGTTTGCGAAGCTGATCCGTAATCCGCCAGCGGGTCATGTTCAGGAGCCAGGTTTTGAAGGAACCAAGCGCCGGGTCATATTTGAAGGAGGGCATGTGCCGGGCGACGGCGATCATCGTTTCCTGCACGACATCCTGCGCCTCGGTCGCGGTCAGGCCGCCCTTGATGGCAACGCCGTAGATGAGCTTCCAATAGGTGTCAAAAAAATCCTGCCAACTCGACTGATCCTGCCAGTCTTTGAGGCGTTGAATCAGCGTTGCGCGCGTCGGAATCAGTTCGTCTTTCGGCTCGGCCATCAAACAAGTAATGTGGTTAAATGACAGAGATTACTAGGAAAATTGCAAATATGATTGCATTTTGATTGACATAATCCCGGCCATGTGGAATAGATAGGACACAGACAGCAACACAAGACAACTGGAAAACGAACAACCGAACATGAAAACGAAATCGAAATCAATCCGGTCGCCCGGCTCGCTGGTCGTGCGCGGGAAAAACTTCTACGCTTACTGGCGAGTGAAAGATTCAACCGGCAAACTCAAAGCCATCTGCAAGGCGCTACGCGATGAACGCGGCGCACCTATCACGACGCGGCCAGAAGCGGAGAAGGCAAAGGCCGCGCTCATGGAGATAGTGGCAAAAGAAAAACAGGTGGACACCCTGCGTTCAATCGCTCATTCGATTGACGACACGCAGACCGACCTTCAGCGCCTCAAAGACGAGGTTAATCCGCCGATGCCGGTGTCGCAGGTATGGACGGCGTTCCTGCGGTCAACGCAGCGCCACGATTGCGGCAAGTCCACGCTGGCGCAATACGAGATAAAATTCTCGATGTTTCAAAGGTGGCTTGAACGCGAACACCCGGAAGTAAAGAGCCTGCGCCAAATCACCCGGCCAACGGCAGAGGCGTATCTGGACACGCTGAATCACGGACGCACAGCGCCCGCGACTTTCAACGGACACCTGCGAATCCTGAAATACATTTTCAAGATTCTGCATGACGACGCCCGGCTCACGGAAAATGTTTGGGACAAGGCACAGCCCCGGACTCTCATTCAACACGGCAGGCGCGAGTTCACCGTTGACGAGTTGCGGAAGATTTGCGCGTCCGCGACCGGGGAACTGAGATTGCTGTTTGCGATTGGCCTCTATACCGGCCTGAGAATGGGCGATGCCTGCACGTTGCGATGGAATGAAGTTGATTTACGCCGTAATCAAATCAGGAGAATCCCGAACAAGATACGGCGGCAGGGCGGCAAGGCGGTTGTCATTCCGCTTCACCCGGTTTTGGCTGAAATGTTCACTGCCATTCCCGCCGATGAACGCGGCGCGTTTGTCCTGCCTGCGACTGCGGCGAAATACAATTCAAAGTCGAGGACGGGGATTGTCGAAGCCATCCAAGCACACTTGCGGGCCTGCGGGATTGAAACCACCGAGGCGCGGGAAATCGGCTCACGTCGGATTGTTCGGGCTGGCTTTCACAGTTTGCGGCACAGTTTTATTTCGTTGTGCCGCGAATCAGGAGCGCCAATGGCCGTCGTTCAATCCATCGTTGGCCATTCCAGCCCGGCTATGACTGCGGTGTATCAACACACGTCAGAACTAGCCGCCAAGAACGCCGTGGCCATGCTGCCTGCAATCACCGGCGAAGCGGTTGAACCACGGCCAACCTTACGCCAGCTAATCGAATCTCTGACGGCGAACAACTGGCGGGCCGTCAAAGCGGAGGCGCTGGCGATGCTGCCTGCTTAATCGAATCCGCTTGCTCGCCCGTGCTTTCACCGGCACGGGCTTTTTGTTGCCTATGCGACGCGGCAGTTCTCTTGACGGCTGGAAATTTTGCAGTAGTATTCCCTTGTCGGTTTAAGTGGAGTTGCTCTCCACGCCCGCAAAAAAGAGCAGCGCATAAAACATGGAGTTCAAGATGCGCTCGGAAATCCCCGCGTAAACTCTAGCAATGCGTCTGCATTGCGCCGGAAGAAAACAGTTAGAGCTATGCAATTACATACGGTTGAAATCCTGACCGCCACACTGAAGGCGGACAACACTATTGCCGACAACGAACGCAAAAAAATCCTGAAGGTGATTCGCGGCGAACCTTTGCCCGCGTCGGACGACGGCAACGGCAAACACCCGCAACAAAAAATTTACAGCCGCGAGCAGGTCGCAGAACAGCTTGGCGGGCGAACCACCCGGTTTGTTGACAAACTATGCCGCGCCGGTCTGTTGGAAAAATTTCGTCCGCGAGGCCACAGGCGGGCAATCGGCATCACGGCCAAAAGCCTTAGCCAATTTCTCACCGAAGGCGGAAACTAACCCGGCTTGAAAATCAAAACGCCGTCGCATCACCCGCTTGATGAACACGACGGCAAAACCGAACGCATGAAAGATACTTTAATTTCGGAAGCGCCGCAAGCCCCGGTGACGACACCCGTGACCGCTACGCCCGCACCGTCACCTACACCAGAACCAACACCCGCGACCGGCAAAGAACCTGCACGTCCACACGTGCCTGATGGTGAAATCAAATCCGTTTCCGATGCTGCCGGAGCCACGGCTGATTTGAAGGCGCGACCGGCCAGAGGCTCCGAGCTTGCCCGCGCCGAATTTGTCTCAATCGGCAGCGCGAAAAGCAATGCCGTTGCCGACGCCAAGCCAGAACAAATCATTTCTGAAATCCGCAACGGCAAATGGGCAAAGGCCGTTGACGCAATCCGCGCCGAACTCGCCAGCGGGAACAAGGAACGCGCCGACGATTTGAAAAAGGCGTTGCCCGCCGTCCTGTGGAGCGGGCGTTTTTCCAAGCGCGCCAACGTCGGGATTTTGGAACATTCCGGCCTTTTGTGCGCCGACGTGGACAAAATCGGCTCCAAAGTTGGAGAACTTCACGACACCGCACGGAACGACCCGCACGTTGCCGCCGCCTTTGTCAGTCCATCCGGCAACGGCCTGAAAATTGTCTTTCGTGTTCCCGCAGATGCAGCCAAACACGCGGCCAGTTTTGCAGCCGTGCGCCGCCATGTGAAGCAAACCTACGGCGTGAACGTGGACGAGGCCGCGAAAGACGTTGCCCGGCTTTGCTTCGTAAGCCATGACCCCAACGCGTTTTGGAATCCCGACGCCGTGCCGCTTGACGTGACGAGCCAGACGCCAGACGGCGCGGAAATCGGCGGACGCAACAACGCGGCTTTCAATCTGGCTTGCGTTTGCCGTGACGAGGGAAAGACGCAGCGAGAGGCGCGTTCTGTTGTCCGCGACTTCGCCGTGAAATGCAATCCGCCGTTATCGCAGCGAGAGGCGGACGCCTGCGTTAAATCCGCTTTCAGTTATTCGCCAATTCTCGCCAGCAAGGACGACACTGAATTTGAACTTGCGAACCGACTCGCGGCCACGCTTCCGCCGATCAAAACTTGCGTCAAGACGTGGCACGCTTATGAGCAAGGCACATGGCACAAAACCGAACGCGCCCTTTTCCGGCCAAAGGCGCAGGCCATTTTACCCGAATCCATCCGAACGGCCCGGCGCGAAGTCTCATTGCTCGACCACCTAGAAGGCCGCTGCCAATTCGACGAATCCGACTTCGCCGGTTTTTACAAGTTCGGTTCCGGCGGTGAAATCCTTATCAACGTCGCCAACGGCGTGCTTTCGATTCAACCGGACGGCAAAACAAAACTGCTCGACCATTCGCCCAATTATCTTTTCACGTTTCGCGTTGCGGCCAAGTTCGACCCCAAAGCGGAGTGTCCAATTTTCCGCCGCGTCTTGGGTGAACTGTTGCCGGATGCCGACGACCGGAAACTTCTTCAGCTTTTCAGCGGCAACATTCTTTTGCCGGATTGCCGGTTTGAAGTGGCACTTGTTGACTACGGAGAGGCCGGACACGGCAAGTCCACCGTTGCGGAAGCCACAGCCAATGCGCTCGGCTCTGACTTGGTCACGCGATTAACCATGTCGCAAATCTGCGACGCCAAAGGCTACCACGTTCCCGTGCTGCGACATGCCGCTGTCAATCTTGGAACTGAACTGGACGCGGTTGAACTTGACGAAAGCAGCGCGTTCAAAGCCATCGTGTCCGGCGAAGCCATTGAAGCCCGTCCGATTTGGGGCAAACCGTTCACCATGCGGACAGTGTGCAAGCTCATGTTTCTGGCAAACTCATTGCCGCGATTCAAGTATGGCACGGACGCGGAATTGCGACGCTGCCGGTTTTTAAGGTTTGACGTTTTGCCGGTTGAAAAAGACGTGACACTCAAAACCAAACTTGCCGCCGAACGCGACGGCATTTTCCTTTGGACGGTCGAAGGATTGGTTGAACTGCTCACATTTGCCGAAATGCCAATCGGCGGACGCGCTTCCCGCGCCGTTCTCGACCGTTTCCGAATCAGCAATGACCCGTGCGGCTCATTTGTCACCCTGCGTTGCCAGCTTTCGCCCGACGCCACAACCCCAAAAGATGAGTTAAAAAACGCCTTTGCCGACTTCTGCCGACGGAATGAACTGCCCACCAGTTGCGGCGAATGGTTTTTGAAAAAACTTTACGAACGCTGGCCGCAGGTCCACGAAACCAGACCCACCGGCGAGGGCGGCGACCGCTACTACGCCGTTGCTGGAATCGCCCTGCGAAAATGAACAACATGGACAAAACTCCGTCCACCCTGTCCAACCAATTCTTAACTCAAATCATGGTAAAGAGAAAACATGTATATGTGTATAGGTAGAGTAGTGTGTAGAGGAAGGATAAGGAAAATGGTTGGACACGTTGGACGCGGTGGACGGGAATTTGCGATACATTTTCACTCCGGCACGGCTCAAAAACGCTTTGCTGACAAGCATTTTCGGCCAAACCAACCCCCGAAACCATGAAAACCCCGGCGATCCCCACAGGACAGATGCTTTGGGCTGACACCGCCGAGGCTTCCCCGCCGCGTATGGGCTTCACACACGACCGCACAACCGGCAAGGAAGATTGGCTTAGCTCAATCTTCCGTTGGCTCCGGCACGGTGCTAATATATGAAGAAATCCAAGTCATGATGAAACCTATAGAGACCGAATTGTCAACCAAATGCCCGAAATGTAGAGGAGAAGCTTGGGTTGTGTTTGAACCCGATTCGGGTCAAAAATTGGTCAAGTGTCGTTGTGGAAACATTGCACCTGCCGATGGTTTAAGTTTTAACCCCAACCCCGAATTCTTGTTTAAATACCGACCTCATGACTGTTACAGCGAATCATGGATTCTGAACGAGGAACTTTTCTTTGCGAGCCCCGCTCTGTTCAATGACCCTTTCGACTCGAAGGTCATGTATACTTTGGAAGGTACGATTGAGCAGAAAAAACGATATTTGAGCGAAATCCTTCAAGCGGAAAAACCTGGAATAAAAAAGCGGGAAAGATGGAGAATAATCAACTATACGCTCGAAAAGCAACTATTGGAGAGGGATTACGATAACCACGTTAGAAGAGTTCAGAAGCGCATTGATAAATATGGCATCGTCTCGTTTTCTCGAAAGCCCGATGACCTATTGATGTTCTCGTATTATGCAAAGGACCACACGGGATACTGCTTAAAATATAGGCGTTCAAAAGAGAATGTTCTAAGCATGGCCCGAGAGATTAATTATGAAACTTCATATCCGAAATTTAGTGTTTTCGATTTTTCCTTGGGCAAAGTCGGTCCGCTTGGAGATAAAGTCCTGCTCACAAAAGCACAATGCTGGAAGCACGAAGCTGAGTGGAGAATCGGTTTTGCTGACTGTGCCAACCGAGTAATAAAATCGCCTCATCCGATTTTGGAAGGCATAATTCTTGGCTGCAATATGACACCGGAACGACGTGCGGAAATCATTGCATTGAACAACCGACGAGAAAAACCGGCGGAGATATTTCAAGCACAAAAAAAGAAATTTGAATTTGCTCTCGAAATCGTCGCCTTCCCTTCGGTTGCCTGAACTCTTTCTTCATCCCAACACAAGGCTAACTGGCTTGTGGTGTTTGTGGCGTTGGCACCGGCGGAAGCTCTGTCGCTGTCGGTGGCTTTGGCCGAGTTGAACCACGAGGCCGGAGCACACCGGCTGTTGGCGTAACCAGTTTCCAGAGCCGTTCTTTGGCTGCGGTTAGGCGAATAACAAGCTCGGCATCTTTACGGCGCTGTGCGCTTTCAAGCATATCGTCAAGCTGGTCTAGTTGCTTCAACGTTCTGGCTTTTCTTCGTTCATCCTCCGCTGGAGCGAGAACCTGAACGGTTTGTCGTTCAGCCAAACGGCGTTGCTCGCGGCGTTCACGCTGGCGCTGCTGTGAGCGCCGGCCAGCTTCAACGGCAGTCTGTGAGTTGAACAGCGGCATTTGAACGGGAACGTCCGTCAGGCTGGCGGGGTTGTCAAATTTCACTCTGGCGGCCTGGTTGTGCAGGCGATGCGGAGTTCTCGCCCGTCAGCAATTCCGCCGTGCCGAAAGCTGGAAATGAAAACGCCTGCTGAAGATTCGGATTGAACGGCCATTCTGCAACGCCCCCAATACTGCCGATAAACGCCCATGACGCAATTGGCTTGATTCCCCCGGCGGCTTGGCGTATAACGGACATGGCTGAAAAATCTGAAAAACGAAACTTAAATAGACAAAATAATCTCGCGTAGCTTGGCTACAGGTTTCATCCGAAAACCGCGAATTTTCAAAGCAGAGAGACCGTCTAGCACGCGCCCCATCGGGCGCGGCTTGGCGCATTTCTCTGCAAGGCGCTTCGCGGTGCCTCGGATGGGGTGCGTTGAGTCCGCGCCTTTTCCTTTCGGCTTCGCTTCAACAGTTAGACCCCGAAACACAAAAAAGTATAAAAATGAAACCTATGAAAACGAAATTAAAAACTATCATTCGTGCTGCGTGCCATTCATTCGCCGGAGCGGTCTGTACGGGAGCAGCCCTGCTGATGACCGGCAACGCACCGGCGCAAAATCTGTTTGAGGGGGATTGCAACAGTGGCAACATCTATGAATTCACGCCGGGCGGAGCGCAAAGCAGCTTTGCCTCCGGGCTGGGAACTGCTGTTGGACTGGCCTTTAACAGCAAGGGCGATCTGTTTGTGAGTCTTGGCAACTACAGTGGGAGCATAATTGAAATCACGCCGGGCGGAGTGGTAAGCACCTTTGCCTCTGGGTTTAATAATCCTCAAGGACTGGCCTTTAACAGTGAGGGCGACCTGTTTGTGGCCAACGCGGGCGGCAACGACATCATCATGTTCACGCCGGGCGAAGTGCGAAGCACCTTTGCCTCCGGGTTGGACAATCCTCAAGGACTGGCCTTTAATAGCGCGGGTGACCTGTTTGCCACAAGTGGCCATAACCTTATCAAAATCACGCCCGGGGGAGTTCAAAGCACCTTTGCCTCTGGGTTGGCTGGTCCTTGGGGACTAGCCTTTAACAGCGCGGGTGATTTGTTTGAGGCGGACATGTCCACTGGCAACATCTATGAATTCACGCCGGGCGGAGTGCAAAGCACCTATGCTTCCGGGCTCGGTGTCGCTGTTGGACTGGCCTTTGACAGCGCGGGCGACCTGTTTGTGAGCAGGGGCAACTACAGCGGGAGCATAATTGAAATCACGCCGGGCGAAACGCAAAGCACCTTTGCCTCCGGGTTGGATAACCCGGTTGGACTGGCTTTCCAAGGCGAAACCCTGCCCGTGCCAGAACCGTCGGCTTTGGGGTTGCTGGCCGTTGGCGTCCCCGCACTCCTCGTCCGCCGCCGCCGCAAACAATGAATTTTCAAAAATCCGCCTTTGGCTAAAAACGGGACTCCATACGCGCATGGCTGGTGTGAATTCCCCCCTGCCACCGGCACATGGCGGGGACGGTCGGCCAATAGAAAGAGAGTCCTCATTTGCCATACGTTTTCCATGCGTTTTCCGACCGCCAACGAGCCGGAGCCGGGCGCGTGACACCGGAACAGCCTTGCACTAATCAAAGCGCGTGGCAGGACGCAGAACGGTAGGCAGCAAGTAGGCCCGACCGCAACGCCGGTTGACTGGCGCACCCGCAACAGTCCCGACACTCGCCACGATGCCCGCCTGACATTGCCAGCTTACGCAGGCCGAATTTTGATTGCCCCTAACGTGTCCAGGGGGGAGGGAGCGCATGGCCTAAAACGCCCTGCGCCACGCCAGAGCGGAAGCCCGTTGATTGCATTTTGATTGCAGTTTGGCAGGTCAACGTAGGGACACACAAAGGAACGCAAGCGAAGTGTTAAAGTGGCTGATTCCATTGAAGATATTGGCGAAAGTGAGGATTTGCTTGTCGTTATTGGCTAAAGTCGAAACCGGCCAAAACAGGCCGAATTCAAACAAGTAATGTGGTCTTAAATGGCGGTTGGCAATAAAATATACGGCCATCGGAAAAATGTTGATAAAAAAGAAGTTATCTGCTTGTTTTATCCGCATTCATCAGACAGATGGGCACTTTAGTAAAAACAATTGAACTTCTTTCCTAAAGCCGGTCGCGGCCTTGTGCTGGCCGCAATTTTGGGGGGCTGCTTGGCGTGCGTCGAGAAAGCCCGGGCGCAGGCGATGGCAGGCGGCGAAACCACGAACGTAATCCGGATTGTGGAGCTTCAGGGCACGGTGGAATTCGCTCCCGCTGCCGCCCGCGCCTGGCTGCCGGCGCAAATCAATCAAATCCTGCATCCGTTCGACCGGTTGCGCACCGGCGCCAATAGCCGGGTAGCGCTCCTTTGGTCAGAACGGAGCGTGGTGTCTTTCGGCGCCCTGACGGAGCTTGAAGTTTTGCCGCCGGATTCATCTGATGCGCAATGCGGGCTGCACCTGGTCCGGGGCATCGTCTCATTTTTCCATCGCGACGAACCGGGACGCATCCGGGTCATCACCCGTGGCGCCGTCGCCGGAGTGGAGGGCACGGAGTTCGTTCTGGCCGTGGACGACACAGAGCGCACGACCCTGTCGGTGGTTGATGGCAAGGTCCGGTTTGGCAACGAACAAGCCACGCTCCTCCTGACCAATGGCCAGCAGGCCGTCGCGGAGCCGGGCAAAGCGCCCGTCCACACCGCCGGTTTCATTGCCAACAACTTACTGCAATGGTGCTTTTACTATCCGGCGGTAATTGATCCGTCAGATTTGCCGTTCATGCCGGAAGAACAAAAAACCCTCGGCGAGTCGCTTCAGGCCTACCGCTCGGGCGACCTGCTGGTGGCGCTGGCCAAATATCCGGCCGGGCGTCAACCCGGTTCCGACATTGAGCGGGTTTATTATGCCGGCCTGTTGTTGAGTGTTGGCGAGGTCGAACCGGCCGAATCGGTACTGGCTTCATTGTCCGTTTCCGATGCCTCCAGCCGCCCGCAACGGATTGCCCAAGCCTTGCGCGAGCTCATCTCCGCCGTGAAGCAGCAACCGAATCCAACAGTGGTCCGCCCGCAACTGGCCACGGAATTCCTGGCGGATTCCTACTATGAACAATCGCGCGGTGTCCCCGGGGCTTCCTTGCAGGCCGCGCTGGATTCCGCCCGGCGGGCCGTGACCAACTCGCCGGATTTCAGTTTTGGTTGGGAGCGCGTGGCGGAACTGGAATTCAGCTTCGGTCGCACCCGCCAGGCGCTCGAGGCCTTGAACAAAAGCCTGGCCCTCGCGCCGCGCAATGCCCAGGCGCTTGCGTTAAAAGGATTTTTGCTCGCGGCGCAAAATCACACTGGCGAGGCCATCGGATGGTTCGACCGGGCGCTCGCCGTGGACTCCGCCCTCGGCAACGCATGGCTGGGACGCGGTCTATGCCGCATCCGCCGCGGCGATGCCAGGGGCGGACGTGAAGACCTGCTGGTGGCCGCGGCGCTCGAGCCACAGCGCGCCGGGCTGCGAAGTTACCTGGGCAAGGCTTACGCGAACGCAGGTGATGACACGCGCGCCGCCAAGGAACTTCAACTCGCAAAAA
>Ga0187858_10006344_pt1 | contig 10633 bp, 6 predicted proteins | sample June2016WEW_8_15_FD_133015 | JGI IMG/M metagenome (GOLD analysis project Ga0187858, IMG submission 133015) | Peatland microbial communities from SPRUCE experiment site at the Marcell Experimental Forest, Minnesota, USA - June2016WEW_8_150 | ecosystem: Environmental > Terrestrial > Soil >...
CATCGTCAGGGAGAGCAGCGCCAGCACCATCTCGTCCACTTTGTCTTGGTCGTATTCCATCGCGCACCTGGATTGGAGTTCGCCGCAAGGGTAGCACTTCGTGACTCGGACAACCACCGGACAGACGCCGGACAAGACCCGGACGCACACCGGATGCCGCGCGTACGGCGACAACGCCTCAGATGCCGCATCCTCGCGCAACCCTCGATGGATCAACACGTTTACGCACAGAGCGCCCTACAGCGCCCGGCGGGAACCCATTAGTTCCCGCCGTCCTGCAACTGCTTTGTTTTCTGTGGTAACCAATAAGCTCCCAAAGGTAGCTGTGCAGCTCCCACTTGGGGATGACGTGTCCCTATACTCCCGACGCCGTAGGCGGCGCAAATACCTCAACCCTGAAAAACACCCTCAGGGAGCGCCAAGCTGCCGCCCTCACCTTGGCGGAATCGCAGCGCTGACGGGTGGCAAATCGGTGGCAGGATCGCCACCGCAAAAGCGCCACCAATCGCACCGCGATTAGGCCACGGATCGGGAGCGGAAAGGGCGGCTAAAGAGACCGGGATCATGGCGCCGATCGGCGGCTCGTTCCCCCGCAATCGGGAACGCATCGGCAGGGCAAAACACCCAGCGCCCCGCCCCAGATCGACCCGGCACCAGCGATGTAATCAGCCGCTAGAGAAGGAACTCATTCCGTTCACGCTCAACGCCGCGAAAGTGCCATCCGGGACACGGGGCCAATGAGTGTAAAGTTATGCTGCGAAGTTCAACTATGAGCAAAGGGTATTACGGACGACCGACTATGCAGACGAAATTGAATGGCAGAGGCCAATTGATTCGATCATGTTGCGGATTACTGTTTCTGTTCTTCGTGGCCGCTCTGGCGGCTTCCCCACTACTGCATGGCTCCGAGCACCCCGAACGCCCCGGCGGAGGCTCACCTGACGCTCCGATTCCCACGCGCGCCCAGATTAGCCATGCTATTACGCTCTCGGCGGGTTATCTGGAGCGCGCCTGTGGCCCCGATGGCAAGTTTGTATACGAAATCGACATCAACACCGGACGACAAACAGCCTGGTACGGTATCATTCGGCACGCGGGCGCGATGTACGCACTTGCCATGCTGAATCACGCCCATCCGGACCCGCAAGCGGTGGACGCGATGGTTCGTGCGGCGGCGTTCCTGCGCCACAACTACATGGGGCCTGGAGTACGCCCCGACCAGTTGGTCGTCTGGTCGGAACCCCTGGCCGAGCAGTCCAAGTCTCAGCAGCACGATGCTGAACTTGGAGCGACCGGCCTCGGGTTAGTGGCGCTCGCCGAAGTGAGGCACGTGGACCCGAAAGCAGTGCCGCTCGAAGAATTGCAATCGCTGGGCCGGTTCCTGCTATTTCTACAGAAGGACGATGGCAGCTTCGTCAACAAGTATCGCGCGGAAAGTGGCCCCGTGCGGGATTGGGAGAGCCTGTTTTATCCTGGCGAAGCGGCTTTGGGGTTCATCTCGCTGTACGAGGCGGATCACTCCCGCGAATGGCTCATCGCCGCAGGCAAGGCGCTGTCTTTTCTGGCCAAAAGCCGCGCCGGACACCCCAAGGTTCCTCCCGACCACTGGGCGCTAATCGCGACGGCTAAACTGCTTCCTAATTGTGACCAGAGTTCGTGTCCAGGGGCTTCAAGCGAGGAACTGATCCAGCATGCCATTCAGATTTGTAATTCGATTCTGCACGAGCAATTCAGAGGCTCGGCTGCGGTAGGCATCGATGGCGCGTTCGATCCAGCCGGTTGGACCGCGCCCGCCGCTACCCGCCTTGAAGGGCTGCTCGCCGCCTTGGAATTTCTGCCGAAAGGTGAACTGCGGACGGATGAACTGCGAAAAAAGATCGAGGTGTCAGCCGGGCGAGGTATCGCATTCCTTCTACGGATGCAGATCGGCTCGGGTCCTTACTCCGGCGGCATGCCGGGAGCCTTCGCCACCAGAGTTCTCGACTCATCCGAGGTCCGAATCGACTACGTTCAGCACGCGCTCTGCGCCTGGCTGCGATATCAGAAACTATTTGAAGCGCGGAGTGCAACCGTGAGCGTCCATGCCGGACCCGCAATCTGAAATCATACTCACCTCTGTGCGAAAACGGGGAGCAGGTCAAGCGGGCAACCGGCTCAGAATTGCCCTTTTACGGGGACGATCTCCAAAAAGCCGTCGGAAACGATTGCCAGAACATCTCCCGCAGGAGATAGCGCGAAATCGAACTCCGAAGCCGATGGAGACTGAAGCGGGACCTCCGAAGCCTTTTCCCCAGTCTTGACTTCGTACACTATAATCCTCACGGCCTTCAGCTTGCGTGGAATGTCTAAGAACCGACTGCCGCCAGCAAACTTTTTCACTGCTATCACCACAAAATGAGCGTCTGCACTGGCTTTAATGTTATCGCTAACGACATCAGAATTCTTGTCGAACGCCTCCGCCCATCGCACTTTATCGCGAACCACAAGCCTGACGGATGAGCCTCCGCCGCCCAATACCAAGCTGTCATCGTCGATAAGTGTAGCAGCCGCGCCGTCCCCCTCCCAGGAATAGGAGAATTGAGAACGGCCACACAATTCACCAGCTTCAATCGCGCGACGAAGTGGGGCATCGGCACGGCTAGGATGAAAAGACAGTATGTCGTTGTTAGAAACCGATAGCACCTGATCATACTGACTAAATGGGCACTCCCTTATTGGCTTCAGGTCATCCCAGTTGAGCAGGGCGATCGAGGTGTTAGATTCTCGATAGTTGTACAGGACAAACCCGGTACGATTCGGCAGCGGATAGATCTTCCAGTTCATAAGCACACTGTCCCGGGTCGCAGACAGTTCCCTTTCGGCTACGCGTTCCATATTGGGGGAAAGGAGGATCAGTTTTGTTCCCGTGCGAATGAGCAGAGTATTGTGGCTACCATAGAAAAGAGCGTTCTCATGCCAACTCGGTGTGGGGATGGTCAACTGAGAGATGAACTTTCCACTCCTCGTGAACCTTACAACGTGGAACGAAAGTGGCGGAAGTTCTCTGGTAGCCAGTCCCGTCCTGTCCCGTGTAACAAATCCCACAGCGATTTCCCCAAGGTTGGTCACAGAAATGAGCTGTGAAGACAATTGCCTCTGAAAGTGTGATGAAGAGTCTTCGGGCGTCTTATAACCCAACTCGCGTAAGTCAACTCGCTGAGGCGCTTGGGCCGACATTTGTAGGCAAGCAACGATGATGCAGAGCGAACATGCAGTTCCAACTAGGGGACGATTCATCGCTTGTCTCAGCGGGGAAACGGCACCGACGAATTGATATTGCCGATTAACAAGTCAACAAAGAAGTGGCCGAATGCACCAAACGGAAAGGACGAAAACGGGTTGAAACTGTCGAGATGAATCAGTCCGTCAGGATGCAGGTGAACATCCCCTCCCCGATTATCTTGGCTTGGGTCTAGAAAAGAGAGGTCGATGTTTCCTGGGTTGAAATCCGCGTTTCCTCCAACTGTTTTTATATAAGTCAATTGTTGGTAAATTAAGTTGACATCTCCGCCATTTTGGGCAGCTATCGCCTGGGCTAATGCCCATCGTTGGCTGTCGACCGCCGGGTAGATGACTTGAGCCTGGAATTGAGTATTGGAGTAGAACGTGCCATTCCACTCATTGATTCCCTGCGTCAGGTCACTGAATTTCACGTACCCGGCAGCTCCTCCGGCCCCGGCCACAAATTGCTCGTAGTCTCCATTCTCGTTAAATCCACTGCATACATCATTCGGGCACTCACCTCCGGCACCCGTTCCAAGGAGCATTTGCCCCAACCATGCGGGCTCTTCAACTCCGTCAACTATATAGACTGTTCCGCCACCGCCGCCACCGTCGTCACTCTTCATGGTACAGTCGGCCCCAGACCAACAGTCATCCAACCCCAACGGATCAACCAAACTCAACGGATTGTTCAGCACGTAGGCATAGCGGTTCCAGCTTTGCGGACTGGTCGGATCGACTGCCGCAATCCCCGCCGGGTCCGGCGAGACCCAGCGGCCCTGGCTGGGGCTTTGGCGGCGGGCCATGAAGTCGTACAAGCTGCTCACCGTGTTCTGATCCTGCCCGGTAAACGAAGCGTCCGCCGTTCCCGAGGTTGCGTACTGCTCGCCGAACGGCGCATAGGCCGTACTGAAATAGCGCGAGGTTGGCACCGTTGCCGTCGAAGTCAGCCGGTTACTGCCTAGCCAGTCGGAGTGCCGGTAATACATAAGACCTGAAGCAGTGTAAACCGCGCTGGCCCCGCCCGGCAACGCGATGAAAGCCTTAATCAAGGTCGTCCCATTGACCGAGGCGAGTTTCGCGCCGGTCGGTCCCCAGAGGAACTCCGTGTACGCGCCGCCCGCGTTATTCTCGACCAAACGTCCGAACGCGTCGTACGTGTTCGTTACCGTCGTTGACCCGGACGGTGTAACCGTGACCATGCTGCCAAATGAGTCCCAGGTGTAGTTGTTGTTTAAGTTGTCGGTTTGAATGTTCCCGTTCGCGTCATACTTCACGTAGACACCGGAAATCGTGAACTGGTTCGTGGTTGATGAATAAAGCGGAGAAAACGTCGAGCTGCCGGTCTTCGTAATGTTGCCGAAAGAATCATAGGTGAAGTTCTGTTGCCAGATCGATCCGCAGAGTGACGAGGAAACGCGCTGCAGATCGTCGTACTGATAATTGCAGGTCTGGGTGTCATTGGTGCCAGGAATGTTATCGACAATTGCGAGCTTTTGCAGGGTACCGTTTGGATTCCAGGTGAGCGTGCCCGCATCCGTCTTCCCGTTTACGCTGTAAGTGTAGCTTCCCAAGCGCCCGGTGTTGGGATCGTAGGTGAAGCTGTCGCTGTCCGCGGAACCGAATGTGACGCCGGTCAGCGCGCCCAGGGGATTGGTTGTGCTGCTCGTGGAGTAGGCGACGTTCGTTACTGGATTCGTCCCCGAGACAGCCGTGACCTGCGTGTATCGTCCTTCGCCGTCGAGGCCAGACCCGTTCGCTCCGTAATTGATCGCAGGCACACCAGGAATGCCGCTTAACGATTGCAGCGTGCCAGTCGGCCAGTACGAAGCGGTCGTGTGATAGTAAACTCCCGAGCCGGAGTGCGGCGTGGCTTCGTAAACATCAGTCATCTCACCGCGCTTAGAGTAACTAAAGAACTCATCGGTAACAAAGGCACTGAGGTTCGAGGTGTTGAACGTCTGCGCCTCCACCATGTGCGTCTTGCCGTTGCTCACGCTCACACCACTGGGGTAGGAACTCTTGGAATCATAAAAGAACTTCCGAAGAATGGTATTGGCGGCGCTGGTGTTGCCTGCTGCGACGGCCCGATGCAGTGCGTCATAGGAGTAACATGTGATGTTCCCAGCGTTGTCTATTTTCTGCACTAGATCACCGGCAGAAACGTGACTTGTGCCATCGCCGCAGGGCGAAATCGAATCCCACGTGTAATTGATCGTGCCGTTTGTTCCACTATTGCCAGTCTCTGGATTAGTTTCCGAGGTCATTCGTCCCAACATATCGTAGACGAAGGAGCGAGCTTGCTGGCTGCCCACCGCAGCCTGCGCATTTTGCGCAACGGTGAGCAGATGCCCCAGTGCGTCATATTTGTATTTTGTCCACAGCCCAGTTTTGGCGCTGGATTGAGCGCAGGTTCCAAATCCTGGCAGCGTGGACGATATCTCGCAAACAGAGGTCAGCCTGCCCAAGCCATCGTATTCAAACTGCTTTTGAAACGTCTGCGAGCCGCTAACCGTTTGCAGCACGTCATTATTCGTATAGGTATAGGAAACGGCTCCCCCGTTCGCGTCAGTGATTGTAAGCACGCGACCGAGCGCGTCGTAGGTCGTGTTGGTTCCGGGAGCCGAAGAATTGGTCGTCCCCGCCGACGCGCTAAACGGCATCGTGGATCGAGAGGGCAGGCCCATGTTGTTGTAGTCAGTCTCCACAGTGTCGTAATTCGAGGCACCCGGCCCCTGCAAGCGTTGGCTCAGGATTGCCCGCCCGAAGCCATCCACCGTGGTTCGTGAATCGGAGACTGAGTTCCCGCCGTTGAAGTTCTGGAGCGAAGACTCCACCGCGTTCTCTCCGCTTTGGCGAATGTAATTGAGATTCGTTTGGTTGCTGAGTTGATCGAGAACGTTCGCGGGCCGCCAGAAATCGGGGTCGGTGTAATTCGCCGTGACATTATTGCCGTTCTCGTCCTTCACTTGAGTCGTGATGCCGCCCGTGCAACTCCACGTCAGGGAGCGGGAGAGACTCAACGGCTCATTGACAGTCGTGGCGAATGAATTTCCGCAGGAGCCGGAGCCGTAGACGTACGTCATCTGGGCGTTGTTAACGTCCGTGGCAACATTCAGGTTGCCGGTGTCGTAGTAGGAGAAGGTCTTGGAAAGCGAGGCTGTGCCGCTGGTTGAGGTGGTGGCCGTGGTCAGATTCCCGCGCGCGCCCGTGATGGCAACATGTTGCGGCGTGCCCGACGTGGCCGTGAGGTTCCCTTGGTCGTAGGCGTAGGCCGTGGCGGCGAGTGTCGTTTTCGTGCCGCTCGTCCAATCGTAGACCATCACAGACGACGGTTTGACGATTCCATTGCCCAGGCTCGCATATGAAGTAGCTGTTTCACGAATGAGACTTGTCGTTCCTGGCGCAGATCCTGTTGTGGCTCCGTAGTCGTATTCCTTGTCATCGTAGACCAGTCCGTAACCGGTGCACAAGACTTCTGACAGACGATTGATGCCGTTTGAAAGCTGGCTGTAATCGTCAATCTGTCCAATCGGCGAGCTGACGGCGGTGGTAGCACAGCTCGCGTAATGGGCGTTGTAACAGCGCGTACTCGTCGCAAGCGGCGTGCCCGACGCTGCTCCCTGATAGACCTTCCGCTGCGTTTCGTAAAAGTCGTTGGTTACGGGCGTGGTTGCACCGTCTTTTTGGAAGTCGATAACCGTATCGTCACCTATGGAACCTTGGTTCTGTGAATCGGGGGGAGTCGTGATCTTGGTCGTCCAATGACTCGGCATGTTCTGATCCTGCGTTCGCGTGTAGGTCCACGGCCCACCTGGATTGAGAGTGCGAGTCAGTCCGGCGGTGCTTCCGTCGCTCTCAATCCCGTTTGATCCACCGCTGTAGGTGTAAGAAATCGTTCCGCCTGTCGGCAGCGTGACCGAAGCGATCCTACCCGTCACACAATAGTTGGAATAGGTTCCAGAGAGCGTCTGGCACGAACCAGGTGTTTGCTCATAGGTAAAGCTGTAGCTGGTCCCATCGGGGAGGCCAATACTGCTCACCAGTGCGTCGCTCATGCGGCCGTACTCCGCAGGGACGCTGGCCAGACCAAAATTCGTCTTCACCGTATAGAGCTGATAATTCATGGTGTAGACAGCGCTTCCTGAGGGAGCGGCATACGTGAACGTGGTCGCCGCCGGTGGCATTGGGCTGGACACGGTCAAAACTGGCGTCGTGCTCGATAGCGTGTCGAAGAACTGGCCACTGCTATTCAGGGTGATTTGGTTACCGTTGGCGTCAGTTCGAGTGCCCGCACCGGTGCGAGAAACGGTAGGATTTCGGACCTCGCCCCGTACCGATGTAATCGTTACGGCATCGGCGTCGGTGGAAACGTTAATAGTGTAACCGGAACCATCGCTGGCGAGAGAGCTAAAGCCAGTGAAGATTCCGTTACAGTCGATCAATGCACTCCCCGCAAAAGGGTGGGACACACCGAACATATCATGATAAACATAGTCTTCTACGTAGGTACTATAGCCGTCCCCCAGAATGGGGCATTTGGTCCCCCGAACCAGTCTATAAGTGATATAGCCAACGAAGGCCTCGGTTGAGCCTCGCCAGCCGAAGTTCGAATCTGGCACCCAAGTCATCACGCCATTGACCGAGGTTGGAGTCCACACCGATGAGTCGTAGCTGAGGTCATAGGTAAACGGCATTCCCCGCCCGGCTTTGTGCAACACGGGAATTGCGAAATGCACGTTCAGATTCCCGAGATTCACCGTGCCAAACGGCCCTCCGCCGAAACTCCCAAACGGGGGCGTACCTGTCGCCACTTGTTGACCAAACGCGTTAACCGTTCCGATAACGATGAAGAATGCGGCCAGCCAAGGATGCAATTTCATGAACTCTCTCCCAAGGTACGCTCACATTTAGTTGATAGTGAAATCCGAAAGCGGTAGTCCCGTGTTGAAGGATGCGCCCGAAATGGTGATATCCACCATCAAGTTCCCCTGTAGATAGCGCTGGATGCTTGTCGGAACCACTACGCCGTTCAAAACCTGATAATTGGAGAAGTCAACTTCGGTCGGCAGGTTTGTGCTCGCATTGTTGTCCGGATGAGCATTGAAGGTGATTGCGGCAGGCAAAAGCGTGGTTGCGTCGAGGTAAAAGTCGATCGTGCTCAACTGCTGCGGACTCGGGTTAACGCGCAATGGATTCCGCTGGTACAGGTAAGACTGAATGTGTTGGACGGCTGCCCCGTTTCGAGTTTCTAGCCCGACATAGGTGAGGACGACGTTCGGACCCTCCGCAAGAGACCCGAGGGGCGGAAAGAACCAGACGGCATCCGTCGCGCAGTTTTCGAACGCGAACAAGCCGGATGCACCATTCTGGGCAATCCACTTTCCCCGGGGCACGCCCGTGGACGCGTCACGAATCTCGCTTCGTGTTCCACTGGGAAGAACAAGGCTCATCCGGCTTTCGCCTGTGCCGGACGCGAGGAGAGTCGCAGTTCCAGTCTCGGGAGATGCCCCGCCCGACCAGGTAACACTGCCGATAAGCGTCACATCGCTGATGGCCTTTCCGCCAGTCAAGGCGGAGATTGACTGGGACGCGTACGACACCGCTTGAGGATCGCTTGCCGGGGACCGATTCTGGGAGAACAGGAAAGTTGAACCGACGAGAAGGAGTAGGAAACACTGGCGAAGACGGTAAGAAATGCGGATTCGCATTGAACCTCCTTTTGAACGCAGCTCTACGGAGCACAGACAGGCGCGACTATGCTTTCGGCGCACGAGCGCCGCGCACGATCATAACGCGCACAGCACCGGGCGAACGCCAGTCGCTAAAAGGGAAGAATCCCGGCAAGAAAGTTTCCAAGCAAAGGCTGCATTCAAGGTCTCTCTCACCAGAATTGGTAAGAAATCTAGATAAGTTACAAACCAATGTCAAGCGCGAAATCGAATAATCACGCTACTGCGTGACGAATGTCACATTTGTAATCCCCCCTTAATAATACGTCAGTCTGTCGCGCTTATCGGCGCAACTTATGTTACCGAGTTGTGCCGTCGCTATCCACGTTTGATTTGCGCACGCCGCTTCTCTAAGTAATCATCAACCGCCCGCCGTCTCACTTCGGCTATCGGAGCCCCGGTCAAGTCGCTCACTGCCTGTAACTGCTCGGTCTGTTCAGGCCTCAAGAATACAGCCGTTCGTACCCATCCCCTTCGTGAATTGGCCTCGCACGCTGGATTACATTCCGGTTTCCTCAAGATCGAGTTTGGCTTCCGGTAGATACGAGAAGGCTTCTTGCTTGCAAGTGCTCCTGTATCTCGCTGCTCAGTAACAGTGCGAATCTCCGACACGGAGGGGACTCGAACGAACTGAAAGCGAAGAAGAAACGGCATGAACAGGGGAACCGTCGAGCTTTCTGCAGGACCTGTTGCGGTAAAGGGTCAGGCAGTGCCCGCGAACGACATGCCGGGAAGGGTAGCCGACGCTGGCGAGCCGACCGAAACCGGACAGGACCCGCTAAACTTCTGGGTGCCCACCGCGTTTCGCCGGGAATTTAAGACCTATGCCGCAGCCCATGACCTCAAGTTGAATGAGTTGTTGATAAAGAGTTTTGAGAACTATCGCAAACAGCAGGGCGATTAAAGGTTCAGGGCAGGGGATGCGCCAGCGTGCAATAGCGTGCAAGGGTGTGCGGCGATGGTGGTAAATTTGGCATCCATGGCAATGTAGAATCTACAAGTTATGGAAGCGATTGGGCGGGGCAGGGTTCGAATCCCACTCTCTCCGCCACACAGTCTGCACTGCCAGAGAAATCTGCCTGCATTACTCTCAAAATCGTGCGAAATCGCCGCAATTTCGCACGTTTTCCAGAACGCCCAGCAGCTTAGGTGGGCGCGGACCGCGACGACTCAAGAGGGAAATCCATGATGAAATGTCGGAGCGAATCGATGAACCGTCTCCTCCATGGCCTGCAACACGATCTGGCCCAGAGCCTGTATGAATTTCGGCGAATCGTTAAGCCCCGCGCTCATTTCAAATTGCGCGATGCCCAGCCGGCGCACTTCTTCGCGCGCCTCGTGATCAATTTCACCCAGCGTCTCCACGTGATCGGAGACGAACGCCACCGGCACGACGCAAACCTCGCGAGCGTGTTCCGCGGCCAGATCGTGCAGCGTGCGGTGCAGGGAAGGTTGTAGCCACTTGCTTGCCCCCACCTTGCTCTGATAACAAAGCCGGTGCCGGTTGCTCCATCCACCGCGTTGCACAAGGAGCCGCACCGTGTCTTCAATCTGCCGCTGGTAAGGATCGCCTTTCTCAATCACCGAAACTGGCACGCTGTGCGCGCTGAACACAATCTCCGCTCGCTCCGGCACAGCGA
>Ga0187858_10006345_pt1 | contig 10633 bp, 13 predicted proteins | sample June2016WEW_8_15_FD_133015 | JGI IMG/M metagenome (GOLD analysis project Ga0187858, IMG submission 133015) | Peatland microbial communities from SPRUCE experiment site at the Marcell Experimental Forest, Minnesota, USA - June2016WEW_8_150 | ecosystem: Environmental > Terrestrial > Soil >...
AATGTTCAACGCGAACCCGAAAATAGTGAGGGTTCCTCTGTGGTGAATGGGTAAGGCATGTTTTTTGAGGATTTATCTTCGCATATCGAGATATTGGTTTGGCCCTACCCTGTTTGCCGGCCCGTTTGCCGTTTGCGTGTTGAACCGGGGGTTTTCCGTGTTCGGGATAACCATCTGACGAAACTTGTCCTGTGACAAACATTAAGATTTTTGGCACAAAGGGGAGCCGCCTTTAAGGGAACAAAAACGCTTGCATCTGACAAAGATTGACTTTATAGTAAATTTTCTATATCTTACTTGATCAGGCAGAGATACCTGGAAGCAAGAGAGCTTGTGAAAAATGAACGATAATGTAAGAGAAATCGAGTTTGAAGAAGGCTCCGGCAATGTTTTTGCGGACTTGGGCCTTAAGGATGCGGACGAGCTTTTTGCAAGGGCGCAACTGGGGTTCCACGTCCATAAAATCCTCAAAGACAAGGGCCTCAAGCAGAGGGAGATTGCCGGCCTGCTCGGTATCGCGCAGCCGGACGTATCGCATTTAATGAACGGCCATTTTAGCCGCTTCACCACGGATAAACTGCTCGATTTCTTTAAGCGGCTTGACAGAAAAGTCTCGATACAGATCAGTCCGCGCAAACGGGGAGAGCCTTATCAGGAAATATGCCTTGTCCCGTAAGTCCCTCACCTCCACAACCTTTCAAACCTGGCCGGATTTGTCGCGGTGTAAACGACGGTTTGCCGAATGTCGCGGTGTCCCAAATAGTCCTGAATTAACCGCGGATCTGCGCCTTAAATTCAGCCAGAAGACGGCGGCGGATGCTGCCAGACTCTTCAACATCCATCCATCTACCGTGTCGCGATTGCTGCAAAGGGGCAGCACACTCTAAGGGAGGATTCATGGCGGAAGATACGAGGGAAATGAACCGACGTTTGATCAGGCTCGCTGAGGGTTCAGAGGTTCGTTTTTGGCGCGTGAACTATGATGCGCTGTCCGTACCTGAACGCTTCTTTCGGGCCATCTGGGAGCTTGAAGCGGAAGTGAATAACGGCGGTTTTCATCAGTATTTCTCGAACAGCAGTGGGAGACTGGTTCCAGATGTCATCGATGCCCTACATGCTATCGGTGCGATTCAAATGGCGAACATCGTGGGGCGTGCAATTGAGGCGGTCGGTCCAGACGTCTCATGGTCCGATGATACCGCGCGGCAGGCACGCATGGATGATTTATCTCCTGAAATCGTTGAAGCACTGAATGACTTGGGCCAAGCGTTCTATGCCTATCCAGACAACCTCACTGCGCTACTCTATCGGTATGTTGTGGCACACAAAGGCGAAATAGGCGCCCCGGCAGAATTTTAGGTCTCGCGTGCCAAACGAAAACATTGGTCAGATTGAGGTCAAATTGTGCGGGCATGTACCATGCTCCGTCCGCGAATTGCTGTCGCAAACTGACCATGACCCGGTACACAAAACACAACAAACTGTCCAGTTTGGCCCGTTGTTTTTACGTTGGATAATTCTCAGATGCCAAGCACCTCCCCGACGTCTGTCCGTGCACAGCCTCCTTATAATCTGACATCTGTTAAGTGACACACATTAAGCCCACTTAGTTTGTAGACTGGAGCATTCTGTGCCCTATTTACCAACATGCCATTATGCGCTTCTCTCACCTCAATGAGCCTGTGGTCACTTACCGAAAGTGGAATAACATAAGAGAAGTGGGATGGGAGGCAAATGAGCCACGCTGCATTAGCTGCAAGGCAAGTTTTATGCCCGCCGGATCGAGAAGCGTCACGTTCACACTTTAGCTAAAAGATACGGAAACTTGCGGTATGGCCAGAACCATCGGTGGGTGTTAACTTGAATCCAGGAAGTGTTGCATGCAACATAAGCGTTGCATGCTTTCATGTCACATGCTACATTTCAATACTGGGAAGTCACCTGCCATTGAAGTGATACAAGTGCTCTGTTTAACCGCACAAATAATAAGCCAAAAAAGACAGAGATGAAAGTGATCAGGCTTTTCCTGCATGCCCATTCTCTTTTCTCTGTGCGTCCTCACAAAAGATCGGACGCGAACTGGGCACTCACAAAAAATCGTGCCCGGACTTTAAGCATTTAGCCAGGTTCGGAATGTTAGCCCGGACCTGAGCGAAGTGAGGGTCCAGCGTTCAACATGGGTAGAAATGTTCAACGCGAACCCGAAAATAGTGAGGGTTCCTCTGTGGTGAATGGGTAAGGCATGTTTTTTGAGGATTTATCTTCGCATATCGAGATATTGGTTTGGCGCGAGCCTGTTTGAAACGCCATCCACGGTCACCAAAGTTTCATCGGCAGCTTATGCACGGACACTGAACGAAAGCTAACATTCATTAAATAAACGTCCTTTATTTTCTTGTCTTCACCGAGTGTTTTGTCCGTGATCGGATTATCGACGCTCCGCGCGGCCAGAACGGTGGAAAATGACATATGAGATCCTTTGCTCTTCCCATTCTTTTTACTAAAGGTGAAGAGGATGCTGTTTGAATGAGCCTTAGGCGCAATTGGCGTGAATTCTCGAATCATTTTTATCTTAGCCTGATCCTCCAATGTTGACCATTGAGATACATTAGCGATATCGCCGAGCTCAATGTGGCCCCCCTCACTGGTATAAGTACATTCATATTCACCGCCACCACTATCCTGAACCTTCGGTGGACCAACGTGTGCCAGGTAAAAGGTTTTTTCCCCTCTATTATATAGAGTCAGTGTGACATTTATATCAATGTCGCTGCCGCGCTCTATCGGATCTATTACCGCCTCCAGGCCATCGTTCAGTTTAATTGTCATACTGTGATCTTCGATATAAACATTGATTGACATAACAACCATAGCCGTAAGTACAGCCAAACCGAAAATTAGCAAGGCCAGGCTTATGTATCGATGATTTTTCATAGTGCCATCCAAAGAAATATTCAGACAAACCAAACTGCCTTACGAGCCAACGGTCAGCCAAGGATTTGATTATTTCAGCCCATCCCCCGAAAGTCGCCGGTTTGGGGATGGTGATCGACCATAGTGGGTATGGACACCTCAGTATAATGCTTCCTCCTGGAGGCCCAAAGCCTTTTATGTTGATTGGGGGCGGCCCAATCCCGCCAACTTTTTCAGCCGAAGAAAAACGTTCACAAGAGCAATCTTACTCAATTAATCTCTAGGGAGGGATGTAAACCTGAATAATGCATCAAGCCGGCCCAGCGGGGATGGTAAGGGGCACATCTATGAGACTTTACGGCTGCAATCCTTGGTTGAAAAGTTGCCTTCGAGAAAGCGGCTCAAGACAAAGATCGGCAGGCTTACTCACATCCAAGGCTACGATATGCTGGGAGCGCTGCAGCAGGTCGGGGTGATCCCAGCCGCCGGGCAGGGGCAGGAGCGGATCTGACCCGGGGCTCCCAGTGCATGCTGAAGGTTTCGCATTCTGCCCAGTCATACCTTCATCACTATTTGCAAATGGAGTAAGTTATGGAACGGACCCACCTGAAACTTCCCATGTGACGCCTCCAAAGGGAATTTTAGCTATCCCTTTGGTGGCCTGCTCGCCTTTTACCTCCATAGAACTTTGCTCTAAGTGAGAGCGCATTTACGGATTATTATAACCGGTTGCCGCCACGAAAAACAGCCCATCTTTCGTCTTCCTGACGTAGACGTCTTCATTCCAGCCTGGGTACGGCTCATACCTTACCCAAGTCCCATTGGCATCCGCTTTATTCACGGCCTTATAAAGCAGTTCATTCGCGGTCTTGATATTTTGTCCCTCGGCAATCCAGTTATAAAAAAGCACGGTCCCGTCAGTCTTGATTATGTATACGTATGGTTTTTCTTTGGCGGCAGATTTGAAGTCAGCAGCGGCTTTACCATTATCTATAGCAGTGACAATCTCATCCACCCTTTTTTTAATAGCATCTCTGTCTAGCCATTCTGCAAAAGCCGACAAGGCAACCGTTAACACAAAGACCATTGTCAGACATACTGTAAGAACCTTCTTCATGCTCATCTCCTCCTGGTTTTTTGTGATAATTTTTGAGATAGTAAAATCCTTGGCAGAGAACTGGCTCATGTGATTTCGACAAGGGCTCTATACCGACCTCAGATTTCATCCTGCACGAACAATTCACTGCTGAGCCGAGGCTGATATGAAGCCCTGGAGCTGCAGAATCAGGCCAATATTTTGTCCAGGATTTCGGCCGCACTCTGAACAATCTTTGGGCATACTGAAGTAAACAACCCTTTCGCCACGGCCTCCTTGAACCCTTCTGGAGTTGACATATCGATCCCTGGGAGTTCCGAACACCCGATGTGATCATGCTTTGCTTTGAGCTCTTTAAGAACCGGAATAATGCACCGACTTCAGTGCCAAGCATCCAAACGGCATTTTCGGGCCGGGTTTTTGCCCGAAAAAACTTCAGTTGCGCGCCTGAGACAGAAAAAAACATACAATCTCCGGTTGGAATATGCAAGTTATACGTCGATGTACTGTTAGTTTGGGGTCGGGCCAAGCTAATAAATGGGTTTCTATGGATAAATGTTAAAAATACATGCCTTATTAGGGCTTAAAAGCTCGTTTTTGACTCCAAAATGATAGCTTTAAGCCGGGCCCGGAGTTCGTCAGACGTATCCGGGCAGGAAGTGTGCTTGGCTCTGGCCATGGCAAAAGTAACTCAGGCTTGCGTTAGATGATCGTTTTTGACCCTAAAAATACACTTCTAAGCCTCATATAATCCATGATATTAGATCATTATCACGTAATTTTAGTCAGTTATAGCGGCCCGACCCCTTTTGATATCAAACATTAACGTGGTTTGGCCGCGATTGTCCTTAGCATTAACATCCGCACCATTGCCGAAAAAGCCCTTAATAGCAGGAAGAAGAATGCGCTTTTCTGCTTCGAGGAAATCTTCATTCAGACCGGCGATAGCAAAAGTCGTCCACAAAGCGAAGACCACCATCAACGCCGCCGGCATTCTTGCTTTATAGCCCGCTTGTATTGCAATCATTCTGTTCCCCCTGTCGATATTAAACGACAAGCTGTTGGAGTCATTTGAATGACGCCGGCCTAAAAAGAAACCATTGCCAAAATACACCACAATTACTTGCCAGGCCATTTTTTGTTGATAACCAGACGTGTTTGTCCAGTTTAGTTTTTACCCGCTCGAAATATTGTTGCGAAAAAACAAGAATGATTATTCTTAAAAGTAGTCTAACCAAAAAATGTTTTTTGGTTAGGCGCTATTCTCGCGCTCAAAGGAAATTGCCGAGGCGACAACACGAAGGAGAGACAATCGATGACGAAGCACATGACCGGGACACGTGAAGAGTGGCTGGCAGCCCGGCTCGGGCTGCTCAAGGAGGAGAAGGAGCTAACGCGGCGCGGCGACGAGCTGGCGCGGCGACGTCAGGAACTGCCGTGGGTCCGGGTCGACAAGGAGTACCGATTCGAGACCGATGAAGGGAGCGCCTCGCTGGCAGACCTATTCAGAGGGCGCTCGCAGCTCCTCGTCTACCACTTCATGTTTGGGTCCGACTACAAGGCAGGGTGTCCGTCCTGCTCGGCGATCGCGGACGGCTTCAACGGGTTTGTCGTGCACTTGGCCAACCATGACGTGATGCTCTGGGCGGTGTCGCGGGCGCCGCTCGCAAAGCTGCAGGCGTACAAACAGCGAATGGGCTGGACCTTTCCCTGGGCGTCCTCCCAAAGCACCGAATTCAACTTCGACTTTAACGTCACGTTCACCGAGGAGCAACAGCGCGAAGGGGTCATCGAATACAACTACGTGCGCGGCGGCCACGCGATGGACGCGACACCGGTCCCGGAGCCCGTAGCCCAGCTCGCGGTCACATGCGGGACCGATGCGCCCACGTACACGCGCGACAGGCCGGGCATGAGCGCTTTCGCACTTGAGGACGGCGTCGTCTACCACACCTATTCCGCCTATGCGCGCGGCGTGGACGGCCTTTGGGGCATGTACCAGTGGCTCGATCGCGCCCCGAAGGGGCGTAACGAGACGGGAGTCTGGTGGCGCCGCCACGACGAGTACGACAAGGGCTGAAAGTTCGAGCCGGATGGAGGGAGCGATGATTGACCTGAATTACTGGCTGATGGAGGCGGAACGATGAAAGACTTTATGAGAGATGAACTTGGAGCCCCGAAGGTAGTCGATCGGAGCACCTTCCAGGCGGAGCTGGACGCATTGCGGGTTCGAGAAAAGGCTCACACAAGAGAAGGCGACGCCATTGCGGCAGCCCGCCGACGGCTCCCCATGGTCGAGGTGGATGGTGCGATACCGCTCATTGGCGAACGTGGCGCGGTGACACTATTGGACGCGTTTGAGGGACGCCGAATGCTCATCGCCTACTACTTCATGTGGCACACCGGCCACCCTGCGCCGGAGCAGTGCGAGGGGTGCACCTGGGTTACATCGCAGGTCCGCGAGCTGTCCTATATTCATTCTCGTGACGTCACCTACGCCACGTTTTGCCAAGGTCCGTACGAAGAGAGCGCCCGGTACCGCGACTTCATGGGTTGGGAGATGCCTTGGTACTCGGCCCAGGATTCGCTCGACACTCTCTTGGTTGGACGCCGGGTGGGCCTGTTTCACCTCGTTTGCTACCTGCGACAAGGATCCAATGTCTTCGAGACTTACTGGACGACGGGGCGCGGCGTCGAGGCGATGGACAACAACTACGCTTTGCTCGACATGACGGTCTATGGGCGGCAGGAGACGTGGGAGGACTCGCCGACCGGCTGGCCACAACGGTTTAAAGACGAGCAAAATTTCCGTACCGATGGACGTCCCACCGCCCAGTGGTCTCGCCTGAAGGCAGGGCATTCGGACGATCTGGGCACTGGCTAAAACTCTTGTGTGAAACCGGAAAGGGCAGGCCATGGCCGCATCAGCTCGAGTTTCCCACCGAGCCTTCTTCGGCGTCTCAGCGCTGCTCTTCGCTGCCGGCGCAGCTGTAACGACCGTCTGGTGCGCGTCGATGTCGGCGATGGGTGAGATGCCGATGCCCGGCGGCTGGACGATGTCGATGGCGTGGATGCGGATGCCCGGACAGACGTGGCCCGGCGCGGCTGCGTCGTTCCTCGGCATGTGGGTCGTGATGATGGTAGCGATGATGCTGCCGTCCCTGGTCCCCATGCTGTGGCGCTACCGCCAGGCCGTCGGCAGGACAGGCGAGACGCGCATGGGTCGGCTGACCGCGCTCGTGGGCGTGGGGTACTTCTTCGTGTGGACCGTGTTCGGAATGGCCGCCTTTCCACTGGGCGTCGCTCTGGCGGCGGTCGAAATGCAGCTGCCGGCGCTGGCGCGCGCCGTTCCGATCGCGGTCGGTGTGGTCGTCCTGATCGCCGGCGCGCTCCAGTTCACCGCGTGGAAGGCACATCACCTTGCCTGCTGCCGGGAGGCGCCCGGGCGCGGCCGTACGCTGCCGGCCGACGCCGGCACGGCCTGGCGACACGGCCTGCGCCTCGGCCTCCACTGCGTCCACTGCTGTGCCGGTCTGATGGTGATCGTCCTCGTAATCGGGGTCATGGACCTTCGCGCGATGGCTGTCGTAACGGCAGCCATCACCGTCGAACGTCTCGCACCGGCCGGTGAGCGCGTCGCGCAAGCCACCGGGGCCGTCGTCGCCGGGGCCGGGTTGTTTCTGATCGCGCAAGCAGCCGGGCTCGGATGACGCATCTGTATCGTGCCGCATCGTCTACTGGAACTTTTGCATTACTTTGCCCCGGCCTTTATAAGTAGTCTTTTCACGCCAAGGTGGACACCCCGGCGGGAAACAAGCATCAACGCGGTTTTGCCTTGATTGTCCCTGGCATTGACCTCCGCACCCCTGCTAAGCAGCACCTGTACGACCTGCCGGTCGTCATGCATGGAAGCAAGCATCAACGCGGTTTTGCCTTCATCGTCCTTGGCATTGACCTCCGCACCCTTGCTAAGCAGCTCCTGCACGACCTGCCGGTCGCCATGGATGGAAGCAAACATCAACGCGGTTTTGCTTTCATCGTCTTTGGCATTGATCTCCGCACCCTTGCTAAGCAGCAGCTGCACGACCCGCCGGTCGCCACGCGTGGAAGCAAGCATCAGCGCGGTTTTGCCTTGAATGTTCTTGGCATTGACCTCTGCACCCATACTAAGCAGCTGCTGCACGACCTGCCGGTCGCCATGCAGGGAAACAAGCATCAACGCGGTTTCGCCTCGATCGTCCTTGGCATTGACCTCCGCACCCCTGCTAAGCAGCTCCTGCACGACCTGGGGGTGGTCCCATATTGATGCAAACATCAACGCGGTTCTCCCGTCATTATTCTTTGCGTTGACCTCCGCACCTTTACTAAGCAGCTCCTGCATGACCTCCCGGTCGCCATTCATTGAGGCATGCATCAACGCGGTTAAGCCGTACTTACTGACCTTGGCATTGACATCCGCACCCTTGGCGATAAGACGTTTAACCTCACGCAGGTCGCCATGCCATGCTGCCAGACACAAATCCTCATTCACTCCAGCCATGGCGGCACTCGCCCAAAGCGCCACGACCGCCATCAACAACGCCATCATTTTCGACTTACAGACTACTGGCCAGCTTGTTCTGAAAACCATCTCCTTTTACCTCTTTCTGTCCAAAGGAATAAGAATTTCCCTCAGAAACACCGTCCAGTTAGTGAAAAGGTATTGCATAGCTCTGTTATGTATGACCGTGACACCCTAACCTTGAAAGAATAGATGAGATGATTCCTTTTGTCCAGCCGGTTTACTGCGCGCAATACATCTAAAAAGCCTAACCATGGAGGCATTGGAGTGGAGAAGGTTGAAACCCGAAAAAGTGGCTGCCGGGCTTCCTTTGAAAATGGGCTCGTGCCAAGCCGAGTATCCGCTTCCGAAGAAAATGTTCTAATAAACGGGGGTTGTTATCCTCTTGAAAGCTCATTTTTTGGCATCGAAAGCGATCTCTCATCTGATCCGGATATTGATTTGGCCAGAGCCGGTTTGTCAAAGAGATGCTCGGAGTGTGGGCATGAGTTCCAGGTATTTATACCAAGTTGCGTTCAAGTGTGTACCAAAAGAAGCTGAAAAGCTCGGGGAACTTTGCCCCCCGAACCCTCACTTCGTTCGGGTTCGCGCTTACACATTGGACCAATGCTCGACGCTGGACCCTCACTGCGCTCAGGTCCGGGCTTGACGTCTCTAGCATGGTTAAACGCTTAAAGTCCGGGCACGATCTTTTTGTGAGTGCCCAGTTCGCGCCCGATCTTTTGAGAGGGCGCACCCCTTCGCAGCTCTCCATGCCCGGACCATGATCCTGCTATTTAAGAATGGCGCTGCGGCGGCCGCCCAGCAAGTGCTGGGCAACCGCCGCCGGCGCCGAGCGCTTGGCCGCGCGCGGCCAAATCTTGCGGGGGCTGGGGGGACCAGGGGAAGTCACTTCCCCGCTCTTTTCGATTGATTCAATCTTGAACGCAAACTCGTATAAGGTATCAACCAAACTCAATTGCTGCGATGAAGCTCCGACCAGCCTTCATAGGTGCTGCCATTAACCCGTGTTGCATAATAATGGAGGTGCATCTCCCCATGCTCTATATCCCCCGCGCAGTCGTAAGTAGTGCCATTATCCCTTTTACCGCGTAAGTGTATGGTGTTTTTCCCTGTTTGTGTTCCCCAAAGCGTTACTCCATCGGTCCATATGCCCCTCAGCCCACCGTCGTGCCAGTGGAGGCTAAGAGAGTCAGGCCCTTCTTCACCAAGATTGTTTCTCCAATGTCCAACCCATTCTCCTTCGAAGTCCGCAGCCTGCACCGGCGCTGTTAGGGTAAAAACAAACAGTACCAGAGTCAAAAGCAATCCGGACGTTTTTAACATTCAATTTCCTCCTTGAATTAAAGTGGCTAATGGTTGGCCATTGCAATGCCGGTAATACGCCAAGCCTCTTCTCTCTATTGCGATTGGTCACACGAACACTCGATCATCGAATTCACTTGTGTCCTGAGTCAAAGATCCACTACATAAGTCCCGAATACTTAGGCCGTCATTCCGGCGAAGGCCGGAATCCAGTATTTTTAATAAAATCCAATCACTTCTGGACCCCGGCGAACCCTGCCCCGGAAGTGTCTAGTCCGGGAGCCGGAATCCAGAGTCTTTTCAGTCGGTTAAAAGCACTGGACTCCAGCTTTCGTGGGGAGTGAAGATTCCTTGCGACATATCATGACTTTGTTGACAATGTACTAGACCAAAGTTTGCGAAGCCTCCCGCATTAGCTCGCTTCTCGCTTCTCGCTTCTTGCTTCTCGCTTCTTGCTTCTTGCTTCCGTTACTAAACCAATATCTCCGAAGCCTCCCGCATGAGCTTTGATATTGCAAGTCTCCGTGGGCAGGCCTTTTCTGCAAGGGAATAATCGACCTGCGTAAGTTTCGCCCTCGCCCCGTCCGGCAAACCGGCGTAAACCTCACGCGCCAGGTCGCGTTCGCCGTAATCGTGGTAGTACATAAGGCATCTCATAACATCGCTGATCGGTACCGCTCCGCCGACCGCCTCATGGCAGATGCTGCCACACCCGGCGCAGTAGCTTTGGTGAGTTTCGGCGGCGAATCTTTCCAGCA
>Ga0187858_10006346_pt1 | contig 10631 bp, 10 predicted proteins | sample June2016WEW_8_15_FD_133015 | JGI IMG/M metagenome (GOLD analysis project Ga0187858, IMG submission 133015) | Peatland microbial communities from SPRUCE experiment site at the Marcell Experimental Forest, Minnesota, USA - June2016WEW_8_150 | ecosystem: Environmental > Terrestrial > Soil >...
CCAGGGCGATCAGCCGCAACTTGGGCGTGGTGGCGTAGAGCAGGCCGTTCACGACGATCGGATTGCATTCCATTTCGGAATCGGGGAATGCGTCGCCGGTGTCGAAAGTCCAGGCTACTTCGAGGCGGGTGACATTTTCACGATTGATCTGATCGAGGGCGGAAAAGCGGATGCTTTCGGGACCGCCGCCATAGACGGTCCATTCGCGGTACGGTTCGGCGGCGTGGAGGATGGCCGATAGGAGAGCTGCGCCGAGCAATGAAGCTAGTAAGGTTCGCACGATGAGTTCTCACTATAACGCGGGCGGCGGCACGCGCGTGCCGGCCAAACATGGTGGCGGCAGGGCGGCATTGAGTATGCCTCATCCTGCACGCCCTCCGTTGCGCGGCACGTTTGTGGACTTTATTGAACCGTAAAACTGTTGATGGTTGTGTATGAGCCGTTTGCAGTGGCGATCGTCACGGGTCCGGTGGTCGCGCCAAGCGGCACGGTGACCTGGACCGAGTGGACCGAGGTAGCTCGGAAGCTGGTGGCGGGCGTACCATTGAAGGTAACCGACTTGGCGCCCAGCAGATAATTTCCCCATAAGATTACCGACTGACCTACAGGCCCAGACGCCGGGTAGAGTCCTGACACTACCGGCTCGGGCTTCGGCAGCCCGACGTCCAGGCTGAAGATAGCGCCGATGCCTGGGGAGTTGCCTCCGCGCGTGGTCACAAAGTAAAGCTTGCCATCCATGCCTTCGATGAGCTGGCAAGCGCATAGGCCCTGCGAACCGGTGAGCTGGTAGACCATTGAGAGTTGTCCGGTGGAAGGATTATAGCGGAAAATCCTATTGGAGTTGTTGGTAGTCCCGTAGAAATTGCCGTCGGATGCCTGAAGCAGTGTGCCAGGGCCGCAGCCATAGTTACACCCGCGCATAGCCGGAAAGCTTGCCACTGTACTGAACTGACCGGATAATGTCGCCTGGTAAATCTGTCCGGTGTTGTTAACGCCGCCTAAGACGTATGGCGCGTAGAGGTTGCCGTCGGTCCCCGCGACCAATGCCTCAGTATACCCGGATGCAAGGGAAACGGAGGGAATCGGAAAAGGAGTAAAGACGCCCGAAGGCGAGGAGCGATACAAAAACCCGGCGCCTTCGCCGAGGGGCTGCTGGGTGGCGATGCCGTAGACGTTTCCATCCGACCCACAGACGAGGCCGTAGACCGGGTCGGGATACCCGTCACTAGCCGAGAACTGATATAGGATGGTGACTTTGCCGGTCTCGCTGATGCGGGCGAACGCAGGGATGCCAAGGGGGTTGCCGGTAGTAGTGCCAATGACATCATAGAACTCGCCGGGCGGTGCGACAATCGTGAACAGGCCTGACTCCCAGCCGGCAGGCATTGGGTACTGTTTGGGGTTTTGCCCCGACGGGGAAACCGAGTAGTAGAAGAAGCTGGGGTGCCCAGTGGAGATCGTGGCGGAGCCGTACAGCAGGCCATTCGCTCCCTGGACGAGAGTGTTCAGCAGCGTATTACCCGGAAAGACATAAACCTGTTTATAGGCCCCAGTCGCAGTCACGCTAAAGATGGAACCGCCAACGCCGCTATTCTCATAATATCCGGCTGAATAGAAGACGCCCGGCTCGACCTCGAGGATAGCGAACGGCTGTCCCCCGCTCGTCCCGGTCGGCGGGGAATAAAGTAGCTTGTATACCGGAGTTTGGTCCCCTGCGCGTAGGGCGCAGCAGACGGAAGCGATAAATAGGGCAACGGCAGCTCTTCTTAGCATGACATGCTCGTTATTGACTCTATTTACTGACAGGACGTAAACACCAGAACGCCGCTGGCGACGCTTGAGGAGCTTGCCTTATAGCAACTGGTGTCGGAGTTTATGGTGTTGTCGGTTATCACGCACGCCGTTGGAACATACGCCGCGCCGGCGGGTCTTGCGATGAGAATCAGCCGGCAGGCAAAAAGAGCGGTGAGCAGCGTCGTGCGCATGATATCCCCCTCTGATGGTGCAACTACGGCGATGATATAGCGGGGGGCAGCGGAAGTCAACAGGAAAACGACGGTTGAAAAAAGTCGGGTACCAGGGGCTTGTCGGCCCGCCGCACTCGCACCGCGCCACATGCGTCCAAACGCCGCAGATCATCCGGCTGTGGCTGGTAAGCGGTCGAAATGCTGACGGGGGTTTTGGGCGAGTCGAGCGTCCACTGGCTCCGCGCTGAACTCCACGACGGTGAAGGCTTTCCGGTCGAAACCGCAACGTAACGCGCCGCCGGACCAACACGTTACTCCGCGATTGCGCTGTTTACCGAAGGCCGGCTCGTTCTGCCGCGGATCGAACGTCCAGCGAAGCTGGCCGGTCGCGGCGCCCAGGGCGATCAGCCGCAACTTGGGCGTGGTGGCGTAGAGCAGGCCGTTCACGACGATCGGATTGCACTCCATTTCGGAATCGGGGAATGCGTCGCCGGTGTCGAAAGTCCAAGCTACTTCGAGGCGGGAGACATTTTCACGATTGATCTGATCGAGGGTGGAATAGCGTATGCTATCGGGACCGCCGCCGTAGACGGTCCATTCGCGGTATGGTTCGGCTGCCTGGAGGGTGGCCGCAAGGAGAGCGGCGCCAAACAATGAAGCCAGTGAGGTTCGCACGATGACCCCCCACTATAACGCGGGCGGCACGCGCCGGCGGTGGATCGCGGTAGGCGATGGTTTGGCTGGAATTGGCTTCGTATGGCTGAGGGCTGCGGGTCGATTTGTTGTAAATAAAAGGGTTACGTTGATGAATTGGGTTCGCTCCGTCGTTTTTTGGTGTGAGGGCCTGGGCGGTTGGGGGCCGTGCGGGCACCGGGATTTTTGGGTCCCGGGTATGGATTTGGCCGCCTCAGCGGAAGGAGACGGTGTCGAAAGTGTCGCATTTTGTCGAGTGGCTGGGACGCGAGGTGATGAGTTTCTTGCGGCCCCTGATCGGCCCAACATGACGGTAGCACGGCAGCGCAGGGATTCAGGGGTAGCGCTAGTGGCGCGATGCCTGTTTTGTGTGGATTACGGGGTTCGCAGGGTGGTGACTGCGCAGTAGCGTCAAATGGGACAAGGCGGTGAGGCACCGATGTCGTTCTCTCTTAAGTGAACGCCTTTTGCACGGTCCCCATAGCGATGAAGACTTTTCTGGGATCTTCCCCGAGAGGGATGAATTCGTGATGCAGGTAGAATTCTCGGGCCGCCTCATCGATCGCTTCAGCAACCACTCCGATCGAGGCGATTTGCGCCGTATTCTTCCAACTCCGAAGGAGGGCATCCATGAGCAACAGCCTTCAGAACTTTTGTCCCTGGTGCTCGCGGCTGACGGCCAACCTGCCCAGCAACGTGGCTGGAATGAAATTTGGGAAGCTTGTTAGCGAGGCAGGGCGGCAATTCGGTTACGCGGACCCCATAGGCCGAAAGGGCAAAGTATCCTAATTGAAAGCATAATTTTCTCCCGGAAGAGAATATCATGGATGCTGCAGGAAGTTCTGCCGCGACAGCGAAGGAGATGCCATGACACCCCGCCGATCGTTCTTGTCCCGCGTCACAGCACTACCGTTCCTGGCGTTACCGGGGAACGCCGCGCAAAAGTCAAGCCGGCTGTCTTTGAAAATCCTCATGAAAAGCGCTTGGGGCTCGGACGACCCTACCAAAGCCGCGTTTCCGTTCCTGCACGGTCTCGCTTTGTTCGAGGCTGGACACCAAGTCCAGATTTTCTTGTTGGGCGAAGCCGTCAACTTGATGCGGCGGACGGTCGCCAACGCCGTTGTGCCCGTGGGGTGGCCGCCGTTGGCCGAAACTCTGGAAAAGGTCGCTCGGAGAAACGTTCCAATATACGCCTGCGGCGCCTGCTCCCGTGCAAGGGCAGTCACGGACTCGGAACTGAGCCAGTGGGGCGCCAAATTTGGCAATCCCACGATCTTTGTGTCCCTGGTAGAGTGGGCCGATCGGATCATTACGGAATAACATGCCTAAGCCCTGACGTGCCTGGCCGGCCATAACAAAAGGCGCCGCCACTTTTCACTTGGCGTCTTGTCTCGCCTGCAGGCGAGAGTAATTGTCCAGTTAGAACAGAACGAGGCTCGATCATGGTCCTTGAGAGGCTCGAACGAATATAGAGGAGAGGAAGCGCTCACCTACCTGCCTACGCTGTTCTTAGAGTGGCGCGTGGCGGCGCGCAGTACGGATCCTGGTTGGGCCGAGTTTGACATTGATTTACCATGGCATCCACAAAAGCCCTCGGTCTCGCCCGCGCTCAGAATGAGCATGGCTCGGTCTTGAATTGTACGTTAGGCTTCCGCGCTGTGTAGGTCGGTCATCGTTCGGCCAGCGTCGAAGCGGTACGCCTTCGATTTTGGCGTCTTTCGTTTTCCAACAGGGACATGGCTTATGGCCGATCGTCTCCTGAAATGGTAGTGTGCGGTAAACGCTGGCTGCCGAGGACGCGGCTTGCAGCCGGCTCAGACCCAACCAGGGGTGGCTAGTCCGAACTGGAGTTTGCCGCGGCGCGCTGAAGCTCGCGCGGCTGGCTGCGCCAGCAGGCGACCGATTTCGCGCTGGATCTCTTCAGGCGAACGGTCGCCATTCACCAGGTGGTAGCTCGCGCTGCCGCGGTAGTGAGCGATGACCGGGCCGGTGAGCTTCTCGTAAGCTGTAAGCCGCTCGTGAAGCACCGGCTCGGTGTCGTCCTGGCGGCGGATCAGCGCGGCGCCGTCCTCATCGCAGACGCCGGCCGCTTTGGGGGGCTGCCAGAGGAGATTGTAGATGCGGGAGCACTCGGGGCACTGGCGGCGCATCGCAATGCGGCGCACCAGCATGTCCATGCGAACTTCCAGGTGAATCACGGTGGGCTCGGGGAGGCCCTTCCGGCGCAACAGGCCGTAGAGGAACTCGGCTTGCGCCAGCGTCCGCGGATAACCGTCCAGGAGGAAACCTGGGAAGCAGTCCGGTTTACCGATGCGGTTCGCCACCATGTGGTTGACGATCTCGTCACCCACCAGACCTCCCTGCGCCAGAATCGAACAGGCCTGCTTACCAAGCGGTGTGCCGGCTTTGCACTCCACCCGAAATATTTCACCGGTCGAGATAGCGGGAATGGGATAACGGCTGGCGATGAAAGAAGCCTGCGTGCCTTTGCCGGAACCGGGTGGTCCGAAGAGGAGTACGATCACGAACACCTCCGAGCGCGGCTGGGCGTAGCGATCATCGATATCTTCCCCGCCCCATCTTAGCCCCGCAGGCAAGGAATAGGACAGGCTGCTAGTCCAGTTCGGACCACTGGTCCGATTTGTCCCAGCAGTTTGGTTGGGGAGAAAGAAGCGAAGCTGGGCTCATCTGTGGCCCCATTGTCGCTCAGTAAGTTAGCGGCCTCATTCGACACCAGTTTCCGGACAGTAACTCCGCTTGCGCGAACAAATGCCAAAGCCTGGCGAGCTTAGCTCACCCGCGCCGACAAGAGTGTCGGCGCGGCAGGCGGGAGCGCCTGCGCCACAAGGCCAATCACACGGGGTCATACCCGTGTTCAAACCGGCGCAACCGGCGGCCCTCCTCAAGCCCAGCCCCCACCACTCCGACCCAAATTCCCCAATTCCCCAACACCCTGATATGGTGAATCGAGAGTGATTGGAAATACTCCTCCAGACCCGCGCGCCCTGCTGATCGAAACCTTCGGACCAGGCGGCGAGGCCGGTTTCGTCTCGGCACCGGGGCGGGTCAACCTGATCGGCGAGCATATCGACTATCACGGCCTGGCCGTTTTGCCGATGGCCCTGCGGCGCTCCATTCGGGTGGCGTTCCGCGCCCGAGCCGATCATGGCATCCGCGCCGTGAGCCCCGGCTATGGCATCCGGGAATTCGCCTGGACCGACACGCTCGCGCCCAAAGCCGCCGGCGATTGGGAAAACTATCTGCGCGCCGCGGCCCGCGCGGTGGGCCAGAAGTGGGGGACCGGTCACGGCGTGGATGCTGCTATCGTCTCCGACCTGCCGCCGGCCGCGGGACTCTCTTCCTCGTCGGCGCTGATTGTGGCGTTCAGCTTGAGCCTCCTGGGGGCGAACGGCCTTCAGCCGGGCTTCGAGGAACTGATGGAGGTTCTGCCGGAAGGGGAGCAATTCGTGGGCACGCGCGGAGGCGGCATGGACCACGCGGCCTCGTTGGCATCGCGCGAGGGTTGCGCTTCGTTGATCGAGTTCGATCCCGTCGCCGTGCGCGCCGTGCCTGTGCCAGATGATTGGGCGTTCCTGGTGGCACACAGTCTGACGGCGGCGGAGAAATCCGGCGCTGTGCGGCAGCAGTACAATGCCCGGCGTGCGGCCGGCACTGCGGCTTTGGCGCGGCTAGGATTCGGCAGCTACCGGGCGGCCCTCGCCGGACGCCACCCCCTGGATCTGGAAGCGATCGCGTCGTCGCTGGATTCTCCCGACGAGCGGGCTAGTTTTCTGCATGTCGTCAGTGAGGCGCTTCGCGTCCGCGCGGCGGTGCGCGCAATGGAGCGGCGCGATCGGTTGGCCTTCGGAGCGCTGCTGCTTGCGTCGCATGCCAGCCTGCGCGACGGCTTGCGGGTGAGCTGCCCTGCGCTCGACAGGCTGGTGGACACCGCCATGGAATCGGGAGCGTGGGGCGCGCGGCTGACCGGTGCGGGCTTCGGCGGCTGCGCGGTGGTGTTCTGCGCCAGGCAGGACCTGGCGGCCGTGCGCCGTGGGCTGATCGCGCGCTACTATGCCGGATTGGCGGAATTCAACGAGAGCATGCACCTGATCCATGCCGAACCCGGACCAGGCGCGCTACAGTCGATTAAGGAACCTCATGCATCTCCACACACTTGACTGGATCGTCGCCGCGGCCTCGATCCTCATCTGTTTCGTTCCCGCACTCTTTTTCGCGAAGCGCTCGGGCAAGAGCACGGCCGAGTTCTTCGCTTCCGGGCGCTCCGTGCCCTGGTGGTTGGCGGGGCTCTCGATGGTGGCCACGACTTTTTCCAGCGACACGCCGAACTTGGTAGCCAACTTCGTCCGCACTGAGGGGGTCGCTGGGAACTGGCAGTGGTGGGCTTTCACGCTCACCGGCGTGGCCACGGTCTTCTTCTATGCGCGGCTGTGGCGGCGTTCCGGCGTTCTCACGGACCTGGAGTTTTATGAAGTGCGTTATTCGGGAACGGCGGCCATGGCCGTGCGCGGCTTCCGCGCGGTGTATCTCGGCTTCTTTTTCAATTGCATGATCATGGCCACCGTGGATCTGGCAGCCTGCAAGATCGCCGCGGTGCTGTTCGGCTTCGACCGGTGGCAAACTCTGCTGGCCGTGGGATTGCTGAACGTGGTGTTTGCAGCGCACTCCGGCCTATGGGGCGTGCTGGTCATCGACATGATCCAGTTCTTCATCAAGATGTCGGCGGTGATTGCGGCGGCCTATTTCGCGGTGATGCTGCCCCAGGTGGGCGGAATGCACGGGCTGGTAGATAAACTCTCGCACCTGCGCGGGCCCGGCGGAGTGAACTACCTTAACATGCTCCCGGACTTCACGAATAACTGGGACCTGGCGGTCGCCATCTTCATCATGCCGCTCGCCGTACAATGGTGGGCCGTGTGGTATCCCGGCGCGGAACCGGGGGGCGGTAGTTACATCGCGCAGCGCATGCTGGCTTCCAAGTCGGAGAAGGATGCGCTGGGCGCTACGCTGTTCTTCAACATCGCGCACTATGTGTTGCGGCCGTGGCCCTGGATTCTCGTCGGGCTGGCCTCTCTGATTGTATATCCGCAGTTGTCCGATATCCAGAAGTCGTTTCCGCATCTCGACCCCAGTCTGATTGGCCACGACATTGCTTTCCCGGCGATGCTGCGCTTCCTGCCGGTCGGTTGGATGGGACTTATGCTGGGCGGCCTGATTGCGGCTAACTCCTCCACCATACTTACACACCTGAATTGGGGCGCATCTTACTTGGTGCATGACTTCTACCGCCGGTTCCTCAATCCAGGCAAGGGTGAGAAGCATTACGTATTGGCCGGCAGGCTGGCGACTATCTTGCTGTTCGTGGCTTCTTCGGCATTGGTCTTCGCGCTGGATACCGCTAAACAGAGCTTTAATATCATCTTGCAAATCGGCGCCGGCACGGGTCTGCTATATCTGATGCGCTGGTTCTGGTGGCGGGTGACGGCGTGGTGCGAGATCGTGGCGATGAGCAGCTCGTTCGGCGTCTCGCTGGTCTTTTTGATCCTCGCCAAGAACGGCGTGAACATAGACACTTACCAGCAGCTTCTGATTACCGTCGCGGTCACTACCGTGTGCTGGATTACGACCGCCTATCTGGGTCCGCAGACCGATCCGGCGACGCTTGTCGAGTTTTACAAGAAAGTGCACCCGTTCGGACCGGGCTGGCGCGTCATTCGCGTGAAGGCGGGAATTTCGGAGAGCGAGGCCGCAACGTGGGCGCAGCATGAGAACATTCCGCTCTCGCTGCTTGGCTGGACCACTGGATGCGTGATGATCTGGTCGGCGCTGTTCACAGTAGGCAACTTTCTCTATGGGCGGACGGGGTACACGATCGCGCTACTGGCGGTTTTTGTTGTAAGTGGAGCGGTTTTGATACGGGTGATCAACCGGCTCTGGACATAGTGGCGTGGTGACTTATGCCCGCACTTAGTTTTTGATGGCTCTGTGGTCGTTGTCGTCGAGCTGAAGCTCGCCGTTGGCAGGCGAAAGCACCTGCCCCACCTTACACCACCCCCACTGCCCGCACGGGCGATCCATCGCGCCCCACCAATTTCAGTGGCAGCACGATGAGCTGGAACAGATCCGCTCCGATAGCGTCGAGATTGGTCAGGTTTTCCACGATGAGCACGCCCGCGCCCAGCAGCACACGGTGAGCCGGATAAGGCTCCCGATCGACCGAGGGCAGGTCCACGCCGGCGACCTGCACGCCGCAATCGACCAGGAACTGGGCGGCTTCGCTGGAGAGGCACGGATGATCGCTGAAATAGCGCGGGCTGCCCCATTGCTTCGACCAGCCGGTGTGCAGGACGGCCGCGCGCACGTGGCGCAGCGTATCGCGATGCATCTCGAGATGCTCGCGGCGGATGGCGGTTCCCGGTGGCAGACCGCGCAGATCGATTAGCCGCGCGAGGCCCATGCAGCGCTCCAGCCGCACTTGATCGATGGTCTCAGCGCCTGTGAAGAAGTGAAACGGCGCGTCCATGTGCGTGCCGGTGTGGACGCTCAGATCGATGCGGCTCAGATTGACGGAACCTTCTTCGAGGATGGTGACGCGAACCGGGCCATCCCCGGGAAAGGTCGGGGTGTCCGGATTCACCGGCTGGCTGAGGTCGATGATGCGTCCCGGGCTCATCTTATGTCTACTATGTTAGATGAGGGGGGCGCGCATGCGAAAGGTTCTTCACTTCGATTCACCCAGGGGACATTATCATTGCGACGCGGCCGTGGTCTGGTGTTATGACCATCGCTTTGAACCGGCATTTCGAAAGCTGCTGAAGCGTCTCAACGTGACGCGCTACGACGCCATCCGCATTGCGGGCGGCGCCAAGTGCCTGGCAAGTCCGGAGCAGGAATCCGAGCGGGAGTTCGTACTGGAGCAAATCCGAAAATCCATGCGCCTGCATGGCACGGATCGCGTGGTCCTCATGGTGCACTCGGATTGCGGCGCTTATGGAGGGCTGGGGGCGTTTCGCGGGGATACGCAGGCCGAATCCCGGCATCATCAGGACGAGTTACAGCGCGCGGCGGGGGCTCTGCGCGGGAGTCTTCCGGGCATCGCGGTAGACTGCTATTTCGTTGATTTCGAGGGGGTTTGGGCGGTGGAAGAGGAGGCCGCGGCGGGTTCATAGGCTTGATGACTTCCTTAGGCCTGTCTTATGCGTTCTTTATCGGGCGGAGCTTAACATGGGTTCATGATCGTCATGAAATTCGGCGGCTCCTCGTTAAAGTCCGCCAGCGCGATTCAACAGGCAGCCTCGATTGTGGAGCAGCATTTGAGCCAGAATCCGGTGGTGGTGGTCTCGGCTATGGGAAAGACCACAGACCGGCTTCTGGAAGCGGCACGCTGCGCCGCACGTGGAGATTCGTATTCGGCAAGGCAGCATATCGAGTCACTGCGCCGGATGCACTCGAGCGAAACCCGCAGCCTCCTGGGCCAGCGCGCGGAGCCTTTTCTGCGCGAATGCATCGCGCCCATGTTTCGCGAGTTACTGGGGCTGGTGGTGGAGTTGAGTGAGGGCCGCCAGTTTACGCCGGAGATCGAGGACCAGATCGTTAGCTACGGCGAGCGAATCTCCAGCTTGATTGTGGCCGAGGCTTTCCGCCAGTTGGGCATACATGCCGCACAGGTGGATGCGCGCAAGCTCATCGTCACCGACGGCCAGTTCACGCATGCCACGCCGATGTATTGGGATACCTACGCGCGCCTGCGGCGGACGGTAAGCCTGGTGGCGCGGGACCGAGTAGTGGTGATGGGCGGGTTCATCGGATCGACTGCCAACGGCGTCACAACCACGCTGGGGCGCGGCGGGTCGGACCTGACTGCATCTCTGGTGGGCGCCGGGATTTCGGCGGATGAGATCCAGATTTGGACTGACGTAGACGGAATGTTGACTTGCGATCCGCGGGTGCTGA
>Ga0187858_10006350_pt1 | contig 10629 bp, 8 predicted proteins | sample June2016WEW_8_15_FD_133015 | JGI IMG/M metagenome (GOLD analysis project Ga0187858, IMG submission 133015) | Peatland microbial communities from SPRUCE experiment site at the Marcell Experimental Forest, Minnesota, USA - June2016WEW_8_150 | ecosystem: Environmental > Terrestrial > Soil >...
ATTACTATTACCCACTATATACATTTTAGTTCCATCTGGACTAAACGCTACTCCAACGGGAGAACTGCTTTGTCCACTAACTGATTTACTAAGAGAAGCATAACTTGCAGTGCTAACGTTCCATGCGGTGGAAAGTGTGTATTGATAAACAGTTTCACTACCATTATCCATTATATACATTTTAGTCCCGTCAGAACTAAACGCTACTCCAACGGGATAACTGCTTTGTGAACTAACTGATATACTAAGAGAAGCGTAAACAGCCGTAGAAATATTCCACGTACTCGTACTGCCCGCCGCATAATCTATTATTCCAGGTTTAAACATTACGCTATCAAATTCCCGATTAGCAACCATTCGTCCGTTGCTGTCTTAATTAAAGAAATACCCACCCATTGGGCGGCGATTGATTTATTAGAGCCTTGTGAATCTATTGTTACCCCACTACCGGAAAATGTAACTTTCCCCGCGCCTATTTGACATAAATCTATTTGAGTGCCAATAGGAAACGCCACAGAAGCATTAGTTGGGATAGTCACTGCAATTGCAGAAGCATTACTTAATGTGATTAATTTTGAAGCATCCGTTAATACCAGAGTATAACTAGTCCCTGTTTGAGCATTTATAGCAGATGTAAGTTTTGCGTCAGTAAGGGTTTTATTCGTTAATGTTTGTGTATCAGTCGTGCCAACTATTGTCCCTGACGGGAATGTAGGCAAGGTTTGGTCTCCCGTATTCGTTCCTGAAAGATTAGCCACTGCACCATTGGCGAGATAGGAATTTGCTATTGCTGTTCCTTGCCATACACCAGTTGCGATAGTACCTAAGGTTGTTATTGAAGAAGAACCGGCGGACGGTGATTTTCCACCTAATTGACTTTGTATTCCCGAAGTGACACCTTTGACATAAGCCAACTCAGTAAGTGAAGGATAGGTTGCTACTGCCAGACTTTGTAAATTACTAGAGCCATCTGTGGCGACTAACTGTGAAACTGTAAGGTTGGAAAGAGTAACGCCATTGGTAAAAACTTGAGATTGAGAAGAAGCACCTGTTATTGTACCTGTTGAAGATAAAGCAGTAAAGCCAAAATCGTGTTCTAGTAAATCCCAATTAGCCGCGGTTTGACCTGGGGTTATAACCATAGAGATAATAAGGTCACTTGCGTGGACTGCTGTGCCGCCAAGAGTTCCTGCAACAGAACATATCCAAAAATCTCCCTTTAAGACAGCTCCTGCAACTCCACTTCCGCCTGATGCAGGGAAAGTATTTACTGAAGCGTCATAAGAGCCGCGATAGTTTAGAAGTCCTGTGATGGCTGTGGTGATAGCGTTGCTGACTGCTTGAACCGAAGGATATAGAGTGTTGTTTATTGTGGTGAAGTCGGTGGCTTTGTTGGTGACATTTTCGGGAGTGAAGCCTAAGGCTGTTTGATACAAGGTATCAAAATAAGTTTTAAGAAAAGCTTTAATATTTAACCAAGTGGTTTTAACCAACGAGAAAGAACTTGCAGAATCCTGTCCATTTACTTCATCTGCATCAACAGGGGTTGTTTTGACAGTAGCGGCATGGTTAATAGCGGCTATTCTTGCGGTGGTCTCATCTCCCGTATTGCTGCCACTAATAGATGAAGTCCCTGTAACCGCTAACGTTGGGGTTGATGACCCTGATATAGTAACACCATTTACAGTAGTAGGAGTAGCCCATTTTACACCGTCAGTTTGAGTGGAATCGGCTGTCAATACTTCTCCGTTAGAACCTACAGGTAAATTTGTAGGAGCGCCAGAACCAGTAAAGGCAATTAAATCTCCCTTTGCTGTACCTATTGATGTAGCAATCCCAGTTCCTCCAGAACCATTAGATGCGGCTGTAACTCTGCCTTTAGCATCTACTGTTACATTGGCGCTCGTATAAGCTCCCGCAGTAACTGCGGTATTAGCTAAAGTTGTAGCGATTGAACTCGTTCCACTTCCGGTTACATCACCCGTTAAGGTTATTGTTTGATCTCCCGTATTAGTTCCTGAATTAAACACTATGTCAGCACCAGAATTACCTACATATAATGTTAGCGTATCTGTTGCAAAATACATTTGCCCATTAGCAAGAGCTGGTTTATTCGCAAATAAACCTCTTAATTTTTGTATTGCCATTAGTTTTGTCCTTCATCTATACAAATTATAATATTATTTTCATCCCACGCAAGAGTAGTATTATTTTCATCCATAACAGAAGTAAACAGATAATTATATAATGTATCGTTCATAAAACCATCACCACTACCAATTCCAGAATAAGATAGTAAATTCCATGCAGTTACACCATTACCAAACTTAAATTTAGAAGTATCAGTCTCTAAACCTAATTCGCCTTGTGCTAATATAGGGTTTACAGATGTCCAATTAGCCGCCGTGTCATGCCTGACTTGAATAATACTTGCCATTACGCATTGCCTCCATTTATATTTTGTATTGCTAAGTAAACAGATGCTGCACTTCCACCTTCAATAAAACTACTTCCATTAACTGCTGCTTTTATTTCAGACCATAAAGTTTTTTTAATTGCACCTGAAGCCGCTGAATCATTAAGAATAAAACTATCTAAATCAACTGGAATCGATTTATCTGTGTATCCGGAAAAATCTGCCTTAGCTTGAACATCGTTAGTAACATTTCCTAACCCTATTTCAGTAGGAGTGTAATCACCAGTTTGGGAAACTACTGCCCCAACTCTCGTATTAAAAGATGTAACGCCGCCACTACCAACGGGAGACCATTTAACACCATCAACCTGAGTACTATCGGCAGTTAAAACATAAGCATCAGCTCCAACAGGCAATCTTGCAGGGGTTCCACTTACGCCACCGGCTATAATATCACCCTTTGCTGTCATCGGATTCGTCATTCCACTGGGAGCACTAACGTTTGTGACTGAAATATCAGTATTCGCATTCTTAACTATACTGTCTAATTCCTGGTCCAATCCCTTTACTGAAGGGAACTTATTGGTTCTTTTAATCATCTATCACCTACATTAACGGGTTGCCACATTAAACCCAATTCATAGATTGTACATAAAGTTGCGGAATTTCCGATAATTTCCCATCTAAATTCTCTGCATAAAATTGCAGTTGGAAACTTCTGTTTGAAATAATTGTTTAAATGGCTTACTGTATAAGTCAAAAGGTTTTCAGTCTCTGAGTATAACTGTTTGTAGTAAATATTAAATGTTAAATCTACATCACAAGTATATCTCATGTGAGCTATCTTTAATAAAAATCTATGATTGTTCTGTAATTGCTGAGGAATTATAGAAACGTCATAAGTAGGAGACTTGAAATCTATGTTAATATTTGAATATACTGTGCTCATTTGCCCGCCGGAGGATAAACGCTTATTAAAGCTTTGGGATAAATACCTCTGAAACTTAATCTATAAATATTAGGTGCGCCCAAAGCTTGAGCTATACTGTAAAGTGGAAGTTCACTTGGAGGATAATTTAGAACTCCAATATCAAAAACCGTAGGATATCCGGAAATAGTTGAGAATAACATATACGCCCCCGATACAGTGGCTTGTACATTTCCATCAGTAAATATCCCAGCCGTACCGTAAGAAGCACCTACCGTAGCAATGGGATAGCTTACATTATTAATCAAATCTTTCATCCATAATTGGTAATAACTTGCAAATATAGCGCTAACAGTTTGAAACCAAAACTCCCTGCCGTTATAATAAAATGGAGATGCTATACTAAAAGGAGCATAAGAAGAAGCAGCCCCGCTTCTATAATCAGGCATACCAGTATAAGGGAAAGGATAAGCGGTGGCACTTCCATTAGCCGTTAACACCCCATTGCCGGCAACATTAAGCGTTACCGCCGCAAAATACTTAGTAATATTATTCACCCATCCACAACCAGCATCATTAAGCCATGATATTCCCAATCCATGATAAGCAAAACCGTAACATATTGTTGCAAGCCCCCCTACTAATAAACCAGTCTCAGACACCACAACTCTTGAAATACCATATACCGTAGTATCTTTGTTCTCAACTACTTTAAAATAAGGATTGATAATAAAATTCGTTAAAGGAACGGTAACTATTGCAGATTGTAATGAAGTGAAGCCTAAATTTGCAGTTCCTAAATAATACTTAAATGTACTTGTAGTATCTCCATTCATGTAAATATTTACAGAAGTAACATTCTTTGATAAAATATTTAAAGTAGCTTGCTGTTTGGAAATTGAAGAATATGCAGATGCAGATTGTAAGAGTAAATATTTTCCAGGTATAATTACAAAAGATTGACTATAAGCAACCGACCCCGTATAGTTATCAACTACTTTAATTGTAGCGTTATTAGAGGTAGAATCAAAGACGATATTAACCGTGTCCCCGACCATTGATGTCTTATAAATATAAGTTCCTGAATATGAAACATAAACCTTATCTGTATCGGCTGAGGCAGTAAAATTCTTGTATATAATTACTTTGTTTGTATCTCCCACAGAATAATAACCGGCAGAAGGTGACAAAACAGACATATAATAATAATTAGTATCATACGCACTTGTATATTCAGCTCCTACCCCGAAAGTGCCGGCAACTAAAATTCTTGTATTTAGAAATAAAGTATTGTTATTATACGTTATGTTATTTATGAGGATGTTATTGCTTTCACCACTTGAATATACCACTTGCCCAGTGTCCCAACCCCCTCCATTATAAGAATAGATTTTGTTACTGTCTGCCACAGCACTATTCGCAACTGATTCCCAAAGTTCATTATCATTTGCTACATAAAATCCTACGACACGATACTGTGAAGGAGGTTTTGGCAACTTGGTGAAAGTGTTCCCATCAAACTTCCACACTCCAGCATTTGAGTTGGAACTATCATTTGAAGTAAATAAAAGATATTCACTATTATTTAGGGTTTGCCCCGATAATAATATTCCTGCATGTGAAAAAGTTTTAAGAGAATCCCAAACATAAGTAGTAGGATTTCTTTTCCAAACTGTTGCTGTGGTATCATATTCCCCATATATCAGTGGATAAGCCAGATTCCCATAGCCATAAGAAGACACTGCATATAAAGTATCGCCTAAATTAAAGACACCTGTAACAATCGACTGCCCCACTCGTCCGGGTTGATTATCAAAACTTGGTATAGCCACTCCACCAGAATAACTATTTGGAGACCAAGTATTTGAAGAAAAACTATATTTTACCAAATCATTTGAGAAGGGAGAAGCAGAGGCAGTGTTAAGCATAACTGTATAAATTGTATCTCCTATGACCGCTGTATTATCGAGACAATTAAAATTTGAAAAATAAATACCTCCTAAATTTGCAAGAATATTATTGGCAGAAGTTGAGAAGTTATATGAATTAAATTGACCTGTTTTATTAAGATAAAAACCATTGTATGTTAACCCCTGATAAAATCCATAGAGAAGATTATTAGTATAAAATATATTTCCCCCTACATAACTACCGAGATAATGAGTCCCTTGAAATATTGATGCACTATTATAAGCCCCCGTCCCAGTATATCCTTTATAAAGTCTATATATGCCACCAGTTACTCCATCAAGATAGTAAACACTATCAGCATTTTGGACAAACCCTGTACCTGCCGTTACATTTGGATTAAAAATCTTTATCCAACTATGAGTTTGCCCAAAACTTTCAGAATAAGTGAACGTAAAGAGAAACAACAATATAAAATATAAAGTTTTCAATATCGACGTTGCCACCGCCAAACAAATTTAAGTCCCGAAGTTCCCGAAGCCGGTCTAATAACTACAATCTGGGTTCCACTTAAAAAGTAATAAGCCAAAACATCATTTGAAGTTATCGCTGAGCCTACGGGAGTTAAAAAGAAATAAGACTTCGCTGAGTCCGCTAATGTCATCCCCGGAATTGTAACAGTATCTGTGGTTGCAGTAGTTACAAAAGAAGAAGTACCGGAAGCATAGTTTGAAACCTTTAAGACTAATCCTAATTGTGACACCGAAGTATCTGAGATAATAACGAACTGAGTAGAATCTAAGTAAACTATTAATGAATATAAAACCGAATCAATGGTAAACTTGTCTTGATTAAGAATAATTGCCGATGATCTTGCGGACTGATTGTAAAGCCTTAAATGATAGTGAGAAGTACTATCGTATGGGCTATCGAAAACTTGCGCCTTAATTGAAACCGCCAAAGTTAAGAATGCGAATAAAAATAATAGTTTTTTCATAAAATTTTCCTTGATTACCACTCTTTATAACTACTTGAATACAAATCTCCGTAACCTATTTGCTCTTGAATATTTTGCGGGATAGAGTATATGTTCCCGATCGAATCCATAAACCACACGTTTCCCAAGAAACCATTTCTAATTACAACGGGATGATGTTCTCTGTCTTGATCTAACCAACCCTTCTCGGTGAGTAGAAGTTCTTGAGCGCTATCAACAGGTTGTAATATCATTCTGTAAGTTCCAAACCTGTCAATACAGGAAACTAAATAAGTTTTATCCGCCATTGAATTATAAATATCTCTTATGGAATCCGCGCTTACAATCGTAGCTTCATATCCGGTAGATGCTGCGATTTTACAAATATCCTCAGTTGAACCCCAAATTAAAGTATCTCTGATTTTCTGTAATGAATCTTTAGCCATGATACCAAAGCCACGAGCCACTTCAGTAGTTTCACCGGAATTAGGATCAATTACCACAGCCCCGCCTTCGGTGAAAACTATCAACTGTAAATTTAAGAGTATTGAAATGGCTATTATAGATTCACCTCTGAAAGAATCCTGATCAGAGTCCAAGAAATTAGTCTCAGGCAGAACGTCATACTCAGATGCACCCGATCCCGCAATAGGAGAAAAGAACACTAATGAGTCATAACTTTGATCTACATAACCGGCGGCGGCGTAAGTGCGCCCGCTTAAGACTAAAGCATGAGCCCAATCCTTGACTAAATTCATTGTAGGGATATATCCCATTTGAGCCGTATCTAAAGAACCTTGAAGAGTTGTAGTATCCAATGAAGGCAAGAGGACTTGTTGTAATTGGAATTTACCTAATTGCATATAGTCGGTATTTGCATAACTTCCACTTTGAGGAAATACAGTTACCGAGATTACTGCGTATGTACCGGCTTGAGCTAAGTAAGAATTTAGATTATCAATATCCTGCTGAGTAAATGTAATTAAGTCGCTATAAGCCGCATCAGTAGTTAATATGGGTATTGTAAAGCCATCTTTAATTGTGGTTTTAGTATTGTCGGGATAAACTACGTCTAATGAGAAATAGAAATTGCTTAATTTAGTGGCGAAAACATTTGCCTCAAATTTATATTGAACGTTCATTACTATTTGAGGAGCTAATATAGCAGTCAAGGGCAGTGACATTGAAATTGCCAAAAAAGCATGTGATGGAATTGCATCAATAGCGTAAACGTCGGGAGAAGTTCCTGCGACCACTGATAATACAGTGGCGTGACCAAAAGGGTCTAAGGCAGCAAACCATGAACCCAAAGAATTGGCATCCGATGGAGACACGGCAGAGGATTCAGTGTACATATTTTGAGCGGCTTCATTAATATATAAATAACCTGAGTTCTCTAAAATTATAGATTGACTTAAAGAATTTCCAATTTGTGAAAAATTTAATGTTTTCCAGAAATAATAACTTAATCCATCAGAGGAGGAATAAACATTAATATCTGAAAGCCTTCTGCTTAAAGAGCCTGCAAGAACTTCAATTAAAATTTGGAATTTATTATTATCAGTACCACAAATTATGGATTTCTGAGATACTAAAACCTCGTTAAATCCATCTAAGACGGCAGTCACTCTGAAATAATAAGTACCAGGCGCATAAGAGCCGGAGCCTACATTGTTTAATGTAACTAAAAAATCTCTGTTGTTTTCATTAAACTGTATGTAAGGTTGTACAATTACTTTATTGATATTCGCATAGCTTGATTCTTTTCCTACTAACGCAGGGGCAATATTAGTAAAACTATAATTACTTAATTGTAAAGTTCTATTCACATATTCAACACCCAAAGCAACACGACCTTCTTTACCTCCAAAACCAATACGCATTTTGGATGGCTGCCTGTTAAAGCTAATTTCTCTTTGATCTACTGCATTCATTACAGGCAAGTATTTTAAAGGTATGTAATTTCTCATTAAAACTATGACGTCATTTATAGCCCAATTATTCAAATAATTAGAAGTATAAATTGTCGTGTTAGTTCCATTCTGAGCAGACAATAAGACGGCGGCGGGGATTGTAGAATCTTTAGTAACGTTAATTGCAGTCCACTGTGTTAAGTCCCCAATATAGCCTTGAATGTCCATTTTGTTTAAGTAAGTGGCATCCGGAGCGGTTGCTAATTGAGTAATATAACATTCATTAAGCCATTGCCAAGCATCAATCCACATCACACCGTTATAGTAAGGTCTTATCCATACATTAACTGAATTAAAATTATAGCCTACTATTGTAGAGACTATTTGAGCCGATTGAATTAAAACGGTGATTTCAACTCCAAAGGTCTTGTCGTAGTAATTATCGAATGATATAAACTTCCCCGCTGTAATTCTATTTAAACTGTCAACAGGGAAAGGGTAATTTAACTGATAAGTCGGTCTCAATGTTAAAATTCCGGGTTTAACGTGAGACTCCAAGTTAGTTGCTCTAACGAAAGAGTTTCTATCTTCTATGGGATCAATATTCGACTTAATTCCAGAGAAGCCAAAAATCTTAGTATCGGTTAGATTAGCCGGCACTTTGAGCCTCCGCATCATCGGTTCTGTAGAGCTGTACTGCTATATCTGCAATTTCCTGAATATGGTCATAGCTAAAAGGAATATCGGTATTACCGTCAATTACTAAAAAGTCTCCGGTTGAGGGATCAATAGGCAAGGCTATGTAGTTTAAACTTACAGGATATCCAGTGGCTCCGGACAGTGAAGCCGGGAATAAATATAAGTAAGGCTTCTGATAAATTAAGCCAGGTCTTAAAGCTGAGCCTGCATAAAAGGGATCGTTATTTGTTAAAGCATCGGTTAAGTGTACGGGATTCCAAATCTCAATAGGTATAGTACCGTTATATGAATCCAAGCAATCAAAGAAATCTTTAAATAAAACAGCCTGAGTCATATCAATTTTAGCTGTATTATTTGGAAACTGAATGGTTTGGGTTTTGAATAATTCGGGTATAAAACTTATGAATAAATTCCGGTCTCCTTTAGCCATGCCCCAAATATTTTTTACATATTTAAGGCAGGCGTTTCCACAGTAATTCTGAATTTCCAGAATTGTCCTGATGATATTACCCGGTAGTAAATTTTGAGTTATGGGATCATGGACGATTGGATCCTGAATCTGCTGCATAAATCTTTGAGCCAACATATCGAGTTTGGTTGTTGCCATATTTTACCAATTAGGATCGGGATTCCTTGAATAGGAATCCGTGTTATTAAAAGTGCCTTCAAACTTCTTAAGTTCACTTTCATAGTATAAATACATTTTATCCCTATTGGGATCGTCAACAGGCATTAAATACCAGTCGGCGTAATATCTCAAAGCGGCGTCATAAGCTTGAGGGGTTTCAGGTTCATAACTATACGAACAATCCTGAGTCTGCCTCGATAATAAACAAGCTAAATATAAATTTGAACCCGGGATGTCTTGAGGTATTCCCCAAAATTCCAAAGCCGAATTTCTAATTGTTGCGAATTGAGGATATGTAAGATCGCTATAAGTGTCTTGATCGTTATCAAATTGTTGTGAAGTCCTCCACTGTATAATCGACCAGTGAGGAGGGAATTGCACCGATTTAACTTTCTTAATTATTGACTGAGGAGGAGTTCCAAAAACAAGCGGGTATATGTTAGTACCCGCCACAATAGGTATAGTGATTTTATTGTAGATCAAGTCTTCAGTCATTACTAAAGATTCTTGAGCCTTGTTAATTGCATATAACAGTTGATTTACCGAAATATCCTTCATATTAAACTGAAGAAGGTCTTTTCTCACAAAGTCCATTATAATTCCTACTCGACCTGAATAATCACCATCGGGGATATTGATTAAATTATCCTTATTAGCAAGAATTGATTTCTTGTTTGTGATTTCGTCATTGAAGGCTTTAATCACAACTTCTCTATTCGTGCTTTCTAAGGGCAGCAAATACCAATCTGCATAATACCTTAAAGCTGAATCATACTGCTGGGGAGTTTCAGGCTCGTAGGTTCCGCTTGCATCAGTTGACTGTTTGCTTAAAATAATTTGCATTGTAAATGTTTTGCCATTTAAAGCAATCCCGGGAGCACCATAAAACTCGATAGTATTATTTCTCACCGTAGCATATTTGGGATATGCCGGAGCAGCTTCTACTGTTCTTTGATAATCAAATTGCGCATTATTAAGCCATTGCGGAGGTTTAATTCCACTAACATTATAATAACTTGATTTGATTCTCTTTACAATATCGGTAATTGTTACCTGCACCGATCCAGGATTAAGAACAGTGATGATCAGTGGATAATTAGTACCGGCAGTTGTTAAGGTCATTGTGGCGGTTACATCCAAAACATCATCAGCCATTGCAAC
>Ga0187858_10006353_pt1 | contig 10626 bp, 7 predicted proteins | sample June2016WEW_8_15_FD_133015 | JGI IMG/M metagenome (GOLD analysis project Ga0187858, IMG submission 133015) | Peatland microbial communities from SPRUCE experiment site at the Marcell Experimental Forest, Minnesota, USA - June2016WEW_8_150 | ecosystem: Environmental > Terrestrial > Soil >...
ATGACTAATACCCAGGTGCTTTGACCTCTTGGCGCTCATTCCTTGCCCGTGGTGGGAGGACTGTCATGCTCGGTGGGTCGATGAACCCCAGCGCCGGCAAAGCTGATCCCTATTGGTACGAGTGGGATGTTGGCTTGGAGGAAGTCATCGAGATGCTCCATCCCGATACCACCATTGCATCGGTAGAGTTCCAGCGGAACGGCCTGAAGGGCTGGGACGACGTGGTGGTCCGCTTTGTCGACGATTCGACGCATTTCTACCAAGTGAAGCACAGCCGAGTCGGGCACAACCTCACCTTTGGTTCCTTGGTTCAGCTAGAAGACGGCGCATCTCTGCTCTCCTCACTATTCGACGCATGGAAGATAATGGGACACGCTCGAGGCAATTCTCGGTTTTTTCTCTACACGAATCGCGAAGCCGGGGATCGTGAATCGACCACCGCCGCCGGCGTCAAGCGACCGGCGTTAAAGAATTTCATCGTCTGGCTCCGCGAAACACTTGCCACGAACGCCACCATTTCGGCCATCGCGCCTCCGGAGGAATGGAATGCCGCTTGGCGCGAGTGGCTCGGCCAACTGAACGGCAGTGACCGGGAGCAACACGAATTTCTCACGGCACTCCAGATCGACTACGCGCAAGAGGACTCACCGGTATTGGAAGAACGGCTGGTGCATATGCTTCAATCCAGCTTCGCCACGACTAAGGAGAAGGCTGTCGGGCTTTTCCAAGGTCTGACGAACGGGCTCCGATTGTGGACCACCTCACGCTTCAATCGGCCAGTGCAGGTGGAAGATGTCCTACAAGCGCTCTCGCTTCCGGGCGAAGCTTCCGACGAAGAACCGGCGCCCCCGCCGCCGACGCCCTTCTTTCCGAGTCGCAAGCATTCACTAGATGAAATCACCGACGCGCTGAGTGGGTCAGGACCGAAGGTCGTCTTCCTTTGCGGCGAGCCGGGTGCGGGCAAAACTAGTCTGGTTAGCAGCCTGACGGTACAACGCACGGCGCGATCGTTGTCGGGTCTGGTCGGCCTACGGTATTTCGCTTACCGCCCCATAACGGTCGAGTCCCCGATCATCCCCGCCGACGCTGACCAATACATTCAGCCGGAACGTTTGTGGTACACGCTCCTTTCGCAAATGCGCCGGGGCCTCCGGGGCCGATTGCGTCAATACCGCGTGCCAGTTCGCAATAATCTAATTCCCTGGCGACTCGCCCGCGATCACGTCCTCCGGATCGCGGATGAACTTGGGCGCGAACTCAACCGCGACTTTGTCATCGTAATCGATGGAATAGACCATGCCGCCCGCGCGTCGCGTTATGACCCTAGAGCTTCTAAAGGATTCTTTGACTCCCTCCCCTCGCCTGACGAGCTCACAAACCGGCGGATTCGCTTAATGGTAGCGGGTCAACAGCCGGCCGCGTATCCGGAATATCCGCACTGGCTGTCGACACATCGTGACGATGTGCATCGACTTGACGTAGGGAAGCTCGACGACGACGACGTCCGCCTGCTGCTCAACTCTGTGAATGCGGAGCTAGCCACTGCGAGCGGTGACGCTGTCGTTCGCTTGGTGCGCGAAGAAACCGGCGGAAACACACTGGCGGTTGTGTTCGCGGCGGACGAATCGAGACACTGCCACAGCATTGACGAGTTTCGTAAACGCCTAAATCGCCGGCGGCTCAAAGATGGTCTCTTGGAATACTACGACAGCATTTGGTCCCACGCCACCGGGAGGTCACAGGGCCGTCCCGATATCGCTCTGCCACTCGCGAGCTTCTTCTTTGTCGCACGCGAGCGTATCACTGCGAAAATGTTCGCACAGGCCTTCAGCGGCGTCGGCTGCAGCGAAATCGCTTGGCAGCAATCGCTCGACACCCTCGAACCATTGATCATTGCAGAACCAGGTGGGTATCGCGTCCGTCATAACGACGTCCGTGTGTTTCTCCATTCAGTGCTCGAAGCGGCTTCTCCACCCGTGCGACGGTCGGTGGTCGGTATGCTCTTTGACTATTACCGATCGCCGATGAGCAATCGTCTTGCAGCCCACCGGGGCCTGCTGCACCTCGCGCGCGAGAGCGGCCGACTCCTCGAGTGGCCAAAAGTCTTTTCCCTCCATTGGGTATTTGAGGCAGCATCGCTCGGCATCACGTACCAAGAGATGCAAGACCAGTGTATCGTGGCGTTGGAACAGGCCGCGTTCGCGAAAGATTGGCAATTGATGCTCGAGGTAACGTGTGCCGCCGAGACCTTGGAAGCATGGGAAGATCGCTGCATGGGCGGATGGTTCGACTCGAAAAAACCGCCGGCGGAGCCGGAGGCCCCCTTCCTATATTCGGAGGGAACGGTCACTCCGATAGAACATTGGACCATGCACGAGTTGCAGTCGGTCCTCGACGACGCAGACGCACTTATTCAGGAGGGGCAAATGCCTCGGGCGCACGACCTGCTCGCCCGGTGGTTTGGAGGAATGACTCTCTCCGCGTTGTTCATCGAGTTGGCCAAGATGCGCGATGACACGCCCGCACCTCTGGCAGGCCGAAACCAGCGTTCGGGTTTGGCCGCGCGGTTCGGTCGCACCTTCCGTTCGGCCATGCTGGTACCGCCCCGAGGCGATGAGCCATCCGAGAATTCGAAGGAGCTGAGTTACCAATTCGAACTGGGCTGGATAGATGCCAGCACGCTCGGTGGAAAAGAAAAAACAATCGCTGGAGCCTATGCCGGCATGCCGCCCCGCTATTACGGCTGCATCGGTAAGGCGATCATTGGCTTTGCTGATGCCGGTGCCTGGCACCTCGTAAGAGAGGCCTTCAAAACCGCGCCTAGAAATCGCTCGCATTTTGCTGGGTCATTCAAAGTACGTGCGGCGTGGCTTTCTCTGCGCGCGGGGCTCGGCACGAAGTCGAATCCCTGGCTGGAGATCCTCCAATCTCCGAAGTTCGGCCTTCCTCAAGTCGAAGAAGAGAGAGTGCTCTGTGGCATCGACGTCGCCCGCGCGCTTGGGTGGACGAAGGTGGCGCTCGATACCGGCTCGATCGCGCGAGATGTCTACGCCGCTCAACGCGATTCCGCGGACTCGGAAGAGAAGCCGTCCTTCATCGCGCTATATCGCGCCGCAGCAACCCTCGGTCGTATCGCATCCACCCTGGAGTCGAAGGGTCCCCAGGTGACTGGTGAACTGGTACCCGCGAAAGAAGTGGGACAGGCGGCGACCGCGCTTTGGAGTGAGGCGATGCATGGTGGGCCTCGGCGTTTCGAGCACCGTGCACTTGCAGGAAGTCTCGCGACAGAGTTGGTGGTCGTCGCCGTCGGCCTGAGCGAAGCGCACAAACAGGAGCTCCTCATAGCCGCAGCAAACGTGCCGAAGTTCCGTCTCGATGACCGCAAAGAGAGCCTGTGGGAGCTCTACAAAAGAACAGGCCACACAGGCGAGTTGAGAGCTTGGCTCGATCGATGGCTGGGCGAGAACGGCTGGCTGTGGGTGCCGGACACCGGCTCAAAAGATTCGACGTTGAACGAACTGCTCCCACTCGCCCATGAACTAGGTGAAGCGGATCTTGCGGGAAAAGCCATATCACGAGCGAGCTGGTTACGCATAACCTATCGCGGACATAAAGACGCCAGTTACCGCCCTCTTTACCTCTGGTTGAGGACGTTGGGCGAACAGGAGCCGACATGCTGGCGTGATCTCGGCGTGACCGCGTTGACTCTGCGTCAATCCGCGCGCGAAGCTGGCTGCGACAATGAATACGGCACCGAAATTGACGAGTTGGTCGCCGTCCTTGCTTATCGCTCGGGCCCCGATGACATTCGGCGCCTACTCCTTGCCGACGAATCCGCTAAGGACGGCGAGAACCGATTTTACGATCTGCGCAATCGTATGGTAAACGGAGCAATCCAATTCGCACAACAATCGACATCGCTCTCCGACGATGTCGCGGTGGCAATCTGGTGCCTCGCCCTCGGTTGGTCGCGCTGGCACGATTCGCTTACGGTTAGTCGCCTGCGCAGCCTCAAGGACGAACTGATTTCTAATGCGGCCGACGTTGATCGCGGTCGTGCGCTTGCTGCGAAGTTGGCAAGAATCTCATCACCACAAAGCACGCGGGAACCGCCACCAAACGAGGACTCCAGTCACTCGCATTCCCGCAACGTTCCAGACACTCAGACCGCGGCCGACTTCCTTAAGGAGGTTCAATACGGGAATACAATCTTGCCCTCCGCAGCGTTGACAGTCGTGCAGCACCTCCAACTCACTCGACCTGCCGGCTATAGCAGCCTCGTTTCCAAGGTGCTTGCGCAAGTGGGACCGAGCTCGCCGTATGGAGGCACCTGGCACTATGATGACCGGCAGAGCAGCTCCGCACTACGGAAGATCGCAGAACTGATAAGCGATGACCAGCTATGGATATTGATCGACGCAGCAAATCTCCGAATCGGCAAAGGTAGCAGTTGGCTGCAACCGGTGACGGATAACTTATTCGACGTCTTGCTTGCGCGGGCCAGCCGCCAGGGCGCCGTCGAATTGCGCGCCGGAATCGAGGCTATCTGCGATATGCACGAACACTGGCTGCGGGGAGGCCAGAAGACGGAGGCGATATCGAAGATCACAATTCCTCTTACGGAGGTTGAATCCACCTGGGCCGATGCCGTTGAGACATCGCTCGACATCATCATAGGGTCACGGTCCGCTGATGTGGTCGCATCGGGCTTACAAGCGACGCAAGCGTGGGTCACCGCCCATCCTGAACGCATTCCGCACTTGTTCAAACGCTGGCATGCCGACGAATGGAAGGGGCGCTGGTTACTCACTCTCGCGGAGCGTTGGGCTGCCGACTACCCCAAAGCAATCGAGGCGATCCGGATGGATCTGGAGACAATCGCACGCGAACGAATGCTCCACCTGCGTCTACAGGCATGGCTGGTGCTACTGATGTTAGCGTCGTCACGTTCCGCAAATCTCCCACCGTTTCCAGCTAACCCACATTATCAGCGCAAGGATGACGGTGCACTTCTTGTTCCGCCGCGGGAACTGCTTGAGACACCCGACCGGAGGGTGGGATCGTCTAGGTTCGTCGATCGCTTCGGTGCCACGGAGGGCATATTGCGCCGTGTCGGAGCCGCGCTTTCGTCCGACCTTTCAAATGTGGAGACCAAACTCGCTGGGGCCGTGTTGAATCTGCCGGACCCAGAGAAACCCGCAACGTTCCCCGAAAACCTTCATGCAGACGGGGACCTTTATTGCTCCCTCTCGGGACTCGAGCCTGTTTTGAGTCAGGTCTTCGAACAGGAATTGGCGAATCAGCCGCTCTCCAGCAACGCCATGCTGAAGTTCGCACAAGGCTATCTGCATTCCGAGGACTCGTGGATAGTCACAGAATCGCCACTTCCGTCACGCGATGTCGGCAGCTGGCCATCGGAAAAGCTGCTCGACCCAGGCTACGGAGTCCCGACCGATTGCCGGACTCTTGAGCGCGTTTGCTTTGTGCTAGCGACCACTAGCGAGGTTCCTGATGACGAGATTGTGGTCGCAGCTAAACTCGAACTCTATCGCACTACTGAAGATTTCGAATTCCTCATGTGGTACCAAGAATCCGAATCACCCGGTACAAGCGTGACGCTATCAAAGCCACCAACTACAATTAGCGCCCGCACGTTTCCGTGGCGCGCCGGAAGGTGGTATGAACGGCAGTACCCCGAGGGCAATCGTCCGTTGGTACAGTTCGCAGGAGCTCTGAATCTACTCCACCATTGCGGCGTGGACATTGTTCCTACCACAATGTGGAGAAGCAAATTCGACTGGACACCACGCCACGCAAACCCGCTGGAATGGGCCGCTAATGGCAAGACCGTAGCTCGCTATCAACGAATCCACGGTCCGCTTCGAAGGGCTCGCCGAGGTCACTTCCGGCAACCTCTTCTAGCTCGGTGGTTGGTCAGCAAAGATGCGTGGGAAATTGCGTCGGCGAAACTCCGACGGCTGAGCCCAATGACGAGTTTCAATTCCTACAAGAGTGACGCCGAACACTAGGATCATGCCCGCATGCTTCCAACATAACATTTCACCGTAATCCTTGTCGCGCGGAGCACATCTGTCTAGAATACCAAATATGGGTGCCCACCTGCACACCGCTCGTCGCGAATTTCCCTCTACCACCATGACTGAATTTCAATTTGGCACGAATGGCCTAGTGTTGAACGCCAACATCGACGGCACACGGATCTTCGGCAGAGGCATCCATGCTCCGACCCTGCTGGTGCCCGTCACTTTCCAGTATGTCCGCGGAGCGTCCGTCTTCGACTACGGGCTCGGATCGCTTGCAGCAGAGTTGGAATTGAACGTCCCACGAGAGCCCATAGCTATTTCGTCGCCGTGTCTCTTGGGCATGACTGCACGGAGCGCGACCCAAGTTCAGCTGGTGGTTCCAATTTCCCTTTCCTGCGTCCACTGGATCGAGCAGCTCCGGGAGGCGGGGGCCGGGGTGTCGTTCTTCGTTAATCTGCGCCTTGAAATCAAAACCCTTAGGCCTGATGGTCGGGAGGGAACTTCTCCGCTGCACCGGTACGTCTCCGACGAAATCCAGACGAAACAAGGTGTAGTAGAGATTCCGCGGGAAACCTGGACCAAGTTCCTTGAGGCCATCGGCTACGGAAAGATATGCGTTGTGGAGTTCCCCGCCGCTCCGCTAGAGCACTGCGCGTCGCTTAAGAACGCCTACGCCGCGCTCCAACAAGCGCTGCGCCTACACCGCGAGGGATTCCACACACAGGCAGTCGGCCAATGCCGCGTGGCGCTAGATAAATTCTGGGCCGGTCGAAATCCGAAGCAGCTGATCCCCGCCTGGAGTGACCGGCTTGGGAACGTTGCCTACCACTGGCTCAACGAAACCCTCCGCATCATCCGGCGGGAGGCAAATGAGCCGCACCACACTGCCGAGCAGCCGGGCGCTCCAGTCTTCGACTATTTCGATGCGCAGATGTTCATTGCGCTCACTACGGCCGTGGTGGCCTATGCCGCGCGCGCGGGGGTAACCGAGAAACCTTGAGAGGCGGCGCCTAGGACTGCGGCGTAGGATCGGCCTCGACTGGCCGGCGTCGGGCAAGCCAACGCTCTAATGCCGTGCGTAGGACGGTAGCAGTGATCCCCACCCTGCTCGCGTGCCCCATCACGATCCGACAGAGGGAATCTGTCGTTAGTGCTGCTTGAGGTCCCGCCGCCGTGGTCCGATTCCGGATTGGCCGAAACAGGGGACCTTCGGCATCGCCAGCGTGGCCTGCTGCCGCCGTATAATCCCGGACAGCTGCGACCGCGATCGGATGTGCTGGAAGGAACCGGACCTTCCCACCTTTCCCGCGAAACGTCCAGTGCGGTACTCCGCGCCGATCCTGCAGGTCCCCTACCCTCAAGCCGGCCACTTCTGCTCGCCTGGGGCCATTGAACAGAAATACCGCTAGGATCGCCCGATCGCGTTTGCCGGCGATAGTGTCCTCGGATGGGGCCTCCAACAGCTTCCGCGCGTCCCGATCGCTGATGGCGGGCGTCTTGCCTTGGTTGGCGCCTTCCTTTGGCCGCTGGACGCCAGCGGCCGGATTGCCGGCGACCGCATTGCGTTCACAGAGGTACTCAAAAAGCGACGAGACCGCTGCGAGTTTGCGGCGCACCGTGGCTGGCGCTTGGTGAGCGATAGTGTTCCGCCAGGCGAGCACATGGGCCCGTGTCACCTTTCTGAGGTCCGCTCGATCCGTGATCCCCAGGAACCCCACGAAATCCCGTACATCGCTCCGGTAGGCGCGTCTGGTGTTGGCATTGGTCAGGTTGGCGAACCACTCCACCTCCAGTGAAACGATCGCGAGCTTGGCAAACTGGGCTTCGCTCAGCTTCCGGGGTGCAAGTACGGCAGGGTCGTAGCTTCCCATCCCTCCTCGTTGGTCTGGACCGAAGGAACGGTCAACGTCTGATAACCGCTGTTATCAGACATTGGATCTGGTCCCTTTCGGCTCGACACCCCGACCCATCCTGAAGATCAACGTGCGCCACAACCGTGAACCCGGCGCTTCTATTGTGGACCGCCCAGGTCGCAGCTCGCCCTCTCCTTAGGTGTAGCGGCGTCCGAAAACTCAGACAGTACCCGCTCGAAGTGCAATCTGTCTAGTTTAGCGCGAACTCTTCGCACCCTCCGCGGCCAAGGATCGCCAATCGGGGATGACAAGACTCAGCGCGGCGTTGTTCAGGCGAATCCGACCGTCTGTGGTCAGTTTGGCGAGGAATTTCTCGCTCCGAAGGTTCTCGGGCAAACAAGCGAGAACCACAACCGTCACGTCCATCGTCTGGGCGAACAATTGACGCAGTCTTGCGCAACGCTCCTCCGGGGGCTTCAGAAGCATCACCTCCTTAGGCAACGCTTTGGCCGCGCGCGGCCTAGAGTACTCGACGTGCCGGCTTATCTTGGTCTCGTCTCTTAGCTCACGCTCAACCAGTTGTGCCGCAGTCCTTTCGCCCGCCAACAGGCCATCGACAATGCGTTCGGCCTGCGATTTTCGTTTAGCGATCTCATGTTCAACCATTTCGAGACGATGTAACGCCTTTTCGCTAAACCTCCGCCGCCCGCCCTTGATCGCCATAATCATGGGAACACTTGTACCGAGCGCCTCAGCAACTTGGCGCCACGTCATCCCCTCGTTCACCTGAAGGCGTCGGAGCCGCTGAAACAGCCGCTCATTGTCACCCGATATTTTCTTTTGACTTTGCACCATATTGCATCAAGCTGTACTACTGTTCAATTTTACCATGATACTCCAACAACCCACATCCACCCTCGGAGTCCATGCGCCCATGCGCCCGTATCCGATGAAAGGCAAGACCCGGACATACCCCTGTAGTCTGAGGAGGTGTCCGCCTCTTTCCAGTTCAATTTCAGCCCACGATCCAGCATTGCTCAAACTGGTCAACGATGTAAGGGCGAGAGCTCCAAAGTACGGCTCGCTGAAGAGTGCACTCATGGACTATTTGACCACCGACTGCACTCTCGCCGAAATCGCCGCTCAACGCTCCTGTACTATTGCGGCACTGATGTATTGGGCCACTAGGCTGGGGTTGCCGGGGCGCCGTCGAGGGCGGCGCGTCCTGCGTGCGCCGAGCGCAGACGACATGCGGGTGATTGATCTGGTCCGCCAGTTTGGCGCCGCAGAAGCCGCTCGGCGCTCCGGGCGGTCACGAGCGCGAGTCTACCAGATCTTGTCCCGTTGGTCACCAGAATCGAAGCGCCCTTGGCACCGTCGAGATGCCATGCGTCACCAGCCACCCAAACGCCACGCCGCACGAAGTGAAATTATTGCATTCAGATTGACTCAAGACGAATGGAAGTCGTTGCAGGCAACCAAGCCTCCGTCGGGTGGATCTAACCTTTCGGCAAACGTAAAGGCGCGTTCCATCGTGGTTGGTTACATTGTCTCGCCGACCGGTACTGGACGCAATCTGGCTCAAGATCCCACCAATCCAGCGCCAAAATCTTCTGACAATAAAATCATTGATTTTATTGGCCGGCACACCGCGTGAGTGAAACGGAGGCCTCGTTCCAAGTCACTTACTTCCATAGTGTTCCTATGAGATTCTCAGATAGGATTCAGCGCATATTTCAGCTGTTTGTAGCCCCCGCCGGCATCTCAATTTCGATCCGTTCACGGTTCGGAATCCGGCGGGCGTAGTTAGGTCGTCGGAACCAACTATGAGCAACCAATTCAAAACCGACGGAGGACGAGACATCGAACGGCGACTGGCCGAAGGTCGCGGTCAAGGAAGAGGAGCTGACTACAAACCATGGATCATGATCCACGAATTCCCGAGCCAGGGCCGGGCACATCGGGAAATCAGCCCACTCAACGGTCGAGTTTGCCATTTGATGAGCGACCTTGAAGACGACGCGTTCGTCGCCGTCTACGCCCTACCAGGCCTACGAGACACACGCGAGCAATACCCTTTGGAGCCAGAGGAGACACTAGGGATCGCGGAGCGGTTGGGTATTGCTCATCCAACCGATCCGGTCTCCCACGAACTCAATGTCGTCACCACCGATAACCTTCTGACATTTCACGATGGTCTTCGCGAATTCGACATCGCCGTCGCTATCAAACCGTCCGCGCACCTCAGTTCCAGACGAACCCTTGAGAAGCTCGAAATCGAGCGGGTCTATTGGTCGGCACGGAACATCGAATGGCGACTCCTGACGGAACGAGAACTCCCTCGCAGTCTGGTGAAAAACATGCGCTGGCTCCTGCCGCACCTCAATTTGACGGAGTCCAGTGATTTTCCTGGGGAAGTGGTTTCGCGGATCAGGACGGTCATGGAGCCTGCAGTGACCGAAGGGCGACGCCCCCTGGCCGAAATCGCCGCCGAATGCGACGACCGCCTCGGGCTTGCGGCCGGTTCCGCATTGTCAGTGACCCGGCATCTGATCGGGATCTGCGTCTGGCCCGTCGACCTCACCGTTGAGATCGATCCACAACGGCCGCTCGGCCTCATTCAAAACGGAGAATCCAATGAACTTGCTCGTGTCTTCGCTGCTTGAGCTGACAAGTACCGACGGACAGCACGAAGAAGTCCGCGTCGTGGATCTCAACCCTGCCGGAGA
>Ga0187858_10006358_pt1 | contig 10619 bp, 8 predicted proteins | sample June2016WEW_8_15_FD_133015 | JGI IMG/M metagenome (GOLD analysis project Ga0187858, IMG submission 133015) | Peatland microbial communities from SPRUCE experiment site at the Marcell Experimental Forest, Minnesota, USA - June2016WEW_8_150 | ecosystem: Environmental > Terrestrial > Soil >...
ACTTCCAGGTGGCCCTCGCCGCCGCCGGCGCGCGAGTTGTAGAACGGATGCCCGAGCCGCTGCAATTCATACTGATCGGCCAAGTGGTGCGCGACGTCGCCGAGCGCCCCGACAATCTTGTGGTACTCGTTCTTGAAGATGGCTTCGGCAAGTTTCAGCTTCGCGACTTTATTACGGAAGCTCCACTCGATTTTGGCGCGCTTGTCCAGACGCCACAGCGGCGGCAACACGGCGCCTTCCTCGAGTCCCTTGAAGTCTTTGTACTTTTGCACGACCTGGTGAATCATGTACATGATCCACGTGCCGATGGGCTCCACCAGCACCTGCGCGCCTTCGCGCTGCAGGAAGTTGAACATGTTGAAGTTGCCATCGCCTTCGGTGGTCTGCGCCCAGAATTCGCCCGTTATCTTGACGATCGGCTTGACGCGCAGCCGGTCGATTTCGATCTCGTTGAACGCGTCGCGGCAGCGGTGCAGCGCCGGGATATAATCCTCGCCCTGCAACTGCTTGACGAACTTGCCAATGTACTCGCCGGTGTCCTTAAAGCCGCCCAGGTATTTCGCCAAGCTATCGCCCATCTTCCAAGGCTGCTTCTTGCGAAACACTTCGTGCATGTAATCCATCATCTGGTCGAGCTTTTCATCGGTTTCGCCGGCATTCACCTCGTAGGGGCGAATCGCATACGCGACTTCGTTCAACACGTCGCCGCAGTTCAGCGCGTTGAGAATGCCCAGGAAAAAGTCCAGGTTCATCTCCAGGCCGGCTTCGGCGTCGGACTGGCTCAATCCGCCGGACTGCTGGAACAGCAACACGCGGAAGCCGTCGAACCCAGCATTGCGCAGCGCCAGGCGGTACTCAGCTTCGTACATGCCGAAGCGGCACGGCCCGCAAGCGCCCGCCGTGAAGAACACATAGCGGTCGATGATTTCCTGCTTTGTCAGCCCCTGCTCTTCCAGGCTTTGGAGATATTGCACGAGGTTGCCGACGGTGAAGTATGTCGGGTTGCACTGACCATTGTTCCCGTATTCCTTCCCCGTCTGAAACGCTCGTACGTTGGGCGTGGGCACGGCTTCAGCGATGTAGCCGAGACCTTCGAGCGCGCCATGCACGAGCTTCTCGTGTTTCCAGGTCAGGCCGCCAAACAGAAGGGTGGTACGGCCGCGCTGTTCTTTGGTGAACGGGTGCTCCACGGGACGCTTGAATTGGTGCACCTCGCGCTTGGCCAGACCGGCCTCGCGTTCCAGGCGCGCGCGCTCTTCCGCCAGGCGCTTTTGGATGACATCTTCGATACCGGAGTCGATCTGGACCAGACCGGCAGATGGTGCGGGCTTGGGTTCAAACGGCTGAGTGCTCATAAGCTCCTCGAGTTCGGGATAGGTTTAGTTACACTACTCCCGGATGAGTGCATCTTCGCGCTTAAGCCATTGGAAATAAATAGGTATGCATCGAATGGCGGGTTTTCCTACAGGAATGGCGGATAACGCGGGTGAGCGGGTGGTGCGGTTCCGCACGGTGGGGGCGGGACTCGGCTCAGGAGCGTCCGGTCAAGAGCGATAGGAGGTAGTCTTGGGCGATCGTCTCATTCCGAATCGCGATCCAAATCTCGAAGGCCGCGGCGGCCTCATCGATATGGCTAAGTGCCTCGGTGCGCGACCATTTTCGGGAGTCGTCGTAATCCGCGATGTGACGAGAGTCTTGGAGACGCACAAAGGTCCGAGCCAGGGTCTTCAGGTCCGTCACGGTCTGCGCGTTTTGGGTATGGGATTTGGCATGAATGAATCCTTCAGATGCCTTTTTCATTCTTCCGTGTTCGAAAGTCCGGGCCAGACGTGCACGTTGAAGATCTCTTTTCCAGTTACCGGTAGCTTCCCTGATCAACAGGTGGAAAAGCGCGTAGTAAGCCGTCGATATCGCCCGGCGCAGGCTGGCTTGTCTTGGTTTGGTTCTCTCGCGGCGAGCGAGAATGGTACGCCTGCTCGAACAAATCCTCGGCGAAGGCCATGGCTTACGACCATGCGGGTTCTTTGAGCATGGCCTGTTCGGATTCACTTCGAAAGCTGGGGTACCACATAAGACCAAGATCGTCGAGTTTCAACCTCTTGGATAATTCCGACTCCACGCGCTTGGTGACATCACGCCGCCTCTTTTCGCGGCTGGCGCCGTCGGACAGGAGGATTCGGAAATAGATGGCTTCCTTATCGGTCGAATCCAAAGCTATTTCGTATCGAATGCGTACGACGTCGGGCGCCAGCTTACGTGCCACGGCCTTGACGCGACGATCCAGGTCGGCCTCATTCAGTACGACTCGGGTAATAATCATGTGCAAACTCGCCTCCTTTGAAGATAGCGCCTCGGGCCGCCGCCGTTGCTTGCGCCGCGTCTTTCAAATACGTTAGCCTCTCCTTTCATGGACACGCAGAGCGCGGATGTCGCCATCGTCGGAGCGGGCATTCTGGGCCTCGCGCACGCTTATGCGCTGGCCAAAAGGGGACGCTCGGTGGTGGTCTTCGAGCGGAGCCCGCAAGCCGCAGGCGCGTCGGTGCGCAACTTCGGCATGATCTGGCCCATCGGGCAACCCGCCGGCCGCATGCACGCGATGGCTTTGCGCAGCCGCGATGTTTGGCTGGAAATATTGGACGCCGCGCGGCTGCCTTATTTCCCGACCGGCTCGTTGCATGTAGTCTATCGCGCGGACGAAGCTGCCGTCGCCCAAGAGTTTTGCGAAGTGGCGCCGGAGTTGGGTTACTCGTGTGAGTGGCTGAACCCGGCGGCCGTGCTGACGCGCAGCCAAGCCGTACGGCCCGACGGGCTGCTCGGCGCCATTTGGAGTCCCACGGAAATTACCGTCGACCCGCGCGTGGTGCTGGCGCAGTTGCCCCGGTTTCTGGCCGAGCGATTTGGCGTGCAGTTTCGCTGGAGTACCGCGGTCACATCCGTCGATTTGGCGGCGTTTGGCGCCGCCATCGTGTGCACCGGCCACGACTTCGAAACGCTGTATCCGGAAATATTCCGTAGCAGCGCCGTCACCCGCTGCAAACTCCAGATGATGCGCACGCGGCCGCAGCCGGAAGGATGGCAGCTCGGCCCCGCATTGGCTGCCGGGCTCACGTTACGATTCTATGAATCCTTCCGCGTCTGCAAAACGCTGCCCGCATTGAGGGAGCGCATCGCCGCAGAAACGCCTGAGTTCGACCGCTGGGGCATTCACGTGCTGGTGTCACAGACCGCCGGGCGCGAGCTGACCATCGGCGACTCGCACGAGTATGGCACCGCCGTGGATCCCTTCGACCGCGCGGAGATTGACGATCTGATTCTGCGGTACGCCCGCGGCTTTCTGCAAGCTCCCGATCTCGAGATCGCGCAGCGCTGGCACGGAGTTTACGCCAAACATCCGGATGGGCCGTTTGTCTCACTCTCGCCCGCGCCCAATGTGCGCGTAGTCACGGCGACGGGCGGATCAGGCATGACGTTGTCGTTCGGGCTGGCGGAAGAGACGATGTCGGAAATGGGGTTCTGATGCACGTCACGGCGGTTATCTTCGATTGGGCCGGCACCACCGTGGACTATGGCAGCCTGGCGCCGGTCCGCACGCTGCAGACACTGTTTGCCGGCCGCGGCATCGATGTCAGCGAGGAAGACGCCCGACGCGACATGGGCATTCACAAGAAAGACCACATCCGGGCGCTGCTGCACGCCAAGAGCGGCCGGCCGCCGGCGGAAGCCGATGTCGATGCTTTTTTCGCCGAGTTCATCCCGATGCAGATGGAGTGCCTCGCCCAATACTCCGCCGTGATCCCCGGCGTGGCCGACGCCGCTCGCCAATTGCGTGCGCGCGGCATCAAAATCGGCAGTACTACAGGATACACGCGGCCCATGCTCGATTTGCTCCTCGCCAACGCCGCGACCCAGGGCTACACACCCGATTGCGCGCTGTGTCCCGAAGATGCCGGCGCCGGGCGGCCTTGGCCCTGGATGTGTTATCTGAACGCGATCCGGCTGCACACTTATCCCATGCACACCATGGTGAAAATCGGCGACACTATCAGCGACATCGAAGAAGGATTGAACGCGGGCATGTGGACCGTGGCGGTCGCGCGCACCGGCAACATGATCGGGCTGACCCAGGAGGAGCTCGGGGCACTGCCGTCCGCCGAACAAGCCGCCCGCCTGGACACCGCCCGCAGCAAACTGCGCGAAGCCGGCGCGCACTACGTCATTGACGGCGTCGCGGATTTTTATCCGTTGCTGGATCGAATCGAAGAACGCCTGGCGAAAGGCGAGCGCCCTTGAAAAACCGCAGGCTGGCCTTCTGGCAGGGGCTGACCATTGCGCTCCTGTTCATCGGCTATGCCGGCTACTATCTCTGCCGTTCGGATTTCTCCGTCAGCCTTCCACTCATCATCGACGAACTGGCCGCGCACGGCATGACTCCCAGGCAGGCCCAGAGCCGCCTTGCCGCGATTAGCTCGCTCGGCGTGCTGGCCTATGCGATCGGCAAGTTCTTCCTGGCCGGTGTAGCGGATTTCCTGGGCGGCAAGCGGAACTTCCTGATCGGCATGGGCGGCTCGATTCTGTTCACGCTCCTGTTTTCACTCGCAGGCGGAATGCCCGTCTTCACGCTGGCCTGGATCGGCAACCGCCTGGTGCAATCCGCGGGCTGGGCCGGCACCGTGAAGATTACTTCGCGCTGGTTCTCTTATTCCTCTTATGGCGCGGCAATGGGGGCCGTAAGCCTGAGTTATCTGTTCGGCGACGCCGCCGCGCGGCAGTTCATGGGCTTTCTGATCGGCCACGGGTTCGGCTGGCGCGCGGTGTTCCAAGTGGCGGCGGGCACGCTGTTCGTCATCTTCCTTGCGAATTTACTGCTGCTGAAGGAATCGCGCGCCCAGATCGGCATGGCGGAGCCGGACGTAAATCCGCTGAACCTGTTCGGCGCGGAGGGCGGCGATCCGAAACCATCCAGTCTGCGCGACTTGCTCGCTCCCCTGTTCCGCAGTCCAGCCTTCTGGATGGTGTGCGCGCTGTCGCTCGGAACCACGCTGGTGCGCGAGACCTTTAATACGTGGACGCCCACTTACTTTAACCACGTGGTGGGCTACAGTAAGGCCGAGGCCGCCGGAATGAGCGCGGTGTTCCCGCTGTTTGGCGGTGTTTCCGTGCTCCTCTCGGGTTTCTGGAGCGATCGCCTGGGCCGCAACGGGCGTTCGGCGATCATGTTTTACAGCCTGCTGCTGAGCTCCGTCGCGCTGTTCGCGCTCGGCTCGTTGCGCGCGGGTGGCGGGCATGCATTGCCAACATTTCTGGTAGGCTTGGTCGGCTTCCTGGTAATCGGGCCGTACGCCTATCTGGCGGGCGCCATCGCTTTGGATTTTGGCGGCAAGCATGGCAGCGCAACAGCTTCCGGGATTATCGATGGCGTCGGATATCTCGGCGGCATACTCTCAGGCGGCGCCGTCTCGAGCGTTTCCCTGAGCTTCGGCTGGACGGGAGCTTTCCTGGCGCTGGCCGGCGTCGCATTGCTTTCGAGCGGAGCGGCGGCTCTCCTGCTGATCAACCAGCGGCGGCGTGTCCCAGACCTGGAGCCAGCATGACGATGAACGTTAGCGATGAAATCATACGGATCTTCCAAATCAAAGGCGGCGCCGCTTACTTTGGCGAGCCGGTGTCGCAACTCGAGCACGCTCTGCAGGCCGCGTATCATGCCGAACGGGAAAACGCGCCGGGGTGGCTCGTGGTTGCCGCTCTGCTGCACGACATCGGCCACCTGTTGCACGAGATGCCGGAGCAAGTAGCCGATCTGGGCATCGACGCCCGGCACGAAGATCTCGGGCAAGCCTGGCTGGCGGAATACTTCGGTCCCGAGATCACCACGCCGGTCCGCCTGCACGTGTCGGCCAAGCGCTATCTCTGCGCGACCGACCCTGAATATCTGGGGCTGCTCTCGCCGGCTTCCGTGCAGAGCCTCGAACTGCAAGGCGGGCCTTTCACGGAAGCGGAAGCACGCGCATTCGAGCAAAAGCCGTTCGCGCGCGAGGCCGTGCGGCTGCGGCGCTGGGACGATCTCGCGAAGGTGCCCGGGATGCGCGTGCCCGGGTTGGATCACTACCGGGACACGATCACGTCAGCGGAGTTGCTGGCCTCATGAAGACTGCGAAATGAAGTTCGCAGCGGAACGCTGAAGAGGGTCTGAAAAAAGCCTTGGCACCTGTGATTGGCAGGCGAAAGCGCCTGCCCCACCACAGAGCATCAACGGATTACAAGCCATGTGGGACAGGCATTCAGCCTGTCAGGCATTTTTTCAGCACCCTCTGAAGCGTGCGCCAGGGCTACAGACGTGGCGCCATGTACTTCACGGCGCTCAACTGCGAAAGCGCCTCCAGCTTGCCCACGGCGATGCGTCCGGTCACCATCGAACCGGTCTTCGGCAGATAGGTGATCTCAAAGCCCAGAGCGCGGAGCTGCGCCAGCGTTTCCGGCGCGGTATCGCTCAAGTAGATCTGGACCGCGGCCTTGCCGTCGCGCACGAATTGCGCTTCGTGGCCGCTGGCGCCATGCCGTATGAGCGCCTCGATCCAGGGATGCAGACGGGGCGAACGCGCGGCGACAAGTTCAGCTTGCGGCGGCGGCGCCGGCAGCGGAAGTGCTTGCGCGCGGGCACCACGAGCGAAAGTGCCGGCGGTAGCGAAGCCACCACTCTGAAAGCGCATCGAGGCCGCACGCTGCTCGTTTCGATCGCCGAAGACGCCCTCATAGCTCACGCCCTCCGGCATCTCCACCGGCACTTCGATGCGGAGTGGCTCGCCACCCTCGGTGACGATCTTTTCCTCCACCGCGACCATCGAGGTGAACTGGGTCATCAAGTGGTAATCGAGTCCGAGTTGCACGATCTGTTCGCGCAAATCCTGGCGCATGGCTCCGCGCTGTACACCGGCCAGATCCTGGCCCAGCAAGTCATCCACATGCTGGCGGGCCCATAGCGTGGCGAGGGAATCGTGCGCCGGCCCCGCTGCGGAAAAATCCACGGGGATCTCGCGCACGAAGTCGTGTCCAGCCATCTTGCCGCGCAGCCGCAGAGTGCCATGTCCCGTCGCCGTATAACGCCCCGAGATCATCACTGGCTTGGCGCTGAACAGGTCGGGTATCCGCTTCGGATAGATGTCGGTGACCGGCAACCCGCCCCAGTCGACTGAAATATCGGTCAGCAGCGGATTTCGCACGCGTTCATGAAAGCGCCGGGCGGCGGCCGAGCCGTCGTCGTTCAACCCCACATACTCGACTTCGCCGCGTCCATACCGCGCCATGTTGTCCAACAGAAAATGATTCACCGAGCTGCCGATTCCGAACGCAAAGACGCGCGCATTGGGGTGCTGCTGCACCTCCGCCAGGATCTCGAGATCGTTGCCGACCTCGCCATCCGTCATGAAGCAGACCACGCGCACGTGGTCGTGCGATTCGCCTCCGCCCAGCGCAGCCTGTATGGCCTTCATCATCTCGGTACCGCCGCTGCCGTGGCGCGATTGCAAAAACTCCTGGGCCGTACGAAGATTCTCGCGCGTGGCCAGCACCGGCTCCGGAAACAGGATATGGGTATCGCCCGAGAACGTGATCAGATTGAAAGTGTCCTGCGGATTCAATCCGTCCAGCGCCAGCCGCATGGTTTCCTTGGCCTTCTCAATGGGGAAGCCGGACATGGAGCCGGAGGTATCCAGCACGAAGATCAACTCCTTGGGGACGGCTTCGGCGGCGGCGACGCGTTCCGGAGGCTGCAGCAGCAGCGTGAAGAAGCCGCCCCGCGCGTCGTGATGCGTGAGGACGGCGTCTTCGATGCGGCGGCCGGCCACGGCATACTTCAGGATGAAATCCTTGTTGGGGATGACGGCCTTGTCTTTCAGCCGCACGACCGCCTGGCGCGGCCCCGGCCGGTCGATGGATGTTTCGTGCGTGGGCGACTCCAGGGCATCGAGCGCCATGCCGGCATCCAGCTTCACTTCGATGGAAATATCGTGTCCGGCGCGCGTGCCCTCCGGCGTGACGTGGGGAGTGATGCGCGAGGCATCCGGCACCTGGTCGGTATCCGGCGCCCAGCCGCCTCCCTGGCTTCCGGCCGGCTGCCCCGGAATATAGCGCGGCCCCACGACCATGGGGAACTCGAAACGGTATTCGCCGCCTTCATAGGGCAGCATCTCCACGTAGCTGATGGTAATCTTCACGTTCGCGCCGGGCATGATGTTAGCCACCGATTGGGTGAAGATGTTAGGCCGCTCCTGGTCGAGCAGGCCCGCGATGTGCCCGGCTTTGCGGGCGGCATCATAGATCGCGCGCGCCTCCTCGCGCCGTTTGATTTCGCCGCGTATGGTGCGGTCGCCGATCAGCAGGGTCATGTCGTCCACGGCGGAATCGGGCGGCAGCGGAAAGGTGTAGACCGCTTCTATCTTCTCCTGAAACGGGTTCGTGAATTCCTGCGTGACGGTGACCCGGCCCAAAGCGCCGCTGATTTCGGCTTTGACGTCCGTGTGTTTGAGAGGACAGGCCGTCTGGCCGTCCGCGGCGATCAGCGCGCCTTCCGTGATGCGGGCTGGCGCCGCGGAAACGACGTGCGCGGCGGGCAGCAGTAGAAAGAACAACGTGGCCTTCGTCATAGTCTGCATTTCCAATCTCCAAATCGGGGCTTCGAAGCTGGGAAATGCCGCGCGGGCGCAGATCCTTTCAGACGAAATCGACTTTCGCGAACCGCCAGTTGACACCGGTGCCCACTTTTCGGCGCGGCAGGTCCCTCATTTCGGGCCCATCGACTTGATTTGCATAGGGAAGCCGGATGGACTGGCGATTGCCTCTTCCGTTTCAGCGGACGGTTCCCTGAAAGTGTGCTCCCCATCACAGTAAATCTACAAACCTTGGGGATCTTCCGCGCAAACGAGTTCTAAAATGTTCAAAGGAGTTTCTAAAATGCCAACCACTGAAGAAAAACTTGGAACGCGCCGCCGGGAAGCCCTGAAAACACCCAGCGCACTGGGCGCCGAAGCCGTCAAGAACATCACCGGCGCTCTCAATGCGCTGCTGGCCGATGTGTTCGCTCTTTATGTAAAGACCAAGAACTTTCATTGGCACGTGAGCGGACCGCACTTTCGCGACTACCATCTTTTGCTCGATGAGCACGCCGGCCAGATCTTTGCGATGACCGACGACATCGCTGAGCGCGTGCGCAAGATCGGCGGCACTACGATCCGGTCAATTGGGCACGTTGCCCGCCTAAAACGCCTCGCCGATAACGACGCGGACTATGTCGATCCGCTCGATATGCTGGCCGAATTGCGCGATGACAATCAGACGTTGCTTGCCAGCATGCGCGAAGCTCATGACTTGTGCAGTGAAGAGAACGATGTAGCCACTACGAGCCTGTTGGAGGTTTGGATCGACGAAACGGAACGGCGCATCTGGTTCCTCTTCGAAACAGGGCGGACGAGATAGGGTGGCGCGCGGTTTAGCGCAGGACGCCCGCTGGCCGGGCGAACTTTGGCAGGCGAAAGCGCCTGCCCACCAATTTATAGCGGCACGTGCAGGGTTCCGACCATCCCGGATGGAATGTCGCGGAATCCCAGGCTGAAACCGGTGGTCCCCGGCGGCGTCTTCACACGCGCGCCCAACACGAGACCCTTGTCCTGAACTTGGTGAAACGTAGCTTCGCTGAAATTCAGCGGAATGGTGGTGAGCTGCTCGACCTTCCCCACCACGACCAGAAACTGCAGCGAGCCGGTCCACTTGCCGTCCTTGGGTTCCAGCGTGATGTTGCGCGAATCGATGGTCATAGACGCCTTGTAGCCGCCCTCCACCGGTTCGAGATGCACGGTGAAGCCGATGCCTGTCAGCGCGACCGGATTCTCGATCGCCTCGGCAAGCGACGGAGCTACGGCTTTGTCCGGCGCCGCTACATATCCGGGCCGGTAGCGCAGCTTCACGTCCGGCCGCTCCACGGTCACCTCCAGCCGGTGATACGAGCCATCGAGGCTATCGGCCGTGGGCGAGAACGCCAGCGAGTAACTCACCCGCGCGTCGCCGGCGGCTTCCTGAATTGCCGCGCTCAGATCGTTGATGTGGTGGAACGCTCTTCCGCCGGTTTCCACGGCGAGGGTTTCGAGCGTTTCGTAGTTGAAATCGGGCGGAGAGCCTGCTTTGGGCGGCTTATTCCTCTTCCCGATCGAGCTCCGGTCCGCCTGGAAGGCCGCCGCCACTGCGACGCCTCGCGCGTCTACCGGATATACCGCCACATCGGCCTCATTCAAAGCGCGAATGGCGCGCGCTACGTCGCTCTCAAACGATTGGCCTGTACCCGGCAACTCCGTTGTGGTGAGGCTCGCGGCCGATGAACTCGAAGCCGAACCCGGTTGAGTGTTGCCGCCCGATCTCCCGCCTCCTTTGCCGCCCGCGCCCGATCCGCCGCCGCCTTTCCCGCTCCGCCCGGCCGAGCCACCGGACTGCCGCGCACCGGAGTTGCTTTGCGGAATGCTGTCCACCGTGTTGTGCAAGCCCAGTTGAATCGGGAAGCCACCCGAAATCCAGATTAACGTCTTCCGTCCGGGAATGCCTTGCAAGTGTCCGGCGATGGTTTCGAGCGCCGCCGC
>Ga0187858_10006361_pt1 | contig 10619 bp, 8 predicted proteins | sample June2016WEW_8_15_FD_133015 | JGI IMG/M metagenome (GOLD analysis project Ga0187858, IMG submission 133015) | Peatland microbial communities from SPRUCE experiment site at the Marcell Experimental Forest, Minnesota, USA - June2016WEW_8_150 | ecosystem: Environmental > Terrestrial > Soil >...
ATAATATGCAGGAAGGACTTTATTGCGTCTCGGAGAAAATTTACGCAACTCCTTTCGGAGAGATCAAGACTGATAAGAATTTTATCAGAGAATTAAAGAAGGCGTTACCTGCGGGAACTCTGGCGCCGGATGATTTCGGCCACATGACGGAACATTCCATCGAGTTTCAAACCATTTTCTTGCTCCACTACCTGCGGGATCCATTTGTTATAGTGCCTATTCTCTGTGGGGGCGTTCACGAGTTCATCCACCAAGGAAGAAATATCCTGACTGATGAGAGGTTCCGCGGGATGGTGTCCCTGATGAAGCAGTTGCTAGAAGAGAGGAAAGGGCACATACTTCTTGTGGCCGGAGTCGACCTTTCCCACGTGGGACGAAAATTCGGCGATCAAGCGCCCGCGGATGCTCTTCTTCCCCAAGCGAAAGCCCACGATAAAATGATGCTCACGTTTCTTGGTCGTGGAGAACCGGAGAATATCTTCCAGAAGGCAGTCGAAACCCTGGACAGGTACCACGTCTGCGGTCTTCCTGCTATCCTACTTTTCGCCAGCCTGCTTGCAGAAAACCGCACGGACATACTTCACTTTGATACTTACCACGAACGTGAGACGGACAGCGCCGTAAACTACGCATCATTGATTTCTTTCTCCGCATAACTTCATCCCGGGAGAGTATTTTTAATTAATTTCTTAAGGAAATATGTGGATGAAATACGGCTCAATCTGTCGTCAGTATGATGGCATTGCAAATGTACAAATACAATTGACATCATCGAAAATTTAGAATATTTTTATTAGATGAATAATCGAAGTTGGGAGGGCTCATGGCATGGCTTCTTATAAATTGTGCAGATTATTGCCAAGGGTGTCTCTACTACTGCTACTGCTGCTGCTGAGTTTTATTTGGATTGCTGCTGCCGGCGAAGCACAGGGGCAAACACTTTACCGGTATATCGACAAAGACGGCACGGTGATCATCACAGATAGCCCCCCGCCCGGAGTCAATGTTAAGACATTGGATTCGTTGCCTAAAATTACAGAAGAGCAAAAAGCAGCATTGGAAAAAGAAGGCAATGAAAAATCGCAGAGATATCGTGAGACCGAGACGAAAAGGAATGAAAAGGAAGAAAATATTAAAGCTATCAAAGAAGATTTGGAGAAGGCAAAAAGAGACGAAGAAAACTACAGGGCGAATATGAATCAGGCCTCCGGTTATGCACAGAGACACCACTGGCGTACGCTTGTGGATGAACAGCAAAAGCTTATCGAAGAAAAGCAGAAGAAACTTGACGACCTGGAAAGCCGACCCTGACTTGAAAACAGAAGAGTTTCATCCGCTCACCAACTGATCTTAAATAGAGCCTGAGTCCATAGGGTGACTATCGGAACTTGTGCACAGATCCAACCAATTATAGCATGTATGCTATCCCGCAGATTGTTCAATGACACTGGCCGGAATGTAACAAAAAAATAATCTCCCTAAAAACACCCCTGTAAATATTTTCTGGCTATTTCTTCAGCCAGAGTGGAGGGATCCGATTCTTTCTTCAGTATTTTTTCGACCATACTGTCGAGTTCACCCGTTTTGACGAGCATCTCTAATACAGGTTCGAGGATGCTGTATCGCAGGGCCTCATTCAGCTCATGCAACCTCTTGCGCCGCTGCCTGTCACCGATAAGATCACTGCTTATCAGATAGTCAAAGTGTTCCTGCACCTTGGAAGATAATGTTCGAAGGTCCTCTTCAAATTCTTCAGGCTTAAAGGAATTCCTGAGTGTAACGACAGGCGGCTTCCAAGCCCCGGGAGGAGTCGGTGACATTTCGATCATGGTCATCAATTCCCGCTGGAGTTTCGCTGCTCCGTCACGATCCGCCTTGTTGACGACGAATACGTCTGCAATCTCCATGATTCCTGCCTTGATTGCCTGGATTTCATCTCCCATACCAGGCACAAGGACAACGACTACCGTATGGGCATAGTGGATAATCTCCACCTCCTGTTGGCCCGTACCTACGGTTTCTACAAATATCACATCTTTCCCCATTGCATCCATAACATGGATGGCATCGCCAACTGCCTTTGAGAGGCCGCCGAGTGAACCCCGCGTGGCGAGGCTCCGTATGAAGACGCCTGTATCCTCGGAATGGCGCTGCATACGGATCCTATCACCGAGCGTTGCTCCTCCCGTAAAGGGACTTGTCGGATCAACGGCGAGAACCCCTACCGTTTTTTCCTTCTTACGGCTTGTCTCGATGAGACCGTCAACAATAGTGCTCTTCCCTGCCCCAGGCGAACCCGTAATCCCAACGACCTGGGCCTTGCCCGTATATGGGAAAATATGTTTTATAGCCAGTTTTGCTTCGGGGATACTATCCTCTATATCTCTTATAAGGCGGGAGGCAGTCCTAATGTCACCCGCCTTAATCCTCTTTCCTCTCTCCATTACGTTCTTTCCACCGGTTTTACATTTTTGTTAACCCACGTCACGATCGTATCCAGGGTAGTACCCGGTACAAAAATCGCCTTGATGCCTGCGTCATAGAGTTTCTGAAAATCCTGTTCGGGGATGATTCCCCCGCCGATCACGGTGATATCATCTGCACCTTTCTCCTTCAACAGATGGACTACCTGGGGAAATAAATACCGATGTGCCCCCGATAGACAGCTCAAGCCTACGAGATCCACGTCTTCCTGGATTGCCGACGCTGCAATCTGCGCCGGTGTCTGATGACACCCCGTATATATTACTTCAAAACCAGCGTCCCGGAAACACCTGGCTAAAATCCTGGCGCCCCTGTCATGACCGTCAAGACCTGGTTTTGCTACCATAACACGAATCTTTCTCTTAACCATTACCATCTCCTCCTTCAATCAGTCCTAATAGAGTCCCGGATCACGATACTCACCATAGAGCTCACGATAGACGTCGCACACCTCTTGGATACTGGCCAGATTCTTAACGGCCTCAATACAGTGGGGCATGACATTTTCACCCTTCTTGCACGCATTTTTAATGTCTTCGAGACTCTTCTTTACTGCCTTATTGTCCCGCTTTCTGCGGACTGCATTCAACCGCGCGATCTGATCTTCTTCAACTTTATCATCAATCTCTAAAAGAGGGATGGGTATCTCTTCATCGGTAACATATTTGTTGACGCCTACCATAATCTTTTCACAGGAGTCTATCTGCCTTTGGAACTTGTAGGCCGCATCAGCTATCTCCAACTGCGGGAACCCCTTATCTATTGCGGCAACCATACCGCCCATCTCGTCAATCTTATTGATGTAGTCCCACGTCTGCTCTTCCATTTCGTTGGTTAATGCTTCGACGAAATACGAACCTGCCAGCGGATCAACCGTATTGGCAGCGCCGGTCTCTTCCGCGATGATCTGCTGGGTTCGAAGCGCGATCTGCACCGCATGATCCGAAGGAAGACACATCACCTCATCAAGGGAATTGGTGTGCAAGGACTGGGTGCCGCCAAGGACAGCGGCGAGGGCCTGCGTGGCCGTCCGCACGACGTTGTTGTACGGCTGCTGAGCCGTCAGCGAGCATCCGGCGGTCTGAGTATGGAAGCGCATCCACCACGATCTCGGGTCCTTGGCCTTATAGCGATCCCGCATGACTTTTGCCCAGATCCTCCGGGCAGCGCGCATCTTACAGATTTCCTCGAAGAAATCTACATGGGAATTAAAGAAAAATGAAAGTCGCGGAGCAAATTCATCGACGTTCAACCCTTTCCGGTTTACGACGTCCTCCACATACTCCATGCCGTCTCTAAGAGTAAAAGCAAGTTCCTGAACCGCCGTGGAACCGGCTTCCCTGATATGGTATCCGCTGATGCTGATGGTGTTCCATCTGGGAACATATTTCGTCCCGAATTCAACGGTGTCACTGATGAGTCTTACTGACGGCTCCGGTGGACACATGAAGGTCTTCTGTGCAATGAATTCCTTCAGCATGTCATTCTGGATCGTGCCGCCTATCTTGGTAAGCGGTATACCCTTGATCTGTGCCGCTGCACAGTACATCGCCCAGAGCACAGTAGCCGGCGGATTGATTGTCATGGACGTGGTAACCTCATCCATGGGAATACCGTCCACCAACTGCAGCAAATCCTCGAGGGTATCTATGGCGACCCCGCACTTCCCACACTCACCACGGGCCTTGGGCGAGTCCGAATCGTAGCCCATAAGAGTTGGAAAATCAAAGGCTGTACTGAGGCCGGTCTGTCCCTCTTTGAGAAGCATATGCCACCGTTTGTTGGTGTCTTCAGCGCTTCCCATACCGGAAAACATCCTGAACGTCCAGTATCGCCCGCGATAACCCGTCGCCTGATTGCCACGCAAGAATGGAAACTGGCCGGGGTATCCAATATCACGGACAAAGTCCATATCCTTTATATCGTCAGGACCATAGAGCCTGTTGATTTCGAGATCTGAAACTGTGGACCATCGTTCCCTCTGGTCAGGAACTTTACTGACCACCTTCCGGACCTCATCCTCCCATTTTTTCTTGAGCTCGCTGGATTGACTCAGCACCTCTTTTGCAAAATACATATTACCCCCTCCTTCCAATAAATCTGATATAATTACTATTATCAGTCAGGACTCGACTATCGAATCCGTGAATTGTCTCTCCTCCATGCGGGTTTGTCAAAAAGAAAAAAGGACTACCCGCAACCTCGATGCTATCAATAAATGGACAACTATCCAAATTTATGTTATGCAGTCTCCGGTCATAAAACAGCACGAACTCCGGAGGTACAGCGATGAAAATCAAAATGCCCATAAAGTTTCACGGCAATTATAGGGTCACCATACGCCAGGGTGCATGGGAAGCCCGCGAACGATGCCAAAAACTCATCATCAGAGAACTTACACCGGATGAAAAAGAGCAATACTACAAACAAATGGATGAAAATGATGTGCCTACACACCAAGTAAATTTTTTCGACTTCGGATGCCGCCGCATCATAGAGGGCAAACTCACAGTAAACGAAGATGACAGGGTAGCTTTCGCAGTAGAGGAAAAAGAGTATGAGTTCTCACCCTTCAAAATCGAAAAATAATTTTCATCAAAGCATATACTAAAAGACGAACGTCTCTTCAGAAATCTCCTTTTCTTGTTTCCATGAGACGAGCCTTATCGTCTTGACGGCTTTATCTCATACTCAAAAGTTTTCTTGCGATAACCACCCTCTGGATCTCGTTCGTCCCCTCATAGATCTGGCAGATCTTCGCATCCCGCATGTGTCTCTCAGCAGGATATTCCTTGGTGTAGCCGTAGCCGCCGAATATCTGCACGCCTTCAATCGCGGCTTTCATTGCCACGTCGGATGCATAGCACTTGGCCATGGCCGATTCCTTCTCAAAATCGAGATGGTTATCTTCCATCCAGGCGGCGCGAAGGAGCATCAGTTCCGCTGCATCGAGCTACATCGCCATGTCGGCGAGCTTGAACTGGATCGCCTGGAACGTTGCAATCGGCTTGCCGAACTGCACCCTCTCTTTTGCATATGCAAGGGCGTCTTCGAGAGCGGCCTTTCCGATACCGCAGGCCTGGGAACCGATGCCGATTCTCCCTGCATCCAGTCCCATCATCATCTGCTTGAACCCCTGTCCCGGTTTGCCCAAGAGGTTTGCCGCCGGTATCTCAGCGTCCTCGAAGACAAGCTCAGCCGTACCTGATGCAAGGATTCCCATCTTTTCCTCGACCTTGCCTACCTTAAAACCTGGGGTGTTCTTCATATCCACGATAAGATTGATGACCCCTTTATATCCTAACGCGGGATCGGTCGTAACCGCTAAAACGCAGTAGTGCGCCACATTACCGTTCGTTATGAAGATTTTGGTCCCGTTAACTATATATTTGTCACCTTTCAATACAGCGCGACACTTCAGTGCAGCAGCATCCGATCCGGCGCTTGGCTCTGTTAACCCATAGCATCCTTCGACCTTCCCGCCTGCCACAGGAGTAAGGTATTTTTTCTTCTGTTCTTCCGTTCCAAAGGCCAATACGGGGTACCCGTAAAGAGAATTGTTGACCGACACAATAACACCGCAGCTTGCGCACGCCTTGGAAATCGCGATCAGGCTGTGGACGTATGTCACTGTATCCATGCCCGCACCGCCATACTCCTGCGGAACTGCAATTCCCATAATACCCATTTCGCCGAGCTTACGGCAGATCTCTTCCGGATGCCTGTGGGTCTTATCCAGTTCTGCGGCTATGGGTTTAATCTGCTGTTCTGCGAACTTCTGTACCATCTCCCTCACGTCCCGCTGATCTTCTGTTAAACCAAAATTCATGGCTCATAACCCCCTTAGAATAATGTTATATTAAAGCATTGTATAAAACGGCGAATTACTTTCCAGTGTAAACAGGTTTTCTCTTTTCTAGGAAGGCCTTCATTCCTTCTTTCTGATCATCCGTGCTGAAGCACTGGGCGCAGCATTCCATCTCCAGTCTGATTCCGTTATCAAGCGCAAGATCATAACCATAATTGATCGAATGCTTGGCCATTTTTAGGGCGAAACCAGGCATGTTGACCAGTTTCCGCGCGAATTTCTTCGTTTCCGGGAGAAGCTGATCGAGAGGAAATACCCTGTTTACAAGACCGATTTCGAAAGCCCTTTTCGCATCGATCTGCTCGCCACCCATGATGAGTTCCTTGGCCCTCCCCATTCCTATTAAACGCGCAAGCCTCTGAGTTCCTCCCCATCCTGGTATCAATCCGATCAGTATTTCCGGCTGGCCGAAACGGGCTGTTTCGGACGCAAATCTCATATCGCAGGACATGGAGATCTCCGTGCCGCCGCCCAGGGCAAAACCGTTAACGGCAGCGATGGAAGGCTTGGGCAGCGTTTCAATCAACCGCAGAGTCTCATTACCAAGTTCCATAAATGCAAGGGCCTCTTTAGGCCGCAAGTTCTGCATCTCTGATATATCAGCACCTGCTACAAAGGCCTTGTCTCCTGACCCGGTGAGGATGAGAACCTTTACAGCGTCATCATTCCTGCAGAGTGTAGCCGCATCCATAAGCTCCTTCATAGTTTCCGTATTCATCGCATTCAAGGCCTTGGGCCTGTTAAACATTATTGTAGCAACACCATCCTCAACTGCAAACAAGAGGTTCTTGAATTCCATCCGATGTACCCCCTTTTCATTTTCTTCTGATGCCTCAGAAAAACATTCCGAGTGCATATTGTTTTTCTCGTCAGCTTTTAGACATCTCATACTGAGGCTTGCAGCCATGATCTCGGGCGGCACTCCCCGCCTAAAGCTAGCTTTACAACCGTCGAAAGTATATTCTCGTTACGAAAGAATATTTTTCGAATTAAGGCATTACTTGCTGTAATCGTAGAATCCTTTTCCCGTTTTTCTTCCCATGTAGCCTGCATCCACATATTTCTTAAGGAGCGGACAGGGACGGTACTTGGAATCGCCAAATCCTTTGTAAAGAACGTCCATTATGGCCCAGCATGTATCGAGACCAATCAGGTCAGCCAACGCGAGAGGACCCATGGGGTGATTCATGCCCAATACCATAATATCATCAATGGCCTTTGGTGTGCCCACTCCTTCCATCAGAGTATAAACGGCCTCATTGATCATGGGCATAAGTATCCTGTTCGATAAAAATCCCGGAAAGTCATTGCATTCCACGGGAACTTTCCCGAACTGCTTGGACAGGGCCTCCGTTGTGTTGTACGTCTCCTGAGAGGTAGCTAAACCCTTGATGATCTCCACGAGTCTCATCACGGGAACGGGGTTCATAAAATGCATCCCGATAACTAATGCAGGCCTCTTTGTTGCACCGGCTATCCTCGTAATGGGAATAGAGGACGTATTCGTGGCAAGGATTACCCCGGGCTTGCAGACTTCATCAAGTTTTCTGAATATCCCAAGTTTGAGGTCTTCTCGCTCTGTCGCTGCCTCCACAACAAAATCGGCATCCTTCATGTCTTCCAGCTTCGTGCTCTTCTTGATGCGGCCCATTATTTCTTTTTTCTGGTCAGCCGTCAGCTTTTCCTTGGCAACAAGGCGGTCCAGGTTTTTTGAAATCGTATCGTACCCCTTGTCGACAAACTGGTCTGCAATGTCATTCATGATTACATTCAGGCCCCCTGGGCTTGCAGCAACCTGAGCTATGCCGTTGCCCATCTGACCGGCTCCGATAACACCGAATGTCTTAACTGCCATCACTACCTTCCTCCCGTTATTTTTTTGTTATCAGAACATCAGCTTTCCCATTGAGGCAAGTCAAAAGTCTTTTCCCTTACCGTTTCATCGGAGATAAGAAAGCGATACACGGTCGAAAAAAAGAGCTTGAGCCTCAGGGAAAGTCAATCGTTTACACTTTAATAAGCATCGCGTCACCCTGAGCATGACCCGAGCAGATTCCACATATCCCGATCCCGCCGCCTCTTCGCCGCAGTTCATAGGCAAGAGTCATGACTATCCTCGCGCCCGTCGCACCTATAGGGTGACCATACGCGATGGCGCTTCCATTCACATTGACCCTTTTATACATATCTTCTTTACTCATGCCTAAAATATAGCGGGCGCTGACCAAGACAACGGCGGCAAAGGCTTCGTTGATCTCCAGCAGATCTATCTGATTGAGGGTCATACTATTCTGCTCGAGAAGTTTCTTGATTGCGAGTCCCGGCACTGTCGCAATGTCCTTCGGCGGCTGGGAAACCTCGGCGTAATCGAGTATTGTAAACAGGGGTTTTATGCCCAGTTTGTCGGCCATTTCCCTGCTCATTAACAGACAGACGTCTCCGCCATCATTGACACCCGGTGCATTGCCGGCTGTGACGCTTCCGGGGCCTCCGGTGACCGGGCTCTTATGATTGAAGACGGGCGGCAGCTTAGCTAACCCTTCCATCGTAGTTTCCGGCCTCGGTCCTTCATCTTTGTCGAAGATGACGATCTTCTTGCCCTGCTTCACTTCAACGGGAAATATTTCATCATCCAATTTCCCCGTCTTCATGGCCTCAACTGCCGCCAGTTGGGAGCGAAGGGCCCATTCATCCTGGTCCTGCCGTGTAACTCCGAATTCATCACCAACCTCAGAGCCGTGAATGGCCATATGCCGGTTATAGAACGCGTCCCAAAGCCCATCGTAAACCACTAAATCAAGGGCCGGCCTAGTCGGGAGTCCCATCCTCGCCCCCCATCTCATCTCAGGCAGAGCATATGGGCCATTGCTCATGCTTTCCTGGCCGCCCGCTACGCAAATTTCGGCCCTTCCCAGTTGAATCATCTGGACCGCAAGATCAATCGGCTTAATACCTGAAGAACACACTTTATTGATTGTAATGGAGGGAATGGATTCGGGGAGACCGGCCAGTATAGTCGCCTGCCTGCTGGGGATCTGCCCACACCCTGCAGGAACTACCTGCCCCAAGAAAACGTAATCCACGTCAGATGGCTTGACCTTTCCGTTTGTCCGCCTGATTACTTCTTTGATCGCCAAGGCCCCGAGTTCAGGAGCCGTGAAATCTTTCAGCGCTCCTCCGAATCTGCCGTAAGGCGTACGGCATGCTTCAACAACGACAACTTCTCTGACGTTCTTGAATTGACTTTTTATCTTTCGTCCCATGGTTGAGAAATCAGGTTTTCTCTCACCGAACTTTGAGATTGGCGCATGAGCATACATCTCTGCCCTGGTCTTTTCCAATTTCTGTGGCACTTTTTCCATTACTACCCCCATTTTTTAGCTTTGCAAAATCGGATTTTGTCTTCGGAGAAAGAAAAGAAACAAGATACCATGAGCGCTTTCGAAGACAATTTTCAAAGCAACTTTTTAAACTGAACGGGAGATTTCTCTTCCGTTGTTATCTTACTCGCCATATAGCGTCAGCAGTGGCAGGTCTCTAATAGCGGAACCCTCCACTCGTCTGCACAAGCTGGAGATCGCGGCTAATCCGATGAGTCAGAAACCTCCACTACTTATATATAGGAACCCTGAGCTATCACAAACCCCGAGATCCGTCTACGCCGATTCTTTCAGGCTGTTAATGATGTCCCTTGCAACTATCATCCGTTGGATTTGATTGGTCCCTTCATAGATCAACGTAATCCGGACGTCTCTCGCATAACGTTCGACAGGAAATTCATTGGTGTAGCCATACCCCCCAAGCATCTGAATAGCGTTGAAACACGCCCTGTCAGCTGCTTCGGTCGCAAAATACTTTGCCATAGACGCTTCTCTTGCAAAGGGCTTGCCCTGCTCTTTCTTGAACGCTGCATTCATGAGGAGAAGTCTTGACGCCTCCAACTCCGTATAAGATTCTGCAATCATCCACTGGATAGCCTGGAAATTTGTTATGGACTGATCGAATTGCTTTCTTTCTATTGCATATCGTGTGGCGTAATCCATCGCTGCAAGTCCGATGCCTAAAGCGAGAGAGCCGATTCCTATGCGTCCACCCGCGAGTTCTCCTGTGGCCGTCTTGAAGCCGCCATTCATTTTCCCCATGAGGGCTGATTTCGGTATCCGGCAGTCCTCAAAGATCAGTTCATTCGTTGAAGATGCGTGCTGCCCCATTTTGTGCTCTAACCGCCCGATCTTAAGACCGGGGGCACCGCTTTCTACGAGAAATG
>Ga0187858_10006365_pt1 | contig 10614 bp, 9 predicted proteins | sample June2016WEW_8_15_FD_133015 | JGI IMG/M metagenome (GOLD analysis project Ga0187858, IMG submission 133015) | Peatland microbial communities from SPRUCE experiment site at the Marcell Experimental Forest, Minnesota, USA - June2016WEW_8_150 | ecosystem: Environmental > Terrestrial > Soil >...
AAACCGCCCCTCGATTGACACCACCGATGCCCTGGGCGGCGATGAGCAGCAGCGTGCGGCAGCCTATTCAACTTGCCTTGCTTACTTCGGAAGCTACGAGGTGCAAGGCGACAGCATTGTGCATCACGTGGATGGAAGCCTTTTTCCGAATTGGTCCGGCACGGTGCAGACTCGTCCCTTCACCCGCTCCGGAGAAGAACTTGTATTGCGAACGCCGCCGTCGCAAGGCCCGGACGGCACCGTCGTCAATGAGTTGTCCTGGGTACGCGCAAGATCCGAACCAAGCGGTTGAATCGAATGCCTCGGCTGTTCGTCGTTTCCGAAGATCACACTCAAAGCGAGGTAAAAATACAATGTCGACAATTCCCACGGGCCGTGCCCATAACACGGCGTTGGCGGCCAGTTCTCCCAAGGTTGGCCCTCGGCTAGCCTTCGATCAGGCTGATCTGCTGACCCTGCCGCAGCACATGTATGAGCTCATGATGCGCAATGTGGCGAGTGATGGCTTCGTGTTTACGGATCCGCGCAATCCCACGAACGCCGCAATGAATTCGGCGCCAGGGTGCGTCATTGCCGCCCCGTCGTTTCCGGCCAACACCCCGGGCATTGACCAGAACTACGTTTACAACTGGACTCGCGATGCGGCTATTACCGCGATGGAGATCGCCGCGGCCAAGCTGCCGTGCGCACCGGGCACGGCGCCCGAACCCTTGATCGACTATGTGACTTTTGCGCAGACGACCCAGCAAAACGCCAAGGCCGCGGGCATTCCCATCCGAGCCAGCTTTTCGATTGCCGGCCTGCCACGCCTTGATTGGACGGATCAAAGTGACGGACCGGCGCTCCAGTCGCTGGCCATCTTAAGCGCGTTCAGCCAGCTCGATGCACCAACTCAGGTGATTGCTAAGAACGTTATAACGAATAATGTTAATACACTTTTGAACGTTTTCCAGAATCCGACCTTTAACTTGTGGGAGGAACGCCAGGGCTTCTCCTTCTTCGCGCGGTCCGTGCAATTGCGCTGCTTTCAGGCGATTAAGGCGAACACCATCGGCATCGCCGTTCCGCCGGCGATCGATGCGGCCATCGCCTCGCTGCAGGCGGCGTTGGCGACGCACTGGAACGGCACCATGTATGTCTCCATCATCAATCCCCAGGCCGCCAATTACGACCCCAACATCGACATTGTCTCGGCGAGCCTCTATGGCGCTATCCCCTGCACGGACACCAAGCTGCTCGCCACCGCTGCACAACTGCGCCACCAATGGGCGGACGACGATTCGCCGGAGCTGTATCCCATCAACGTCGCCGACCAGGCGCTGAGCGTGGGACCGTTATTCGGCCGTTACCCTGGAGACACCTACGACGGCGATATGGCCGACAACATTCTTGGCAGGCATCCGTGGGCGCTGTGCACCTGCAACTTCGCCCAGCTCTATTACAACGTGGCGAACACCGTTGCCAAAAACAATTCAATACCGATCGACGCAAATTCTCAGCTCTTCTTCAGCCAGGTTGGAGTGACGGCAGCGACAGCGGTGGCCGACGCGGTTACCGCCTTGCAGAATGCCGCCGACCAGATGCTTTGGGCGGTGATCTACCACAGCGATCACCTGGAGTTGAGCGAGCAGTTTGACGGCGTTTCCGGCTATGAAAAGAGCGTGAAGAACCTGACGTGGAGCTACGCGGCATTTCTATCTGCGGTGCGTGCCAAGACCGGCCAAACCGTTCAGGGGTGAAGCCTGATGGACGAGCGCTTGGATCAGTTCCTCGGGTTGTCGACGGCTCTAACCGGCTTCGACGGGTTGGAACTCCGTGGCACGGGCGTAGCCGGAGAATACCTTCGCGCATTGGACGATAGCCTGCCCGGCGGTATTGTCGATGAACTCCTGGCCGCGTACACAAAGCTTCCCGAGGGTGCGGAACGCGAAGCGGCATTCTCCAAAAACATTCTCGACGATCCGAAGCTGGGCCCCGTCGTGCAGCGGCTTACGATGCTCTGGTACTGCGGAACCTGGACGCAGTTGCCGGACGCCTGGCGCGCTGCCTACGGAATCTCACCCCATGACACGAGCCGGGTGGTGTCGCCCGAGGCCTACCTTGCAGGCCTGCAGTGGGTGGCGGCAGGAGCGCATCCGCCGGGCAGCGCCCAACAAGGGTTTGGGTCATGGGCGGTGGACCCGAAAGGAGCCGCCAGTGACCAATAACGAGACGTACGACGTGGTCGTGGTCGGCGCCGGGATTGCCGGTTCGCTGATGGCGAAATTCCTGACGCGTGCCGGGCTCCGCGTTCTGGTCCTCGAAGCCGGAGCGCCGAGCGCGGAGAGTTTCGCGGGTTACACGCAGCACGTCGAACACTTTTTCGGCGCCCTGAGCAAGGGCCCGGAATCAGCCTGGCCGCCCGCCGCCGACGCGCCGCAGCCCGACACCGGTGATCTGCAGAACAACAACGGCTACTTCATCCAGAAGGGACCGCAGACGTACGGGAGCACCTACTCCCGCACCCAAGGCGGTTCAACCTTGCACTGGCTCGGGGTGGCGCTTCGCATGCTTCCCGAGGATTTCAAGCTGCGCAGGCTCTACGGCGTGGGCCGGGACTGGCCGCTCGAATATAAGAATCTCGAACCTTTCTATCGCAAGGCGGAGTACGAAATCGGCGTCTCCGCGAATGTTGAGGATCAGCGCTATCACGATCTGTCCTTTGCCGAAGGCTACGACTACCCCATGGAGCGTGTCCCGCTGAGCTACTCGGACCAGGAACTCGCCAAAAAAGTTAATGGGATGAAGGTCGATTTCGGGTCGGGGCCGCTTGGTCTTACGGTTCGAAGTTATCCGGCAGGGCGCAACTCAGTTCCCCGCGGAAACTATCTGCCGGTGACGGCGGTCGATCGACGGCCGGACGGCACGCTGATGCCGACTTACCTGGGCCAACGCTGCGCCGGCAACACCTCATGCACTCCCATCTGCCCGATTCAAGCCAAGTACAACGCAGGTAAATCGCTCGCCCAGGCCGACCGGGGCAAATTGCAAGTGCTGGCGCAAGCGGTGGCCTCGAAAATCAACATCGATACGGCCAGCGGAACGGTCCAGAGCATTACTTATCAGCGCTACGACGCAGCCGGCCACACGGTTCATCAAGCCACGGGGCGGGTCTACATTCTCGCCGCGCACGCGGTGGAGAATGCCAAGCTGATGCTGGCTTCCGACCTCGGCGGCCAGAGCAATCTGGTGGGTAAGACCCTGATGGATCATCCGGCGCTTTACGCCTGGGGTCTTGCGCCCGAGCCGGTGGGCGCCTATCGCGGTCCGCTTTCAACGGCGGGCGTCGAGGATTTTCGGGCGGGATCGTTTCGGGGCGCGCACGCCGCCTTCCGGTTTGACGTCGGCAACGACGGCTGGAGATCAACCACCGGCGCACCTGACAAATCCGTGACGGGGGCGGTCACGCAGCAGAAGCTGTTCGGAAGCAAGCTTCGCCAGTATCTCGCCGCAACGCTTCCGCGGCACGTGCGATTCTCGCTCGCGGTGGAACAATTGCCCGATCCCGCCAACGGCGTCAGCATCGACCCGAATTCTCGCGATCCTCTGGGCAATCCCCGGCCGGTGATTCATTACCGAATCGACGAGTACACACTGAAGGGCATGGTGGCGGCCACCAAGGTCTACCAACAGATGTTCAAACAGGCGGGCATCGCTGACTGCACCGGCTCGAGCGATAGTCTTTGGTTCCCTTCCGTGCAGTATGGCAGCACGACATTCCATTATCACGGCATGGGTCACTTCTCCGGCACCCATGCGATGGGTACAAATTCGCGCGATTCGGTGGTGGACGGCTACCAGCGCTCGTGGGAGCACCGCAATCTCTTCCTGATCGGTTCCGGCAGCTTCCCCACCATGGGCACGTCGAATCCAACGCTGACTTTAGCGGCGCTCACGATTCGTACGGCCGAGCATCTGATCGGCGAATTGACGGCTTGACGGCGAAGCTGTTCCCGGCAGAGGGGGGTCCATGAAATTTCCAGTTGGCGCGGCGGAGCGAACGACTGTCGATGAGGTGACTCGCGAGGTATACGACGCGGTGATTGTGGGGTCTGGGATCTCCGGCGCCATCATCGCGAATGAACTGAGCCGCCAGGGCAAGCGCGTGCTGATCCTGGAAGCAGCCGCGGGGGGCGACCGAACGCTGAACGGCTACCTGGAATTCCTCTACCGCTTCTACAGCACCGCTTCCAAGGACAACCAATCTCCCTATCCCCTCAACAATAATGCGCCGATGCCGCGAGGCGGCGAGGCCCAGAAAATCAGGCCTGGGCAACCCGACACGTCTCCGTACATGGTGCAGAACGGCCCCTTCTACACGGACACGGTTTATACCCGAGTGCTGGGTGGCACCACGATGCACTGGGAAGCCAAGACCCCGCGCATGCTGCCGACCGATTTCGAGATGCGCACCAAGTTTGGCCAAGTCCAGGACTGGCCCATCAAGTACGAGGAGCTCACGTCGTTTTACGAGACGGCGGAACGCGAAATCGGCGTTTCAGCCGACGTCAAAGACCAGAGCTACCATGGACTTTCCTTCGGAAAATATGTTTTTCCGATGCATGGAATGCCCCTTTCGTATCTCGATCAGATGGTTGCCAAGGGCATCAACGGCACCCACGTTAAATTGGCGGGACACAGTTACCCCATCATGGTCCGGCCTTTCCCTCAGGGGCGGAATGGAATTCCTAACCCGGATTACGAATACGAGGGTAAGAAAGGCTACGTTCCGGTTGGAGCCGTAAGCACCACCGAAGTTGAAATGGGCGGCAGGTGCCAGGGAAACAATAACTGCGTGCCGCTCTGCCCGGTACAAGCCAAGTACAACGCCGGCAAAACCCTGGCCAAGGCCCTCCAAACCGGCAGGGTCTCTCTGCTGCCCCAGGCAGTGGCCTCGAAGGTCCATATCGACCCGGCAAGCGGGCGCGTCACCCACCTCGAGTACAAGAAGTACGATTCCCCGGCGGCGTCGAGTTACAAGACTGGTGTTGCGCGGGGACGCATCTTCGTCCTCAGCGCCAATGCCATCGAGACACCGCGGCTGATGCTGGCGTCCGGGCTTCAGATGGAGAACGACCTGGTGGGTCGAAACCTGATGGACCACGCCTATCTCCTAAGTTGGGCGCTGATGCCCATCGATTGTGGGACGATGCGCGGGACGAATTGTACCGGCGGCATTGTGGACCTCAGGGACGGTCCATTCCGCAAGGAGCAGGCGGCTTTCAGTGTCGATATTCACAATGACGGCTGGGGCTGGGCGCTGGGCTCGCCTCTTTACGATCTCAACCTGCTCGTCGACGAGGAAAACAAATTCGGCGCCACGCTCCGGTACGACTTGGCCCATCGGATTACGAGGCAGTTGCAATTGGCCTTCATGATCGAGGTGTTGCCGAGTCAGAGCAACCGGGTTAGGGTCGATCCCGGCTATCGAGACGCGCTCGATAATATGCGTCCCGTGATTTCCTTCGCCGTTCCCGAATACACGATGCGCGCCGTGGCCTATGCTCACCAATTTGCCCGCATCGTGTTTCAGCGCCTGGGCGCCTCCGACTGCACGGCTTACGACCCCGAAGACTACGGGTACGTAACTTACGAGGGCGTGGGATACGCCATCCGGGGCGGAAACCACCTGGCGGGCACTCATGTCATGGGGAACAGCAAGAGCAACTCGGTTGTGAACACCGACCAGCGCTCCTGGAACCACGAGAATCTGTACCTGGTGGGCGGCGGCAGCATGCCGTCGATCGGCACCGCCAATGTGACGCTGACGATTGCTGCGCTCTGTTACAAGAGCGCGAAAGCGATGCTCGCGCAGCTTTCATCATAAGCGCGTTGCAACTACTCCTTCGTCTACGGAGAGGAATATGTCTTCGCCCAAGATCACGACGGTTCCGAAGCTCTATGATTATCTCCACCACGCGATGCAGATCGAGCACGCCACGATTCCGCCCTACTTGCTCGCGCTTTATTCCATCCGGCCCGAGGCCGACGCGAACGACAAGCCGAAAAACGCCGACGCCATCCAGGTACTTCGGGTGATTGTCGTCGAAGAGATGCTGCACCTGACGCTGGCTGCCAATATTCTGAACGCAGTCGGTGGAAAGCCCGATCTCGCGGCCCCCGGTTTTGTACCGCTCTATCCCGCAAGCCTGCCCGATGGGGAGAACGACTTTAAGGTTGACTTGCAGCCATTTTCGCCAGCCGCCATTGAGACTTTCCTGAAAATCGAACGCCCCGGTAAAGCTCCCGAGGGCAAGAAACTGATCTCGCGGCACCGCGACCGCCGCTCTGCCCTTGGAATATGTCCGGGCGAAGTGGACCTCCACTATTACAGCATCGGCGAGTTCTACGACGAGGTCCGGCGCGGCATTCTCTATTTATCCGACAAGCTGGGAACCAAGCTGTTCTGCGGCAACACCAACTGGCAGGCTACAGGCAAGTATTATTATTCCGGCGGAGGCGAGCTGTTCGCCGTCACCAATCTTGACACCGCCGTTGCCGCGATCGATCTGATCATTCAGCAAGGCGAAGGATCTGACCCCAGCATGTACACCCAAGAGGGCGAGTTGGCGCACGATTTTCGCTTCGAGCAGCTGAAGTTTGGACGCTACTATAAGGAGGGTGATCCACCCTACGACCCCGCTAACCCTGACGGGACAGGCCCAAAAGGCGGAGTTATCAACCTCGATTGGAATGCAGTCTTTCCACTCAAGAAGAACGCCAAATTAAGCGGTTACGCCAATGCACCGGACCTTCACGAGGCGGCGGTCGCTTTCAACCATGTATACGCCGACTTCCTGAAATTTCTCACGGAGGCCTACAACGGCAAACCGGAGTTGCTCCTCAAAGCCGTGCCGAGAATGTTCGAGCTTCGCAATAAAATCAACCAACTGATCCGCAATCCCATTCCCGGGATGCCGGGCGTGAATGCGGCTCCCACATTTGAGATGCCCGGCGAGGAGTGCGAATGAAAAACAAATTCGTAGCGTTTTCTGCGGAAATCACGGCATTCAAGCCCTACGAACTCAATGGAACCGGGCAAACGGATAACTACCTGAAGGCGGTCACCGATATCGTCGGCCAAGCCGTCCTGAACGAGTTGCTCGCTGCCTACGACAAACTGCAAGGCATCACGGTTCCAGAGGAACGAATCGAGAGATTGCGCGGGGAAATCTTCGGCGACGAGAAGCTCGGCCCCATTGCTCGGAACATCCTCAAGCTCTGGTACTCGGGAATCTGGTATGAGCTGCCGGTCGAATGGACTGATGCCTATGGCGCCCTCGATAACAACGTCACACATGTGATTAAGCCGGAATCCTATACCGAGGGTTTGTTGTGGCTCGCCATCGGAGCCAATCCCCCCGGGGCCAAAGCACCGGGATATGGCTCCTGGCATGAGCCCCCGAACATTCCGCCGGTGCCCGGCATGCCGTAACGAAAACTGAAAGGAGACGATTCAATCCATGAGCACCAAGAAGCCGTTGTTCGATCCCAAGAAAGTGCCTCTCGGCATCACCCCGACGCTCTGGTGGAATGACGACTTTATCTCTATCGACATCGGCATTCCCTTCGGCCAGTGCGTGAGCGAAATGGCCTATGCCAAATTCGAAGGCTGCAGCGTCGGCCACAAGTACCCCAGCGACCCTGCCGTCCTGAAGCCCGCCCTTGAACTGCGGGGTCTCCGCGTGTCGGAGCCCTGGGTCAGCACATATTTCACCATCGGCATGAAGAAACCGACGATCGAGATGTTCCGCCGGCAAATGCACTTCCTCGAGCAAATGGGATCGACGGACATGGTGATTGCAGAGTTCGGCCAGGCTGTAAATCCGCTGCCCGTCCCGGTGTTCGACGACCGCCCCATCTTTGACGACAAACAGTGGGACGAACTTTGTGCAGGTCTCAACGAGTTGGGCAGGATGTCGAATGAGAAAGGAATGCGCCTCTGTTATCACCCCCACATGGGAACCGGCGTGATGTACAAAGACGACATCGATCGACTGATGGCGGGTACCGACCCTCACCTGGTCCATCTTCTGTTCGATAGCGGGCACCTGGAATTCGCCGGCGTCAAAGCGAGTGTGATTGCGCAGCAATACGGCCACCGCATCAAGCACATTCACCTGAAGAATGTCCGAGCAGCAATCGTCGCCCAGGCTAAAGCCCAGCACTTCTCCTTTCAAGACTCAATTGAAGCGGGCGTTTTCACCGTGCCGGGAGATCCTACGGGCGCAATCGATTACGATCCCATTTTCGAGGAATTAGTTGCAGCGAAGTTCGAGGGGTGGCTGGTGATTGAGGCCGAACAGGATCCCGCAAAGGCCAATCCCTTGGAATATGCCAAGATGGCGCGGCGTTTCCTTAAGGAAAAACTAGGATACTAAACATGGCGAATTCTTCCTCCCCGGACATTTGCTTTAGCTTTTTCATGTTTACCGCCGATCTCCAGCCGGACAATCCGGCATACACGAAGGTGGTGATCGGCCACATCAAGTACCTCAAAGATCACGGATATACGGGATTCGATCTTCCTATCGCTCCCACCGCGCAGGACCACCGGATCGAGGTCCAAAACTACCAAAAGCTGCGGGATGCCTTCGATGCGGCGGGCTTGACTGATGTCCACTTCACCACCAATGTGGGCGCGACGCGGACCTTCGACCCGTCTTCTATGTACACCCAGCAGCGTGACATCGCCCTCGCCTACCTGAAATCACGGGTGGATATCACGAAAGCCTTGCGCGGGGACGTTATGGCGGGCCCGATTATCACTCCCTACGGCATCTTCCCTACCTCGGACTCCAACCAGCCGATTTGGAGCGATGCGCTGCAGGATTGGGCCAAGGTTCGCTATCACAATGCGTTACCGGTCTTCAAACAGCTCGGCGGCTACGCGGCAAGCCAGGGCGTTAAACTGGCGATCGAACCCGTCGACCACTGGGAGACCGCTCCGCCCAACCTGGTGCGCGAAGTCGTCGATTTCACGGAGCAGGTGGCAAACGAGTCCGTCGGAGTGTGCATCGATAGCGCTCACGTTGTGCTGGGAAGCGACGGTCCCCCGGCCTTCACGGACGAGGTCAAGCGAGTTCTGGCCAAGAGGGTCTTACATTATGTCCACATCTCGGCTCCCGACCGGGGCGCAGTACATGAAAGCTGGATTCCTTGGAAGACTTTCCTGACCCCCATCTGTGCAGGAGCCTACAAGGGGCCTTTCCTGGTCGAGGTTTTCAACGCCATCCCGGTTTTCCTGAACTCTTTGCGTCTGGCAAGGCGAAAGTTTTGGATCCCCGGCGAAGATGCCCCGGAACCGGGTCGCCCGTCTGCCTACACGATTGCAGAAAAAGCACTTGCGGCAGTGCATGCAGAGCTTGGCGCCGCCGGCTGTGCTTAACGAAGATCCAGCATGAAGGTAAGTTTGTCAACTTTAACGTGAGATACGCGAAAGGGTAACTTATGCCCAACCCTACGGATGTCACCCGATTTGGGGACCAGAAACTCAGCACGAACAGCGTGAGCTCCTACCGAGCTGCCTCGACCCACCACGCAACCGGTGACAGGCTGGGACCGCTGCGGGATTTGCCCGGATTCTGGCAAGGTACCGGCTTCAGCCTGATCGCCCGCCCGAACTTCTCGGGTGGCAATAAGAACGGTATCTTCCTGGAATTAAACCTTTTAGGCGAAACGCTGGAGTTCACCGCCATCGGGTCGCCGGTCTTCAACCGTGGTAGCCTACAGGACGATATTGCCATCTACGGACTCACTTACCTCCACCGGGTCATCGACCTCACTACGGGGGGCGCACTCCATATCGAGCCCGGACTCTGGCTTAAGATCCCCGCGACGACCGAACCCAAGTCGGATCTCAGTATCGCACGCCTGGCTACCATTCCGCACGGTAACGCAGTCTGCACCGTGGGGGTTTCGGAAAATGTCGTTTTTCAGGGAATGCCGGATATTCCACCGGCGAACACCGTTCCCTTCCCGATCGGAGGACAAGCACCGGCACCGGGCACGAAAAATCCGTTCGACGAGTACAATCTCATTATCCCCAGCGCGTTTCGCACCAGTCCTCTTCCCGCGGAAATTACCCAGGCGATCATTGATGACCCCAACGTTATGGTAAGGAATGCCCTGAAAGGTCAAAATCTCACCAAGATCATTCGCCTCATCACTTCCACACCACCCGCAGGCGGCATCGATAACATACCGTTCATCGTCAAGAACGCGAATACCCTGAGCCTTGACTCGGTGTTCGCGATTGAGACCGTAAAAGGCGCCTCGGGCGACGAGTTCCTTCAGCTCCAATACTCTCAAACGGCGCTGCTGAATTTCCGCGGCATGAGTTTCCCGCATGTCACGGTTGGAACTCTCGTGAAGGCCTTCTGAGTTCGGCAGGAAGTTGGATTCACAACGCCCCGTAGGTAGCCCGGTTGTTCCTTGCATTGGCTGCTGCACTTGTGTCGAGACGTCGGTCGAGTCTTTTGCGGAGATCGGTCCGCTTGATCGTAACGCGAGCCCCCGGTTTCAGCCGATGGGTTCTCATCAAGCCACCTTGGAGGAGGATGTTACTCTGCTCAA